>Ga0079300_10001003_pt1 | contig 11079 bp, 13 predicted proteins | sample Wag4_2014_7_11_FD_74799 | JGI IMG/M metagenome (GOLD analysis project Ga0079300, IMG submission 74799) | Fresh water microbial communities from Ohio, USA - Utica-2 Time Series HT 2014_7_11 | ecosystem: Environmental > Aquatic > Freshwater > Water tank | place: USA: Ohio | collected 2014-07-11
GCTTCCCCTGCGCATACCTCGTAAAGAATCCACGGTGACACTCCTCCACATACGTGTCCCGATGCCGACCCGGCGTCAGCATGAAATCCGCATAATGCTGTAACCAGCCTTCGGAGGAATACCCACCATGGGACCGGATCCAACCGTACAGTTCCCGTGCCAACTGCAGATTCAAAGTATTCTCCCCCGCTTTTAGAAACTGATGATAATGAACTCCACGCTGCCCCCAATACTGAGCCTGATCACGAAGAATGTTACCCTTCTCATTCAGTGCAGTGTATGTAGAACGCCAAAGAATGCTGTCGGCATGCGGATTTTTGGGTGCCAGATACCGCTCTACTTTTCCATAATCCCGCACCAGAGCCGCACGATCGTAATACCAGTGGACGGGCATCGCTAAAGCGTCCGCACACAACGCCCCCACAAAACCTTCCAAGAAATGTTTCGCCATCGCCCGGCGCTATTGGGAACGCAAAATCATGTAGAACGCCAAACTCACCATCGAAACAAATGAAATGGCCGCCGCCGCCCACAAAAATATTTGGAGGTGTGTGATGGACCCCTTCCCCATCTTTTCCTCAAGATCTTTGATCCCGCCCCGAAAGTAGACGAGGATGAAGAAAAGAAAGCCGATCCAGAGAAACAGAATCAGAAAGGGCAGGTTTTCAATCAAGTCACGCAATCCAGGAACATATCCAGGCAACTCGCGCAATCGGCTAACCAGAAAATCCACTGTTATTACTCTACGATCTCAGCCAGCAAAATCAAATGTTCCACTTTAAACCCTCCATAGCTCCGCCCGAGTCGGCGAGGTTCAGAGCGACGGAGGGCCCCTTAACTCCACTCCCTCCCCAAATCCTTCCAAAACGGCGTGAACCTCTTCACGGGATATCCCTCCGGCACGGTCACCATCCCCTCCGCCGGCACTACCTCCACCTCCACTTTCTGTCTCAACCTTTCCACCGCCTCCCGCCATCTCGGCGAGGGCGACTCTGTCACCGCCAACTTCTCCACCCCCTCCTGCCTCACCCACTCCAAAATCTCTTCCACCGTCTCGCCCACACGCATCTCATCCGAAGCTTCGACCGCGCACTCATACAGAAAGAAGATCCGCTTAAAACTCAGCCCTGCCTTTTCCAAGAACGGCCGGTCAAACACAAACACACTCCGTGCCTCCGGATGATTCCGCAACGCCGGATCCCGTTTCGACAGCGAATCCCCGTGCAGCCACACCCCCGTCTTCATTTCGAAAAAAGCCTCCGCTCCAGCTCGGGATACGTCGCATCAAACGGACACTTCGCCGTGCACCGCTCACACCACTCCTTCCCCCCGTTCTCCTGGATATTCTCGCGGTTGAAGAGATAGGCCCGGTGACTGAAGGTCGACGCCACCCACTGCCACGACAACGCATTGCTCGCCGGATCTCCATCTAGGAGATGCCGGTAAAAGAACTTCTCCCCAGCCTTCCAGCCCAGCTTTCGGAAATGCACCACAAACGAGGCAAACCACATCCGCGCGTGATTATGAATATAACCCGTCTCCACCAGCTCCCGCACCGTTTCATCCATACAAACCAACCCCGTTCGACCCTCCACAATCTCGGCTGGCAACTCCTCATCCGTTCCATTCCCTAGGGGAACCTTAGGCGCCTCGCGATCCTCATAAATCCCGTCTCCCCACAAACCGTATAAGTGCCGCCAAAACTGTCGCCACCCCAGCTCCTGCCAGAACTTGATCGCATCGTAGCTTTTCCCGAACCGCTCCTGCACACTCTCCGCTACCTCCCGAATCCCCAACACCCCGTGCCGAATATAAAACGACAACCGGGAAACATTCCCCTTCAGCTTGTTTCGTGTGCCGGCATACGTCTGGACCCGAAACTTTTCCAACGCTTCCAACCCCGCCGTCCTGCCTCCCGCGTAGACCGACTCCCTCGCCTCTTCCATTTTCTCGCAATACATCCCGACCATCGCCTTAGCTAAACCACGAGCCTGTTCTTCTCGGGAACCCGTAAAGTTCGGCAGAATCATCCATTGACCTTACCACAACCCCTTCCACCTGCCCCCTTTCCCCTTTCACCTAGAATCGAATTCCGCTGCGTAAGCGGCAATACCATCCGTCGTGGAGCGAGTAACCAAATAGGCGGGGTCGAATCTTAGGGGGCCAATAGAACCCGCGGTGGTTGTTTTTCTTGCCAAAAGAATGTGCGGCTGGAGGGAATCGAACCCTCGTTTAGATTCTTCAAGTAAGCCAAGCACAAACCCTTCTTATATAACACTATTTTACTTGATTTACTCGATTTTTTTGTCTAAGTTTTGTCTAAGTCGATATGGCCTCGATCTGGAAACCTAAGGGAACGAAGAACTGGTGCGCCAAGTTTCTGGCTCCAGACGGCAAGTATCGAAACAAAACCACTGGCACGCCAGACAAGGCAATAGCGATGAAGACCGCCCTAGAACTGGAACTTTTTACCAAACAATCCAACTACGCGGCCAAAGCCAGAAAGCTCGTTGATACCCTCGTTGAACTAGGGACTGGTAAGCCTGTCACCCGATACACCATCAAGAGTTGGCTGGATCAATGGCTCGAAAACAAAGCCCGTAGCCGAACCAAGTCCACTCACATGGCCTACACCACCACCGTATCGAGTTTTCTCCAGTTCCTCGATGCAGAGGCAGAGAAAAGAGATTTGGAATGGCTTCAACCCTCAACCATCAATGATTGGCTGAATAGTCTGATGAAGCAGGTGACCCCCAATACCGCAGGGAATCACCTCAAACGCCTTTCCCAAGCCTTCTCGGAGGCCGTTAAGTTTCGTTATCTAAAAGAAAACCCCTGCTCCCCAATTTCCGCACCTACCGAGTCTCATAAGCCCGAAAAAGAAGTCTTCACTCCAGGACAAGTGGAATCTCTTTTAAGGATTGCCGAAAAAGAATGGCAAGGAATCATCCTTCTAGGCTTCTATTGCGGGTTGCGTCTTGGAGATGCTGTTTCGCTCCGCTGGAAGGATGTCGACCTAAACACAAACTGGATTTCCATTACCCCAGAAAAAACTCGGCGATTGGAAAAGAGAGTACGTATCCCAATACACCCAGAGTTACATGAATACCTAATATCCCTAGATGGCTCTGATGACCCAGAGGCATTCATTCACCCCACCCTCGCCGAAAAGAAAGTGCCCGGGAAAAGTGGTCTATCGTTAGCTTTCTCAAGAATCGTGACCAAGGCGGGAATTAAAAGCCGTCTCTTACGCCCGCAGAAAAGCTCTGGGATGCCTTCCAGAAGTAGGCGGGTTCGTTCCCTCACCTTCCACTCACTACGCCACACAGCGACAAGCTGTCTGGCAAACGAAGGTGTTCCAGAAGATGTTCGGATGAAAGTGCTAGGACACAGCGATAAAGCCGTGCACGCCAAGTACACCCATCACGATGAAAGAGCACTTAGAGAGGCAATGGCTAAACTGCCAAAGTTGAGCTTTTCCTGAGCCATTCTTGACTGCTTTTTTTGTTAGTAATCTACCAAGTGTTTTTTGGGTTTCTGGCCGAAAAAGTTATTCCACCTTATTGCATTTCTACACAAATTATTCACTAATAACTTTTAAGACTCATTTGCCGACCTTGCCATTTTGCACAAAATGAAGCATATGAATCCATTAAACGCAGCCATACATATTCACAAAAATGAAACTATAACTGAAACTCTGGGCACTCGCTGGAGGAGTGCTGAACAGATAGCCACAACCTATGGGCGAAGTCGCCCTTGGGTATATGCCATCGCAGACCGCTTTAAAATCCGCTCAGTATCCCTCGGCGAACCCAAGAAGACCGGCGCACGGCTGTTCGATAGCCAGCACCTTGAGGAGATAATCGAGGCACTGGCCGTGGCTCAAAAGGATATGCCTCGCATCAATCCACGGAGAACGAAATGAGCACCCCTGCCGCCTAGAGAGCGTGGCTATAACGTTTCAAATCAAACTTCTCCCTCTCACTCGCTCCGCCGCTCAAGGCGGCACAGAGCGATTCTCGATGTTGCAACTCATGCGATGAAGTGAATCTTTACATCATGAGAAAACAAAAAAGAAAAAGACTGCTAAAAACACCAGGAATGGCGGCCGAGCTAGGGGTTTCAAGCGGCAAGGTGCGGGACATGCGACTCAAAAGAATAATCCCCAGTATTCAGGTCAACCGCAGGTTAATCCTCTACTCGCCTGAAAAAGTAATGCAGGCGCTGGAGAGGCTTGGCGCTGGAGCAAGCACATGAAACAGGAAAGCGAGCTTCCTCCGTCTGGGATCTATGATGCGCAGATCTTTGATGTTCGGGACTTAGGCATTCTGCCCACATCCTTTGGTCCGACTCATAAAGTCGCAATACGATTCAAAGTAGAGTCCGGGAATAGGCCTTACTTGGTTCCTCGAAACTACGCCTACAAGATTACTGCCCGTAGCCATCTAGGCCGGGACATTGCCAGCCTTTTGGGAGAACTTCCTGAGCCCGGCTTCGATCTCAGGAGTTTGGTCGGACTGACTTGCCAACTGCATGTCGCAATCGCGCAGCTCTCCGATCACCGAAAAAGGGTCATGGTTCTGGGCATTTTGCCTTCAAGGAAAAAAGCTTCTTGGAAAGTACAAGCTCCTTTTACGGCAAAACAAAACGAACGGTTCGACCTACCCTTAGGAGTGGATTTCTGAAAACCATATCTAATTTTTTTTCAGGGAGTAGAAAATGAGTGATAAGAAGCGGCTGGGAGATTTCTCGGACTTCCTTGGATTTACAAAGCAAAACAATCCAGATCTCCACCAACGCCTCAACAAGATCGGCAGGAAACAATTTTTAGTAAAACGCACTGTCTCAAGAGGCCTCTACGGCCCCAAGCGAGACATGGCGAATGCAAGTAGGGAGAACAAAAAGCCCGAAAGCTGACTTAGCCCATGCCTATTACTGGCATGACGCATAAGCCAAAAGGAGCAAGGTCACCCCACCTTGCTTAATAATTTGGGAGACTTCTCCCAGGGTGGCTCTCTCCCGGTTAATTCCGGGTAGGTTTTTAATGAATACCTTTTACCACATGAGAGTTTATGCGCTCGGCAGGTTCACGACGGTTTTGCGAACGCAAAAAACACCCTCCCTTGAAACGGGGGGGTGTGCACTGGCTGAACACTCCGGTTTTTGCGGGGCAAAAAGAGCAATCGGCGACTTACGCAAATTACCCCTTTTGGTTTGAATGAGAATTTACGATTCTATCTTTCCCATACCCAAAGACGGACCGACAGAGTTTAAGGGTATGACAACTGCAACTAAATCTACCCAAAACGAAAGAAGAGGTTCCGACGTGTCGGATCGTCTTCTGGCTTTTACTGCAACCCTGCTTGGTTTGGCTGGATCTTTGCCCGAAGACCGAGCTGGTGGCCATTTGGCTGAGCAACTCCTCAGGTCGGCAACCTGTGCCTACTTTCGGCATGGGGAGGCTGAAGGCTCACCTTCAGCAAAGGAGTTCTGCGACAAGTTCCGTGCCTGTCTTGCCGAACTTCGAATCGCCCGCCGTGCGTTACAGCTCTTGGAGCGGGCTGGGCTGCCCTGCGATGGCCAAGCAGTCCGTACTGCCTTAGAGGAAGTGGACATCTTAGTACGCATCTTCTTTAGTTCGATCCGGACACTGGAAACCAAAGCCGCCGCTTAACACCAAAACCAAAATAGCCCCCCATCTGTAACTCGGGTGGAGGGCTTTTTATTGGTTTCGTCGCCCGCGTGAGGCGGGGGAGGGTTCCATGTGGGCAACTACTTATGAATCTGCATCGGCCGCTTACCTCCGAAAACGGCCATATTTCCCGTTACTTCCGCAGTTGTTCCTTTTCGGAGTAAATCAAGTCAATGAAGTACATTCGCACGAGGATGGCTTTAGCGATTAGTTTTTTATTCCGACGAGACAGCACTGCAGTCCGGCAGTAAACAAGATTTGCGGGGATTCCAGATCGGTTTTTGCACCATCCTGATTGCTGTTTGACCGAGGCCACCCCCACCAACCCCAAGTTTTCAGCCTGCCGTTACCAGCGGATAGCTAGATTAGATTTTTGTGGGTCCCCTGCCACCCCCGTCATCGCTGTTTTTTTGTTGCACCTTTTTTCAGACCACCCCCACCTATTTGTTTTTACTAAAAATCATAACCCCTTTCTATCGCGACAGGGTTAAGATTCTCTTTACTGATTTAGATTAATTGAGGAACCCTCCCGGGCTGTGTACAGGTATACACCGTCAGACTTGGCAACAGTTACATAGAGATATTTAACAAAACCAAAGATTGGGTCTCCCCCTAAATTTGAATTACTAACTGTAAAGATTCCATTAAAGGTATTTTTCAAGGAATTCACGCGGTTTGTGACATCGGCAAAGGTATCATTGGCCCCATACTTGGCTTCAATTATGAACTCGCCGCTTCTCTGTATTTGATAGAACGCCTTCGTATTGGACGGGTAAAAGCTTATCTCCGTGTCAAAACCTCCACCTGTCATTTCGCCCCTAAAGTTTGTCCAGCTCGTTAAATCAAGGCTCTCTTTTACTTGGTATTTGAGTCGGTCCTCAGCAAACCATCGAATTCGGTGCTGATTGGAGCTACCCACAAAATATTCGGGGCTAAAACGATTTGTATAAGAATATAAAAGGGTTTTGTTCGTCGAGGTCACCGGGTTGGTGACGACAGGATTGAAGCTTCCCCCAGAGGTATTTGTCCCAGAACCCGTTTTGAAAGCGAATTTTGTTGTGGTTGCATGATAAAGCCGAAACTCCTGCTGCCCACCTTGCTGCGAGTCTGAAAGGGATGTCTTCATTTCAAGATTCATGAATTGCAATTCAGCATCATAGATTGCATTGGAACTGAGGTTGCTCCAAACAATTGGAGAATTGTAAACCGAACGGATTCCACCTCCGGCCCCTCCTCCCCCACGCTGCGTAATCTCGATAGAAATGGCGCTATCTGAGTTTAATGCGTTGGTCCAAGGCACCCAACTGACAGTCATGACCCTGCCGGTAAACTGCAGCATCCCGTTACTCCAAACTCCGCCAGTAATTGTAGGTGCAGCGGTCGGGATAAGGGATACTCCAGAAAAGGCGTAAATTGGGTTCAGGTTGACGATTGTCCCATTGTGATAACTTCTTGTTAGATTCAAATTGTAAGCCCCAGCAGGAAATGAATTAAGCAAGGACGCGAAGTCAGTAAAACCGAAGAACAGGTTGTAATGGGCACCAATTAATTGTCCTTCGGTAATTGGATTTAAGGTCGCACTCGCTCCGGATTGGTCTCTATATGAAATCAAGGCCGTTTGATTGGGCGCCGTGTTTCTTATCGTAAGTTTAAGGCGAGTATTCTGACTGTTTAATGGTTGGATTGTATCTGCGCTCGTTTGTTGGAAGGCTTGCTCAACCAGAAAATATCCCTCGTTCCATACGGCTTTGGCATCAGCGACAAGAAGGGAAAGGAAAAGGGAAAACGCGTATAAGTTACGCATCGCCCTATCTTATGCGGTTATTGTTTTTCTTCAACCCCGGATACTGTCTTTTAGTCTTTTTAAGGTGTTAGCACTTTGGGGCTATTTGCTCCTTCCGCCTTTTCCCGCCCATCACCCGCTCATGGAGAATTATCTCCCCCTTGCCCGAATCAGTCTTGCTTCAAGCCTCGAGCGTATCACGTCGGGCAAAGGATTTTCAGGGCTATCCCGCAATTACGGACGCAAAGGGTCTAAGGGTATGGCCATGGAGCGCCCCCCCAAACAGATATGGGTTCAGCCCTACCTACCGGGCCTCGACCCAGACCAACCCGTGGAGCTTTCCGAACCAGAAAAGCCGGACGCAAATGATTTAAGGAGATGAAAACCATCCTTTTGCTAACACTAGCTTTAACCCTCAACGCAACCGCCGGAGATCGGCCGCTACCTTGGCAAGCAATTGAACCCATGCGTAAGTATGGCGGAACCCAGCTGGTCAAAGTCAAAGAACGGGACGCTACCTTAGACGAAGTCCGTGCTTATGGGGATCTGGCTCGCCGTGTTCCAGCGCACCTTATTTCCGAGGTGTCTTGTTACATGCCTGACTACTTCAAAGAGTTTTTCATTAACGGCAAAAAGATGCCCGGCGCACCATTCCCATCGGCTTACTGCTGGGATCGTTTTTATGCCGACGTTAATGCTGGCAAGAAGGTTCCTTTGCACATGCGTCACATCGACAACTATAACAAAGCCCAAGAGCAGTTCTTCAAAGACAATGCTGGAGCGCGACCCGAGACAAACAAGTGATCGCTGTGAACACTCCCAAGGTCGCTATTTATCTTCGAGTATCGACGGATGACCAGAACACAGATCTGCAAAGGTCTGAACTACTGACTCAAGCAAGCTTGAGAGGGTGGATACCTGTCATTTACGAAGATCATGGAATGTCAGGTGCGGACTTTGATCGCCCAGCCCTGAACCAGCTTCTGGCTGATGCCGATGCCGGAAGGTTAAAAGTAATTATGGCCTGGAAACTGGATAGAATTGGTCGCTCCACCCAGCACTTGGCCGGAATTATCAATCGGCTCCTTAGGGCTGATGTCGGCCTAGTGGTTCCTTCTCAGGGTATTGACACTTCGGCGGGCAGTATGAATCCGGCCAGCAAACTTCAGTTAAATGTTTTGGCTGCGGTCGCAGAATTTGAACGGGACCTGATTAGGGAACGAACCAAAGCCGGACTAAGAGCAGCGAAAGCGCGAGGGGTCAGGCTTGGTCGGGAAACGGTGGTGACCGAAGCCCAGCGAGCCATAGCCCAAGAGATTCTTCAGCATAATCCGGATACTTCAGTGACTAGCCTGTCGAAGCGGTTGGGATTGTCTTTGGGAACTGCAAGCCGGCTTAAGCGGCTAGTTCGGTTTGCGGCCCAGCCTCTTCTTTCTCCCTCGTTATCTGAGACGTAAAAGCCCTACTGAACGTTCGCTTCTATTTTTAAAAAGCCTTTCCCTGCGCTTACGGGTAAAACGACCTCTACTTGCTCATAATCTGAGTGAATTCCTTCAGGTTGTGGACTACTCAAAACAGACTGCACTGGCGTCCAATCACTAAAAGGAGCGCCTAGATCAGCTGACGTTTTAGGTGAGTATGAAACTAAGGTTTTGTCTTTTCTTTGTATCCATAAGAATTTAATCCCCCCAGAGGCACTAGTAATTACAATTGTAGACGTTGATGCGACGGCCGGGTTGCCCCCCATGGCAAATTCATATGCATTACTCAAACCGTCCTTATCTGGGTCGGAATCTTTTAATGCATCGTTACCAAACAGGTTCTGAGCTGCAGCCCACGACTGATAGTTGGGCTGGATCACCAATGATGAGCCAGTGTAGCTCAACAAGTAATTTGGTGTGCCCGACAGCGTTCCAAGTGAGATGGCATAAGTTCCAGGGCTTTCACCAGTTGCTCTAGCCAAAGCCCCGCTCAATGAATCTGAGCCAAGTAACCCAGTAGTAGAAAATGTTAATTCTGGATCAGCTAAACCATATTTCTTGGTTTTGTTTTGCGCTACGACAACAATAGGAGCAGGGGTTATAACAAAGTTTACTTCCTTGCTTGCAGAGTAATTTGGGTCAGAAGAACTTGCTGTGACTTTATAATTACCCGCGTTGCTGGGTGGAATGGATGTCGGTCCGTATAAAGTTCCAGCGATTCCGCTATAAGTCAAAGCGGCGCTTACTGTGGAATCAACTGCGGCAAGCTTAGGATCAACAAATACGGAATGATCCCAGTCATAGTCGTCTCCGTTATCACATGCCACTAAAGTTAAGAACCTATTATTCGGACCAATATTTATCTCGATAAGGCCTGAGAATGGGTTTCCGGCTTTATAGTCTCGCCCACTTGCGACAAGCACCCCGTCTAGTAAAACTGCAAAAGCAGCGTCACCAGGTGCTGCCCCAGAATGCATGCCATAGTAAGTGGTAAATTTTGATAGGTTTTTATTGGCCGGTTTGAGCTTAGAAAGATCATATGTAATTCCCGAAGAAGGGACTGCAAATAGGGAGTTTTGCGACCAATTGATTCCTAACGAAGAAAAGTAGCTATCCAACTGCCCAGTCGGACCGCCTGTTGCGGCTGTTGTATTTTGCCAAGGTGGTCTTGCTGTTTCACCGGCTGTACTAGTGCCTACTAAATTGGCGGCAAATGAGTATGTCAGCCCTGTACTAGTGATCTTCGTTTCGGACTGATAGGGTCGAAATACGCCGTCAATTCCGGAGTATGAAGTAGTCCGATACCCACCTGCTGATAGATTATGAACCACCCCATAACCAGAACTTGGATTGCCGATCTTGGAAAGTTGAATGATTTCGGTCTGCGCACTGCCTGATATATTTATTTCCCCAGAGAAATCTTTCGCTAGCCCGTTATAAACTAGATTTGAAGGCCCTGTAATATTAATTGCAGATGAAGCCAGCTCAGCTGGATTAATTGTGAAAAGAGCTCCAGTATAACTGATCGAGTAGTTTGACCCGCCCGAAAGCGTTCCCTGCAAAATACTATAAATGCCAGCGTTCTCTCCCTCACCTCTGGTTAACAATCCACTTAAAGCATCGGACCCTATTAACCCGCTTGCCGTGTAAGTCAGGGCAGGATCAGCTGAACCAAACGTCTTTGTCTTTGCTGCCGCTATAACCGTTACAGGGGCTGTGGTAATGCTAAAGCTTACTTCCTTGCTTCCACTGTAATTGGGATCACTCGAATTGACTGTTACTTTATAGTTTCCGACATTTGTTGGCGCGGTTGAAGAGGGGCCATACGTCGTCGGGCTAACCCCGGTGTATGTGTAACTAAACCCACTTACCCCGCTAGCACTGGCTGTATGATCCTTGCCCGTTCCGTCGTAAACAAAGCTTGTGGGGGAGGTGATATTGATTTCGGAGGAGCTAAGGGCAGCAGCCGTTATCCCCAAAGATGCCCCTGTGTAGCTCATCGTGTAGTTCGCACCCGCGGACAACGTTCCGACTAAGATATCGTAGCTCCCCACGTTCTCACCTGCAGCCCTGGTCAAAGCCCCGCTGATACTGTCTGAGCCAAGCAAACCACTGCTCGT
>Ga0079300_10001008_pt1 | contig 11061 bp, 14 predicted proteins | sample Wag4_2014_7_11_FD_74799 | JGI IMG/M metagenome (GOLD analysis project Ga0079300, IMG submission 74799) | Fresh water microbial communities from Ohio, USA - Utica-2 Time Series HT 2014_7_11 | ecosystem: Environmental > Aquatic > Freshwater > Water tank | place: USA: Ohio | collected 2014-07-11
CTCCTCGCTCAGCAACCGCATGAACGAGGTGATGAAGACGCTCACGATCATCTCCACGATCTTCATTCCCCTCACCTTCATCGCCGGGGTGTACGGCATGAACTTCAAAGTGATGCCGGAGCTCGACTGGCGCTACGGCTACTACGCCGTGTGGGTGGTGATGGTCAGCATCACGCTGCTGCTGGTGCTGTGGTTCCGCCGTCGCCGCTGGCTGTGAGCCAGCCCCACACCTCCAGATACCGGTCGCCGAGGGGCGCCACCCGCAGCCCGGTCAGCCCGGTCTGCTGCAGCTGGGCGGCCACCTCCGAGGGCGTGAAGGCGGCATGAAGCGAGGCGCGGAAATCGCGCCGCAGCACCTCCGGCGCCGCGGCCAGCGAGGCGGCCACCAGGCACTCCACCGCAGCGGTGCTTTCGGGGCGGCGCAGGTCCTGCACGTACACAAAGGCCCCGGGGGCAGCCAGCTGGGCAACCGAGCGCCAGAGGCCGAGGGGATCGTGCAGGTGGTGCAGCAGGCTGTTGCTGATCACGGCGCTGAACGAGCCGGCCAGAGGCGTGGGTCCGGCCAGGGGCAGCAGGGCCCTGTGAAAGCGCAGCCGCCCCTCCAGCTCGGGCGCCGCCAGCAGCCGGCGGGCGGCCACCGCCAGCATGCGCGGAGCGCCATCGAGGCCCAGCACCGTGGCGGCGGGCCAGCGACGGGCCAGCCGGAAGCTGATGTTGCCCGGACCGCAGCCCAGATCCACCAGCCGCAGCCCCGGGTCCCCGCCACAGAGGGCGGCCAGGCGCTCGAGCATCGCCCGGTCGGAGGCCTCGAAATCGGCCGCGGCATAGGCCGCCACCTGGTCGGCGCCGTCCATCAGTTCGGGCTCGGGGGTGCGGGGCAGGGCCATCGAGGCGCGCACGCGTGGGGCAGGCGCAGTCTCGGCCACCCACCGCCTCTGGTGTGCCCCCGCGCTTGCGCACCCCATCCCTGGCGTTATGGTGCGGCTCACCCTCAGGACGACCGCCGGTGACTCTCTCCGCCCAGCGCCCCGCCACCGGCACCGCACCCCAGCACGGCTCGGGTGACGGTGCGGAGCGCGCTGCCTCTGCCGAGGCGGTGGCTGGCGGCGATTTTCCGAGCACCGCTCCAGCCGCCAACCCGGTCTTCTACCGCACCTATTCCCGCAAGTTGCCGGCCGGCCGGGAGAGCTGGCAGCAGGTGGCCGAGCGCAACCTCGAAGGCCTGCGTCGCCTGGGCCACCTCAACGACGACGAAGTGACCCTGCTGCGCCGCATGCAGCAGCAGCAGAAGGCCCTGCCCTCAGGCCGCTGGCTGTGGATCGGCGGCACCCCCTGGATCGAGCAGCAGGAGAACTTCAGCGGCGCCTACAACTGCACCTCCACCAACCTGGTGGACTGGCAGGCCTTCGGGCTGATGATGGATCTGGCGATGATGGGCTGCGGCACCGGCGCCATCATCGAGCCGCACCTGATCAACCGCCTGCCGGCGGTGCGCAACCGGCTCACCATCACCGGTGTCACCGACATCGGCTCCACGCCGGCCGGATCACGCCAGGAGCACACCAGCCACACGATCGAAGGCAACCGGGTGGCGATCAAGGTGGGCGACACCCGCCGCGGCTGGGTCGACAGCTACCAGCTGCTGCTGGAGCTCTGCAGCGATCAGCGCTTCGAGGCTGGCGCCCCGATCGAGATCGCGGTCGACCTCTCGGACGTGCGGCCCGTGGGCGAGACGCTCAAGGGCTTCGGCGGCATGGCCAACCCCGTGAAGCTCAGGGACCTCTACGGCCGGGTCGCTCAGATCCTGAACAAGGCCCAGGGGCGCCAGCTCACCTCCGTGGAGTGCTGCCTGCTGATCGATGAGGCCGCCGTCACGATCGTGGCGGGCAACATCCGCCGCAGCGCCGGCATGCGCCAGTTCGCCGCCGACGACACCGCCGCCGCGCGCGCCAAGGACAACCTCTGGCAGCAGGACGAGGCGGGCAACTGGCGGATCGATCCGGAGCGCGATGCCCTGCGCATGGCGAACCACACCCGCGTGTTCCACAGCCGGCCCAGCCGCGACGTGGTGCTGGAAGCGGTCACCCGGCAGTTCCAGAGCGGCGAGGGCGCCATCCAGTTCGCCCCCGAGGCGATCGCCCGCTCCAACGCCGACCTGCTCACCACCCCCGAGCTGCGCGAGGAGTTCGTGGGCATCTACTGCGACCAGGGCCGCGAGCAGGCCGCCGAGTGGCTGAAGCTGCACCACCCCGGCCTGGAGGCCGATGAGCTGGAGCATCGCCTGGGCCGCTACGGCCTCAATCCCTGCGGCGAGATCCTCGGGGCCGATTTCCACTGCAACCTGGCCGAGGTTCACCTCAACCAGATCCACCCCACCGATTTCCAGGCCCAGGAGGACGCCTTCCGCGCCGGCGCCATCGCGGTGGCCTGCCTGCTCAACCACCGCTTCGAGGTGGAGCGCTACCGCCAGAGCCGGGCCTGGGATCCGATCGTGGGCGTGAGCTTCACCGGCCTGTTCGACTTCTTCGTGCACGCCTTCGGCACCCCCTGGCTCCAGTGGTGGGAAGCCGGCCGCCCCGACAGCGAGGAGGGCCGGGCCTTCAGGAGCCGCGAAGCCGACTACCTGGCCCGCTGGAAGCGGATCGTGCATGAGGCGGTGTGGGAGTACTGCGACCGCCACGGCATCCGTCGCCCCAACCGCTGCACCACCGTTCAGCCGGCCGGCACCAAGAGCCTGCTCACCGGTGCCTCCCCCGGCTGGCACCCCCCCAAGGCGCAGCGCTTCATCCGCCGGATCACCTTCCGCAAGAACGATCCCGTGGCTCTGGCCTGCATGGATTACGGCTACACGATCGTGCCTTCCCAGAGCGACAAGGACGAGCAGGGCCGCCTGCTCGACGATCCCTTTGATCCCCGCTGCACGGAGTGGCTGGTGGAGATTCCCACCGAGGTGAGCTGGGCAAACCTGCCCGGCGCCGATGCTGTGGAGATCAACAACTTCTCGGCCCTCGCCCAGTTCGACTTCTACATGCAGGTGCAGCAGCACTACACCGCCCACAACACCAGTGCCACGGTGGAGTTCCGCGAGCATGAGATCGAGCCCCTGGCCGATGCGATCCACCACGCCATCGAGGAGGGCCAGGGCTACATCTCAGCGGCGCTGCTGGCCCGCTTCGATGCCAACGCCACCTTCCCGCGTCTGCCGTTCGAGCCGATCGATGCGGCCACCTACACGCGCCTGAGGGCCGAGGTGGCGGCCCGCCGCCGCACCAGCTGCTTCTTCGAGGCCCTGCAGCGCTACGACGGCGGCGGTGAGCTGATCGAAGCGGGCCCGGCCGGTTGCGACAGCGACAAGTGCCTCCTGCCCCTGGCCAAGCCGAGCGGGAACTGAGCGAAGCCGCTGCTTGCGCCCTCAGGCTCGACGGCGTCGCCCCAGATTGCAGCAGCGACACGGGACTATTCCAATGGGGTGGTCCCTGGGTTACACCGGTCAGGTTTCCGGCACCCACCACCCCAGCCGACCGGTGCATTCACCTTCCTAACGGCATTCATGCTGAAGGTCCTGCGCGGGTGGGGCAACTCCGCTGCGATCCCGCGGGCGATCCAGCGCACCGCCGGCCGCACGGTGCCGCCGCCGGCAGGGTGCCGGCATGGGAGCAACGGCCGTTCACGATCATGCGCTGCGGCTGGCGGGCCTGTGGCTGGCCTGGCTGCTGGTGATGCTGTTTCACGTGGAACTGGGGCTGATGCCGCTGTTCCACGGCCTGTCGGTGGTGATTCGCAGCCGGGTGCCGGCCGATCGCCTGCCGGCGCTGTTCCTGACGATGCTGATCTATTTCCTGCTGCCGGTGCTGGCGCTGCTGCTGCTGGTGCACGCCCTCTCCGCGCCGAGCGGCTGGAGTGCATCTCCCTTGCTGCGGGGCGGCCAGTTCTGGTTCAGCGCGCTCTACACACTCAGCAACGCCGCCCATCTGATCGCCGACATCCGCATCCCCGATGCCAGGGGGGATCAGGTGCTGCTGATGGTGGTGCTCACCATGATCGGCCTGGCCATCAACCTCGAGGCCTGGCAGTGGTGGCAGTCCTGAAGAAACGCCATCATGGCTGCTGGACGCGCCGGGCCGATGCATGACCCCCTGCTGATCCTGTTGCCTTGGACGGTGTTCACCCTCGCGGTGGGCCTGAAGCTGTGGCGGGTGAGCGCACTGCTGCACCGGGGCCGATCCCGGCGGGTGGAACGGTTCAGAGCCGCGCTTGAGCGGGGCTGGCTGAAGGATCAGCAGAGCGCCTGAACCGGCGGCGACCCGTCGCTTCCCGGCTCCCTGGCGAGCAGAAAGCGGTCGCGACCACTCTGCTTGGCCACCAGCAGAGCGTCATCGGCCCGCCGATAGACATCGGTGTACGTTTCGCCAGGGCGATGCTCCGCCACACCGATGCTCACCCGGGGCTCCACCACCGCCTCCGGCAGCTCCACCCGCAGGCCGCGCACCGCATCCAGCAGCCGCTGGGCAACGAGCTGGGCGGTGGACAGATCGGCACCGGCCAGCAGCGTGAGGAACTCCTCCCCTCCCCAGCGGGCGCAGGCGTCGTAGTCGCGCAGACCCTTGCGCAGAGCCCGGCCGAGGGCCACGAGCACCTGGTCACCCACGTCGTGCCCATAGCGGTCATTGATGCTCTTGAAACGGTCCACATCAATCGCCAGCAGGGAGTAGGTGCTGCCATCCCGCTGGGTGCGGTGGTCTTCCTGGAGCAGGCGATCGGCCATCAGGCGGCGGTTCGGCAGCCCGGTGAGCTGGTCGTGGGTGGAGGCTTCCTGCAGGGCCTTGTTGAGATCAGCCAGCATCGCCTGATAGCGATCGGAGATGCGAATGGCTTTCTCCAGCTTGCGGATCTGGAGGTCGTACCGACGGCTGATGTGGCGCATCTGCTCGCGGGCACCCGCCTGGTAGCGGTCGGAGATGGTGGTGATGCGCTCGAGCCGGGTGAGCTGCTGGGACATCCGCTCGATCAGCGCCTCCAGAAGATCCCGCAATGGGTGACCGTGAAATTGATCGTCAGCCAGAAGTTCGGCAATGCGAACATCCAGGGGATCATCAGCTGAGGGGTGGGGGGCAGGCGGCATGGGGAAAGACCAGCACAAACACTCAGCAGAAGCAGACGAAAAACACCTAAATCAATCAGGAATTGCGAGAATCTCGAAATCGAACGTGTAATCTTCCTTGAATTCCTCCCCCAGTTCCGCCGAGCGGGGATTGCGGCTGTCGTACAACCACAGCACGGAAATATCACGGCCATCATGAGCCGCACGCTCGAGCCGATCGAAAATATCGATCATGGCCCGGATGCTGCTGGTGTTGAGATAACTGAGCTGCAACTCAACGCGGAGAGCGCGGTCGGTCAGCTCGAGGAAGGTCTGCACCCATGAAATGATGCCATCAAAGATTTCATAGGTGTTTTCGGGATAGGATTCACCCTGCATCTCCAGCTTGCCAGCTCGCCAGTCAGCCATCACAGACGGCGTCGACTGGGAGGGGGCCAGCACCAGATCGGCACCTGCTGCACCATGGCCTGGGGTCTGAGTCATGGCGTTCAGATGGTGGCCCGGAGGGTGAAGAATGCCCGACCAGCTTCAAGCCGGTCAAGGCTGCAGCGCAGGGGCGCCGAGGACTTGCGTGCCACTTCGATCAGCCCGAGGCCTGCACCGCTGGAAGAACCTTCAGAGCGGGGCTGGCGCAGCTGCTCCTTGTAGAGGGCCTTGAGCTCGATTTTGTCGAGCGCGGAAAGGCGCTTCACCCGATCGACCAATCCTTCCCCATCAGCCTGCTCCACCACGTTGCCCGCCGAAACCACGTAGTGCCCGTCACCCGATTCAGCAATCACAACCGTAGCCGTGGATTCGGGCTCATGATAACCAAGGCGAGCCGAATAGTGGCGTATGTTCTGGCTGATCTCAATGTAGACACTGAAGACATCCATCGCCGCAGTGGCGCAGTCTGGAGTTGATTCAATATGCTCTTTCAGTGCGGCTCCGATTTCGCTAATAAGAATACGAGAAATCGGTCCGTTAAAACAAATCAGAATTCGCTCTGACGAGAAGAAATCCCGCAGCGAGGCCAGGCTTTGCAATGTGGAGAGCGGAGAGTTCATCTGCCCCTGTCTTCCTCCTCAGGTTAACAAACAAACGGCACCAGTCAGCCGATCCGGAACGACAGCATGGTGATGTCATCACGCTGGGGATGGCTGCCCATGAACTCCCTCAGGGCCCGACCGAAGGCCTGATGCTGCACGCTCAGAGGCAGGGTGGCGTGGGCCAGCAGCCACGAGCGGAACCGATCGGTTCCGAAACCGAAGCCCAGGTCGCCACCGGACTGATCAAACACCCCGTCCGTGGCCAGGTAGTACGTGAACCCCTTGAGCAGGGGAACCTGATGGTCCTGGTACTGACCAGAGCGGCGATCCCAGAGCGAACGGCCGTCACCCTGTGCCTGCTCAACCCGCTGCCCATCGCTCCAGTAGAGCGAGATCTTGGCCCCGGCGAAGCGCATGATGCGCTCCTTGAAATCGAGGAACACCAGCCCCACGTCCATCGTGGTGGCCAGAGCACGGGAGATCTGGGCTTCGCTCAGCACCAGGTTCATGCCCGCGTGGGTCGCCTGCAGAACGGCTGCGGGAGAGGCGATGCCGACCTGCTGGATCGAGCGGTCGATCCCGGCACGGGCCAGCATGGTCATCATCGCGCCGGGCACGCCATGGCCGGCGCAGTCGGCGACCCCGGCCAGGCAGCGGGCGCCATCGTCATGGAACACGTAGTAATCACCGCCGACCGTGTCACGCGGTTGCCAGAGCACGAAGTGTTCGGTGCCGAAACGCTCCTGGAGCTGGCGATCGGGAAGGATCGACTTCTGCAGCAGCGCCGCGTACCGGATCGAATCCTCCACCTGGGCGATCGCCCGCCGCTGGCTCAGCAGCACGGCATTGAAGGCCTCGGTGAGCCTGGCGATCTCGTCGCTGCCATGCACCACCAGCAGATCATCGCTGCGCTGGTCATCCGCCGCGATGCGCTCCGACTGACGGGCCAGCCTGGCCAGCGGCTCCACCACCCGCAGGGACACGATGCGGTAGGAGGTGGCCACGCCCAGCACCAGCAACCCACCGAGAAACAACGTGGTGTAGGCGTGCTGCTCGCCAAGCCCCCGATCGGTGAGCAGCTGCCAGGCCGAGAGCAGCAGGGAGATCAGCACGATCCCGTTCAGGATCGCCAGCAGCGAAAAAATCTGGCGGATCGTCAGATCCCGAGCCCGGCGGGTGGCCATGCCACAGGTGCTGCAGATCCGCACTCTAGGTGCGGTGCATGAAAGAATGGCATTGTCCGTGCTCTCCGCTGAAGCGGAGTCAGTGACGGCACGGAGAGGTGGTCGAGTGGTTGATGGCTCCGGTCTTGAAAACCGGCGACCCGCAAGGGTCCGTGGGTTCGAATCCCACCCTCTCCGTTTCCAGGGCCGCGGAGTGCAGGTCTTCAGCGATGCCCTGACCTCGTCGCGCGGCCGCTGGCCGGTGTCATCCGCCTGAATGGTCGGCACGGACCCGGATTGAGCGCACCCAGATTGAGCGCACCCAGATTGAGCGGACCCAGAGGCGCCGACCCAGACGGCCACAGTTAACTCAGTCAGCCTGCTGGCTCAGTCAGCGTGATCCGGTGAGGAGGCCGACGGAGCGAGGGGCGACAGCGGGGCAGCCGGCTCGATCATCGGTGGATGCACGGCACTGCTGCGCCCGAGTTCGCGCTCCAGCATGCGGATGCGCATCGCCCGCAGACAGAACTTGCAGCCGCCTGTGGTCTGCAGGTGCTTTTCCGGGGTGATCAGAATCTCCTTGACCGGATGCTCGCGGCAGCGGATCCTGATCGGGGTTTTGTAGCTCTTGTACACAATCTCGGCGTAGTCGTAGCGATCACCGAAACGGATCAGCGCCCGCTGCAGAAAGTCTTCCCGACTGATCGGATTGCCCATCCCGGAACATTAAGGGACATCACCGGATGCCGGTGATCTCGTGAAGGAAGGTCAAGCACCGCCGCGGGCAGGCATGCTGCAGCAGCGACTCGATCGGCCCGGGCCATGACTCCTCAGCCCCCCCAGCGCCCCGCCTGGCTGAACTGGCTGTTTCTGGCCATCTTCCTGTGGAGCAGCTGGCAGCTGGCCGGCCAGTGGTTCGCGCGGCTGGGTCAGGGTCAGGGGTAGCGGTTCGGCACGAAGAACTGCTCCCAGCGGGGCGGACGATCGAGGGGATCGGCCTTCGGCCGGGGCGGCAGTTTCACGGCAGGGGGCGTCATGTCGGTGTAGGGCACCTTGCTGAGCAGATGGGAGATGCAGTTCAGGCGCGCCCGCCGCTTGTCGTCGGCCTCCACCGTGAACCAGGGCGCCTCGGGAATGTTGGTGTGGCGGAACATCGCGTCCTTGGCGCGGGAGAACTCCACCCAGCGCTGGCGGGCCTCCAGATCCATCGCACTGAGCTTCCAGCGGCGGGTGGGATCGTCGATGCGGGAGCGGAATCGGGCCTCCTGCTCCTCGTCGCTCACCGAGAACCAGTACTTGAGCAGCACGATGCCGGAGCGCACCAGCATCCGCTCCAGCTCCGGGCAGCTCTGCAGGAACTCCTCCACCTGCGGCATGGTGCAGAACTCCATCACCCGCTCCACACCGGCGCGGTTGTACCAGCTGCGGTCGAAGATCACGATCTCACCGGCGCTGGGGAAGTGCTCCACATAGCGCTGGAAGTACCACTGGCTCTTCTGCTGATCGGAGGGGGTGCCGAGAGCCACCACCCGGCAGCCCCGGGGATTGAGCGGCTCGGTGATGCGCTTGATCGTGCCGCCCTTGCCGGCGGCATCGCGCCCCTCGAACAGCACGATCAGACGAAAGCCGGTGGCCTTGGCCCAGTACTGCATCTTCACCAGCTCCACCTGCAGGCGGGCCAGCTCCTTCTCATAGAGCCTGCGATCCAGCCGGGCAAGCGGGGCGCCCGGCTCGCCACCGGTCTGGGGATCACCATTCGAGTCCCCGTTGCGCAGATCGTCCATCAGCGCTGAGGGGTAGTAGCGATCAGCCAGGGGGCCGCAGCGGGGCATCAGGGCGGCATCCGCCTCAGCCTGGCGGCGCACGCGTGCCTTGGCTGCGGCGTGATGCTTGTGCTTCGCTTTGGCCATCGGGCAGAGCGGCTCTGCCTTCAGGATGGCCGCTGTTGACGCGGTCGGGGCATCAGCGAGCGCACCAGTCGCACAGCCCCACCCACCAGCAGCAGCAGCGAGAGCAGCGCCACCGCCACCAGCAGCACCACTCCGAAGAGCTGCAGCAGGCCGAGCACGAGGGAGCGCAGGCCACTGATCAGCTGGGCCAGCGAAGTGCTGAGCAGCAGCACGGTGTCGAGACGCTCGGGCAGCTGCATCAACCCGAAGAGCAGGATGCCGCCCAGGAGCATCAGCAGCAGACCCATGCCGAACTGGCGCCAGCGGGGCGGCTGACGGCGGCGAAAGACCTGCCGCTGGCGCCGGGCCGAGGGGGGCAGTTGCAGGGAGCGGCGACGATGGCTGGTCATGCCTCCAGGGGGTGGCCGGCGCCGCGCATCCAGCGCAGGAACTCCATCAGCACCAGTTCATTGGGGCAGTCGATCAGGGCCAGATTGCCCACCTGGCAGTCGCCCTGACCGCCGTGATGGAGGGAGATGTGGAAGTCGGGCCCGCTAAGGCCGCAGACCTCGGGATCGCTGCGCACCACCACCTCCAGGGCCGCTCCGATGCGGGCCATGCGGATGCGCAGTTCCGACCAGGTCATCGCTGTCATGGCATCAGTGTGGGGGGATCACCACGTCCGTCAAGCCAATTTGGGCATCAGGTGATCAGGGGGCGCGCCGCGGCGAGGCAGCCGGCACGGGCGGTGACGCCGGAGGCTCCGGGAGGAGCAGGCCAAGCCCGGCCGCCACCGCCACGGCCAGGGCCCCCACCACAGGGGCGACCAGCCTCTGACGTCGGGGCACACGCCGGATCACCTCCCGCGGTCGCAGCGGGCGAGGCGCCGGCAGATCGAGCTGCAGCTGCAGGCGGGGATCGAGTCGGAACTGGTCGAGCAGCCGCACCAGATCGCTCAGTTCAGCGTCGTCGAGGCGGAGCTCCAGCGGCGCGGTGTCGGGCTGGCTGCTGCGCAGCACCAGGCGATGGTGATCAGGCTCGGTGGCGGGTTCGATCCGCACCGGCTCGTCCTCGCTGCCGAAGGGCCGGCCCACACCGCTGATCAGATGGCGGGCGTAGGGCAGCACCACGCCGACCATGGCGAGCAGGTGATCCTTGCGTCCCTCCAGCTCGGGCCGGCCGCTCCACTGCAGGCTCCAGCCGGTGATGATGCCGATGGCGTCAGCCGACTGACCGACCGAGACATCCGGCAGTCCCTCCACCCGCAGGCGACAGCTGGGCTGGTCGTAACGGAGGGTCTGTTTCATCGGGAGATGGCAGCGAAAGAGGCGGCAGAACGGAAGTGGAGGGCGATGCCGCTCATGCCCCGGGATCGGCGAGGCTGGCCCGCAGTCGCTCGAAGCCGCCGGCGCCGGTCGCCAGGGCCAGGGTCTGGATCAACTGGCGGCGCTGGCCGTCGCCCCTGCGGGGATCAAGCAGGGTCTGCACACCGACGCGGCGGGGATTCATCCGCTCCCGAAGCAGCTCGGCGAAGCGGCCCTGGAACAGGCTCCAGCGCTGCTGGCGCACCGCCTCCGGCTCGGCGGTGGTGAGCAGGGCCCGCAGCAGGGGGTAGAGGCGGTCGGCCAGGGCGCACACCATGCGGATCAGGGCATCGGTCTCGGCGGGTTCGAGCCCGCCGCGACGGGTGTTGCGCCGCAGCGGGTTGTGACAGCGACGTTTCCAGAGCTCCACCCGATTGGGGAAGAGAGCGCTGAAGCCCAGCTGCTCGCTCATCCACACCAAGGCCTCACCGCCGTTGAGGTCGAGCGCCTCCACGCACAGCAGGAGCAGGTCGAGACGTTCCAGCCCGCGGCGGGGGAGCCTGAGGAGTTCGGGAA
>Ga0079300_10001009_pt1 | contig 11054 bp, 7 predicted proteins | sample Wag4_2014_7_11_FD_74799 | JGI IMG/M metagenome (GOLD analysis project Ga0079300, IMG submission 74799) | Fresh water microbial communities from Ohio, USA - Utica-2 Time Series HT 2014_7_11 | ecosystem: Environmental > Aquatic > Freshwater > Water tank | place: USA: Ohio | collected 2014-07-11
TTGAGATCGAGGATCAGGTTGGGATCGGTGGCCTCGGCCAGCTCAGCAGTGGCGTAGTAGGTCTTGAAGGCCGCCAGGATGTCGTCAGGTTCATTGATGAAATCCACCACAAAGGTGGTGTCTTTACCCGGATAGCAGCGGTTGAGGCGGGAGAGGGTCTGCACCGCCTGGATGCCATCGAGGCGGCGGTCCACATACATGCCGCAGAGCAGCGGCTGGTCAAAGCCGGTCTGAAACTTGTTGGCCACCAGCAGGATCTGGTAGTCGTTCCCTTTGAACGCCTCACGGATGTCGCCCTTGAGATTGGGGTTGAGGGTCTGGCTGCGTTCGGTGAATCCCTCAGGAGCGATCTCGGTGTCGCTCACCTCGCCGCTAAAAGCCACCAGGGTGCCAAGTGGATAGCCCTTATCGCTGATGTACTCGTCGATGGCGAGCTTCCAGCGCACGGCCTCCTTGCGCGAGCCCACCACCACCATCGCCTTGGCCTTGCCATCGAGCAGCGGCCAGACGAACTGGCGGAAGTGTTCCACCACGATCTCCACCTTTCTGTCGATGTTGTGGGGGTGGAGCTTCACCCAGCCCATCAGTTTCTTGAGGGCGGCGCTGCGCTCCACCTCCTCGCTGGAGAAGGTCTGCCCTTCCTGGGCGAGCTGAAAGGCGAGCTTGTAGGAGGTGTAGTTCTGCAGCACATCGAGGATGAACTCTTCCTCGATCGCCTGGCGCATCGAATACACGTGGAAGGGCGCCGGCAGGTTGCCGGGACCGGCCGGCTCAGCGGGGTTAGGCCGGCGGCCGAACAGCTCCATCGTCTTGGCCTTGGGCGTGGCGGTGAAGGCCACGTAGGTGATGCCGCTGCTGCCGGCGCGGGTGCTCATGTCGGCGGTGAGCAGGTCGTCGATCGACACCTCACCGCCATCGGCCAGGTCGGCCAGTTCGGCAGCGGAGAGCACCTTGCGCAGCTTGAGGGCCGCGTCGCCGGTTTGCGAGCTGTGGGCCTCATCGGCGATCACCGCGAAGCGTTTGCCGCTGGTGGCGGTGAGCTCCTGCATTTTTTTGATGAGGGCCGGGAAGGTCTGGATGGTGCAGACCACGATCTTCTTGTCGCCCGAGAGGGCCGTGGCCAGCTGCTCGCTCTTGATGCCCTTCTCGGTGGTGATTGAGGCCACCACGCCCTTGCGTCGCTCAAAGTTCTCCAGGGTTTCCTGCAGCTGGGAATCGATCACGCTGCGGTCGCTCACCACGAGCACGGTGTCGAACAGCTTGCGGTCGTTGGCGTCGTGCAGGTCGGCGAGTTGGTGGGCGCTCCAGCCGATCGAGGCGGTCTTGCCGGAGCCGGCCGAGTGCTGGATCAGATAACGCAGGCCGGCGCCTTCCTCCAGCACAGCCTTGAGCAGCAGCCGGGTCACGGCCAGCTGGTGGTAGCGGGGGAAGACCAGCCGTTTGATCTGCTTTTTCGTGTCGCGCTCAGCGATGCAGTAGCGGCCGAGGATCTCCAGCCAGCTGCCTGGCTTCCACACCTCCTCCCAGAGATAGGCGGTGCGGTGGCCCGCCATCACCGGATTGCCGGCACCGCAGTCGGGCCCGCCGGGGTCGCTGCCCTGGTTGAAGGGCAGGAACTGGGTATTCGGACCGTCCAGCCGGGTGGTCATCTGCACCTCCCGGTTGCTCACCGCGAAGTGCACCAGGGCGCCGCTGGGGAAGGAGAGCAGGGGCTCGGGGGCCTGGCCCGTAGGCCGTGGCAAGCGGTCGGTTTTGTACTGCCACACCGCGTCTGCGATGTTCTGGGTGTTGTCGGTCTTGAGCTCCACGGTGGCCACCGGGATGCCGTTGAGGAAGAGCACGAGATCGAGGCAGTTCTCGTTGCGGGTGGAGTAGCGCACCTGGCGCACCACCCGCAGCCGGTTGGCGTTGTAGCGGGCCAGGATCTGTGGATTGAGCCCGAAGGCCGGCTTGAACTCCGCCAGCTTGAGAGCCTTGGGCAGACCCAGCACCTCCACGCCGTGGCGGAGCAGATCGAGGGTGCCCACCTGGTCGAGCTGCTGGCGCACCCGCTGCAGCAGGGTGGCTTCCGCCTTGCTGCCGTGGTTTTTCTGCAGCACCTCCCAGGCATCGGGCTGCGCCTCCTGCACCCAGGCGATCAGATCCGGCGGGTAGAGGGCGAGCTCGCGGCTGTAGGCAGAAGCGCTGCCGTCCTCGTAGAGCCAGCCGTTCGCGCCGAGGTGCTCGCAGATCTCCTGCTCAAAGGCGATTTCGTGGCGGAGGCTCATGGGCTTGGGTGTGTTCCGATTCGTTCAGCCCTCAGTCCGGAGCGCAAACGGTGGATTCACAAGCAAAGGGTCGTGAAGTGTTCCCATGGCCGCCACCAAGAAGCCGCAGGTGCCTGCAGCTGGCTCAACCGGTTGCTGGAGGATGGCCTGCAGAACCTCAGCCGGCGGGAAGAAGAGGATGCCGGGCTCGGTCATGGGGTCAGCACCACTATGAGGAAATCAGTCTAGGCCGTGCCCAAATCCTCGGGGTTGAATTATCAAAACGATGCGCTGAGTGCATTATTTCGACGATTCAGCTCGATCTAAGCGCGTTTGACCTGGCTCAGGGTGCGGCCCTGGGCGTTCTTCCATTCCCGCCAGCCATTGGCAGTGCGCCCCAGCAAGGCTGAGGCTGCGCTGCTGGGGCTGCGGAAGAGGTGATCGCGCGGGAAGGTGATCGCTCCCGCTGCTGACACCTCCATCACCCCGGCGGCAATCAGCCGCTCGCGCACACGGCCGTCGTTGGTGCCCTGGATCGATGGCACGTTTTCCAGGCGGCCCACCGAACCGGCCAGCACCACAAAACCCTCTGGGGTGTAGACGCCTCGGCCGTCGACACCGGCGCCAGGGCTGCGGCAGAAGAACAGCTCAGCCGGGTTCTCAGCTTCCGTGGCCGTGGCGAGCGGATCGAAGAGCGGGAAGCCAAGGGTGGAGAAGAGGGTGCTCCCCGTCTCGAAAATCTCCATGCAGTCGGCTTCCAGGGGTGCAGGCGTGTGGGGCCTGGAGCCGCTGGTGCCGTTCTCATCCCGGAAGCGGCCCACCTGACGGAGCTGCTGCAGGGCATGCCACTCCAAAAAGAGGGCATGGGTTTGGGTGAGGCTGTTGGTGCGGGAGATCAGCACCAGGGCCCGCTGCCAGAAGTCCTTCTTCTGGTGGTGCTGGGTGAGGCGTGCCCGCAGATCGCCGGACTGGCCGACATAGACCCGCCGGTCGTCATCGCCTGTGTCTTCCCCCACCAGCACGTAGACGCCCACCTGACTGCTCTGCTCCATGGCCAGGAAATCGGCCAGGAGGCTGCGGGGCACCTCGATCACCTGCACGATGCGGGTGGTGATCTCGGCGATGCGGATGCCGTGGGGCTCGCCGCTGGGCAGGAAGATCTGGATCGTCTTGGGTGTCTGGCTCATGCGGCGCTGGCCTCAGGCACCAGGCCCCGCACATCGATCTGGCCGGTGACGGCGGCGGAGATCAGGGCGGAGCGACGTTCTTGGAGAAGTTGTATGCCCCTGATCCCCTCTGTTACTAATTCATCAATCGAGCAGCACTCGTTTGCTATGGCATTTCGAATGGCCTCTTGGTCATCCAAATCTGGCAGTGCTATGGGTAGCTCCATAAGAACAGACTGAGAAATATTCTGCATCGACTGACTCGCTCCGGACGCACCTAGCTCAATCTGACCTCTCACCTCGCTTGACCCTAGATAAAGCGCCAAGAAATAGGCAGAAGCGAGGGATGGATCGACGGTGATCCTGTAGAGTTTATCGCAGATGAATAGCCATGGGTAGTCCTCGGTGACTACTGCAGCGCTTCCTACTAGCTCCTTTGTATTCGCCCGCGAGATAAGGAGGTCGCCCTTTCTTACGCTGTACTCAAGAATTGGGCTGAGATCTGGGGGCAGTCTTTTGTTCTCGCCTGGCCGAAAAATGCCCCCATTCACGCATCCAACCTTAAGGACTCCAGGAGCATCACCTTCGGAGGCCTCATTTTCGCATTGAGGACTCCAGCCTTGTTCAATATGCCTGCAAAGGTGTTTGACCTTTTGAACCTCCCAATGCTCCGGCACCTCCCCCAGCCATTCCACCCCCGAATCCTTCATCGGCACATCTGGATTCAGTCCCTTCGTGACGGCATGGGAGATCACGGCCTGGCGCTTTTCCTGCAGCAGCTCGATCAAGCGCTGCTGCTCGGCGATCAGGGCGTCAATCTTGGCGGTTTCGCGGTCGAGGAAGGTGGCGACTGTCCGCTGTTCTTTAAGAGGAGGTCTAGTCACGATCAGCCTTGGAATGTCGTCCATGCTGATGTTCTTCTGAGTATTCGAGGTGCATAGAACGTCGATCTGAGCTTGCAAGCTTGCTGACTTCAGGGATTGCTCATAAAAAGAAGGGCTTGAGAATCGACCGTCTACCCGAATTAGGGCCAAAGGGGACCAGATGCTGAACGCAAGATCAGTCTTCACTCTGGCAATTTTGCCCGTGGAAGCTGCCTTTCCCATCAATATGTCGTCTCTCACGGGTTTTGCTTTTCTGCTAAACTCCTCGTGGTCTCTTTCGGAAATATAGCGACATCCATCAAGCCTAAGTTCCCCATCTTGTATTCCGTCTACAGAAAGGAAGGGGATCCCCTCATCAATGAACTCCGGTGTTGTGTGTGGGCCATCTGTAATTCGACACAGAAGCACGTTCTTTAGCCGAATGACTTCCCAATGCTCTGGCACCTCCCCAAGCCACTCCACGCCGCTGTCCTTGTAGGCCGGGTAGCGGGGAAAGCTCATGCCGAGAGCCCTCCGATCATCTCCAGAATCCGATCCGTCACTTGCTTCAGCTCTGCATCGATCACCTCCAGCGGCCTAGGTGGCGTGAACACATAGAAGTGCCGATTGAAGGGGATCTCGTAGCCCACCTTGGTCTTGTCGTGATCGATCCAGGCGTCTCTCACGTGCGGCAGCACCTCGCGCTCGAAGTAGGTCTGCACGTCTTCTGAAAGCGGCACGTTCTCGGTGTCGCGCAGGCTGCTGTCGGCTTGGGGCTTTCCCTTGGCCTTCCCGCGCTGGCCCAGCACCACAGTGCCGGCTTCATCCCGCAGCGGGCGTTCCACCGTGATCGTGCGGTAGCCGAAGTCTTCGTTGCGGAAGATCCTGCTGATTGGCTTGCCAACCTGCTCCGCTTCCTCGAAGTTGCCGAACAGGCGCGTGATCGTATCGATGTGCTCTTGGCTCAGCTCCTTGCGTTTGCTGCCCAGGCTCTTGCGCATCTTCTGCCAGAAGCTGCTGGCATCGATCAGCTGCACCTTGCCCTTGCGTTCCTCCGGCTTGCGGTTGCTCAGGATCCAGATGTAGGTGCTGATCCCCGTGTTGTAGAACATATCGGTGGGCAGGCCGATGATCGCCTCCACCAGATCGTTCTCCAGCACATAGCGGCGAATCTCGCTTTCGCCTGACCCCGCCCCGCCGGTGAACAGGGGCGAGCCATTCAGCACAATCCCGAAGCGGCTGCCGCCATCCTTGGCCGGGCGCATCTTGCTGATCAGGTGCAGCAGGAACAGCAGCGAGCCATCGCTCACCCGCGGCAGCCCCGGCCCGAAGCGACCGGCAAAGCCGAGCTGCTCAGCCTCGCGGCGGATGAACTTCTCGATCTTCTTCCAGTCCACGCCAAACGGCGGGTTGGAGAGCATGTAATCGAAAAACAACCCCTGCAGGCCGTCGTCGCTGAGGGTGTTGCCAAAGATGATGTTGCGGATGTCCTGCCCCTTGATCAGCATGTCGGCCTTGCAGATCGCGTAGCTCTCGGGGTTGAGCTCCTGGCCGTACATCACCAGCCGGGCCAGTGGGTTCAGCTCCAGCAGGTGCTCCTCGCCCACGCTGAGCATGCCGCCGGTGCCGCCCGTTGGGTCGTAGAGCGTGCGCACCACGCCGGGTTTGGTGAGCGCATCGCCGTCTTCAATGAAGATCAGATTCACCATCAACCTGATCACTTCCCGGGGCGTGAAGTGCTCTCCGGCCGTTTCGTTCGACAGTTCGGCGAACTTGCGGATCAGCTCCTCGAACACCAGACCCATCTCGGCGTTGCTCACCGTGGTGGGGTGCAGGTCGATCTGGGCGAAGCGCTCGGCCACCAGATACAGCAGGCCGCTTTTCTCCAGCCGGTCGAGCTGCAGGTGGAATTCAAACTTCTCGAAGATGTCGCGCACCTCAGGCGTGAAGCCCTGCACGTAGGCCCGCAGGTTTTCAGCGATGTTCTCCTGGTCCCCCATCAACGCCTTGAGGCTGAGGGGGGAGACATTGCAGAAATTCAGCCCCGCTGCCCGCAGCAGGAACGGTTCCGGGTCGAGCCCCTGGCCCTCGCGCAGCTGCTTCTCCGCCAGCACCGCCGCTTTGCTGGGCTCCAGCACGCAGTCGAGCCGGCGCAGCACGGTGAACGGCAGGATCACCTTGCCGTAGTCGCTCTGCTTGTAGTCCCCCCGCAGCAGGTCGGCCACGCCCCAGATAAACGCCGAGAGGTTCTGCTTGCCGCTGGGCTGGGGGCCTGGTGACGGGGCAGGCGCTGGCGTGGCTCTGGTGTTGTTGGGTGCGGCCTGCAGGGGGGCACTGCCCGGCAGGCTCACCGAGCCACCGCGTCCCCGCCCTGCCAGCAACAGGCCGGCGCTGAGCAGGGTGGCCTTCACGGCGTCGTAGGTGGGCTCGTCCCAGCCCAGCAGCTCACGTAGCTTGCCGTTGCCGGCAGAGCCGCCGAGGGCTTCCAGGGCGCCGAGCAGCTCCTGCTGCTGGTCGTTGGTTTCCATCCCCTGCTCTGACCCGCGCATCACCGCGGCAAGTCTGGCCCGATGGCGCCGCCCACCAGCCACGGCACCCATTGCGGCAGCACCTCGACGCTGCCGTACCAGCGCTCGGCGAACCAGCCGCCGTGGCCCACGCCCTCCAGCACCAGGGGCTCGGCGCCGGCCAGCAGGGCTGAGCTGAGGGGCACCAGGCCGTCGCCGCGGCTGGTTGGGTCGTTGTTGATGGCGCCGTAGGAGCGGGCCGTGAGCCGGCGGGCGCGGGGGCGCAGCTGCTGCGGCTCGATGGCGCCGGCCACCGCCAGGTAGGCCAGCTCCTCCTTGAACAAGGCGCCGGGGTAGAGACGGTCCACCAGCTGGCGCAACGCAGTGGCGCGGATCGCCTGGTGGGGGCTGCCCAGGCTCACCAGGCTCTGCACCCGGCTGCGCTGGCCGTACACCCGGCCGGCGAAGGGTTCATCACCCAGCAGCAGCCGCAGCATCACGCCGCCGGAGCTGTGGCCCACCAGGTTCACCCGGCCCGTTGGCGAGGCCGCCGCCAGCTCCAGCAGCAGGGCCTGGGCGCGATCGAGCAGGCGGGTCCAGCCCAGCGTCCAGCTGGTGAGCAGCCAGTCGCCGCGGCTGGCGGGCACCACCGCCACCGGCTGGCCCGTGGCCGTTTCAATCGCTGCCGCCATCGGGGCGTAGGCCTCGGGCGTGATCAGAAAGCCCCCCAGGATCAGGGTGGGCGCGGGCTTCAGTGTGCTCATTCGCGGAACACCGCCAGGGCCGCCAGCACGCCGCCGCCGAAGCCGCTGAGGTGGCCGATCCAGCTCACCCCCGCCGGTGAAAACAGGGGAATCAGGCTGGGCAGTACGCCGCCGTAGGCCACCAACGTGACCAGCGAGAGCAGGATCGAGAGGGGCCGCTTCTCCAGCCAGCCGATCACCAACAGGTAGCCCAGCAGTCCGTACACCACCCCGGAGAGGCCGTGGCTGCCCACCGGCCACCACAGCCACACCGGGATGGCGGCCACCAGCACCCCGATCCACACGGCCAGGTAGTCGCGCCGGCCCCGCAGCAGCACCAGCCACGACAGCGGCAGGAACACCAGGCTGTTGCCGATCAGGTGGTTGAAGCCGCTGTGGCTGAACGGCGCCGTGAGCACCCCCACAAACGAGCCCCCCGGCAGCATCGGCAGGTTCCAGCGCCCGCCGAACACCAGCTGGTCCAACAGCTCCTGGCCCCAGGCCACGGCCAGCAGCGCCAGCGGGATCACCAGGTTGGCGCCCAAGCGCGCTAGGGCCTGATCGAGGCGGCGGGCCAGGGACACGGTGTTGTCAGCCATCTCGTCAGCCATGCAGCAGGTTGATGCGATACAGCACATCTTCGAGGGCATCGGCCGCCAGCAGGGCGGCGAAGCGCTGGGGATTTTCGCCATCGATGCAGCTGGCCAGGGGGTTGAGCACGGTGCTCGGCGTGGGGTGGCAGAACTGCACCACGCTTAGGCGCGCTCCGCTGCTGCCCTCGGGTGCCACCACCCGGTGCCAGCCGGTGGGGATTCGGCCGTTGCTCAGCCGCTCCAGCATCAGGCCGCTGTTGATGATCACCTGCCCCTCCGGTGCCAGGGCGTCCAACCACTGGCCCTCCACCAGCACCTGCAGGCCCGCTGCCGTGGCCCGCGGCAGGGCGGTGATCAGGTTGATGTCGCCATGGGCCGCCGCCCACAGGTGCCCGCCGGCGGGGGCGGCGGCCATCGGCGGGTAGTGGATCGCCCGGGTGAGGGTGGGGGCGTCGCGCACCACGGCATCGAAGAAGTCAATGTGCACCCCCAGGCCGGTGGCGATCACCCGCAGGAAGCGGCGCTGCAGATCGGCCAGGCTGGCGTGGAAGCGCTCCAGCACCGCCGTGATCCCCGGCACGGCCGCCTCCGGCAGCAGCTGCTCGGGATAGAGCAACGGAAAACGGCGACGCAGGGGGTGGTGGGCCGGCAGCGGTTCCGCCCAGTTGAGCATCTCCTTCCAGTCGGCCCGGCTCTCGCCCGCCGCCGTTTCAACCAGGGTTCCGGTGTAGCCGGTCTGACCGCAGGCCTCGGGCCTGGTGAACGCCTGCTTGCGTGGCGCGTCGAGTGCGAAGAACGCACCCAGTAGCCCATAGGCCTCATCCAGCAGGGCGGCGGACAGGTCGCTGCGGGTAAGCACGAAGCCCGTACCCAGGCTGCGCATCACCCCATCCACCACCGCTGCCCGCTGGCGGGCCGTGCCCTGCTCGAAGGCCAGCAGGTCCACATCGAGGATGGCCAGGGCCATCCGCCTCCGCGCAACTGCTGCCGGGTCTACTCCAGGCCGGCGCTCACTGCATCGACTTCACTGCACGGGTGCGTGCAGCACCTCCATCAGGGCCAGCAGCGGCGCGCTGTCGGCCTCAGGCAACTCCAGGGTGGCCGCCAGGGTGCTGAGAATATTGAGCTCGTCGGCCTGAAGCGGGCCATCGGAGCGCATGATCTCGGCGGCCGTGGCGAAGGCGGTGCGGCGCAGCTCGGGGGTGAGCCCGGCGGCCGCCCGCAGCATCAGCTGCTGGGCGCCCTGGCTGCGCAGCCGCCCCAGGAGACCGTCGATCATCAGGGCCACGTCCTGATCGGCCAGATCCACATAGGGGTGGCGGTAGTCGATGGCGTGGCGCAGGGCGCGGGTGCCGGCGGGGCTGAGCACCCCATCCCACGACACGGCGGCCAGGGCGATGGCCAGGAAGGCCTCGGGGGCGGCCATGGCGGACTCCTCACTGCCGCTGGCGCCGTCGCTCTGGGCCATCACCTGCTTCTCCATGGTTCCGGTGGACATCGGGACGAACACGATTGGGCTCAGTTGAAGCAACCGCCGGGGGGTGATTCCGTGCCCTTGGCCACCGAAACGGCCGATTGAGTGCTTGTGCTCAGTTGGGCATCGTTACGAATTCCTCGGCCACCGAGGGATGCAGGGCCATGGTGCGGTCGAAGTCGGCCTTGGTGGCGCCCATGCCGATGGCGATTGCCGCCATCTGGATGATCTCGGCGGCGTGCTCGCCCACCATGTGGCAGCCCAGCACCTTGCCGGAGGCGCGCTCCACGATCAGCTTGAGCAGCACCCGCGGGCCGCTGGCGGGCAGGGCCTGGCTCATCGGCCGGAAGCGGGCCCGGTGCACCTGGATCGCATCCTGACCATGGCGCTCCACCGCCTGCTCCTCGGTGAGGCCCACGCCCGAGAGCTCCGGCTGGCTGAACACCGCACTGGCGATCAGGTCGTGATCGACCTGGCGTGGCCGGTTGCCATACACCGTGTCGGAGAAGGCACGGCCCTCATCCACCGCCACCGGGGTGAGATTCACCCGCTCGGTGACGTCACCCACCGCATAGATGCCGGGCACGTTGGTGCGCTGGTCGGCATCCACCGGGATGCGATGGCCCTCCACCGCCACGCCGGCGGCCTCCAGGTTGAGTCCCTCGAGGAAGGGGCGCCGGCCGGTGGCCAGCAGCACCCCGCCGCAGGCCAGCTGTTCACCGCTCTGGGTGGTGAGGGTGAGGGTGCCGGGCTCGCCGCTGATGGCGGCGGGGGAGTGGGCGAAGCGGATCGCGATGCCGTCGGCCTCCATCGCCTCAGCCACCGCGTCGCTGGCCTCGCGATCAAAGCCGCGCAGCAGGTGGTCGCCCCGCACCAGCTGGGTCACCTTCACCCCCAGGCCATTGAGGATGCAGGCGAACTCGCAGGCGATGAAGCCCGCGCCTACCACCACCACGGCCTCGGGCAGGCTCTCCAGCAGGAACATGTCGTCGCTCACCCAGCCCAGCTCGGCACCGGGGATGGCCGGCCGATGGGGCCGGCCGCCCACGGCGATCAGGGTGCGCTCCCCCTTGAGCAGGCGTTCGCTGCCGTCGGCCGATCGCACCAGCACCTCGCCTGACGCCTGAAAGCGGCCCCAACCGCTCACCAGCTCCACCCCGGCCTTCTCCAGAAAGCCGATGTGCAGGGTGTTGAGGCGATCCACCTCGGCCCGCACATTGGCCAGCAGCCGCCCCGGGTCGCGGCGCACCTCGCCCAGGTCCCAGCCGTGGCTGGGGGCAGCCTCGAGCAGGTGGCGATAGGCCGAGCCGTACACCAGCAGCTTCTTGGGCACACAGCCGCGGATCACACAGGTGCCGCCCACCCGGTCCCCCTCCACGATCGCCACCTTGGCGCCGTAGGAGGCGGCGCGCTTGGCGGCGGCCAGGCCGCCGGAGCCGGCGCCGAGCACGATCAGGTCGAA
>Ga0079300_10001010_pt1 | contig 11053 bp, 7 predicted proteins | sample Wag4_2014_7_11_FD_74799 | JGI IMG/M metagenome (GOLD analysis project Ga0079300, IMG submission 74799) | Fresh water microbial communities from Ohio, USA - Utica-2 Time Series HT 2014_7_11 | ecosystem: Environmental > Aquatic > Freshwater > Water tank | place: USA: Ohio | collected 2014-07-11
GATCAAGGTGGAGTACTACAATGAAAAGTGGGAACTCATTGAAGAACATCTCAGTGGCTTAGCCGCCAGGGTGGTCCAGCACGAATACGACCACCTCGAGGGCACGTTGATCACGGACCGCGTGTCATCCGCTCGCAGGCGTCTTCTCACTGGGAAGCTGCGCGACATCGGCGCTGGCCGGGTGCCGGCGGACTACAAAATGCGGTTTCCACACAGCCGCAGGCGATGAGGTGGCTGTGGGGGATGGTCGCTGCTGTACTCGTGGGATGCGGGTCCGGGGAAGCGGGCAAGGAGGATTTGGCCTGCACGGATCGGGCCGCGGCGATTCGGCGTTCTGAGCAGGCCCTGGTGGCCGGTGGGCCGGAACCCGATCCGGAAGCACGGCAGGCCCTCATCCGCGACTACGCGGCTTTCGCAAATGCCTGCCACAGCGACACCTTGACGCCTGAATTCCTGTTCCGAAGGGCGGATCTGCTGCGCTCAGCGGGCAAATTCGCGGAGGCGGTTGCCCAACTGCGCGACGTGCACGACCACTTTCCTGAGTATCCGCACCGCGCGCGCTGCGCCTTCCTCGTGGCGTTCATCAACGAGGTCGAACTGATGGACCGGGAACTGGCCCGGGCGGGCTACGAACAGGTACTCCTGCTGTACCCCGGAACGGAGGAAGCGGCTATGGCTGAGCAAATTCTGAGCGCTTGGGGTCTTTCGGACGAGGAACTCGTTCGTACCTTCAGGGGCAATGGACAACCTTCGTGAGGGTGTAATGCTGCGGGCGCACGCGTTGCGTCGCGCCAAATACCTGCTCGCGTTCACCATTCCACTGGCCGGTGGGCTTTCGCTGCTGGCGGAGGGGACTTGGACGTTCGGGGCACTGGTCTATGCCTTCGGGCTGCTTCCGCTGCTTGAACTCGTACTTCCGCCTGCGCGGGCGAACCTCTCGGATGTGGAGCGGTCCTATGTTGCTCGGGATCCGTGGTTCGATCGGCTGCTTGTGCTCATGGTGCCCATCCAAGTCGGACTGCTCGCGTACTACGTGACCCACCCCGGCGAGGACAGTGTGACCTTCACGGGGCGGGTGTTTGCGATGGGGTTGCTGTGTGGGGTGCTGGGGATCAATGTGGCCCACGAACTCGGACACCGGCCGGACCGGTTCTCCCAGCGCTGCGCCCACGTGCTGCTCGCGACCTCGCTGTACACGCATTTCTTCATCGAGCACAACCGCGGCCACCACCGCAACGTCGCGACTCCGGACGACCCGGCGACGGCCCGGCGGGGGGAGTGGGTGCAGGTGTTTTGGTTCCGGGCGGTGTTCGGCGGCATTGCAGGAGCTTGGCGGCTGGAGGCCGATAGGTTGCGCCGTCAGGGCAAATCGCCGTGGCACTCGGACAACCAATTCCTCCGCCTGCAGGCCCTGCAGTGGGCGGCGTTCGGGGCGGTGGCGTGGGGACTGGGAAGCACGGCGGCACTGGGGTGGCTGGCGGCGGCCGCGTTCGGCGGTTGCCTGCTGGAAACGGTGAACTACATCGAGCACTACGGTCTGCAGCGACCGCGGCTGAACGCCCACCGCTATGTACCGGTTGAGCCGGAGCACAGCTGGAATTCCGACCACGTCCTCGGACGCATGATCCTGTTCGAACTCAGCCGGCATTCCGACCACCACCACCGGCCGGCTCAGCCGTACGCCCAGCTGGACCACATCGACCATGCACCGCAACTGCCCACCGGCTACCCCGGCATGATGCTGCTCAGTCTCGTTCCGCCACTCTTTTTCCGGGTCATGCGCCCTCGACTTGCCGCCGTACCTTCGGGGCGATGAGTAACCGGTTTCCCTCCGGAGTCCTGTGGGGCTCCATTGTGCGCGACGTGTTTCGCGATGCGCACGTTCGCGGCTACGCGCTGCCCGCAGTCAATGTCATCGGGTCGAATTCCATCAATGCGGTGCTCGAAACCGCGCGGAAGGTGAATTCCCCGGTCATCATCCAGTTTTCGAATGGCGGAGCCGCCTTCCAGGCAGGAAAGGGGTTGAAGCTTGCGGACCAAAAGAACACCGTCCTCGGCAGCATCGCCGGCGCCCTCCACGTGCACACCCTCGCCGAGGCGTACGGCGTTCCGGTGATCCTCCATACGGACCACTGCGCGAAGTCCCTCTTGCCCTGGATCGACGGTCTGCTGGACGCGGGCGAGCGGCACTTCGAGCGCACCGGCGCTCCGCTGTTCAGCAGCCACATGCTCGATTTGAGCGAAGAGCCGCTGGAGGAGAATTTGGCGACGTGCGCCCGCTACCTCGAGCGGATGGACCGGATGGGCATGTTCATCGAAATCGAGCTGGGGGTGACGGGAGGCGAGGAAGACGGAGTAGACAACACAGACGTCGATAGCAGTCGCTTGTACACACAGCCTGAGGAAGTTGCCCAGGCCTTCGAGGTGCTCAAGCGCATCAGCGACAACTTTACCATCGCAGCCGCATTCGGCAACGTCCACGGGGTCTACAAGCCTGGAAACGTGTCGCTCCAGCCGAAAATCCTGCAGCGCAGCCAGGAGCACATTGCGAGCCGGTACGCAACGGGACCGAATCCGGTCGATTTCGTGTTCCATGGTGGCAGCGGTTCGAGCCTTGCGGAGATCCGGGAGGCCATCGGCTACGGGGTGGTGAAGATGAACATCGATACCGACATGCAGTGGGCGTTCCTGAGCGGCGTGCGCGATTATGTCCTCGGAAAGCAGGCGTATTTGATGTCCCAAATCGGCAACCCCGACGGTCCCGATTCCCCGAATAAGAAGCACTACGACCCCCGGGTTTGGCTGCGCAGCGGGGAGGAGACTTTCGTCGAACGGCTCGCCCAGGCCTTCGAAGACCTGAACTGCATCGGACGCAACGCACTGTAAGGCGGTGTTGAAGGCGTTTGATCCCCGGCGTTCGGCGGCCGGTCAGCGGCTGAGTGCCTATGTGTCGTCCGGTACGTTGCCAGAGTTGAAGGAGCTGTTTCAGGCAGATGCCCGACGCTTCGATGCCTTCCACCTGCGGCTGCCCGGCGTGCTGTATGATTTTTCCAAACAGCACATCGACCGAGACGTCCTGGACTTGCTCCACGCGCTCGGTCAGGAGGCAGACCTCGAGGGGGCGCGGCGTGCGCTCTTTTCCGGCGAGCGCATCAACGCCACGGAGGACCGAGCAGTCATGCACATGGCGCTGCGTGCCGACCGGGGCGATGTCTATGCGGTCGATGGTGAAGACGTGGTGGAGGAGGTGCTGGCGGTGCGGGAGCGGATGCTTGACTTCGTCCAAGCGTTGCGCGCGGATCCGACGGTTCGCGATGTCGTGAACATCGGCATCGGCGGATCGGATTTGGGCCCGGCCATGGCCGTTCGTGCGCTCAGACGCTACGCCTCGGGACCCCGGGTGCATTTCGTGAGCAACGTCGACCGCGCCCACCTCGATGCTGTGCTCGCGGGCTGCGACCCGGCAACGACGCGGTTCATCATTGCGAGCAAGACGTTCACCACGGCGGAAACCATGCGCAATGCGGAAGCTGCAAAAGACTGGGTTCTATCGTCCGCCGCGGGTGATGTTGGGGCTGTAGCCCGTCAGTTTGCAGCCGTTTCTTCCGCAGTGGATCGTGCGGTGGACTTCGGGGTGCGGGAGGATCGGGTGTTCGGGTTTGAAGACTGGGTCGGAGGGAGGTTCTCCATGTGGGGACCCGTCGGGTGCGCCGTGGCGGTGGCCATCGGAGCGGATCACTTTCGAGCGATGCTTGCAGGTGCCCGGGCAGCGGATGTGCATGTTCGGACGGCGCCGCTGGAGCACAATGTGGCCGCGGTAAGTGCGCTGATCGGAACCTACAATGCGGTTTTCCTCGGACACCGTTCGTGGGCGGTGCTGCCGTATGCCCAGGATTTGGACCGGTTGCCCGCGTTTTTGCAGCAGGCGGACATGGAGTCGAACGGCAAAGGGGTGGGCCGCGATGGCATGCCGGTCGAGGTCCCGACGTCTACCGTGGTGTGGGGCGAGCCGGGCACGAACGGACAACACGCATTTCATCAGCTGCTCCACCAAGGCACGGATCGGATCCCAGTGGATTTCATTGCGTTCCGGGAACCGACGGGCTCGGATGCGGCTGCGCACCGCGTCCTGTTTGCGCATGCACTTGCGCAGGCGGAGGCCTTGCTCATCGGGCGATCGAGGGAAGATGTTGTGAGCGAAATGCGGACCGCGGGGGTAAGCGAGGAGCGCATTGACCGCGTTGCACCGCACCGCACCTTCACCGGGAACCGGCCGAGTTCGTTTTGGTGCTGGGACCGGCTCGACCCGTTTTCCCTCGGGATGCTGGTGGCGCTGCAAGAACACCGTATTTTCTTCCAAGGGGTGCTCCTGGGGGTGTACAGCTTCGACCAGTGGGGAGTGGAACTCGGGAAAGGGTTAGCAGGGAGGATCGAGTCCGCACTGGAGCGCGGTGGTGCGGGGCAGAACGACCACGACAGTTCGACCGCGGCGTTGATGGCTGAATTTCTGGGGAGTGGGGGGTGAGTAGCTGAAAAAAGCTATCTTGCGAGGTACTGAACCGAATCTCCTTCAGCGAATTGCCGCCATGAAACATTTTCTACTTGTTAGTTTGGCCTGGGTGCTTGCAGCGGGCACAGCCCGAGTGCATGCCCAGGCAGCAACCCTCGATGTCGACTACATCGGGGAATCCGCAAATGGTAAAACGTATCGCTTGTACGCGCATCTCCCGTTTGCTACGGATGAGCTGATTTCTGTTTTCGGTTACATCAATGCGACGACCTCGGCACCTTGGGTGATGCAGTCGACGGCTCCGTTTTACCAGGATGCCCTCGGTGGCAACTTTGCGAGTGCCGTGAATCCGTCACTGTTTACCTTCTTTCCTAATCTTCAGTATGACAGCTGGTTGACGCTGGGGCCTGCGAGTTCAGCGGATGCGGGGACGGTGAGCAGTGTCGGGATGGACGGGTATTTGGCGAGTTTTTCCGCAGGAACGGGGTTCAACATCACCACGGAACTCGGAGGTGCGTTGTATATCATTCCAGGCTCGGTGGCATCGGCGGTCGCTGGTCCGGATAACCGGGTGCTTGTGGCCCAGCTGACGTCCACAGGGGTGATGAATGTTACCCTGAATTTCCAGTGGGAGGATGCTTCCGGAGCTTCGCTCCAAACCATAGGCCTGTCGGCGACCTTCCCGACCTTGCCTTCAGGTTGCACGGATGCCACTGCGTGCAATTACGATTCTGGTGCCCAGGTCGATGATGGGTCGTGTACCTTCCCGGGTGATGCCTGTTCAGACGGTAATCCGAATACCGTCGGGGATGTGCTATCAGCTTCGTGCACGTGCACGGGTACCCTCCAGATTCCAGGATGTACAAACAGCACGGCTTGCAACTACGATGCCGCTGCAAACGTCGATAATGGCTCTTGCACCTTCGCTCAAGCGGGTTACGACTGCACAGGCAACTGCCTAATTGATGTGAATCAAAACGGGATCTGCGACCAGTTTGAAGTATTCGGGTGCACAGCGGAAATGGCAGACAACTACAATCCGGATGCCACCACGGAGAACGGGACGTGCGTTTGGGCAGATGGTCTGGTTACGGGACTCTCGTATGAGGTTGTCGCTGAGGACGGCATTCCCGGAAAAACAACGTACCGCATCTATGCCGATGTCTCACAACCCAGTGCGGAGGTGGTGGCCCTGTATGGCTACAGCACAACGCCTTGGCTGCTCTCCTCAACCACGGGCTTCCACCAAGACGCCCTCGGCGGTCCTACTGCGGCGGCAATCAATCCGGCACTCTTCCAGTTCTTGCCTGCTCTGCAGTACGATTCATGGGTAACGCTCGGTGCAGTGCCTGGGGCGTCGAACTCAGCGTCCACTGTAGGTATGGACGTGTTCTTCCCAGCATTTGAAGCAGGAGGAGCGCTGAATGTGAACACGTTCTTAGGTGGCTCTCTGTACATTTTGCCGAATACAGCGACCCAGGGTACGCCTGTGGGAGGTAAGGTCCTTCTGGCCCAGGTCACCACGGACGGAACGGTGACCGCACGCTTCAATCTTCAACTGCAAACAGCGGATGGTGTGACATGGAATGCGGATGGCGTGGAGTTGGTCTTCCCGGTAGCGGAAACCCCGACGGGGTGCACGGATTCGGGAGCCACGAACTACGACCCGGCGGCATTGCTTGACGATGGTTCTTGCACGTATCCGGCGCCGAGCTATGTGGGCCTTTCCTATGAGATGGTCTCCGAAAACCTTCCAGTGGCGGGTCAGCGCACCTTCCGGGTGTATGCAAACTTTACAAATCTGAACGACCAACTCACCGCTGTATATGCGCAGTCAGGCAATCCGCTCAGCATTTCATCTACTCAGCCCTTCTACCAGAATAGTTTCGGAGAGGCGTTTTACCACCAAATCAACCCGGCTTTCCTCACGTTGGACCCTGCACTCGCTCAGGACAGCTGGTTGACCATCGGCGGTGCCCCTTCCGTCAACACCGTGGGCACGACCGCTGCCGAAGCTGTTTTCGAAGGGGGAGGAGCATTTGCCATCAACAATGCCCTAGGTGGAAGTTGGTTCGTGCTGCCGGATCTCGAACCGCTCGCGTTCCCGGATGAGGAGGGCCGGGTGCTTTTGGCGCAGCTCACCACCACCGGTCAAGTTACCTTTCAAGTCAATCTGCAGTACCGGGCGCAAACCGGTGAGAACCCGCAGGAAGTGAACGAGGTCATTGTATTCCCGAACCTGCTGTTCGGCTGCACGGATCCGACCGCATGCAACTACGACTCCTTTGCACAAGCAGAGGACGGATCGTGTACGTATCCCGAGCAATTCTACACCTGTTCAGGTGATTGCATCAATGATACAGATGGCGACGGGGTATGCAATGAACTGGAGATCCCGGGCTGCACGGACGCATCCGCGGCAAACTACGCCCCGAATGCGACCGACAACGACGGGTCGTGCCAGTACCCCGGCTGCACGGACAGCACAGCGTGCAACTTCGATTCATCGGCAAACGTGAACGATGGGTCGTGTGTCTACGCGGAGACGTACTACACCTGTGCGGGCGATTGCATCAATGACACGGACGGGGACGGGGTTTGCAACGAGTTGGAGGTGCCGGGCTGCACGGACGATGCAGCCGCGAACTTCAACCCACAGGCCACGGACGACGACGGATCGTGCCAGTACCCGGGGTGCACGAACCCCGCGGCCGACAATTTCGATGCAGGTGCGAATGTCGATGACGGATCCTGCATCCTCGGCGGCTGCACGTACCTCAATGCTCAAAACTTCAATTCCGCTGCTTCCTACGATAACGGAAGCTGTGTGTTCGTGGGATGCACGAGCCCGAACGCAGCGAACTATAACCCGCTCGCTACTGTGGACAACGGAAGCTGTGTGTTCCCAGTGTTTGGCTGCACCTACCCAGATGCTCCGAACTACAACCCGAATGCAACGGTCGACAACGGTTCGTGTGAATTGTCCGCGACGAATGATTGTCCGTTCGACACCGATGGCAACGGCACGGTAGGTTCGGGCGACTTGCTGAACTTCCTTGCGGCGTACGGCACGCCCTGCAACTGATTGCACTGAATTCACTTGTGTGCGGGCCGTCCTTCGGGGCGGCCCGCTTGCGTTGTAGTAGCTTCGTGTGAAACGTACACTTTCATGTACCTTGGGCGCACACGCTATCGACATGGAACACTCCGTACGCCCCCGGCTTTCGTTTTGGCAGATCTGGAACATGAGTTTCGGATTCCTCGGCATCCAGTTTGGCTTTGCCCTGCAAGGCGGAAACATGAGCCGCATCTTCCAAACCCTGGGCGCCGAAAAAGACGAGCTGCCGCTGCTGTGGATTGCTGCGCCGCTCACCGGCCTGCTCATTCAGCCCATCATCGGGTACATGAGCGACCGCACGTGGAGCCCGCGGTGGGGCCGCCGCCGTCCGTATTTCCTCCTCGGCGCGGTGCTCTCCTCGTGTGCGCTGTTCTTCGCACCCTACAGCTCGGCCTTGTGGATGGCAGCTGGTTTTTTGTGGGTGCTCGACGCCTCCATCAACATCAGCATGGAGCCCTTCCGCGCCCTCGTCGCCGATAAGCTCGGGGACGACCAGCGCTCGTTCGGCTTTGTCGTCCAAACCCTGATCATCGGCGTAGGTACCTGGGTCGCCTCGAGCCTCCCGTGGCTCGTGACGCAGCTCGGCGTGTCGAACACGGCGGACGCCGGCGAGGTCCCGCCGAGCGTCCACGTTTCGTTCGCCATCGGCGCGGCCGTCTTCCTCGGCTCCATCCTCGTCACCGTCCTCACCACCGACGAAGATCCCCCGACCCCAGAAGAGCGCCTCGCCCAGTCCGGCAGCTTTTTCGGCGGTGGCAAAGGCGCGCGCGCCATCCTCGGGGCCATCCGCACCATGCCTCCGACGATGCGCCAACTCGCTTGGGTCCAGTTTTTCAGCTGGTTTGCCTTCTTCACGATGTGGAGTTTTGCGACACCGGCGCTCACGGAGCACGTCTTCGCCGCGCCCATGCCAGAAGCGGGAGCCGCTGACTACGACACGGCCTTTGCGGCGTACAACGATGCCTCGAGCCAGGTGTCCAGTGCGATGGGAACCTACGGATTGAGTTCCATGGCCTTCGCGCTTGTCCTAGCGCTCTGGACGGCGAGCCGCGCAATCAATCGGAAAGTGGTGCATGCGGTGAGCTTGTTTGCGGGCGGTGCGGGATTCCTTGGCATGTTTTTCCTCACGCCGGAAACATCTGGGTGGTTGCCGATGTGCTTCGCGCTCGTCGGGATTGCATGGGGCAGCATCCTGTCCATGCCTTATGCACTTGTTTCTGCGGCATTGCCGGGGGAGCAGATGGGCATGTACATGGGGATCTTCAACATGTTCATTGTTATTCCCCAAATCGTAGCCGCCCTCGGCGCCATCGCCTATCTCTATCCCTTGCTCGGCGAAGGCACCATCTTCACCCAGGTGCTCGCAGGGCTAAGTCTTTGTCTTGCTGCACTTGCGACATTCCTGGTGCGGGCACCGCGAACGTGAAAAATATCGGCTTAGATGGTGTATCATGTACACCTTTACTTAACTTTACATCAACCTGAAGTGTGATTTGATGGCGTTTTAAAGCACTTTGGGCCTGTTTTCACCGAATCAACACTTTCCGAATGCGTCATTACTTTCTCACTGTGTGGGCGTGTGCGCTAACGCTTGCGGCCACTTCCCAGAACCTCATCAACGTCACCTGGCAGGTGGACATGAGCGAGGCCGGAGCAAATCCTGCGGGGGTCTTCATCGCGGGGTCCTTTCAAGGATGGACCGCTGGGGCAAGCCAAATGACAGATGCGAATGGCGATGGCATCTACACCTACACCCAACAGGTGGAAGCGGGCTCGTACATCATGTGGAAGTACATGAATGGTCCTGGTTGGGATTGGGTTGAAAACGTTCCCGCCGCATGCGGCAACACCTCGGACAACAACAACCGTTTTCTGACCTTGGGCTCGACGGATACCGTGATTCCTGTGGTGTGTTTCAGCGATTGCGTGGCGTGTAACGAGGAAATTCCGACCGTTCCTGTGACTTTCCGAGTGGACATGTCGCAGCAGACGGTGGGTGCAAACGGAGTGCACGTGGCCGGTTCGATGCAGGGCTGGAACCCGGGAGGTACTGCGTTGTCTGACCCAGACGGAGATGGTATTTACGAGGTCACCCTGCAGCTCGCCGCGGCCACGTACCAGTACAAGTTTGTCAATGGCAATGCGTGGGGTTCGGACGAATCTGTACCATCGTCATGCGCGGTGAACAACAACCGCGAAGTCGTCGTCGGTACCTCTCCGGTAACAGTGACCACGTGCTTCGGGGAGTGCACCGCAACCTGTGCGGCTCCGACCCCAGCTGCAGACATTACGTTCTCAGTGGATGTCTCGTTTTTGACGGTGGACCCCTCGGGAATTTGGCTTGCGGGTTCGTTCACTTCTCCAGCGTGGCAGGCGGGATCTATTGCCATGTCGGATGACGACGAAGACGGGGTTTGGACCGCCACGGTCAACGTGGCGGGAGCAGCAGAAATCTCCTACAAGTTCTTCAACGGCGATCCATTCGTCGACGGCCAGCAGGTGAACGCAGGCGAAGAGACGGCAAACTTTGCCACCGCTGGCTGTGGAGCCTCGAACGGAGTCGGCGGTTACAACCGCATTCACACGCGCAGCGGCGCGGCTGAAGTGCTCCCGACGACGTGCTTCAACTACTGCACCTCGTGTCCGCAAGGAGTTCCCGGTTGCACGGATGCGGATGCGCTCAACTACGATGCAGACGCCACCGCGGACGACGGTTCGTGCCAATTCCTCGTAACCCTGCGCGTGAACCTGTCGAACACCACGGTAAATGCGGCGGGTGTGCACGTGGCCGGCGGTTTCCAGGGCTGGAATCCATCCACAACGGCTGTACCGTACCTCGGCTTCGGGGTGTACGAGTTGACCGTGGTGCTGACGAATGGCACCCACGAGTACAAGTTCGTCAACGGCAATGAATGGGGTCAAGACGAGTTGGTCAGCGGATGCGGAAACGGAGGCAATCGCGTGGTGACGGTGAACGGCGCGAATGTGACGACGGTCGCGGCGTGCTTCGGCAGCTGCGATGCGTGCGCAGGATGCACGGATCCCTTCAGCCTTGAATTTGATCCCTTTGCAGGTAGCGACGATGGCTCGTGCACGACGCCGCGCGTCCTCGGGTGCACGTACCCGGATGCAGCGAACTACAACGCGGCTGCGAACGTGGAGGATGGGTCGTGCGTCATTGACGCGGCAAACCCATGTCCAGGCGATTTGAACGAGGACGGGGTCGTCGGTACACCGGACTTGCTGGTCTTCCTCGCCGCCTTCGGAACAGATTGCGACTGATTTTGCGCGTATTCACTGGAAGCCGTCTCGCCCGAGGGGTGAGGCGGCTTTCCTGTTTGCTGCACGCTGGGGTGGTATGCCTCCCGCTGCCCGCGCTCGGCCAAATCCACGATCCCCGCGACGCCATCATCTACTTCGCCATG
>Ga0079300_10001011_pt1 | contig 11047 bp, 6 predicted proteins | sample Wag4_2014_7_11_FD_74799 | JGI IMG/M metagenome (GOLD analysis project Ga0079300, IMG submission 74799) | Fresh water microbial communities from Ohio, USA - Utica-2 Time Series HT 2014_7_11 | ecosystem: Environmental > Aquatic > Freshwater > Water tank | place: USA: Ohio | collected 2014-07-11
GGTCCTACGCCAACTTTAATGATGTCAGCACCTGCTGCAGCTAAATCGCGAACGCCGTCGGCGGTAACAACATTGCCCGCAACGATAGGCACGCCGAGATTAAGTTTCTTGATGACCTGCAACGCTTCAATCATCTTCTTCTGATGCCCATGAGCGGTGTCTACAACAAGCACATCGGCACCTGCAGCAACTAACTTGGCTGCCTTATCGGCTACATCGCCATTAATTCCAACGGCCGCAGCAATTCTTAATTTATTGTTCTTATCGACAGCCGGTGTATACAACGTCGCACGTAGCGCGCCCACCTTGGTGATGATTCCAACGAGGTCACCTTTTGCTGAAACCACCGGCGCTACCGTGCGCAGACGCTCGTGTAAGAAGTCAAAAGCCTGGCGGGGATTTAACGTATCGGGCATGCTCGTCAGTTCTTGTGTCATCACCTGACTGAGCTGGGTAAAGCGATCGACACCTGCTAAATCTTCTTCAGTCACGATTCCAACTGGCTTTGTGCCGTCAACGATGATGATTGCTCCATGTGCCCGCTTATGAATCAGCGATGCCGCATCTGCAACTGTCTCTTTTAAAGTCAACGTGATGGGTGTTTCAAAGAATGTATGTCGGGCTTTCACCGATGCAATCACTTCGGCAACAACAGGAATCGGAATATCCTGTGGAATAACAACGAGGCCACCTCGTCTAGCAAGTGTCTCAGCCATCCGGCGACCTGCAATCGCAGTCATATTTGCAACGACGAGCGGAATAGTTGTTCCGGTGCCGTCGTTAGAGGAGAGATCAACATCGAGTCGACTAATGAGTTCAGAATGACTTGGAGCCATAAAAACATCGTCGTAGGTCAGGTCGTAGATTGGTTCGTTAATAAATCGCACGTACTAAATCCTACCGAGTTTCAAGAGCTCCTCGCGATCCACAGCCTTGCGCCGCGGCTTGCCCAGCGGTTCACCCGCAGCTATCTCAGCCTCATTAATAGCCTGCCAATGAGCCTGAGTGACAACTCTGTTATGTGTAATTACATCGGTGATATCACCCGCACTCTTAGGCACACCCAAATCTTCTACCAATAGCTTCATGACATCGGCGGCATCGGATTTATTAGTACCGATGACTCCTGAAGGTCCGCGCTTTGCCCAGCCAACAACATAAACGTTTTCAACTACGCGCCCATCAGTATTTACTACCTTACCTTTTTCATAAGGCACTCCTTCAAGTGCGGTCGCTTCATAACCAATTGCGGTGACAACTAGACCGCACTTAATACTGAATCTTTCTTCGCTGCCAGTTCTCTGAAATACAACTTCCTGCACGCGGCCATCGCCCTTGATTTCAATAGGTGTGGCTAAGAATTGAAATGTCATCGTACGGTCGTGGTTTGTCGCCTCTTTTTCAGAGATCAGCAACATCGCATCAAGATTACTCTTCACATCTTTTTCAGGTGTATCTCCCGCCCGCGAGATTGCATCGGTAATATCTGACTTACTCATAATGACATTTGTGTGCTCGAGTTTTGGCAGCTCACGAAGTTCCGGTGAGGTAAAGGCTGCGTGCTCCGGCCCGCGGCGAGCACTGATAACAACGTTTCGTACCGCACTTGCCTTAAACGAATCAATTGCATGGTCTGCAGTATCGGTTGGATCAAGCTCACTTGGCTCAAGTGCCAACATGCGCGCAACGTCCATAGCAACATTGCCAGCGCCAATAACAACGGCGGTCTCGCAACTGAGATCTACTTCGTAATCCTTAAAATCTGGGTGAGAGTTGTACCAAGGCACAAAGGTGGCCGCCGACATTGAGCCCGGTAGATCTTCACCGGCAATGCCCAACTTCTTACCAACGGCCGATCCAGTCGCAATAACAACGGCGTCATACTTCTCTTTTAGCTGCTCAATAGTCAGATCAGAACCAAGTTCGACATTGGCAAATAATCTAAAGCCGGGTTCGACCGCTATTTTTTCAAATACTTTAGCAACGGTCTTAATCTTTGGATGATCTGGTGCTACTCCGCTGCGTACTAACCCCCACGGAGTTGGCAGACGTTCAATCATGTCGATAGAAAATTGCAGCTCTTCACTCTGTAAATTCTGGAGCGCTTGTGCCGCAAAGTAGCCGGCAGGGCCAGCGCCAACGATTGCTACTTTGTAATGAGGCATGGGCCAAGATTACAGGGTCTTGCGAAAGTGTCCGACTGAAGATTTAGCCAGACTTCTAAGAGTGCACTCACAACCTATTTCGCTTTGAACCCATCAATTCTGTAACTAACTCCAACCCACTGAGCTCCTGTTGCAGCCTTCGGCGCCTTCGTTGCTGGATAGACAACTACAGATGTTTTTAACGTCTTATTGGTCTTCTTCATCAGCGCACAGACGGCAGTTGCTTGGCTCTTTGCAAGAGTGGTTGCTTTCTTCACAGTCGTGTTCTTGTTATAGATATAGCCAATACAAGTCACGGATGCACCGTTCTTTAGTGACTTCACATACTTGTTCAGATATGCGCTGTCATAGGCGTTCAACTTGAGCGATGGTGAGAGCGAGTAGAGCGTCACAGTGGGTTTATTGATTGCAGCCGCGGCATCTAGTGCAGCTTTCTTCTCAGCAGCAGCCTTAAGTTCTGCCTCTGCCACCAGTTTTGCAAGACGTAGCTCTTCTGCGATACGAAACTCTGCAGCTGCCTTATCTTGTGAAGCTTTGAGTTCTGCAGCTGCCTGTGCTTGCTTATCTGCAAGATCCTTTGCCGCCTTTAGCGCTGCTGCTTCTGCGGCAATAGTTGCAGCCTTTTCTTGCGAGGCTTTGAATTCTGCAGCAGCCTTATCTGCTGCCAATTTATCGCTGGCTACGCTGGCTGCTGCAGAGTTATCTACTGCGACAGACATGACGTAACTGCTGCCCCTACTTGAATCAGAAGTTGAAGGTGCTGGAGTAGTTACAACTGGATTAATCACCAATAACACTGGATCCTCGGTAATCAACGTAGTCACTGATCCATCAGTTAGGGCAGTTCCAAGAGGTTTGCTCTGATTTCCGATGATGCTGTAAACCTTGGCGTCTTTCTTGATAGCTGAATTCGTCAGCGTCACCGATATAGCTTTACCAGCATTGGTATTTGGAACTGAGCCATCCGGTGCAACCCAGGAAACGACAACCGAAAGTACTGATGTTCCAGTTCCACCGATCATCGCGCGCTGGTCGGCTGAATCTGTGAGCAAATGAATTGAAATGGGAACAAGTGGGTCAAGTGCTCCTGCAGGTATAGCCACAGAAGCTCCATTGTTGCCGCTGCTAAATGAGTAAGCCTGATCAACGCTGGCATGAGCAAAGAATGGCTGCCCCATGCTGACTAAATCGCTCGGGTCAATTCCCACCAGGGATGTACTCAATAACGCAACTGTCACGGTCGTTGTCTCTGTGTGTTGAATGAAGTTTGTGGTGACCGCTGAGCTCATCGCAACGGGGCAACTTCCTGCGCCAAAAAGTGAGATTACACCAGATGTTGAATCGACGGTACAGATTGAACTTGCCGCACTTGTTGCGAAGGTCAGTGCACCTGAACTCGAACTTGTCGCAACTGTTGGTGTATCGACGGCTCCTGGGCGCAGGATCGCAACGTTTGAATTTGGATAGGTGAGAACGAGAGCCGGCGTTGCTCGAGTGATTGTCAGTTCTGCTGACACAAAGGTGATTGTGTATTTAGGATTATTTGCAGTTGTCAAAGCTCCCTGTTGAATCTGATAGGTACCGACATCCGTTCCTGCAGCTCGTGTAAGTGCACCTGTGATCGCATCACCCAATACAAGAGAGCCTGTAGTAATTGTGTAAGTGAAGATTGGATCTGTTGCCCCAAATACCTTCGTCTTAGCATCTGCAGTCACAGTGATCGCACGAGGATTGACGGTAAAGTTCTGTGACACTTGACTTGCAGCAGCGATGCTTGCATCTCCAATTTGATTAGCGTTAATTACACATGTTCCAACACCCAAAAGGGTAATTGTGCTGCCAGATGTGCCTGATGTTGTGCACACTGATTGTGAGGCAGAGGTAAAGGCAACAGTCAGAGAAGCCGAAGAGGTAGCACTTACCGTGAAGGTGTCAGCCGAGTAATTTCTGGCGGAAAGTGATCCAAAAGTAATCGTCTGGCTGGCAAGACCAATAGAGAATGAAACATCATCGGTTCGAGACAGATAATTAGTATCTGAAGTTTGAGTCACTGCGACAACGCATGTTCCAGCCGTTGTGTAGGTAAGTGTGGAACCACTGACTGAACAACCTGGTGTGCTGTTTGATGCATTCAGGGCGTATTGATAATTTCCTGTGCCAGAACCGCCAGAGCCCGTCAGTGAGACGCTCTTATTGCTTGGGTTGTATGTAGAACTCAACGATGACAAGCTGACCACCGACTGGAGTGCCTTGTTAACAGTGACAGTCATGTTGATTGTTGCAACGTTGTAGTTGGTTGAATCATTCGGCGTGAAAGTTGCTGTGATTACCGAGGTGCCGGCACCTGCAACGGTAAGGGTTGAGCCTGCGACGCTAATGACAGATGTTGTTGCAGAAGTGTAAGTAAATGAGCCAGAAAGAGATCCTGTAATAGTTGGTGCTGTCACCGTAAAGGCAGAATCTCCAAAGTTCCTCGTAACATCGCTCCAGGCTGAAAATGTTGGAGTGGCCTTGCCGATAGTCAAAGTCTCAGTCACTTGGGTTGCTGCCGAGTAATTTGAGTTTCCACTCTGGTTGTATTGAATAACGCAGCTTCCGGCGGCATTAAAGGTAACAACCCCTGCTGAAATCGAACACACGCTTGAAGATGCAGATGCAATTGAGATTGCAACTGCCAAGGATGAACTAGCAGTTGCCGTTGGTGTGTAGGTGCCAGATTTAACAGGTGATGACGGTGAAGTCGAGGTGCGGGTGATGCTCTGGGAGCGAACTGCAACTGTGACGGTCATGTTGATTGTTGCAACGTTGTAGTTGGTTGAATCATTCGGCGTGAAGGTTGCTGTAATGACCGAGGTACCAACACCTGCAACGGTAAGGGTTGAGCTAGAGACGCTAATGACAGATGTGGTGGCAGATGAATAAGAAAAGCTTCCTGGGACCGAACCCGTAACTGTTGGTGCTGTCACCGTAAAGGCAGGATCTCCAAAGTTCTTCGGAACATCGTTCCAGGCTAAAAATGTTGGAGTGGCCTTAGCTACAGCAGCGGTAAGGTCACTTGTTGCAGAAGCGGAACCGGATGCATTCGTAACTGTAATTGTCACTGAAATTTGTGCCGAAAGATCTGAACCACCTAACGGATATGTAGCGTTGGTAGCCCCCGAAATATTACTCCCACCTCTTTTCCACTGATATGCCGTGCTTATTGAAGTTCCAGTTACACCCACCGCAGTCGCCGTAAGTGTTCGCCCATAAATAGCACTTCCTGAAATTGTCGCTGAGGTAACCGTTGGTGGTGCAATTGGCGTGCTTACGGTTGCTGAAGCGTCTGAACTAGCGCCGGCACCGCCTGTATTTGAAGCATAAACTGCGAACGTGTAGCTAACGCCTCTTCTTAATCCAGTAACAGTTATCGAACCACTGCCAGATTGATTAACTGATGCTGTAAGCGAGTCAGGTGAAGAAACTGCGGTATAAGAAGTGATAGCTGATGTACCGATGTGTTGCGGAGCTGTAAAAGTAACTCTCGCACTTGTATCTGAGGCAAGTGTTGCCGTTTCAATTGTTGGAGGACCGGGTACCGCTGGGCAGACCTTGGTACTTGACGCAAGCCCCGCAGAACTTAGAGTTGTCGAGGATAATGAAGTGCCGCAATATATATATGTTGATTTCGAATATCTAAACGCACTTACACCTAGGGTTGTGACTCCATCAGGAATTGTAAGATATTTCAATGGGCTTCCGACCCCAGGAAGAAAGGCATTATCTCCGATTGTTCTCACTCCGGTTCCAATCGAAAGATCCTGAATTTTGTTGTTGTTGAAAGCTTCGTTAACAATTGAGGTTACCGAATTTGGAATTACAAGCTTTGTGATTAGGGCGGCGTTGAAAGCGCGTTGGCCAATTGTCGTCACACCTTCATTGAGAGTTAGTGATGTGAGAGGAACATTTGCAAATGCCCAGGTGTCTATTGTTTTGACGCTACCCGGAATAACTAATGATTTAACGCCCGTAACCCTATAGAACGCCTCTACACCTATTGAGGTAACTGTATTTGAAATTATGATCGAGGTAATATTTGCTTGTTCAGCAGCAGTGAACCCGTTCCTCCTAAATGCGTAAGCACCAATCGACGTCACTCCTTCAGGAATAACTACCGCACCCGCGCAATCTGCGGTGCTAGAAGTGACAACATTATTGACGATGGTAAAAGAGCCACCATTGCTACACGCCACACTTATCGGTGGGCCGTCACTTGATGCAACAGGTGTGCCATATATTGTGGGCGTTCGCGTATTTCCTGAAGTATCTGCTTGTGCCGTTGGAAGTGTGTTGTCATATCGAGTGTTCAATAGAAGTGTGGTTCCAGAAGTTATTGCGTTGATACCTGAGCTTCCAGCCGATTGTGTCGCCGCAAATGGTGGGCTTGGAGAAGAGAAGTTAGATGTGTAAACAGCAGTTCCGATTACATAACGAAAATTGCTGACATGACCATTGAAGCGCTCGGACCCCTCCCATCCACCAATGAATGCATCAGTATCCGTAATATTCGGCTTACTTGCTTCTGACCAACTGCTCGTCCTTGCAAGAATTCCATCTACATAAAGATTCCAGGTGGTTCCGAGGCCTACAAGGGCAACGTGATGCCATGTATTTACCGTAGGGCACGTGTAATTGGTCCCTGATGTTTGTACGAGTGGAACATTTGCAACAGATGCGATCAAACAGTTTGAGTTTTCGGTGCGAATGGTGATGTTGTTCGAACCGAAGGACCATGAGGTTGTAAAAATTCGCTGGATACCCCCCGTTGAGGTTTGCTTCATCCAGAATTCGATAGTTGTATTTTGACTACCAGGTGCGCCGGCCGCGTACTTTAAGCTGCCGTTGTTAGTAAACTTAATACTTCCAACTGGATTGGTCGCCGAAGCAGGTGTTGTTGCCAGCGCTTGTAGCCCAGTAGTAATCATCAAAATCGCAAGAACTAATGTGACGTTACGACTTAGAAGGCTTTGAGTTCGCATAAACTAAGCGTAAATATGTATTTAAAGCCGTAGAGAAATGGCGTCGTCAAGAGTTCGATCCAATACATCTGTGACAGGTGTGAGAAAAAGAGAACAAATGTGACATATTCTCACTCTGATTTACTACCATCGTGAGAAAATCAGACGTGAGACCGACTCGAGTTCTTTACGTAGAGAATGACTCTGCGCTGCGAAGAATTTTGGGCGAAATGCTCAGTAAGTCGAAAGAGTTGGAACTCCTGGGGAGTTATGCAAAGTCTGATGATGCGTTAAACAGAACTCTGGTTCGAAAAGCAGATGTAGCGCTGATTGATTTTTCGCTCGATCAAAATGGCCTAAATGGAATCGAGCTGGGAATCGCCCTTCGAAATATCAATGAATACATCGGAATTGTTATTTATTCTCAATACTCAGTTTCACAGATGGTGAGCCGAGTTCCAAAGAGTATGCGCAGCGGTTGGTCATTCTTCGATAAATCTGCGGAGATGGACCTAGAAGATTATGTAAACATCATTAAGTTAACCGCTTCAGGTAAAGGCAATTGGGAGGAAGTTGCCGATTTAGAAGTTGAAAATACTGAAGTCCAGTCCTCTATTTACTTCCAACTATCTCCTCGTCAACGCTCGATCATGACTTTGAGTGCCCAGGGAAAGAGTGCACAGGATATTGCCGAGCAGTTAGACCTTAGTTACTCATATGTGCGCAAGGAACTATCGCGTTCCTACAGAATCTTGTTACCTGATTCAAAACCAAGTGATGATCTGAAAACTGCAGCTGTTTTGAGATATCGAGAGTTAATGAGAATGTCTTAATGGCTATCTCTTTTCGCAAAGGGTTAAAGCTCATCGGACCGTATCCATACAACCCATATTTGATTTTTCTCTTCTTCTCCTCAATTTTCTTGTCTCGATTTGCGCCATTTATCTCCCTCGCTCCTGGTGGATCCGAGCGATGGAGGGCTGCCGCCTTGGTTATCTTGGCGTCATCAATCCAAGGACTCCTTCTTGCCGGTGGCGCCATTCTTTTAAAGAGATTTCGTTTTTGGAGTGGAGAAAGCACTTTCCTATATATTCTTGAGGTCGCCCTCTTCTTATTCTTGAATTTGCTCGCTCTTCGACAAATTATGCATTTTCTCACTGATCAAATTGGTGATTTTGGGAGAGATCTACTTCCTGTTAATTTCAACGTATTCATAATCACGCTTGCCTTGGGTTTGATTACGCTTGCTCTGATGCATAAAGCGGAACGAAGAATTGTTGAAAGACTCAACACTGCGACTGGTTTGGTAATTAAATTAGAGGAAGAACGTGAAAACCTAATCCATTCTGACGAGAATTTGCGTCGCCAGACATCACAATTCCTGCATGACCGAGTCCAATCGGACTTAATGGTCGTAGGAATGAAGCTCAAGTCCATTTCCGGAAAGTCTTCAGCGGAAGTTAATGAGGTGATTGATAGAGCGATTATTAGACTTGAAACTACCCGCGCCTCAGATCTGAAAAATTTAATTCAAGTGTTAACACCAAATCTTGAAGCTGGGACTTTGCATGCGGCTCTTGGTGTCTTGCTTGAGCAGTATCGAAACAATATGGAAGTTTCTGTAAAAATTGACGCTGCAACAGAAGCGTTAGATTCAGAAGTGTTACTGGGAATCTTCCGCATCATCGAGCAATCAGTTCTGAATTCTCTTGTGCATGGACCCGCCAAACGAGTCCAGATAAATGTAAGTACTGACTCTATGGGTGTTACAGACATTGTTATTTCTGATGATGGACCAGGTATATCGGTTGAACAAATTACTTCTGGGCTTGGAACTTCAATTATCGATTCCTGGGTAGGAATCTTGAATGGGAGTAAGGAGATTGATTCAGCACCAGGGCACGGATATCAGCTACACGTAACATTTATTGCCCACTAATCACCTGGATTTTTTGGGGTTCTCTTCTCCAAAACCGAGGCGATAAATAGGACCGCAAGAAAAACGAAGGATGGTCCATTCAGGCTCTCCCCTGGTGGAGCACCATCGGCTGTTACAGATTTCATCTGTCCTGCGATCATGCGCATAACCGGTTCCACCGCGAGAGTGAGTAAAACTAACGGCGTCATTCCTGGATAACGAATAAATAATAAAGATAGAAATAGTGCCAAGATGAGTTGTGTGGCGCCCCACTGATGGAAGATTGCAACGATGTTGTCGCCACCTGCGACCGAAATATCGATTCCGGCAATGTCATTAGCACCACCGTCTGATGAGAATAGATGAATGGAGCTACGCCCAATCATGACCATGAGGTAGAGAGCAGTAGCAATTCGAACTATTCGGTATCCGCCATAACTTGAGAGTTCAGTTGGAAGTACTTTTTTGAGATTTAGCTTCATGGCTTCACCTATAAACCTAAGTTGCCAAGCTGGACATTATTTCCAGACATTTTTATGGAAAGTCCTTTGCTATTGATAGATACTGATTTCACTTTAAGTCCTTTTGGGGGCGTAAGGCTACGTTCGCTCTTGCTTTTGATCTGATCCTGAATATCCGCAGGCAAGGAAGAAGCGGGGATTTCATTTCCGAAAACAGAAATACTCTTAATTTCAAAGTAGAGCTGATTATTTGAGTACTTTGGAATGAGAATTGCTTTTCCCATTCCGCCAGCTCCCGCTGCAACCTGCAGTGTGTCCCCGACAATTTGGGCGTCCCCGAACTCGGACGCTTTTGCAATTGTTGCTACCGGAATTGTCACGGTTAGTTCAAGAGAGCCAACGAGCGTTGGTTTTGCCTTACTAATATTTGATGCAGCGATGTTAAGTGAGGTCTTTGTTCCATTTTCCTTAAGCGTGAAGTTTTTAACATCGATATTTGCCGACTTAATTGAATCCGACGCAAGATTTCTTGGTATATCAAGAAAAGGAATCGATGCACTAACTCCTGATGCTTTTTGTAATTCACCTTGGACTCGAGATTCGATACGTGAAGTCATGAACGCCTGTGCGGTGAACACGCCACCACCAAAGAGGGCGAGGGCAGAGGCGGTTGCGATAATTGCTAAGCGTTTTCTCTTCATCTAAGTGAGGGTATAGGAGTCAATCTGAGAGTTCCCATAGATAGGAACAATTGTGAATCTGGCGGAGACGAGGAGATTTGAACTCCTGAAGGCGATTAAACCTTACCTCGTTAGCAGTGAGGCGCACTCGACCGGGCTATGCGACGTCTCCGAGTTGCAGGTCAAGTTTAGCGCCTCTGCCCTGCCATTCCTAACCCCTGTATAAAAAGCTAGAGAGCGGCCCGCCATATAGCGAACCGCTCTCTGCCGTATTTAATTGTGAATCTCGATCTGCTTATTAAGCAAATGTGACCTTTGTCCAGTCAACTGCAAGGTGGTAATACTGACCGCCTTCAATCGCTTTGTTATCAAGTGCCATCACTTCAGTTGTTCCAAGACCTGCAACCAAGTCTGGGCGTGCTACTGAAAGCTTTGAGTGCACCTGTGCATTGAGGAAGAAGTGTGACTTTGTATCGCCAGCAGCCTTCAAGAACTTATTGACGTTGATGACTCCTGAAGATTCTTCATCTTGGGTGATGAATTTTGATGCTCCTGTGATGAAGTACTGCTCGTCAAACTTTGCAAGTTCTGCAAGCTTTCCATCCGAGATACGGTAAGCAACGAGACGCGCGATGTGCGCGTTGTTGCCTGGATCTTCCTGGATCAGGATGTAATCGCCATCAATTGTGATGTTATCTGGCTTTGTTAGGTATGGAGCTTCTGTTCCATCGAGCAACATCTCCATTGTTGCACCCTTGAATGGATCCTTTGCATCAGCAAAAGTCATCTTCCAAAGTGCGCCACCGTCACGTGAGTATGTAGCACC
>Ga0079300_10001014_pt1 | contig 11026 bp, 8 predicted proteins | sample Wag4_2014_7_11_FD_74799 | JGI IMG/M metagenome (GOLD analysis project Ga0079300, IMG submission 74799) | Fresh water microbial communities from Ohio, USA - Utica-2 Time Series HT 2014_7_11 | ecosystem: Environmental > Aquatic > Freshwater > Water tank | place: USA: Ohio | collected 2014-07-11
AGATGCCGGCAAAAGTCGGACAGGGAAGGGTTTACCACTGGCCGGATAAAGCGGTTGAAACGGCCCCTGACTTCAGCGAAATCATTAATTCGGAAGGCTCCAATTTCAATGGTTTCCATAACCATATCTGGAGGCGAGCCTTCCCAGCAGGTCGCCTCCAGATCATAGATGATATAGTTCAAAATGAGTTGATTTACAAGCCAAAGATAGAGCGGCCCATGTAGGCAGCTGCATCTCCGAGGCCTTCTTCTATCCGCAACAATTGATTGTATTTTGCTACCCGGTCAGAGCGACTGGCAGAGCCGGTCTTAATTTGTCCGGAATTCAGTGCAACTGCCAAGTCAGCGATGGTTGCATCTTCCGTTTCACCAGAGCGGTGGCTGATCACGGAGGTGTAGGCGTTGCGATGCGCCAAGTTAACGGCATTGATGGTTTCGGTTAATGTGCCGATTTGATTTACCTTGATGAGGATAGAATTTGCTACCTTGTCATCGATGCCACGCTGTAGCCGGTTGACATTGGTAACGAAGAGGTCATCCCCCACCAATTGAATGCGGTGCCCGAGCACTTCCGTCATGTGTTTCCAGCCCGCCCAATCGTCTTCAGAGCAGCCATCTTCGATGGAGAAAATGGGGTAACGGTTGCACCAGTCTTTCCAATACGCCACCATATCCTGAGGAGAAAGGCGGTCGCCAGTTGATTTTTTAAATACGTACTCCTGCTTCTCGGTGTCAAAAAATTCAGTGGAAGCGGCGTCTAGAGCGATGACGATATCGTCCATAGGGCGGTAGCCAGCTGCATTGATCGCTGTCATTACCATTTGGATCGCTTCCTCATTGTCTTTGATACCAGGTGCGAACCCACCTTCATCGCCTACATTGGTGGTGTAGCCTTTATTTTTAAGTACTTTTTTCAATTGGTGGAAAACTTCCACACCCATTCGGAGGCCTTCACGGAAGCTATTAGCGCCGATAGGCATAATCATGAATTCTTGAAAATCGATACCATTGTCAGCATGTGCGCCTCCGTTCAGGATGTTCATCATTGGAACAGGGAGGATGTGTGCGTTCACGCCACCAAGGTAACGGTAAAGGGGTTGGCCATATTCTTCCGCAGCAGCTTTTGCCACGGCGAGGCTAACGGCGAGGATAGCGTTGGCGCCCAAGTTTGCTTTGTTGGAAGTGCCATCAATCTCCATCATCAATCGATCGATGTGAATCTGGTCGGATGGATCCATTCCGATCAACTCCTTTTTAATTAGTTTATCGATATTTTTGACGGCCTTCTGTACGCCTTTGCCGAGGTAGCGTTCAGGGTCCTCATCGCGTAGTTCGACAGCTTCATGTGCTCCGGTGCTGGCACCGGATGGAACGGCAGCGCGCCCGATGAAACCAGAGTCCAGAACAACATCCACCTCCACGGTTGGATTTCCACGGGAGTCCAGGATTTCCCTGGCGATGATTTCGCTAATTACACTCATAATGTCAGTGGTTGGAAAAGATAAAATTAATAAAATCTGAAGGCTACAAAGGTACTGACAAATCCATTGGAATTCGGTGTAATTCTTTTAAACAAGCCTAAAAATGCGTGGTATTTTCGATTTTTTACTAACGCTGGTCGGTAAAAATGGAGGTTTCACAGTACCTTGCGTTCAAAATTTAACTATAAGTATAAAATGGCGAAATCTGGTAAAAGTGCGTCCTCTTCACAGGCAAAGCCTGCAGTAGCTCCCTCCACTTCTGTAAAGGCCTTGCGAGATTACCTTGCCCGTCCTTCGTTAAACCTAGAAGGCACGTCGGGGTACCAAAAAGCATTTTGGGGGGTAGCGGTTTTTGCGTTGGTAGTAATGGTCTACTTATCGTTTGGGAGCGGCATCAATGCGGATGATAAGTTTCAGAACGACTATTCAGAGAAGTTAGTTAATTATTATACCACCTTTGGTAAGGATAGTACGGCCCTGTACATCAAGGACGGGAATATGCATCTTTATGGTGGTTTTTTTGAGATTACCACAGGGATGATTAACCGAGGGTTAGGGCTTACTCCTAACGATTGGAGTTACCACCATGTGCGCCATGTGTCTACGGCGATAATGGGCTGGCTCGCGATTTTGTTTGCCGCTCTATTGGGAAGTTATATTGCGGGTTGGAGAGCGGGTTTGTTGACGTTTGTTTTATTGTTTTTATCTCCGCGTTTTCTCGGTGAGTCGCTGATGAATCCGAAGGACATTCCTTTTGCCTTTGGCTACACGATGACGCTGTATTTCATGGCCCGGGTGTTGGACCAACTGCCCAAGCCAAGTCGAGGAAATTTGGTTGGGTTAGCGGGTGGATTGGCGATAGCATTGGCCATGCGTGCTGGCGGCTTGTTGCCCTATGCGTACTTGCTTATGTTTGCTGGGCTGCATTTTTTATTGAAAAACGGCGGCTTGATGGCTTTAGGCAACGGAAAGGTAATGGGCCGGTATGTCCTAATCGGTTTAGCTACGGCCTTGGTGGGGTACGTTGTTGCGGTGTTGTTATGGCCGTATGCGTTACAGAATCCAATCAAGAACCCGTTGGAGGCATTATCAAAATTTGAGGATTTTGAGATTCGGATTCGAGTCTTATTTGACGGGATAAATGTTCGGAGTGATATGACACCGTGGTACTATGCTCCGAAATGGATTATGATTTCAGTTCCATTGGCGGTAGTAGTGGGTTTTGTGGGTAGTTTGCTCTTCTCGGTTCGTTTAATGCGTAAGTATCATCCATTATGGATTTTTATGGTGTTTTTTGCGGGAATTTTTCCGGTGGCTTATATTGCTTCCAAGGATTCTGTCTTGTATGATGGGTGGAGGCATTTGACCTTTGTGTATCCTGCCATTGGCTTGGCGGCTGGTTTGTTTTGGAATGAGTTATTGAGTCTTTTTGAGTCAAAAAAGCCTGTTCAATATGCATTTTATGGGTTGTTTGCGCTATTGATGGCAGATGCTGTGTGGTTCATTGGAAGCAATTCTGCGTTTCCCTACGTTTACTTTAATCCAATTCAGGGAGGTGTGAAAGGGGCGTTTGGGCAGCACGAAACCGATTATTGGGGCTTGAGTATTCGGCAAGGGCTTGAATGGATGGAGCAGCAGGGTATTATTGGTGAAAATATGGAAAACACGGTTGTGATTGCGACCAGCATGGCTTATCCCGCTCAAAAACTAGCTGCCAAATACGGAGATAAGGTAAAGATAAAGTACCTTAAGTGGGATGCACGCTGCAACGATGCCTGGGATTATGCGTTGTATCCAACAAGAACAATTGGCGGGATTACGTTGCGAAAAGGTTCTTGGCCGCCAGCCAATGCGATTCATACCATAGACGCTGGAGGAGCGCCTATTTTGGCAATTTTAAAAGACAATGGTAGAAACTGCTCCTTAGGTATAGCCTTGTTGAAGACGGGCGATTTTGCTGGATCAATTGAAAAATTTCAGGCGGAAATTGCCAATGTGCCGGACAATGAGCTGGCTTGGGGTAATTTAGGTCAAGCCTATTTCAGCGCTGGGCAAGCCATGGCAGCTGTGGACCCCATCACCTCTGATTCTCTGATGGAGCAGTCAAAGGCTAGTTGTGAAAAAGCCCTTTCAATTAGTCCGGATGATTCTCCGTCTATGAATCTGATAGGAATGTATTGGCTACAGAAAAACGATATGGCGAAAGCAAAGTCGCAGTTTGAGTATTCTGTAAAGATTGAACCTTCCAACCCGGGAGGATTTTATTATTTGGCACTGATTGCTGCAGAGCAGCGGGATGCAGGTGCGGCTTTGGCTTATCTACAAAAATCTATCAATGCAAACCCTAGTTTTAAGCCTGCCTATGAATTAGCAATTCGTATTCATGAGCAAAGTGGGAACACGGATCAAGCGAATCGAATTCGGGCGATGATCCAACAGATCAAATAAATGAATTTCAAGCATCTTTTTCCTTCCTATCGAAGTCGCTACCTTTATCTACAGCGCCTGATGGCGGGTTTATCCCGCGATCAGGTGCTGGATCTAGGCTTGCACATCGGATGCAAAGAGGGTGAATTCGATCGGATGCTGGCCTCCTATGTAGGTGATCTTGTTGCTGCAGACGTATCTGAGGAAGCGCTGCTTCGGGCGCGCAGCCGGAACAAAGGGATATTTAATTTGCAATATAAAACGTTGGAAGCTGGACCGCTTCCCTTTGCAGATGGGTCTTTTGATGTAGTTGTGGTAAGTGAGCTGTTTGCGAGTGGAATGAATTCAGATCAGCTGGCCAATGAAATCAGTAGGGTGTTGGTGCCTGGAGGTTGGGCGATTATTGTTTTTCGGGGTAAAGATTTTCCATTTACCTACGACCCAATTAATCGGATTTGGCAGCTTTTTCGTGCGCGGTCGGGGAGAGAATATGGAATTCAGCAGGGGGCGTATGCTTTTGGAACAACAACGTTGCCGGAGGTAAAACAAATGAAGGCGCTACTTTACCGACATGGATTGGAAGTGGAAGAAATCAAGTCTATTGGAGGATGGCTAGTGGGTCTTCTTGAAGTTTATTGGGTGGGGATACTCATTGATGTTTTCAAGACGAATGATTGGAGATGGGTAACTGCGGGTGCTGGACGGCGTGGTGCCGTCACCGATCCACCTCCCCTCACTTGGTTTACGGATGCCTTATTGTGGGTAGACGACTGGTGGTCGGGCATGCTGCGGCAGAGTGTAGCGAAGGGTATGGCCGTTCGGAAAAGGAGAGACCCGGTATAGGTATTAATTGTAGTAATTCAGGCCGTTAATAAAGGAACGACCCGTTGACTAAGCAACAGGTCGTTCCTTTATTGATGCAGTTGGTAACTTCCTACTTTAATAGGGCGGGCATGCGGCGACCCAGCCAACCGCCTGCCGCTGCACAAAGCATGGTGCCAATACAGGAAGCATAAGTGAGCCATTCGGGGTGGTTGAATGCCAAGAACAGGCCAATTGCAAGGATGATCAATACGAATCCTGCTAGTAGAGGAGCTACTGTATACCTAGTGGCTCTGGTGAACCATCCTGTGAGGAAGGGCCCTATTAATCCAGCTGCAAAAAAGGAGCCGAGGAAATAGAGATAAGCATCGACTGAAAGGCTGCTCACCCAGTCGTTAAAAGCCGAACCAGAATCGATGGAAACGCCATCGGGTGGTTGATAGGGAGATAAATGTTGGACGGTTTGCATGGTGAAGAAGCCCACTGCAATACCAACAAGCACTCCTGCGATTGCTCTAAGTTGAGGAGGTATCATCAGCGGTTAATATTCAGAATCGTCGGCGATGTCATCCATGTCATCCTCATCTCCACCTTTTCGGCGGGTGACAATAATGTGGTCATTTTCATCGTCCGAGCCATCATCGATATCATCATCTTCCCCCTGTCCATCGAACTCCTGACCAACGGCATCCAAGTCGTCACCGCGCAGTGCTACATCGTCGTCAAAGTCGTCCGCTGCATCGTAGCGCTTTGCTTCTTGGGTGGTCATTCGGATGAGGTAATAGGTGTCTTCCGTTTCGAAGGGAAGGGCTGAAACGAATTTACCGTCCTTATCAGTGTATCGGATAAGGTGCTGCTCGTACCCATTTGGGTATTTCTCTCTCAAATCACGGAGTGTTTCCTCCGAAAGAGCATCGTAATTCTTTACTATACGCTTTTTTGCCAAGGGTTGTACTGTTTTAATTTGAGGCAAATTTAATTGGACATTGTGCGAATCAACAAAGTTTTTACCTAGTTAAATTTTAAGAACTTTTTTTTGTGCAATTATCTGCCCTTTTTCATTGCGCAAGAGGAGGAAATAGATTCCAGAAGGCTCTTTTTCTAGAGAAAAGGCGCCTAATAATTCTTGATCAAAGCGTTTTAACAGAATAGTCCGCTGTGTGCTTCCTTGTTGATTTAAAAGGGTGCAAGTAGCTTCTATTTCATCAGGGAGGGCAGGCAAGCGTAGCCAAACCAGGTCGGTGGTGGGATTAGGCGTTACTTGTAGGTCGCGGGTGTCTTCTTTTCTGTCATGGGTACCCACGGTTCCAATCCAGAAGGGGTAATAGCCGGCGCAGGTTCCAGCATCAAATACTCCCAAAACATAAGCGCCGGCACTCAAGCCCGTAAAGGTATTAGAGCTGGTTGGAATTGATCCATTGAGGCTGTAGGTAAAGGGGGGAGTGCCACCTTGTACATTGACGGTTAAGGCTCCATCTGCCGTGGCTATCGAAGAGGTGTTCTGCACTTGGAGGTCGGGAGAGAAGCCAGCGCAAGGTGAACTTGGGCAGAAGGCGGGAGAGCTGATGGAGTTGGTAAAGGTATCTACTGTAGGATCATATACCCAAATTGGTTGGAAGGTCAATTTATTCAGAAGCAGCGCATTTCCCTCGAAACCATCGCCTGCCGAATCATGAAGTTGCAGGTAGTAGCAGCTGTCGTTCTCCAAGCAAAAGGTTTCAAAAACGGCTAGGTAATTTACTTTATAGTTACCTCCAGAGGCAATGAGTGTTCCATCTCCGTTAAAGAATTCCCATGATGTTTCAGTGGGCTTCTCCTTGAGTCCAATATATAGTTCAACGGGGATTCGATCGGCGGCTACCTCAAACTGGGTGGTAGCGCTATCGTTGCCCGAAAATTGGTCTTGGCTTTGCTCGTTCACACGGGTAATATGTGTGGAAAGTTGGTTAAGCCCGTTTTGGGCATTGGCTTGGCTTAATAGAATGGGCCGCTGTTCTCCGGGTTGGAGGTAGGTTTGTGGAATAAAATAGGTATTTGAGTTTCCGTTTAAGGTGTACGCTACTTCAAAGCTATCTATGAGGGTGAGGCCTGTATTCTCCACTACTATTTCCACGATATTCTCATCCGGCCGATTGCATGTTTTCGCATCTATGCCCAACAAAGCCAGATCGAGTTGGGCTTTGTGAAGGATTGAAACCGTTTTTTGGTCGTTATCAAGGTTTTCATCCCCCGGTATGGTCGCTTTTATTTCTAGTTGGTACGTTGCTCCAATCATAGAGAGATCGGCTGGTGTACCTGGGAATTCGACCACCATTTCAGCTCCTGCAGGGAGAGTAGGTGTAGTTGGAGCGTTGTTCCAATTGCCACCGGGCCAGCGCCAGGAAACGAGGATGTTTTCGGCTGTTTGTAATCCGAAATTACGAACCAAAACCCGGACAGGTTCGGTGCTGCTTAGATTGGGGCCTGTCACTGGACTAATCAAGGAGAAGGCTCCGACATCCTGGTTTTTTCGGTTGGGTGTGCAAAATGAAATGGTTTGGGCCTGTGGGCTAGCACTCGTGATGGAGGCGAGCAGGTTGCCAAATAAATCGTAAAGCTTAAAGTCGCCTTCCCACTTAAAGGTGGTGGATCGAAGGATGATTTTATAGCAGGTATTGTTGGAACTACAGATTTCCCTTACCTGCGCGCCTGCACTAAAAGTCCCTTTGTCTAAAAGGTCATTGTTGACCTGACGGATCTCGTAGCTCAGGATGCCTAGGTTGGTGGTAGCTTGGGCGGTCAAAAAGGCGCCGCTCAAGTTGGTGTATATTTTTTGACTGATTTTATCGTTGGTGGTGTCTTGGTCGAGTTGACCATTGGGGAGGTAAACTTGTGCTTTGAAAAGCGATTGGGTGCCTGTGAGTCCGGTGATGGGAACGAGGAGGGTATCTTGTTCGCCCGGCGCTAGGTTTCCTTCCCAGAAGATGCTTGTAGGGGTTTGATTGCCAATTTTCCAGCGAACTTCTGCACTGGTCATGGGTAGCCCAGAGGCATTTCTTAATAGCAGCTTTAAGGTATAATCCGGGGTGCAGATTAGGTTGGGTAAGTCTGCTGCTCCCGGGATAGCAGCATTGAAGGACGTTAGTTTAGTGACGACGCTGCTAACGGTATCGTTGCGGGTAAATTGGTCCGGCCCCCAGCTGGTGATGACTTTAATGTTGTGTACGTCACCAATGGCATTCCAAGCCACGCTTGGCTGGAAGGTGTGCTCAATGGTTTCTCCAGGGAGGAGGGTACCTGGAATTGTTTCGCTTGCAAGTAGAACATGATCGACAAAGAGTTGGGCAGAGCAGCCGCTGGCTGGCTCTATTCCTCCGTTTAGAATACGGACGGTAACTTGGTTAGAGCTAAGCAGGGCGGAGCTGGTAGGGGCAGTAATGGTTTCTGGCGTAATATCGAAGGTGTCGCGTCGAATCTGGAAGGTACCGATGCGGGTGCTCCAGGGCTTGTTGGCGGGCTGATATTCGCCAGTGAACCAGAATGTTTTTCCATCCACGGGGTCTACGGACATGCTGGAGTAATCGCCCCATCGGTTATCGCCCGAATGGCTTTTTCCGCCTGGGATGAGGGTGTATTCTTGAATGGGCATTTCTCCGAGGGGGTCGCTAATTCTTCTGCCGGTAACCCTCAGTCCGGGGTAAGTCAGTTGGGAGGCGGTGGAGTAGCCAGCGCAGATATTCCCTTGTGCGTCCATTGCCAAGGTACCGGTGAATCTATTTTCTTGATCGGGTGCATAGGTGCCTTGCTGCCGGATGTACCAGCTTAGGTCGCCAGAATCCCTACGGAGTTCGTACCAACGCATTCCCGCATCGCCACCATCGCCTACTTGTCCGGATATGTCCGTAATATGATTGAATACAATGGATTCATGGGAGCCAAAGCGCCGGTAAGGGGCACTAAACATAATGATGTTTTCCAGTGCGGTGATTCGTGTTACGGCGGGGTGTCCTGGTTGTTCAATACAGTCAAACAGCCCGCCTCCAAAGCAGACCCTTGTTTCAAAAGGCGCGGTTGGAAAATTAGTGGGGCCAAAGGCGTAGTTGTTCGAGGGGTTGTCCCAATCAACGAATATTTCCCAGAGTTGCAATAAGTCTTGACCGCCGTCCCAAGCATCATCGTACACGCGAAAGATCATACCTGGGCTACCTTCGGGCGGGGTAGGGCCACCACTCCAGTCAACGCCTGTCGCGGGCTGGTAGCGGATAGCTTGGTAATTGGGTAAGTTGAAGCGATAGGTATTGATGAGTTCTTCTCCATTTAGGAGGGCTTCCCGGTCGAGGGCATACCCAGCACATTGGTTGGTATTTACAATTTCGTTGACGGTAATATAATAGGCGTTATGCCAGATATAGAGTTTGGGGTAGTCTGGGAAACCCTGGGTAGGAATGCGCCAAGCAGTCCAAGCGCCAGTCGGGTCACTATCAGCGGAGACGGCAATTACCAGCTGGTTTTCTCCAAATCCTTGCATTTCCATCATGATCCATCGTTGTGCGTCATGGTCGTAATTGATAATCGGATCTCCGATACTTCCAGTACCCACTTGGCTCCAGATGGTGCTTGTAAAGGCGGGGCCATACACGGATTGGCCTTGTTTGTCCCAGATTTGGAAGGAGGCTCCCCCCGAGGAGTTAATCATTTGCATGTAGTGGTTCAGGCCTATGTCTCCAACGGGGTCAGGAGGCGTGATCCATTCTTCGTTGAGTCCTTCTAGGTTCAGGCCAGGGACAATTTGGGGGCTGTTTTCGGCGGATACCGTTTGTTTTTTTACAAGAGGATCACCGTTTTGAGGCAGGGCGTTAGGATTTTTTAGTTCATTGGGGAAGAAGTAATTCCGTTTAGACCAGGTTTTCTGCAGTGGTGGATTGGGGGCTTGCGTATGAGGGGTAAGGTCCCTTAAGGGCAGTGTTGTTCCTAGCCGAACTGTTTGGCTTTTACTTGGATACTGTTTTTGGGCTTCGGTGCGGTCAGCGGTAATTTGAGCGAGGAGGAGACCTGTACTCAAAATGGAGAATACGGTGGTGAGGATAATGGACTTTAGTGGTGCGTGCAGCATAAGGATGCGGTTAAAACTTGTATTTGAAGCGGAAAGATAAGCAAACTTCCTAGTTTTGCTTACAGAATAGCAGTAAGGGTCGTGCTTGGGCCAAAAACCAATTGGCTGCGGCTTCTTTGGGATGTTAAAGATGGTTTTAGTGAAAGGTAACGGGACGTGTTTTTCGGTAAACAAAGACCTCAATTAAGTGATAGGCTGGTGTGATCAGGTATTCCGTATTTTAATATTCTTGTCAAACCCAACCAAAAACTATAGGATGACACACCGGTTTCGCGAATTGACCGTTATATTTGCGGACAAAATAAATTTTCTTATGAAAATAGCCATTGGCTGCGACCACGCCGGATTTATGTACAAGGATGGGCTGGTCGAGATGTTGCAAAAAGAGGGCCACATGGTACTCGATTTTGGAACGCATTCTGCGGAATCTGTTGACTATCCTACCTTTGCACATGCGGTGGCCAATGCCTTGCACGAGGGACAGGCAGAGCGTGGTATTCTACTGTGTGGTTCTGGTAATGGGGTAGCTATCACCGCCAATAAACATCAGGATATTCGCTGTGCCCTGTGCTGGACGGAGGAAATTGCCTCCTTGGCTAGGCAGCACAATGACGCGAATGTTTTGGCCATTCCTGCTCGGTTCGTTCCAGAAATACTTGCCAAAGCCATGGTTCGAATTTTTATCCAAACCCCCTTTGAAGGTGGTCGCCACGGTAAAAGGGTCGATGCCATTCCTTGTCAATAATTCATTCCTCAAACCTTCCTAATAACTTGTCGAACGCACTCGTCATCATACCCACCTACAATGAGCGGGAGAATATTGAAGCTATTCTCCAAGCGGTTCTGTCGTTGCCTGAGCAATTTCACGTGCTAATTGTGGACGATGGATCTCCGGATGGAACGGCGGGTATGGTACGCGCCTTGCAGCACGGGGAGTATGAGGGTCGGTTGCATCTATTGGAGCGTTCTGGAAAGCTGGGCTTGGGTACCGCTTATATTGCAGGTTTTAATTGGGGAATAGAGCGGGGATACGACTACCTATTTGAGATGGATGCTGATTTTTCGCATGACCCCAATGATTTGCCGCGCTTGCTCCGAAAATGCCGAGAGGAGGGAGCAGATGTGGCGGTAGGTTCTAGGTATTGTAAGGGTGGAAAAGTGGTGAACTGGCCATTTGATCGTATTTTCCTGTCTATGGGGGCCTC
>Ga0079300_10001015_pt1 | contig 11024 bp, 2 predicted proteins | sample Wag4_2014_7_11_FD_74799 | JGI IMG/M metagenome (GOLD analysis project Ga0079300, IMG submission 74799) | Fresh water microbial communities from Ohio, USA - Utica-2 Time Series HT 2014_7_11 | ecosystem: Environmental > Aquatic > Freshwater > Water tank | place: USA: Ohio | collected 2014-07-11
GCGCATAACGGTGCTGGAGGACCCCGAGCAGCGCCTGTACGAGCGTGACCCCTGCGCATTGCCTGGCTGGGTGGTGATGAAGAGCCCAGTGAACTACCGGTCCCCCAAGGCGGTGGTGGACTACATCAACGCGATGAACCTCACCGATGAGCCCATTGAGTGGGGCGGGGCTGTAATTGGCGAGGAGCCAAGAGAGTACGAGTATGAGCCTGGAGCATTGGTGGAGGCTACAGCCCAGGCCATACAAGACCTGCTCGACGATGGCTTTAGGCCCGAGCAGATTGTGGTGCTGACGCTGAGAGGAATGGGATCTAGTGAGCTATTCAAGCTACCGACCGATCAATTTTTTGGGAACTACCGGCTGAAGCGCTCAATTGGATTTGACCACGAGGGCCTGCCCATCTACAGCGATGGCGACGTCTTGTTGGAGACCGTCTACCGATTCAAAGGGCAAGCGGCAGACGGGGTTGTGCTGGTTGATGAGAGCGCAGAATCTGCCAGCCAAGCTCAGTCCAATAGATTATTTGTGGGATTTACTAGGGTACGGCTGACACTCAGTCTTGTGCGGGAACAGATTTCGTAGGTTTACATTTCGAAAATGAGTGACACGCCAATCAAAATAGCCGGAAATGCGACATTGTCAGAGCTGACTTGGGCAACGTGGGGACGCAAACTATTTGAGCACTCATTTAAGAGCCCTGCCGGAGAAAGAGCCTTGTCTCGCCTATGCTCGTCAAGGCGAGTTCTTGAAGCTATCTCTGGACTACCTGCGCGAGAAGCTCAACGTAACTTCATATGCTCTTTTGGAGGAGACCGGCGTGCAATCCTTGCTCGATACGACTATCCGGTGGGAATCCCAAGTGATTCGGAGCTTCAGTCGCCACCAACTTTTTTCTCCAGTCTCTACCTGAGTCTGCTTGCGGCTGGAGCAGACGAGGATACGAACCAGGTAGGCGATTTCAGAAAGCGCTTCTGTCTGATGGTTAATGCGGCGTGGGATGCCGAGATATTTGAAGTGGGGCAGCTGACAAACGCCTTCGGCAACTTGCCGTCGATGTGGGCTTATGTAAAGCAGTGGCTTGATAAGGCTGCGCTGAACGAAGAAGGGTGGAGTCAGCTACATCTTCCACAGGTTCCAACTCATGAGAGATTGATTGGGGCCTCCAAGAGGCTTGCGTTTCCTTCATATAAAGACGAAGTAAAAATAAGGCAGGTTCTTATTCAAAATAACCTTGACTCAGGAGCACTTCCAGACCGAGTTGAAGCAGTTTTTTCTCGAGAAATCTATAACTCGCACTCAGGCCTTACTGAGAACTGCAGGGACGAGTTTCAAAATTTTTCAATGCTCCTGCACTCCACCATCAATCAAGTCGAGGAAGCGATGAAGACCCCATTTTGGGGGGCCATTTGCGATGTTGATTTGGGCACAAATGAGGATGATTCATCGGCTCCGACAGAATATTGCTTTAGTGTCAGCGTAGAGGATCCGAGTGGGTTTGAGGTGAATTTGTACGCCAAAACTTTAGGGGCAAACGAGTCGACTTTTTTTTCTGCGGGTGCCTATTACAAGGCAAAGTATAGATACCAGTCAATGTCAACCAGTATTGAAACTCTGCGGGACCTGATAAGAAAAATGCTAAGTTCCGAGCGCAGACATCCGCAGCTACGTAAGCTTAGGGAGTCATTTGATGTGGGATTCCTCACGCTATACATCGATGATGAGGGTCAAATAAACACTGAAGCCAAGTTTAGCGGGCAGGCCCCTGAGGTTTATTTCCTTGTAAACGAGGAACTAAGAGCAAAGCTCATGGCGACACCCATCAAAAATATGAAAAGCCGCATTATTCGCGAGCTTGATCCTAAATCGCAATGGTGGTTACTGCACTTTTTCGGCCTAAGTAGTGCGACTCGTATAGAGCTCTTTCGCATGCTCCCTAGCGAGGTAACGACCGGGATACGCTTCTTCGGCGAGACTCAGATGCTTGGCCTGCGTGGTGGTGTACGCTTGAAGGGTACTAGTGCCTTTGTGGTCAATCGATTTACTTGTGAACGTTTTTATACCTCTGAAGTGGGGGATGCTCAATTGAATTATCTTGAGCGGAACACGAGGCGAGACGGAGGCATGCTTGAAGTGAGAGGGCCGGGTGCTCTCGGACTTCCCACTGTCCTCAAGGGGCAGGAAAAATCAGATTTGCAAATAGAGGCGACAGTAACACTACCAACTGGTAGACCGCTGAGAAAAAGGCTCAGGTGCTTCTCGCGCTCTCCTTATGCTTGTATCCCAAAATTCCTAGATGGTACAGCGGTTACTGATGGGTGCAATGGACAGTTAGATCTTGAGTTGGATATTTATAATTATATATTTGAAACTGACACTGCCCAAAACAAAGGGGGCTACTCCCCATCACCAATTTTATCGTCGCAATTGACTGATGTAGATGTTGTTAATGTAAATGCAGACGAAGCTATCGAATTCCTATGCGCCAGATTTGAGTCGACTCGGAGGGTTGATCAATCAGAATTGCGGCTTTCATTCGCAGAAGCGAGACACTGCGGGATACAACAGGTCGATCAATTAGTTAAGCACCTTCACAATTCTGCATTAATCAAGCGCGTTACAACCTTCAGTGAGAATAGATACGTGTACATCGCTGCTGAGGCGCGGTACATCAGTATGCGGGAAGAGGGCCCAGGCTATCGCTACACGATAAGTGGTCTGTTTAATCGTTATGAACGAGACCAGCTTTGTGCTTTTCTAGAAGGGTATTCCTGCAGAATTGAAAAGCCAGAGGAGTATTGTTCAGATGGCTCCTATCCTCTCAAGTTTTTTTGTTCGTCGGCTCTCGATATTGGAGAGCTTGAGAGTAAATTTTCACTAAGATTCATCGATGCAAAAAATCTTAACCCCTTCGATGGGTTCTCTGTTCAGGCGCTTTCGACGTCAAAGCTGGCCGGATTCAGGGACTCCCATGCTGAATATTGGAATCCCAAGCATTTTTCTTGGGGGGAACTTCTTGACGATACCAATGCGCCAACAAAATTGGCACGAATTCAGTCTCCGCACTCAGCACTTTACTATATAATCGTTGGTGGAGTTATATACCGAACAAATTCAATTAATTGGGCTTTCTTGTGGTATTGCTATTTCCGAGAGGGGGCTGTCGCGGAAATAACAAATAACTCAGTCATTATGTGGCATGGGAGCGTTAGGTATCTCCCGGCACCTTTCATGTTATGGTGGATTCACTTTTGCGGTGGATATATCACAACTATGTCGGACGGTAGACTTGCAATGACTGGTTGTGAGGTTCCCGAGAAACTAGGTGACTTTTTTATTTCCACGGGATTGTTTTCTAAAGATCATGAAATCCGTAATATCGCTCTTGCACGGTGGCGCGGCTCTATGCGGAGATCGTACCTTCATCATGTTAAAGATTTGATCAAGAGTAATGAAACCTAAGCCCAAAGAGGACCGATCACTATGCTTGACCAGCGAGCACTAATTCTTGAATGCTTTCTTAAAGTGGCGACTAGCACCGAGCAGCGTTGGACGGTTATTGACTGCAGGCAAACCTTGCTGAAGAAGGACAAAACGGCAAAACTTGCGCGAAACCTTCCCACTAAAGCCGCAGCATTGCGCTCCCAAAGTGTTCTGAGGAAGGTGACTCGGGAGCAAGTTAAAGAGCTATGGACCAAGGCTGACGATACTCAGCTTTCATACTTAAGAAGAGCATATTTAAACAATATACATTCGGGCTCTAATGATCTTTTGCCTCCCGTTGAGGCAATAAAAGAGCTGTTGGAGCGTTACAAGGATCGAGGTGAGATATCGAACTTTCCTGAGCTTCGTAAGCATCTGGACGCGTCTGATGTGGACCGCACAGCTGACGCTATTTATTGGCGTTCGATTTTAGTTGACTTACTCAGTGATGCGCCGTCACCGGAAGTTCTTAAATTTGTGCTTGCTGACCTCCCCGAAGACCCGGTAAAGGAGAGGCAGATTCCGTTTAAACTGAGTAAATTTCTCGCTGGTCTAAGATCTGCCGCCCGGACTACAGATCTGAATGCTTACCTAATTGAACACAATATAGAGGCAAACGAGGTTGAGCGGAGAGCTCTTAAACAACTATCCGAAGCACTTGGCGAGTATGGTGAAAGTCGGAGTAACCAGTCTTCTACGATTCCAGATGAGGTGTTTGACGACACGCTTGTTAGCGTCAGCGATACAGATTTTCTCGTCACGAGGGTGATGAGTAAAAAGAACAATTCCGAATTTAAGCTTGAAGTTAAGGGAGTGGTGTCCGGAGAGAGGCTCTTCCCTCTGTCGAAGACTCGGCTTCGTAAGCTTGGCTTGCCATCCCACCATGACGTTAAGGGTAACGTTGATGCAGGGGTGAAGGTATCAGAAGGAGAGTACTGCTATTGGAAGTTGACACAAACGAGGCATGGACGCTCAGGGAGCGTTGAGTTCGCAAAGATGGGTCGACTTTTGAATGTGGTCGATGTTCCGTTTTCGTCAAATGACAAGTCAAGTTTAGGCTCATGGATTGTCGGCGACTATGAGCCAGATGACTCCGTATGCCCCATCTTCATGAGTTCGGATGGCTACTATTTCTACGGTAAAAGATTTAAGAGTCGATATGGCGCTGCTGATGTGATTTTTAGTTTTTTTAAGACGGGAGATGTTTCAGTCTTTCTCATAGATGGAATTCGTGTTGTGATTTCGGGCAACCTCAAGTTTGACGTTCCAGCATCCCTAAGCAGCTCTGAGTTGGAAATTCTTGCTATTATTAGTCGGCGCAGTATCTTTGACCATATTGATTCGGTCAACCTTGAAGAACTGCGTAAGCTAATTGAGTCGGCGGATAGTAACTCTCTACTTGCTGGTGAGTCGCCAAATGCTTTAAGATTTGGGCTCAGTAGGTTGCTACAGGTTAAGAGCCTGCGGGGTGAGCTAATTCACTTGCTTTCAGAACTTCCAGAAGTGGCCGTCAGTCTTAAGGAGAAATGGAGTCTGGAGAATTCCGCGTTATTGGCAAAGAATGAGAGTCTCCAGATTTCATTAAATGACAAGCATCGTCTAATTGAAGAGGCCCTGAGTAAGTACAAAAACGAACTAGAGATTGAGAAGCGCGCTCTTGAGGATGGCATAGATAGATCCTTTCGGGATATTTGCGCTAACAAAGTCAGAATATTCTCTGAGCAACTCCTTTATAGGAGTTTATTTCGATTATCGGATTCAGGTTCCCTACCGAAAGCTAAATCATTTTCCTTTGATTCGATTGAGGGGGACTTGCGCACGATCCTGGATGATCCTAAACGGCAGCTAGACGATCTACTTGACCTTAGAAGTATTTCTGAGGCTGCAGGTATTTATGCACATATCAATGATGTGTTTGGGTTGGCAGTTATCGAGTCAATGCTGACCGACGGAGTCATTCTGCTTTTTGGGACTCATGTGCGTCATTATGAAACATTTGTTGCCAAGATCTTAAGTAACGGGATATCGTGTGAGGTCTACGTTTCATCGGATACATACAAGTTAGATGACCTAACGGCTACTACCGCTGTTCTTAAGCTTGGAGGTCGCTCTGTGGTGGCGCCGTTAGGTGAATGCATAAACTTCGCTCAACGCGTTGGCGCAACACTCTGTCTAATTCTTAAGAGTTTTAACTCCGCGCCTCCGGAGTCTTACTTGCCAAGATTGCTCGAATCCTGCAAATCGCCCGATCCGAATTGTCAGCTATTTTGGAAAGATGGCCGTGGCATAACTGACGTCGTTTTCAACGCGCCCATTTTTGTAGTACTCGAGCCCACGTTCGGACAATCGACATTTCCACTGTCGACAAAAGTATGTCCATCTTTAGCCAGCGTAAATTGTAGTTTCGATTGGCCGGATGAGTTTCCAATTGAGCGCAGCTCTATAGACGAATTCAAGGGCTCGAAGAGGGTGAGTATGAGTTTTATGAGGAAAATCAAGTTGATGGAGGGAGGTAAGAATTCTCTGTGGGAGGAAGACGGCATTCTGCGAATGCGAACATTCCTTTGTCGGCTTGGTCGGGAGAACTTAAATCCCCAGGACGAGTCACGCACCAGCCTTGGACTTTATGAGAATTTCTGTATGTCCAAAAGTGCTATCTCACTTGCCAAATCGATTTTCCTGAGTGAGTAGCAGATGAGAGATCCAATTGCCATCTTTGATAACATCCGTGAGGCATACATCTCGTATTTGGAGACGGCTTTTCGGATTGATAACGATTCTGTTCAGGCAAGCCGTCGTGAGCTTCTCACGCAAATCGGTACACTTGCGGCAGACTGTATTATTGAGCCGCTACCGAGGTATAAAACAGCATTAAAAATTGAGGAGGAAATTGTCGGCGGTGCCTTTGATAACCTAGGATATTCCCGCGATGACTTGCGCATTGCTGCGAATTTCTGCTTGTCTGGACTCCTGAAGTCAGAGTTGAATTCCGACGGAGTGCGAACTTCAAAGTTTGCTTTGTACACCCATCAACGTGAAATGCTGTGGCGGGGTATTCAGTCAAATAAGCCGGGGATAGTAACTTCCGGTACTGGATCGGGAAAGACGGAGTCTTTTCTGCTTCCTATTTTCTTTGCACTTTGTAAGGAAGCCAGGAAGTGGTCGGTCGCGGAGTATTCAAAGGCCCCTAAGTGGTGGCAGACAAAACCTTATTCTGTTACAAATCGGCGTAATGATGCAACCGAGTCGCCAAGTCGCCCGAAGGCCATTCGTGCGCTAATACTTTATCCGATGAATGCATTAGTCGAAGACCAAATCGTCCGACTAAGAAGAGCCCTCGATTCGTCAGAGGCCCGCTCTTTCATGGACTCCGAGCTCAAGGGTAATCGATTTTTCTTCGGACGCTATACCGGCGCAACCCCCTTGCCTGGTTGGCAGAATGACCCGGCCGAGAACAGCCCCGTATGCCCCCCTGAATTCAAGGAACGTCTGAAGAAGAAACGAAAGCTCAAGACTGACGAGCTTGCAAGTTGGTTATCGAGGGCTGAGAGCACCTACGAGACAGCAAGGCTCGAGGATCTGACTGGGGGGGGTGAGGGGACTGGCGACGACTCGGAGAAGAGATTTAATTTTCCGAGCGTAGATGGATCTGAGATGTTATCGCGCTGGGAGATGCAGGCGTCGCCGCCCGACATCTTAATTACCAACATAAGCATGCTGTCGACCATGCTCGTACGCGAGGTCGAGTCACCCATATTCGAACAGACTGCCCGTTGGTTGCGCGAGGATCCACAGGCATATTTCTATCTCGTGATCGATGAGTTGCATCTGCAGCGTGGAACGGGGGGCACTGAAGTCTCTTATTTGCTGAAAGCGCTGATTCATCGCTTGGGTTTGGATCAGTCTGAGCTCAAGTCCAAGCTTCGAGTCCTCGCTTCAAGTGCTTCCCTTCCGCTTGAAGGGGGAGGGGAGGCAGCGAGCTTAAATTATCTGTATGAAATGTTTGGCGGATTGGGATTTGGTGAGGAGGTTGAGCGTACCCGATGGGCTGAATCAATAGTTCCTGGTTCCCTTGTATTTGAGAAATGCCCAGACCGTCTAAGCAAACTTGACAACTCTGTTGTTGAGATGATCTCTGGTGAACTCCCAACTTTATTTGACCCCGACGCGTCTATCGGCGAACTTGAATCCTCAGCCAAAAAGATTTTACAGATTTTGTTGAACACACAAACGGGCCCCTCCGCCGAGGTCAGTGCGCTATCGTCACTTATAAAATTTGCGGGCCAACTTATAGAATCTTATTGTTTAGATGACAGAGGAGTTAGTGGGGCAACATCGCTGACCGATATGGCTCTTCAGACTTCTTCTGAGATGAGTGCTTCACAGATTTTTATCAGGTTGCTTTTTCAACTGCGGTCGTTAAGTGATTTTCCTCACATAAGGAATCTATTCAATCAAAGGGATAGAGATTTTGTTGCGTCCGCTACGCGTTTCAGAGTCCACACATTTATAAGATCTCTCGAGGGTTTGTTTGCCGCACCCGAGGTTCCAGATAAAAAAGCTGATTTTTCCTTAGGCATATTTGCGGGTTTGTCGGTTGAGCCCGGCACGCGCTACGGCGAGGGTTCAACGACTGACAGACTTAAAAGTCGTCGTATCGAGCTTTTGTACTGTGAATGTTGCGGCTGCTTATTTTACGGCGGCTCTCGTTATGTTTCCTCCTCAGACGCTGAGAATCTCATTGAGCTTTTTCCAAATGACGCAGATGTGGAGAATTTGCCTGAGCAGGCTCGGTCTAGCTTCGTAGAGAAGCGTTCTGGTCAAGAGTTCGCGATTTTCCTACCTGATCAGACAGGGGATTGTTATCACCAGAATGCTGGAGAGAATCTCGATCGTGCCGAGGTTGAGCAAGATGATGCGCAAGGTAATTGGATTCGGAGTCTTTACTATCCAAAGATCGGAACGATTCACAAGGGTGCTCAGTCGACTAGCGATAATGTTGGTAAGGCGATACCAGGGTGGTACTACTTTACGAGTAGAGATCCGGCAGTCTTTAGAGGAGATAGGCGCATTGGCGGTCAATTGGACAACTCGTCCGAAGGATCTGCCCTGCCTTTTCAGTGCCCTAAGTGTGGTCAATCGTACAGGCACAAAAGGCCCGGTCATGGACGTCGTTCCCCAATACGAAGTTTTCGGACGGGCTTTGCAAAGACTACTCAATTGCTCGTTACAGGCTTGATGTCTGAGCTGAGTGAGTGGAATTCAAGTGAGCAGCTCGTGTCATTTTCTGACAGTCGTCAAGATGCAGCGAAATCGGTCATGGATATTGAAACTGGGCACCACCAGGACGTTACACGTGAGCTTGTCGTGACGTCGGCCCGGGAGGTGCTAAAGAGGCATGAGTTCAATTCGTCTGACGAGCTCCGTATGCAGGAGTTAAAAGATGAACTAATCAGGGCAATGCAACCTATTGATGGTGAAGACCACGACTACTTTCGTATTTCCCAGATCTCTAAAGGTTTGAAGGAAATCCAAGACAAGAGTAAATCGACTGGCCGAGACTACGTAATGCTATCGGATTTGCTTGAGCCACCGGTGCCGGAGCCCGGGAAGCCTGTGGGGGAACTTCTATCGCGGTTAGTGGCTATTGGCATACATCCGATCGATCCGCTTGGAGTTATGGAGGTGCCAGAGCCAGAGGGCCGGGGCAGTAGCTCGACTCGTCGCCATTTTCCATGGCAGCAGCTCTTTCTCCTCAATGAAACCGGACAGGTAATATGGAACCAAGCCCCTTCGTTTGAAACTGACCTTCTTGAGGGACGGAAGTGTATTTCTGAGGGCTTGCAAGCAGTTCTCGGCGAGGTCATCTTCAGTAATACCTATTTCTCACTGGAGGAAACGGGACTGGGCTATGCCTGCTTCCCCCTGAACCAAGGCGAGTCTCGAGCAGATATTGCAGGATTTGATGCAATGATGAGGATTCTCTCTGACGGTTACCAATACCTACCGAACGATCTGGAGCATATATCTATTAGTTGGGCTGATGATGCGCGAGCTGGAAAGATATCTGAGAGATCTAGGGGGAAAAAGCTTAGGCTATTCCGCTATGCAAAGGCATTGAGCGAGAGGATGTCTCTTGCTTCCCCAGAAGTTTTGATAAGAAATTTTTTCGATCGATTGGCAGAGGCCGGACATGATCCAAAGGGCGGAATCCTGATCGAAAAGTTGAGCCTCAAGGTAAACAAGGACTCTGACCCATATTGGAGGTGCCATAACTGCGGACGCGTCCACGCACATTTTGGTGGCGGCATTTGTACCCGGTGCCAGGAGGCGTTTAAGCGCGAACCTACAGGCACGTGCGCTGAACTGCAGAATCAGAATTACCTTGGTAAGAGGGTGAGGAGCTACAAGGCAAGGAGAGTAAGGGCAGAGGAACTAACAGGTATGACACAGAACCCTGGGGCTCGGCTTCGTCGTTTCAAGAAGATTTTTGGAGTTGCAGATGATGACGACATTCTCCCTGCACTCGTCCCTGGCGTTCCGTTTAGCAAAGAGCTCAATTGCTTAGCTGAAATGATTGACCTGCTGTCGGTAACAACTACGATGGAGGTGGGTGTTGACATTGGTGACCTCAAAGCGGTTTTCCAAGCAAACATGCCTCCTCAGCGGTTCAATTACCAGCAGCGTGTCGGTCGTGCGGGACGGAGAGGGCAAGCTTTTGCTCTAGTTCTTACCGTTTGTCGATCAAAGAGCCACGATTTGACCTATTTTCGTAATCCCCAGCGCATAACCAGGGACCCGCCCCCGCCGCCTTTTCTGACTAAGTCATTAGATCTAATTGCATGTCGGGTCATTCGTAAGGTCTGGTTGGTTGCTGCGTTTCGTGACCTAAAAATGTGGTGTGCTGCGCATAATGTGGGCTGGCCGCTCGATCAATTCGAATACACAGGCGATACTCACGGCGAGCTTTTCCCCGTTAGTTTTTTATCTGAGAACGAAGGCGTTTGGTTGGCTCGGATCGAGGATGCCCTGAATAGAACCATCTCGACCCGTGACGATTTCATTGATTTGTGCTTTCAAACATCAGAGTTTTCAAGGCGGCAGAGCCTAAAGCAGACGCTCACATCTAGCTCTCTAATGGACGACATAAGAAGTGTCTTGAGTGACCCATCTCTTATCGATAGGGGCCTAGCTGAGTCTCTTGCGGAGCTAGGTAAGTTTCCAATGTATGGAATGCCTACGAGAGTTCGAACTCTCTACACTCGTCTCTCCGTCGACGAATCGCAATTCGGGAAGTCAAGAGTTGGCTTCAACAGTCTTGATAGGGATCTCGACATCGCCATACAGGAGTTTGCTCCGCGAAGGGTGATAACGCAGGATAAACGTCAGTACTACACAGTCGGCTACACAGGGCTCTTGGGCCGGCACCACGCCGGAAAAGGTGACATGTTTAAAAACCTCGAGGGCGAGGTTGGAGATGAAACGCTTCTTTTAGAGTGTCCAGTTTGTTCGGCTTTCTATGAGCAAAAATCGGTAAAAACCA
>Ga0079300_10001017_pt1 | contig 11020 bp, 8 predicted proteins | sample Wag4_2014_7_11_FD_74799 | JGI IMG/M metagenome (GOLD analysis project Ga0079300, IMG submission 74799) | Fresh water microbial communities from Ohio, USA - Utica-2 Time Series HT 2014_7_11 | ecosystem: Environmental > Aquatic > Freshwater > Water tank | place: USA: Ohio | collected 2014-07-11
GAGGTCTTCACGAGCCCGATGGGCAGCCCATCGGGGTTGGTGCGCGGATCGGCGGGCTCGGTCAGCAGGCCGAATCGGTCGGACACCGAGTCAGCACGGAAGGGCTCGGTGCGTTCCGCCTGTTCCAGGGCCAGGAAGAGCCGGTAGGGCATCACCGCCGAACCCTGCGAGCTGCGGTGATAGGCCGCACGATCCTCGGCGCTCCAGCCCTGATCGAGCAGCACGGGCGGCTTCGGGGCCTGGGCCTTCGTGAACGCGGCCATGGACCCGATCAGGATGATGGCGGCGATCCCCGTGCAGATCATGATCGATCCACCCACGCGTGCGCTGTGCTGCTGCGGCATCTCACAAGCCTAACAGGCTGCACCGGGTAGGTTCTCCAGTCCCAGGAGTCGTCGTGCCATGCACACCATTGCCCTTTCGATCATCGCACTCGTCTCGGCTGCAGGGATCGCGCTCCAGACCGCCACGCCCCCGGCACCCGGTACCCCGGCGCCGGCGCCCGGGCCGTGGGACAACGAACTGGTCGTGCAGCGCGTGGCGGCCGACGGCACGGCGTCGACGGTCGCCACGTTCGGCCGCGCGGATGTCTCCAGCATCGCGCGCCTGCAGGACGGTCGATTGGCGATCGCGTGTCAGGCCTTCCCCAAGGATGACCGCGCACACTTCAACCGCATCGCCGTGCGGTTCTCCGGCGACGATGGTCGCACCTGGGGCGAACCGAACCCGATCGTGGTGGCGAACATGGATGTCGCGCTCGCGCCGCCCTTCGATCCCGCACTCGTGGTGCTGCCCGACGGCCGCGTGCGCCTGTACTTCATCACGCATACCGGCACCGACGCGTCGCCCGGCCAGACCGCGGTCCACTCGGCCACGTCGACCGATGCCACGCACTACGACTACGAGCCGGGCGTGCGCTTCACGGTGCCGGGTCGCGTGGTGGTCGACTGCGCGGCGGCGCTGCACGAGGGTGTGTTCCACCTCGTGGTGCCGGACAACGGGACGCCCGCCGAGTTCCTCGAGCGGCGACGCCGCGGTGAACCGCAGCCGGGCGGCAACGGCTACCACGCCACCAGCACCGACGGCCTCGTGTTCACGCGTGCGGCCGACCTGCCGCTGTCCTCGACGCGCGACCGCTGGTTCGGCAACCTGCTGAGCGACGGCTCCCAGCTCCTCTTCTTCGGGTCCGGCCCCGGCCCATGGCCGATGACGAGTGCGGACGGGAAGCGCTGGGCGCCCGCCGTGACCTCCATGCGCATGCCCGGCGTGGATCCTTGTGCGGTCCGGCTGCGTGACGACTCGTGGTTGATCGTCGCGACCCGCGAGCCCACGCGCGGCAAGCCCTGACGGCAGCCGTCACGCCGGACGCGGCTCCCAGCCCTCGGGCGCCATCTCGAAGCGGGCGAACTCGAACGCGGGCGCGACCACGCAACCAACGAGTGTCCAAGCGCCCAGCGGCCGGGCGGCCTGCCACCAGCCACGCGGCACCACGGCCTGCGGCCGCTCACCGCGTGCGAGGTCGCAGCCCAGCACGATGCGCTCCTGCGCACCCGACGCCGGGTCCGCCACGAGCAGTTCAAGCGCATCGCCGTCGTGGAACAGCCAATGCTCGTCGGCATCCACGCGATGCCAGCGACTTCGCTCACCCGCCGAAAGCAGGAACAGGATCGAGGTACTCGCTCCGCGCGGTGCATCGGGCGCGCGGAAGGTCTCGCGATAGAAGCCCCCCTCGGGATGCTGGGTCAAGTCGAGTGCCGCGATCATCTCGCCGGAGGTGCGTCGCGTGCGGGAGGTGCTTTCGTTGCGGGTGCCCATGGGATCAGCGTTCGGTGAGGGTTCGCGTTCTCGCAGGCGTCGCGCCGTCCGTGGACACAGGGTAGCGCCCGGCGCGACCTCGCGAATGTATGGCCAGGGGCAACGAGCCACCCGGGGACCTGCCTCCCGAGGACATTTTTCGATCCCTCGGATTCGCATGAACTACGGCCCGCGTTGAGGCGTTCAACTGGCGCGTTCCCTGCGGAACGTCACACTTCTCGCCGACCTCGTCGGCCCCTTCCGGAGCCCCCCATGCAACGCACCACATCCGCTGTGCCATGCCGGCCATCTCCCCTGGATCTTCAGCCGCCGAGCTTCGAGCACCTGACCGAAGCCCCCTCGATCTCGACGCTGCTCAAGAAAACCGTCGAACTCAGCCTGGCGGCGGGCATGCGGTTTCCGCACACGCTGTTCCTCGGCCCCCCCGACAGCGGCAAGCAGGTCATGGCAGCCACCATCGCCGCGGAGATGGGCGTCAACCTGGCCAGGATCAACGCCAGCACGATCCGCGACGCCAAGGAACTGCATCAACTCCTGCGCGAGGTGCCCGATGGCGCCGTGGTGTTGGTTTCCCAGATCGATCGATCCGACTGGATCAAGTACCAGCTCTGCCGCATCGTCGCCGGCCTTCCGGTCGCCGAGCAGCGCGGCGAGCCCCGGTTCGAGGCGCCCGGCGACGAATGGCGCTCTGCCGTCGACGGCCACTCCTACCGGGACTTCTCCATCATCGCCACCAGCCGCGTCTTGCGTGCGGATCACAGCGCGTGGAACGAATGGGCCCAGATCACGGTGCGGACCGAGCGCACCGAACACACCGAATCGGTCCGTCTGCAACGGGTCCTTGGCCGGCTCGGCGTCAAACTCGGCCCCGTGGCGTTGGCACGGCTGGCGAACCATGCCGTCAAGAGCCAGACGCGCACGCTCATGCTGGCTCGCAACATCATCGCCTTGACCGAGGCGAAGCAAGGCAGCACGCTGGAGCTCGCCGATGTGGAGCGCGCGTTGGCGCAGCTCGGCAAGGTCATGCTGACCGAAGCCGAGCGTGATCGGCTCGAAGCGGGCAAGTCGCTGCAACGGCAGGAAGACATGAACGATCGTGGTCTCTTCGGGGCGCTTGCCGGCTCCATCGACCGATCGATCGACATCACACCCGAGGTGCGTACCAAGCGGCGCAACAAGAAGATCCGCGAGACGGCCGAGATCTGCACGCTCGTGATCCTGGTGGGCGTCATGATCATCTTCCTGTCGAACCTGTTGATCAGCAGGTTGATCGACGCACGCAAGGGTGATCTCACGAGCCCGGCGGCCCTCGTACCGGCGACTGAGCCGAAGGCGGCGACGGTGCCGGATGCGCCTGGTGCGACGTCGACCACGCCGACCGCGCCCGGCGCACCGGCGTCAGCGGTGCCCTGAACCGCCCATCGCTCCCGCAGCGACCCGCACCGCCTCACGGAACACGCTCGCATGCAGTTGCGCGGTCCGGTGGGGCGTCGCCGCGTAGCCGCCCGACAGCGTGATCGCGACGGGCAACCCCGCGCCACGCAGCATCGTGAGCGCCATGCGGTCACGCGCGGCGAGCCCGGACTCGGTCAGGGCGAGCCGGCCGAAGCGGTCCCCTGCCACCACATCCACGCCCGCGAGCAGGAACGCCAGGTCCGCGCGAGCTGCCTCGATCGCCCTCGGCAGGTGTGTCGCCAGGAGACCGAGGTACGCCTCGTCACCGGTGCCATCGTCCAGCGGGACATCCAGGGAACCCGGCGGCTTGATGAGCGGGAAGTTGCGCGCGCCGTGCATGCTGAAGGTGAACACCCGCTCGTCGTCGGCGAAGAGGGCCGCGTTGGCGTTGCCATGATGCACGTCGAGGTCGACCACGAGCACGCGCATGGCCTCGCCGGTCGACTGCAGGTGTCTGACCGCGACACCGACATCGTTGATCACGCAGTAGCCCTCGCCGCCCTCCCACAGCGCGTGGTGCGTGCCCCCGGCGAGGTTGCCGCCCAGGCCATCCTCGAGCGCGAAGCGGGCGGCGTTCAGCGTGCCCTGCGTGGCCAGTCGGCTGCGACGCACGAGCGCAGGGCTCCACGGGAGCCCCAGCCGCCGCACCTCCCGCTCGGTCAGCGTGCCCTCGCGCAAGGCCCGGAGGTACGCCGGCGCGTGGGCGTGTGCCAGCAGGTCCCACCCCGCCTCATGCGGCGCGATCACCTCGTGCGGCCGGACGATCCCCTGCGAGAGCAGGATCGCATGCAGCTCGCTGAACTTGCGCATGGGGAACGCGTGCCCCGGCGGGAGTTCCACGACGTAACCGGGGTGGTACGAGACGCGCATGCGGCAACGGTAGATGGCGAACGGCCCGAGCGCGAAGCCCAACGAAAAACGCGAGGCCGCACAGATGGCCTCGCGCTCGGTTGGGCATGTCACGCCGCGCCATGCGCGGCGGGCGGATCACCTCGCCGGAATCGTCAGGCTCTGGCCGGCCTTCAGGGCGCCGTCCGAACCGATCGAGTTGGCTTCGCGGATGCGATCGACGTTGGCCTTGGTGGCGGTGCCGTACTCGGCCTTGGCGATCTGCCAGAGCGTGTCGCCGCTCTTCACGGTGTAGCGGCGGCCGGTGCTCCTGGTCGTGGTGCCTCCACCCTTCTTCGCTGGCGGCTTCGAACCGCGGGTGGCCCCGCGCGACTTGCCCGCCGCAGCGACCTGCTCGCCCGCAGGCAGTTGGTCAGCGGCCGGCAACTGGAGCACCGTACCGACCTTCAGGTTGTTTGGATTGACGCCGGGGTTGGCGGCCTGGATCGCAGTCCAGGCGGTCTCCTTGCCGTACGTCCTCTTTGCAATGCCACCGAGGGTGTCACCGGCAGCAACGGTGTAGGTCGTGGTCGCCGGAGCAACCGCAGCAGGCTCCGGAAGCACGACCGCGCCAGGACCGGTCGCAGCAGGCGCCGGCGTGCCGGTACCGGTCAGACCGGTCGCAGCGGGTGCATCCGAGTTGACCAGGGCAGGCTCGACGGCCGGCTCGTTGAAGATGTCGATCTCGCTGCCGGCGGGAGGATTGATGACCTCGATCGCCGAGCCCTCCGGGGTGGTCGGGCCGAGCACGATCGTCTCGGCGAACGCCGAGTCGGCCGGGCTCAAGGTGCCCACGCCACCATCGGCGGCCAGGCCGCCGCTCGACAGATCCCCAGAGGGATTGGGCGAGGGGGCAGTGAGGGTGAAGTAGATGCCGGTACCGACAAAGAGAACCAGCAGGAAAGCCAACGCAATCTTCGTACCACGGGCCATGACAATGCTCCTTCCGTGAAGCGGGTGTCTGGGAATATCGGCAGCGTCCTGCTGCCGGGCTCACATATTATTGAACATTCTTTGGGCGCGCCACGTAGCACAGTGGCGCCGCGATCAACACCGAACTGGCGGTCCCCGCGATGAGGCCGATCAGGAAGGTGTAGGCGAACGGCCGGATGCCGGTCCCCCCGAGCCAGAACAGGATCAGGGCCGTGGCCAGGGTCGCGCCACCGGTGAGCACCGTTCGGCTGAAGGTCTGGTTGATGGCATCGTTGACCATGTCGCGCGTGGCGAACTCGGCCTTGCCCTTGTTCTCGCGGATGCGGTCAAGGATCACGATCGTGTCGTTGAGCGAGTAGCCGATGATCGTGAGCAGGCCGGAGATGACGTTGAGGTCGATCCGGAACCCCTCGATCAGGGTCGATGCACCGAAGGCGGAACCCTCGGTGCGGATGCTGAAGGCCAGTGCACCCAGGCAGACGCAGACGTTGAACGCCACGGCCACGATGGTCGCCATGCTGTACCGCAGGCTGCCGAACCGCAGCCAGATGTAGAGCAGCATGCCGATCATGCTGAGCACGACCGCGACCACGGCACTCGCGGCCAGGTTCTCGGCGACCTTGGGCGAGAAGCTGCTCACCTGCTCGAGGCTGAGCTTCTGGGTGAGCGCCGCATCGACGAGCTTCCACTCAGGCTGCGCGACCACGCGGTCCCAGGTAGCGGCGTCGACCTTCGAGAGCAGCGCCTTGGGGTCGACCGTCACCATGACGATCGACGTGTAGCCGGCCCCGGGGTTGCCGGGCTGCGCCATGTCGAGGCCGATGAGTTCGGTCTCGCGCGAGGAGATCGCACCGAAGTCCGGCTGCGAGCGCATGCGGCCGAGCCGGGCCTGGGCATCGGCCAGCGTGATCGGCGGCGAAATGCCCTCGATCAGGACAGCCACGCCGCCGGCGTACTCACGCAGGCTCTCGTTGCGGCCTTCGCGCCCGATCACCGCACCGAGCGTGTCGGCGTTGACCGGGCGGGTCTGCAGCGCCGCGGCGTCGGTGCCCGCGCCCTTGAAGGTCAAGGGCAGCGTGACCTCGATGTCCTTGGCGAACGCGTTGGCCACCGCATCGACCACCGGTTCGGTGGCGGTGTCGTCGCCGCTGAAATCAGCCGGGTTGGCGACCTTGATCTGGAAGGACGATGCCTTCCCGTCCGCAGTCGAATCGCCCACCGTGAGCACGCTCGCGTTGCGCAGCTGGGCCACGGCAGCGGGTGCCCCGCTCGCCTCGCCGATCGCGCGGATGCGCTGCTCGACCTCGGAACGGGAAAGTGCAAGGCGTCCGTCGGGGCCCGCCGCCTCGCCGCCCGCGGCGCGACGCGTGACCAGCGTCATCGTCATGCCGCCGCGGAACTCGGTGTCGAGCATCTCGCGGCCGCTGGTGAACGTGGCCACCAGGCTCGCGGCGGCGAGCACGATGCAGCCCGTCCAGAGCACGCCGCGCTTGCCGATCCAATCGATGTTGGGCCGGAGCGCCGAGGCGATGCCCGGGAAGATGGTGGTGATGAAGGGCAGGCTCTTGCGGTGCAGGACGTTGGTCCAGACATCCAGCAGCACGCGCGTGACGACGATCGCCGTGAAGAGCGTGGTGATGACGCCGATGGCCATCGTGAGTGCGAAGCCCTTCACCTCGGTGGCGGCGACCTTGTAGAGCACCACGCACACGATGAGGTTGGTGATGTTGCCGTCGACGATCGCGCTGAAGGCGCGCTTGTAGGCGATGTCGACCGCATCGCGCAGGCGCTCCTTGTGCTGCGCCATCTCCTCGCGCAGGCGCTCGAAGATGAGCACGTTGGCGTCGACCGCCATGGCGATCGAGAGGGCCACGCCGGCGAGGCCCGGCAGCGTGAAGGCGCCGTCGATGCCCGCCATGATGCCGAAGAGGAACAGCGTGTTGAGCGCCAGGGCGATCACGGCGATCACGCCGCCGCCGAGGTACCAGGCGATCATGATGACCGCCGTCGCCGCGGTGGACAGGAGCACGGCCTCGAAGCCGCGCGCCAGGTTGTCCTTGCCGAGCGCCGGGCCGAGGATGCTCACGGACACAGGCTCAGGCTTGAGCTTGGCTTCCAGTTCGCCGCCTTCGAGCACGCGGATCAGGTAGGTGATGTCCTCGTTGGAGAAGTTGCCCGTGATGCGGCCGGAGCCGTTGATCTGCGACTGCAGCGTGGGCGCGGTGTAGAGCTCGCCGTCGAGCACGATGCCCATGGGCCGCTGCAGGTTCGCGCCGGTGAGCCGCCCCATGGCGATGCCGCCCTGCTGGTCGAGCTGGAACGCCACGCACGGGCGCCCGAACTCATCCGCATCCCGACGGGCGCTCTTCATCGACCAGACCTGGCCCGGCGCGTGCGTCATGCTCATCGCGTCGGTGTCGTAGAGCAGCACGTAGACCTGCCCCTCATGCTGGGCAGCCACCATGTCGCGCCCGCGGAAGAAGCCGGCGGGGTCGGCCAGCAGCGCCTCGAGCTGGCGCGGATCGCTGTACCACTGCTTGAGGTCGTTCAGCCGGTACCAGCTCGCGACCACGCTGTCGGTGCCGTCGGGCCCGCGCTCGGCCAGCTGCGTCTGCAGCTCACCCACGTTCACGCCCTGCGGGTTCGCCGCGCTCACGGGAATGTGGAACTCGAGCACGCCCGCAGCACGCAGAAGGCGCTTGAGGTCCTCGGGATCCTCATAGCCGGTCATCGCCGACGCGTAGGCGTCGTACTCCTTGACGAGTGCGTCGAGGTCGCCCGCGTACTCGGGGCACTGCTTGGCGATGGCCTCGAGCTCGCGCTCGCGCGGGCTGGGACCGTAGACCGGGTTGCCGGCGTCGTCGAAGAGCGCCTTGCCCTTGTCGTCGCGCAGGCGATCACCCTTGGTCGAGAGTTGGAACGCACGCTTCAGGCGCGACTCGTTCACGCTCGAGGCCAGCAGCGCTTCGCGGGCCTTGCGCTCGGCGAGCTCGGCCGAGGCGATGCGTTCCTCGATGGGGGCGAGCGTGGCGGCGTCGGCGGCCTGCTCGAGCGCGGCCTGGTACGCCGCGCGGGCCTCGATGGCCTGGTCGTGGGACGACTGCAGCTGGGCGAGCAACGCTGCGCGGCTGCCGCCGGCGGGCGGGCCGCCATCCTTGGACGCCGGTACGAGCGAGGTCGCGTTGCGTTCCTGCAGGGCGCGATCGAGCTCGCGCGCGGTGAGCTGCATGCGGCCGGCCACCTCGGCCAGGCGCGTGCGGAAGGCATCCTGCAGGGCCTTGCCGTCTTCCGAGGGAAGCGGCATGACGATCTCGATGCGGTCGCGCCCCTGCGGGGTCATGCTGATGTCGAGCACGCCCTGCGGGTTCACGCGCCGCTTGAGTGCATCGATCACCTGCGTGAGGACCGACGGAGAATCGACGCCCTCGGGCATCTCGACGGCGTAGACGAGGCTGACCCCGCCGCGCAGGTCCTTGCCCAGCCGGATCTTCTCCTTGGGCGGCCACACGGCGAGCGCCGCGAGGACGGCAAGGACAGCGATGAGGATGATCTTCGTGGTCAGCTTGTTCATGGTGGTCCCGCGCCGTTCAGTCGGCGCTCTTGGCCTTCTCGAGGATGTCGCTCACGGCGCTGCGTGCGAAGGTGAGCTTCGTACCCGACGACTCATCGACACGCAGCGTGACCTGGTCGCTCTTGACCTCGGTCACGACGCCGATGATGCCGCCGATGGTCTGCACGCGGTCCCTGTTGGCGATCGAGGCGAGCATCGCCTCGCGCTTCTTGCGCTCCTTGCGGCCGGTGATCATGGGCAGCACGAGGATGACGAGCATCATCGGGATGAGGATCCAGAAGAACCCACCCGGGTCCTGCGGGGCCGCGGCGGGGGCGGCGCCACCGGCCGGGGCGGACCCCGGGACGGATCCCTGGACGGCGGATGGTGCGGGAGCGGGCTGGCCCGGAAGAGGCGGTGCCTGCAGGATGGCGGCGGCGATGAAGTCAGTCATGGTCGGTGTCGATCTGGTCGGTCGCCGCCAGGCAGGGCCATCGCGCGAGGAAGGCGTTCCACGCGTCCTGGGCGATGGCCTGGCGGATCTCCATCATAAGGGTTTGGAAGTGATGGATGTTGTGGAGGCTCGCGAGCGTCGGGCCGAGCATCTCGCCGGCCATGAACAGGTGCCGCAGGTAGCCGCGCGAGAAGCCGCCGGAGCAGGCCTCGCAGGTGCATCCGGGCTCGATCGGACGGTGATCCTCGGCATGGCAGGCGTTGCGGAGCCGCAGCTGCCCGCCCCGCGTGAAGACGTTGGCGTTGCGCCCGTTCCGGGTCGGCAGGACGCAGTCGAACATGTCGACGCCGCTCTCGACCGCGGCGACGATGTCACGCTCGTAGCCGACCCCCATGAGGTAGCGCGGTCGATCGGCCGGGAGCAGTGGAGCGGTGAAGCGCACGGTGTCATGGATCGCTGCGGTCCCCTCGCCCACCGCGACGCCGCCGATCGCGAAGCCGGGCAGGTCGCGCGCCGTGATCTCCCGCGCGCTCGCCTCGCGCAGGTCGTGCAGCGTGCCCCCCTGCACGATGCCGAAGAGCCCCTGCTCGGACGGGCGCGCGTGCGCCCTGATGCAACGGTCGAGCCATCGCACCGTCCGGGCGTTCGCCTCCTCGACGCGGCGCCGGTACGAGGCGTCATCGAGTTGCGCCCGCGCGGGCGGGCAGTCGTCGAACGCCATGATGATGTCCGCACCGAGGGCGTTCTGCACCGCCATGCTCTCCTCGGGGCCGAGCCGGACCTTCGATCCATCGACGAACGAACGGAAGGTCACGCCATCCTCGTCGAGCGCGTTGATGTCGCTCATGCTGAAGGCCTGGTAGCCGCCGGAGTCGGTGAGGATCGGGCCGTCCCAGCGCATGAAGCGGTGGCTGCCGCCGAACCCCCGCACGCGCTCGTGACCGGGGCGCAGCATGAGGTGGAACGCGTTGTTCAGGATGATCTGGCTGTTGGTCGAACGCACCTGCGCGGGCGTGAGACCCTTCATCGCACCCGCAGTGGCGACCGGCATGAAGGCGGGCGTGTCGAAGCTGCCGTGCGGCGTGTGCACGCGCCCGAGTCGCGCGGCATTCGTCGTGGTGCCGCCCAGGCGTTCGTAACGGATCGGCACGTCAGTCGTCCCGGCTCGCGCGGCTCAGGGTGGCGCGCTCCTGGCGCGTGAGGGAACCGATCCCCTGCGCCTGGATCTTCGCCAGGATGCGGTCGATCTCGGCGTTGTCGGGAGCCTGTCGCCGGGCACGGCGCGCGGCGCCCGCCCGGCTCGTGGGATCGACGCGCCCGAGGAAGTCGAAGAACCCGTGCAGGTGGTGCGTGTTCCCGATGAAGTACCAGCCGGCGATCGCACCGCCCAGGTGCGCGGCCTCACCGCCCGCGTTGTTGCCCGCGCGGACGATGGTCCAGATCGCCCAGCCCAGCAGCAGGATCGCGAGCGTGCGCAGCTTCATGGGGATCACGAAGAAGAGCAGCACCTGCGTGTTCGGGGCCAGTCGCGCCGCCGCGAACATGATGCCGAAGATGCCTGCACTGGCGCCCACCAACGGCGTGGTCGGGTCGTTGAAGAGCAGCCCCGGGATCGCCTTGATGCCCAACAGCGTGAGCGTCCACCCACCCAGGTTGAGCGCCAGGTACATCAGCGCGCCGAAGATCCCGCAGAGCAGGTAGAAGGCCAGGTACCGCTTCGCCCCGAGGTAGCGCTCGATCACGCCGCCGAAGAAGAAGAGGCCGAGCATGTTGAAGATCAGGTGGTTCCCGTCGGCATGCACGAACTGGAAGCCGATGATGCGCCAGAACTCCAGGCCGGTCCAGCCGATGAACGGCTGCTCGACGACGAGGGCCTTCGCGGTCGAGAAGTACAACCAGCTGTTCAGCAGCGGCATCAGCTGGTA
>Ga0079300_10001020_pt1 | contig 10979 bp, 7 predicted proteins | sample Wag4_2014_7_11_FD_74799 | JGI IMG/M metagenome (GOLD analysis project Ga0079300, IMG submission 74799) | Fresh water microbial communities from Ohio, USA - Utica-2 Time Series HT 2014_7_11 | ecosystem: Environmental > Aquatic > Freshwater > Water tank | place: USA: Ohio | collected 2014-07-11
TTTATATGGCGTCCGTTACTTGAAATCAACTCCCAAGCTGACAGGTCCTGCATTTTTCTTAATGTCGCAAGTGCCGCAGTTGGCCCGATTCGATCGGTCCAAAATGTACTGCTGATAAAGGTGTCTGAGGCCCCATCCATCACTGCCTGAATACCGAGGACGGCCGCAATCGGGTGCCCATTACCGAGCGCTTTACCATAAACCACCATATCAGGTATGACCGAGTATTTCCTATAGATACCCGAGCTTGTCTCCCTAAACCCAGATGTGCATTCATCAAACACCAATACAATTCCGTGCTTTGCGGTATACTCCCTTATATAACTCAAAAAGGTAGGGTTGACTGGGAAGCTTCGTTCAACCTCCATACATACAACACCCACCTGTCCGCTCTCCATCGCACGTACAAAACTCGGAAGATCATTTTGATTAAAGGTGACGGTAGTGCCCTTTAGTTCTCGGGGGACACCCGCCGGTGACAGCCCCTCTAATAGATGTGCGTCAAGCTCACCTAGACTATTATGATTTGCCGAGAGGTACCAATCCGACCAACCATGATACCCACAGAATGCCACCTTTGTCCTGCCTGAAGCAGCGCGTGCGATTCTGATGGCTACTGCCATGGCTTCGCCTCCTGACCGCGTGAATTTACACTTAGACGCCCAGCTGTCAAGACGCAATAGCTCTTCCGCCAAATAAACTTCCTCTGGGCAATTGAGCGAGCTCATTGCTGACCTCTTCACGGCGCCGATGACGGCCTCTTCCACTGTCTCGTCACAATATCCGAGAATATTTGTTCCGATTGCAAATATTCCAAAGTCCTGATAAAGATTTCCTTCCAAATCCCATATTTGAATGCCGCTCGCCCGTTCGTAATATGACGGCCACTTATCCGGCGAAAACATATTTGGGTTCTTTGACAGAAGCATGTTTCCATTAAGAATTGATTTCTCGGCACGTTTAAAAAGCTTCAGTCCAGCGTTCATCGACATACCTCTATTTCTCTCCGACGGGTCAGTTTTAATATCTAACTCAGCCATTATTCTTGGTAAGCATTCTAATAGGTCATTCACACTAAAAAGATCTGTCAAAAAGTTTTCGTAAACTCGCTGTAAAATCTCCAAATCCTGCTCGGTATCGAGTGTAATCCGATACTTACTCATATCTACTTTGTACTCAACATTCTTTCGTGATAGGTTGTGACCCGACCTCAGATGCGGAGTGACGTGCTCTAAATTGATCTTGTCATGGACCGCGTTAGCGGCCTCTAACAACGCTGATGCCCTAAATATTTCGTAGTCAAGCCCGTCTGGGAAAGTTGGAGGTAAAGTGTTAGACAAGTAATCTACATCTTCGTCCTGAAAAACTCGTAACCCCTCTTCAACGAGAAATCCATCAATAAACGGGCAGTCACCTGTTAGCCGCACTATTGTGTCTAATTCATAATCGATGGCTATATTGGTAAACCTGCTTCGCACATCGGATGAGCTACCACCAATTATCGATATACCGTCAACGAACTCCGATAGGGTTTGCTTTAGGATTTGCGCATCATCTTTTGGGCAAGCCAAAAATATTTTATGATTGGGGTTAAGTCCATTTTTTAGCCTGTGAAGCATAAGTGAAATCGCTGATCGATTTCCTACATTCATTAAAATCTTATTAGGAAACCGTATCGAGCCGAGTCTCGCTTGAACTATAACCCCCACCCTATTCAAAACAACTCCAATTTGTTGGATTGATTAACCCATTATCTGTTGACGCGCCGACAAGATTGCCGTAATGAACTCCTTTGGTGGACCTTCCTAAATTCGACTGTACCTCAGCATATTCCATCACAGATTTAACTCCAATAATTATCTCATCAATCCACTCGATCGACCGAACGTAATCCAGACAAAAATTAAGGGGGGTAACTCCTAACGAGTCGACAACCTCAAAATAATCAGAAAGTAAACCTGAGTATTTTTTTAAGGAACCTCTAGGTTTTAACCTTTCTAAAAGTAAACCTTGAAGAAAAACGGATCGTATAGAAAAATTGTAGTCAGTGGCAGCCCCACTAATATGCACCCAGTTCAATAATCGCCGATCGAAGATATTCAATGGAAATTGGATGCGTAGGCCTCGATGTTTATCTTTGCGTAGCCGCTCAAGGGTAGCAATGTTGTACGAAGATATTCCGACCTCTGGTATTGAGTAGTCTTGACAGACACTCATGAGGGTCTCAATAATTAATTCAAATCTGGGCAAATGTCGGTCGATGTCATGGATGTAAATAGTTTTAATCTTGTGCGGATATAGTGTGTCGATGACTTCTCTAACCCTTGTCCTCAACAGCGTTATCAATGATGAGTCAAGTACGCAATCTGCTCCCAAGCTAATCTTTGTTCTTATCTCAAAGCCCGTTTGTGGACAAGCACGGAGAATACTGTGTGCATTTTCGTATGACTGCGCTGTATCTACGCTGTGCGGTGGGGGTCCGACTTCGCCGGTGATTATTTTTGTTAAATCACTGGCTGTGAGTTGGATTGCCCTATCTTTAACGCCGTAATCTGGCGCTAATTGGGCAGTTCCAAGTGAGAGGTTCACTAATCTAAAGGTTGGTTTATATGATAGGGAAAAGCGAGATTATGATTTTGGTCCTCTTTTCGCAGATATAATCCTCCAATCACTAATCGCTCCATATTCGTTCCCATGAAACATCGAAACGCATCCATTGGAGTCTCGACCATTGGCTCACCTCTTATATTAAAGCTTGTGTTTATTAACATCGGACATCCGGTGTTAGCGTGGAATTTACGTAATATTTTGGATGTTAGAGTCTTATTTTCAGCCCTTATGATTTGAACTCTAGCAGTTCCGTCAGTGTGGATAACCCCGGGGTATAAATCAGCCACACCTGGGAGAGCTCGCTGAGTGAATAACATGAATTCATTATTCGCGCCGGGCTCAAATATCTCATCAACATACTCCTCTAAAACCAAGGGGGCAAAGGGCCTAAATCCCTCCCGGAACTTGATTCGTGTGTTCACCGTGCTTTTCACATCCTTTGGTCGCGGGTCTGCAAGAATGCTTCGAAAACCAAGCGCTCTTGGGCCGAATTCCGACCGTCCCGCATGTATTCCAACTATCCTTCCAGCCGCTAGATCCTCTACGACCTCTTCGACCAACGCCTCCTCGGGGAAAGTCATAAAGTTCGCACCCGCTTCTCTCAGAAAAACTTTAGAATCAGCGTCAAGGTAGGAGTTTCCCAATGCACCGGTGCCCATCTGATAACGCTTAAAGCGCCCGCCATTTTTTTGGGGCTCGGTGTTACTATTGTACGCATAATCTAATGCCGCCCCCAGTGCACCCCCAGCATCACCAGCTGCAGGCTGAATATAGATCTGCTTAAAAATTTTCGATTCTAACAACACCATATTTGATACACAGTTCAGCGCAACACCACCGGCCATGCATAAGTTGTCAGTTCCGGTAACTGATTTAGCATATTTCGCCATACGCAAGACTATTGTGTTTAGAACAAATTGAATACTTGCGGCAATATCAAAATGCACTTGTAACAACGGCGACTCGCCTCTGCGCGGCTCCACACCGAAAAGAGAAACGATTTCATCACCGTACATTTTCAATCCAGTCCTATAACCGAAATATCGCTGATTCAAAATAATTGAACCATCGTCGTTTAACCTCACCAACCTATCGAATATTTTATCAACGTACTTTGGCCGTCCGTATGGGGCGAGTCCCATCACCTTATATTCACCTTCATTTACCTTGAAACCAAGAAATGAAGTAATCGTCGAATAGAGCATGCCAACCGAATCTGGGTAACTCTGCTCGCATATGTTATGCAGTTCATTCTTCACGCCATGCATAATCGTAGAACAGGCATACTCCCCAACCGCATCTATAGTTAAGACTGCGGCCTCCTCGAACCCGCTTGTAAAGAAAGCACTCGCAGCGTGGCTCATGTGATGTTGGGAATTAGAGACTTCAGCTTCAATACCGAGCTTACGAAGGTTTAAGCGAATTTCATCCATCATAGATAGACGACTACTCATCCAAAGGGGTATCGCCTCTGAATACTGCCTAAATCCGAATGGCCATGTGTCGAGGGTTTCATCGAGAATCCGCGCAAACTTTAAAAAAGGATTCTCGTAGAACCGGACATGGGAAATTCCGTTAGTCGCACCAGGAACATAATCCCTCAACGCATTTAACGCCAAAATGGGAAAGCTTGAGTCATGTTTAATTCTTGAATATCTCTCCTCATGCGCCGCGAAAATAATTTTTTCATCATCGATCAGAGCTATTGCTGCGTCATGGTAGAAGCAAGATATTCCAAGTATGCTCATAATTCAGACTAGAAAAGTGTGTAGAGGAAAGGTGAGAGAACCCCGCCGCTACCTCCACCAATTAACAAAAATCCACCCATCAGCAACATTACAACGAAGAGCGGAATCAGATAACCACGACCAGAGGTCAGAAGGAATTTTAAAAATGATAGAAGCGTTTTAATCACAGTTAGTCCTTTGTGTTGGTCTTCACCCCGTATGCCATCCAGAACGTTTTCCAACTCTTGAGAAGTACTTTCTCAACAGCCAAATCGGCTTTACAAAAATAATAGACAAATAAATTGTCACAAGGGCGACTGGCCTCAAACTTCTATTGAGCAACGCCGCAAATCGAAGCCAAATGACTGTCGGGACATGAAACGCTGCCGGCATGAAATATCCTACTAGGGCAACGCCAATTGAAATAAAAATGGGCAAGTAGACATTGTAAAACCAAGATACGGCTAACAAACAAACGGCAAGCAAAAGAGAAAAATAGAAACTCTGCTTTATAATATAGTTGTAGTTCAAGCTTCTTTCCTTCCCGTCATGATAAACAATCCCCCCTCACCCCCCGCGGCATCGAATAACATATCGATCTGCGAGGCAAGACGGCTTGCGAGAGTAGCCGTGTTCGATGATAGCTCACTAATCTTATAGTTCTTATCGCCAAAGACGCACGAAGGAATTGACCCTGCAAACGTTATTCCAGCGGATGAAAACCATCTTAATATATCATCAATCGTATATTTGCTCTCTACGGGATGCAGATACTGATCTCGCAACCAAGCTTCGAATTTTGGTGTATCTACGGTTCCTCGGAGCACTGGATCAGTGTACCTTAGAAAAGACCTTCCAATACCACGCGAGCCAAGTGCTTTAAAAACGTACCGTCTAAAATCGGTTGCTAATCGGCCAAACGTATTATAAAGACCCACAATAACTAGTCCACCTGGCTTTACCCATTTTGATATGATTTTAAATGCAAGATGGGGATCCTCAGTGTGATGCAGAACTCCACTGCACCATACTATGTCGAAGCTATGATCCAGAAAGGGGTTGTCGAAGATGTCCGCACGGACGAAATCTATATTGTCTATGCCACCCCTTCTCGAAAAAGCGTAGCCCATCTCCAGAGACTCAATAGTTGGGTCAAGTGCGACTATGTGACTATTCGTTCCGTAGGACATCGCAACAGAGAGCTGTCCGGTTCCACACCCGACCTCAATGAACCTCTTCCCAAATCCTATTTCTTGCCGCAGTGATCGTAAAAACGGACTTGACTCTACTCGGCTTATAATAGATTCTCTTGTGTCATCCTGTCGATAATTTGGAAACGGATGTTCGGAATAAAAATCACCAACACGTCTCGTAACAACATTCTTTACAGGCAACTCATAGATATGGGGTGCCGAACTGGTAATTTTGTCCGGATTACGCAAAATTGAAATGATGCTCATAGACCCGCCGTTTCCAATCGTTCGCGCACTATCGAGTTACCCCGCCTCCAGATAAGCGAGTCGTAGTAAAAATGTAATAGTTGTAATGTCGTAGGAATAATAGCCAACCAATCAAATTCGCCACCAAATTTTTTTGAAAGTAGCATTGTCGTCACAAGAGAGTATGAAAAAACTGTTATAAAAATTATAATCCAACTGGTGGAATCTGTGCGTCTTAATACATGTGAGGTTATCATAAGATACTGCGCGTAGTGAAGGGAGACTCCAGTGATCAGTGCGAGGAGTTTATTGTCAAAATAGTACAGTGGAGCCCAGATGAGAAAGGTGCTCCCCAAGACCAAGCCCCGCTTCAGATTGTCAGTTCCAGTTTTAAGGAGCATGTAACAGCTGACATATACGCTTAGTAAAATCAAGCTAGTAATCCAACTGGGAGATATAGCTTTGACGTTAACCATAACTCCTACCCCAGCAAGGCAATGTAAAAGCCCCTCGAGGTGGGTCCGGTATTTCCTAAATCTTGGATCGAAACCCATTGTGCCGATATAGAATCCTGTTGACTGTCGGTTAACGTGATAAATGTTAAAGGCCATAAAACCAAACATATACAACGATTGATTATAAAAGAAGAGCGCTGACGAGCCTATAGCGATGGCGATCGGAATGTAAATAAATCTCAAAGGTTGTAAAAACAAAACGGCTTTCATTTTGTATAGTAAAAGCCACGTGATGCCGAAATGTGTTTCAGCGAGGCATAAAACTAATACAAGAGCCGGAATCGACGAGCTACTATGCGTTCCAGTGGAGACGATAAAAAAACAAGCTAAAAAATAGATTCCAACCGATATGTATTGGATTCCCCCAAACACTGATTGGGAATTATTCCTCATTCAAGCCCGCCTTCTTTGCAATAATCTCTGCTAATATAGCATTACCCCTTGCGTTGTGGTGGCGGTCATCGTAATACATATTTCCATCGGGTTTCGCTTGGTCTGAGATGTCGAAACAAAACGACAATTCAGCACAAATGGTACGCGCGTGCTTGTAGTAAGCCTGTAGTGTGAGTACGTAGTCATCTGGAAGGCGACTTAAGAGTCTGTAATCATTGCTATTCCTATCGAGGCGTTTCAAATCTCCCTCCCGGTCAAGTCCCAGCGTCGGTTGTAGAAAGACATAGTACTTAATACCCATCGCCTGCAACATTGCATGCGTAGCGACTATATTAGCTTTCCATACGTCGAGCGCGAATAGCACACGATAGAATGAGTTTGAGTCACCCTTTTGACCTTTAGAAATAATATATTCCCTAAAATCTTCGTCGCGTATGCTAGCATATCTAGAAAATGCGCCTCCGACAAGAAATCTTAGAAGCGATCTGACATTCGGGAAATATTCATTTGGGCTATTTAATCGTTGATCGATGAAAGTTTGATTCATGTTCATTTGATATTGAATCTTCGTTTCAAATGGATAATTTTGCCCCCTATCAGGCGGATCAGAGTCACCGTAACCAGGCATGTCATTAAGCCCACTGAGAGAAATCACGTATTTTAATTCACGGATGCGCCTACCTTTCCGTATCAACTTCTCGAATTCCTCCTGTGAGGAGTAGGCACCAACACCACCATTTAGTACCCGATAACGCGCAGAGACTTGATCAGCAAGAATATATGGCCAGGTCATTCCGTCAGATAGGAATTGATAAAATCCAGAGGTTGTTGATCCGCCCAGTGTCAGAATAACAGGCAGATTAACCGTCGAAGCACTAGTTTGGTACTCAATAAAACCGCCCTCTCTAATGACACCGCCTTTGACCAGGCAATCCCCCCGATCATCGGGTTCATGGGAAAGGTAAACGTTTGTTCGCATCCGGTTACATGGGTACCTATGATTTCCAATGGAGGGCGTTGTCATCATGTTAGACCCTCGGAAAAGACCAAGATCGTCTTTACCGAGTATATTTCTTGATCCCCATAACACAACCTCGAGCACAAAAAATAATATGATGATCTTGGCTGTGCGAACAAACCCCTTTAACATCTGGTGCGATGACATTTATTCTCCCTTTTTTCAAAAAACTCTCTGACTGACAACGCGACTCCAACAAGTGCAAAGGGAATCATGGGTAAGAAGTAACGCAAATGTGCGACAATAAAAAAAGCTGGAAATATAGCGAAAAGTAATATCAACATTTTGCGGTCTTTACACATAGCCGATTGAAAAAATTTAATCAGACCATAGGTATGGATGATTACTAACAGTACAGAGGTCAGTTGCTCAAGAAGTCTAGCTGGGCTGGGATTGTTTGTAAAATATAGTAATGTTTTTGTGTACGCCATCTCCCTGAACCCTGTTAATAGTGTCCAATGAGATAGTGTATAACTGACAGCTGCTCCGAGCGAGGCGATCGGCTCTTGAATACCGACAAATAACGCAGCAAAATAGCCGTAATTAAGAAGATAATCAGAATTTGAGGTAGTTACATTGGAAATGTATGAGTGTGTTTGATTAGAAAGCGTCCAAATAAAGAATAAAACGGCAACCGTGCTAAGAAACGCTAGTATGGGGATGTGCTGTCTAGAACTATTCATTACCAGGGTTAGGAGCGTCACAACAACAAGCGGAAGTATACTGTTTCTGAGAGTAAACAGAAGCGAAAGACTCAATAAGAGAACAATGAAGGCCGAAGGCGGCATTTTGGAAAACGAACGATGTTTTGTTAAGAAGTAATAAACAACAGCGACAGCCAAACATCCAAACAGATCCGTGGTCAATTTAGCCGCATAAGTAAATTCGTAGGGGTGTAGTACCATTAAAATTAACCACGTCTTTGAGTGACTGCCTATTTTCTCCCTTAATACTGCATATACGAGATAGTCCCGAAGGATCCGCAATAACACTGCAGATGTGCTTGCGACATAGTTGTTGATTGACGTAATGTCCAAAGCACACAGCATCAAGCTAAATCCGCCGTTGTGTGATTTGAACGAGCAGCCTATGTTGTCGATTATATCTGGATACTTAAAATAATCGTATCCCAAAATCCCGCTAAAATAGTGGGCAAATATAAACGCTGATCCATAGTGAATGAGCACATACCAGGAAAAAGGCGTCGCTCTCAATCTTTGCACAACAACTCCAACTTCTCGATATAAGATCGAATTTCCGGGCCGCAAATTTTCCTGCGTGTAACGAATAATGCCTCTGATATATCGGATAGGTTCCGCGGCAGCCCTTGTTTTTCCGGAGAGTAATAAACCTCATACCGTCTAATTAGTATTTTAATTATATAGATTGGTAGCAAGCCGAGCCATGTTCTAAATTGGCTTTTATACTTCATTATTGCCATTATGTTTGAAAGTGCGCCCAGTAGTGTTAAGCGCCTCCGAATAATTTCAACCCCAGGTCCAGGATATGACATTACATCGAATATAGGGAATTTGAAAGGATTGGGAATGGGGGAATAAGTCGGGATATAATAAAGCGCAGAAATTAGATTGTCCCGGTACATTCCGTGAAGCAACAAGGCCAGTGCATCATGATCTTGGTGCCCCCATTCGAACGCGCTGGTGAATACGACTGACTCCTCCAAGAAAAATTCCGAATTGAGTATAGTTCTTAATGGTAAGATGCACTCGTACAGCTCGCCATCCGGAACAACTAGCCCGTAGTCACTCATATGATGAATATTTTTTTTTGAATACCCAAGGGCCGACAACACGGTTTCGTTTTCTTCTCTCCTTTTCCCCATGTGCTGTTGGTCTGTTGTTACGTAAATAAAATGAACGGACGCTTTATCAATTAAAGTACTCAGCATGTTAATGACGGGAAACTCATCATCATAGTGGGCGAATATGAATATCACCTTCATATGGCACTTACCTCACTGCAAAAATTTTTTTTCGCTTATTTTTGTCCAACAACGAGTCCACTAAAATGTAGGCTGGTGATAATAAACCATATACCGGATCATCTGGAATTTTATTGATTGCTGGTAATACAGAGTCCCTTAGAAACTCATCGAGACTTTCGTTGGCTCCGGTTCTGCACTCAGCCACATAGCGGAGAATTTCACCGGGAAACAGCCATGACCATTTTCCATGATTAATCACGGAAAAGAATCTAGGGTCATATTTGCCCTTACACGCCAGCACATATGCACTCGGGAAACTAGCGCCGCATGATATAGCGAGGCCTATACTTCCCCAAAATCTTGGATTTATTTCAAGGAGCACATAGTCATCAATTCGGGAGTCGTATTTCCACTCCACCATCACTGGTCCGCTCCAACCGATCTCCTCCATCAGCATTTTGCTACGGTCTAGCAATTGTTGATTTTGAACAGAACTACATCGTGTACCTGGCCCACCTGTTGTTGGGTACTGCTTATCTCGTTGATGGCAAAACTCTAGGAGACATTGACCGTCGGAGTCATATAGAAACGAGGTTCCGACAATCCTGCCATTCTCTGGAATTCGATCCTGCAGCAGTAGCGGTCCATACTCTGATTGGTGATCCGACAGGGAAAAGTTGCTTGGGAGGCTGTCGGTATAACGTATTCCACTGGATCCTTGCCCACATCTGGGCTTAATTACAGATCCTGGACGTAAAATAAACTCCGCCCACTTGTCATGATTCAAGTCGATTTCCACTGTTGCAGGAACAGGTATTTGCAGGGACTTAGCAACTCGCCAGGTTTCAAATTTATCATTCGCAGTATCGAAAGCTCGTTCTTTGGGTATTAGGAAATCATATTTCTTCCTAAGTGCTAGCTGATTTTTTAGCAAAAATTTTACACCGGACTCCTCTAATGGGACGATCACAGGTCTAGTTGAACTCTGCTGCGATAATAACCAATTGAGAAACTCACCGTCCAATTCCCGTTGTAAGAAACTGCGGGTATTACGGGAAAGGCGAATTGCGGAAAAATAGGAGGGTGATTGAACAACAATATTGTCTGTGGTTCTATTTATGTCTGTTACCACATCATGCGCCTTCCGTGAGTCGCCATTGAGCATCACCACACTTTCGACAAGGGGTATTCTTCGTTTAGCCATTTCCCTGGTAATTTTTAAAAAATATCTATCCTGCGGGCTATCTCCATAACCGTACAAAAATTCGGAATTTTTTAAATCAAAAGTCTCCCGCAGTATTTTCACCTTCCCCCTGCCGAAAGGAGCGCTCA
>Ga0079300_10001025_pt1 | contig 10954 bp, 10 predicted proteins | sample Wag4_2014_7_11_FD_74799 | JGI IMG/M metagenome (GOLD analysis project Ga0079300, IMG submission 74799) | Fresh water microbial communities from Ohio, USA - Utica-2 Time Series HT 2014_7_11 | ecosystem: Environmental > Aquatic > Freshwater > Water tank | place: USA: Ohio | collected 2014-07-11
GGACGCCGTATCAATTTTACTATAAATCAACCTACTCGCACCAAGGAGTCAACTCTTTTCAGTTGGTGAAAGTGAATGATGGATGGAAGATTCAATATTTAATTGATACCCGAAGAAAATAAAATTTTACTGAGCTTTTAAGAAGGTTTCAGGATAATTGGTTGTGATTAAACGCACTCCCATTTTTTTAAGCTGCTCGAAATCGTTTAATTCATTAACGGTCCAGCTCCCCACTTTTAAATTTTTAATAATAGCTTCATTGGCCAATGTAGCATGATTTTTGAAGTTGGAATAATGGAAATTGATACCATTGAATTTCGCATTAGCTATTTGCTCCAAAGATTTATCAGCTTCTAAATACAATACTATAGCATTTGGGTTCATTTCTTTAATCCATTGTAAAATTTCGAATCTAAAACTTATATAAACCACTCTGTCTTGAATACCCATTTGATGCACTAACTCAACAGTTTCTTTGGTAGTAAACTTGTCTAAATCTGGATGGGTAATGGCCGCTTTAATTTCACAAATCATTAAAGTGCTATGTTTGTCTTTGGTACCTGTTATGAAATAATTTTTCAAGGTAGGCAAGTCCTCTCCATTACTCAATTTAGTTTTATTTAAATTTTCGTAATTGTGATTTTCAATAGTATCATTGAAATAAGTAGGATCGTGATTGACCACCAACACTCCGTCTTTGGTTCTTCTAACATCAAATTCACTTCCATAACAATTGAGTGCAATGGCTTTCTGTAATGCAGCAATTGAATTCTCGGGTAAATTAAATTCTTTCCAAGCTCCGCGATGTGCAATAATTTTAGTATCCGATTGTGCCATAAGATTGATTGTTACAGATAATAAGAAAACAACAAACAAGAGATATTTTTTCATGATGGAACTTGTTATTTATTTTCAAATTTTCCTTCAGTTGTGTTTTTAACAACTTTTCCTGCCTCAAAATATTGTCCATTCATGGCGATATAAACGCCTATTTCTAGAACCTGTACAAAAGCTAAAGCACTACCCAAATTAAATAACCCATCGGAGCTACCAAACTTATAAGGTATCATTGCACCAGTCAGCACAATGGTTTTACCTGGGCAGGCTGCTAATAAGTATTCTGCTGTAATGGTCATGGTGTCTGTTCCATGTGTGATGACAATTTTATCTTCAGTAGCATGGTTACAAGCTTTTGCTATAGCGGCCCTGTCCACTTCGGTAAATTCTAAACTGTCTTTCATCATGAGCGTTTCAACAGATAAATCTAAATTAGATCTACCTAATTCAAGCATCTCTTCTAAATGCGTTTCTTTAAAAAATAAAGAACCATTTAATTCATTGTATTCCTTGTCAAATGTTCCGCCAGTAACCAGTATCTTAATACTATTTTGCATAGATATTATTTTTGATGAAAACTGTCACCAATAAAAGATAAAGCATCAATAATGCCTGTTCTCCAATAAGTCCAGGTGTGACCGCCTTCTCTCATTCTAAATTCATGAGGCACATTTTTCTTCACCAATTCAATATGTAATAATGAATTACCTACCGTTAAGAAATCATCATCACCACAATCAATCCAATATCTAACTTTAGAGAGTTCTTCTTTGGATTTCTTTTGAATATAGTTAAATGGGCTATTCTCTAAATAGGTATCTGTCAATCTATCTTTGCCTACCAAATTATCTCCCATAGATTTTGCAAATAATGTATTGTACATCCCTTTATCCAAATTAATAATATCATTGTCAGACCAAACTGCCGCGCTTAATGGGGCTGCAGCTACAAATAGATCTGGATGCTTCAGTGATAAAATCAAAGAACCAAATCCACCCATGCTTAATCCTGCAATTGCTCTAAATCTTTTTTCTGATTTAACTTTGAAATTCTTTTCAATATGTGGAATTAATTCTTTCACAAAAAAGTCTTCATACTTGGTTTTGCCATCTCCTGAGTTTATATAAAAACTTTGAAAACCATCGGGTGTTACAATAATCATTGGGGGTATTTTGCCGGTAGCAATGGCTTCATCAGCTAATCTATTGATTTCTCCAAACTGGATCCAACCATCATCTGCATCTCCATATCCATGTAATAAGTAAGTTACTGGGTAAGCTCTTTCGCTTTTACTATAATCGGCAGGCAGATAAATAGAAAAGTGTACATCTTTATTTAAGATCTGACTTTTTATAACTTGTTTTTCTTTAACGATGCCTTGGGCAAATCCAATAATGGTCATTAAAACGAAAGTAAAAAAAAGGGTCATTTTTTTCATAATAGCAACTTGAGTTGATTGAATAATTTCAACTCAAGTTACTAAATGAAATTTAATTCTTATGTTCTATCCACATATCTTTTCTATCCATGATGCGGCTATCACCCAATGGTACATTATTGACCTGAGTAGCTCTTGGAGTTGGCTTCCATTCTAATGCATTTGCTTTGTATGCCACAGGACTAATTATACTCAAAGCTTTCCCAAAATAGGTTTCAGTAGGATCTCCAAATGGCTTAAATGGAATCACATTGTCTTTTATTAGATAGTCGGGTAAAAATCCATTGACTGTTCCGTAATTAGATTCATCTCTAGCATTGACTGTTTTGAAAGTGATAGGCTGTAAGCCAAAAGACCATCTTTTTTTGCTATCCGTAATCGTAAATGAACCTACATTTTTTCCATACGTGTGTTCACCAATTAAAATAACCTCCATGAATGGTTTTAGGTTATTGATCACCAATTCACTTGCAGAAGCGGTACCCGGAGAAGTTAAAATAAATACTCTATTCAATTTTCCAAGATTAGCTGATTCGGATTTGAAATTGGTTAAAAAGTATTGATCTGAATTAGCTTCTTTTTTCAAAGCAGCTGTGTAGGCATTATTATATACTTTCTTACTCATCACCGTACCTACTTTGCTGGGAAGATCTTTCACAATTAAGGCAGTCAATAAATCAGAAGATACCACATAGCCACCACCATTAAATCTTAAATCCAACACCAATTCGTCAATGCCTGTATTTTTATAACTTTTAAATCTATTGAACACGGCTCTTAAACTGTCATCAAAACTATTTAAGAATTGAATATAAGTCAAGTAGCCAACTTTTTTCCCCGCCCATTCTACTACGGTATCTTTTAAGATTGGATTGGTTTGTAAAGTAGTTTTAGTGATACTAAATGATTTTCCAGTAGCTGTATAAACACCATTAACATAATTGGCTAATTCAATACTTAATGTTTGATTTTGTAAAATACTTTGGTAGTTGGAAACAGTAATTTGTTTCCCATCTACTTTATAAATAAAATCGCCTCTTTTTAATCCTGCAGCTTCTGCAGCACTCCCTTTTAAAACATAAGAGATGGCAAAAACAACATTTGTCTGTGTATTATCTGTAAAAAATGCACTGTATTTAATACCTAAAACGGTATTGATACCGTTTAATTGGTTGGTCAAATTTGTTGCACTGGTATCCATCCAAGAAAAACGGTCAATAGTATCATAGCCATATAATAAAGTATAGAAATATTCAATAGGCTTCAATTTAATGGCGGTGCTTGCTAGTGAAGGCATTTGATCTGCCCATAAATAATAACCATTCATGGCATCATAAATAAATACATTGGCAGCAGAATCAGAAGTTGTACTAGCTGTAGTTGTATTGGTGGAGGCAGTTGGAACTTTAGTAGTCACCTCCGTTTTTTTACAAGCAAAAAATACTAGCATTAAAGTGCTTATATATAGTAATTTTCTCATTTCAAATACTTTGTTAAAGTAAATTTAAAGATTTTTTATTTCTTTTTCAATTAAAATAACTCTACTAAATTTGTAGACTAAAATATCTACGTATATTTGTGGAATATTCCATATTCATTATGGCTCAAACGCTTAACTTTATACCATGAAACAATTAGTAAATTTTCTATGTCTGATTTTAATCACTGTGATGGTCTCTGCTCAGACTTCTCAAGAACACAAAATTTCTGTGGATCAGTGGCATCAAAATAGAATCAACAATTTAAAACAAGAAGATGGTTGGTTAAACCTAGAAGGATTGTTTTGGTTGCATCAGGGGGTGAATACATTTGGCAATGATGCTAAAGCAGATTGTTATTATAAGCATGCGAACTTTCCTAAGTACTTAGGAGATTTTATATTGAAAGGAGATTCTGTTGAATGGGTAAACAAAATAGATAATGGTGCAAAAGTGAATCAAAGTATTTCTCCAAAGGGCAATCCGATAACTGTTTTCAAAAGAACTGACCAAAATGAGATAGCAGCAACTTTTAGTTATAAGAGATTTAAGTGGGTTGTGATTAAAAGAGAAGATAAAATTGGCATAAGATTTAGAAACTTAGATGCAAAAACATTAACAACATTTAAAGGCATTGAAAGATTTCCGGTAAATAGTAAGTGGAAAATAAAGGCAGTATTGGAAAAGCCACAAGAAAACTTTGTAATGATCACTAATGTGTTGGGACAAACTACAGCACAAAAAAAGGGAGGTACTTTGAAGTTTGAAGTGGACGGTAAACAATATAGTTTAGATGTGATTGACGAAGGAGGTGTTAGATATTTTGTAACATTTGCTGATGCCACTTCTGGGAAAACCACCTATGGAGCGGGTAGATTTATAGAAGTCAACAGGGCAGATGCGAATGGGCATACGGAAATCGATTTCAATTTAGCCTATAATCCACCTTGTGCTTTTACTGCTTTTGCGACCTGTCCTTTGCCTCCCCCTCAGAATAGATTAACAATTGCAATACCTGCTGGAGAAAAAAACTTCAGACATCACTAAAGATCACCTAAGGCTGCTTAACTTTGGCACCTGATGGATACTTTAACTACTTCACCTACCATTGCAATTATTGGCCTTGGCTATGTAGGCCTTCCTTTGGCTATTGCTTTTGGGCAACAGTATCCAACCATTGGCTTTGATACCCATACCAATAGGGTAGATGAATTGAAGCTGGGTAAGGATCATACTTTACAATCTAGTTCGGAAGCCATTTTGAATGTGCCGCATTTGAGTTTTTCAAATCAATTAGCTGCAATCAAAGATTGCACTATTTTTATTGTTACTGTTCCTACACCCGTAACACCTTCTAAAGAACCAGACTTAAGCTTCTTGCTAAATGCTACACAATCAATTGGTACCATTTTAAAAAAAGGAGATATCGTTATTTATGAAAGCACCGTGTATCCGGGATGTACAGAAGAAGATTGTGTTCCTGTATTAGAAAAGACAAGTGGATTAAAATTCAATGTAGATTTTTATTGTGGCTATTCGCCAGAGCGCATTAATCCAGGAGATACGGTTCATACTTTAACCACTATTCAAAAAATTACTTCAGGTTCAACCCCTACAATCGCCGATATTATAGATGCATTATATAAATCTATTATCACAGCGGGTACTTATAAAGTAAGTAGTATTAAAGTAGCAGAAGCGGCGAAGTCTATTGAAAATGCACAAAGAGATATCAATATTTCTTTTGTGAATGAACTAGCATTGATTTTTGATAAAATGAATATTGACACCACAGAAGTACTAGAAGCTGCTGCCACAAAATGGAATTTCTTACCATTTAAGCCAGGTTTGGTGGGAGGTCATTGTATTGGAGTAGATCCATACTATCTAGCACATAAGGCAAGTAGCTTAGGGCATACGCCACAAGTAATTTTATCTGGTCGTCATGTGAATGATCAGATGGGTGCATTTGTTGCAGATAAATTGATAAGATTAATGCAAGAGCGCTTGATTGATTTAACCACTTCAAAAGTATTGATACTCGGTGTGACATTTAAAGAAAATTGTCCAGACATTAGAAACTCCAAAGTATTTGATATACATGCAGCGTTAGCACAAAAAGGAATTAGTGTAGTTGTTTTTGATCCATTTGCTAACGCGGAAGAGGTACAACAAAAACATCAGATTGAATTAATCACTTCACTAGATAGCTATGATGGAATTGTTCTTGCAGTAGCGCATGATTTTTTCAAAGCATTGGATTATAGCAAACTTCAACGCAATAAAAAAGCCGTGATATTTGATACCAAGGCTTTTTTAGATAAATCTATTGTGACTGCTAGATTATAATTTTTTTCTGACGCAGAATTTATTGTGGATGATAAATTACTTCCGCATTTTTTAAAATGATATTTTTATCCAAAGTCATTTTTTTCACTTGTTGATTTTGATATAGAGCTCTTTGATCAGCAAAATGTTTACTTTCTGGATGCATGCTTGCGCCAAAAGTGTTTACCGATTCAATCAAAGGCAGGCCTCCATCTTTAGGAAAGCGAACAAAATTAATATAGGCATCTCCACTATTCATTCTTCTTTTTCCTTCACCCCAAGGCTCGCTCATCACAGCAGCTAATACATCTGGCATACCGGCTTGAGGCCAGTTTTGATCACCTCTTACCAATCTTTGAACATCGCCTAAGCTTACATCAATGCTGCCATAATGTTTTATTAAAAAATCGTGAATATATTGGTATACCTGAATGGCTTCTTGTATGGTTAGCTTGTCATTTTTTCTTCCTTGCATTATTTCGGGCACTTTATAATAAGCAAGATTATAAATTAAAGCGCCTTTGCTATCTGCATTGGTCTCATGATTCCAAGACTTCAGTGTTTTAATCAATGGTGCCAATTGTTGACTAGCAGACTCATCCACTAAGAATAAACTATCTCCAGTAAATCCATAAGGAAATAAAATGGGCTTAGGTAATGTTCTGTCAAACTTGATTCTTTTTAAATCTTCGTAAGATACTTTATCCAATGCTTCCAATAATTCCTTCGCTCTTTGACTTCTATTGTTATGATAGGTTTCATAACCATCATTTTTATCAAAATTCGCTGGGTTTAAATTTTCAGCAGTAGTGGTTGCTAAAAAAGGAGAGTGGTTCGTGTTAAATAAATAACCACTAGATGGATTGGTGTATTGAGGCAGTTCACTTAAAGGCTTGAAGCTATTCCATAAAGTAGCTTTAGTGTTTCCTGGCAAAGTGCTGCTCCAGTGAAAGCTTGTATCTGCATTTCTGTAGGGCATTTTACCATTAGAGATATAAAAAATAGTATCTCTTTTATCTGCATACATAATATTAAACATCGGCAGATGGTTCTGTGTCAATGCAGCTTTAAATTCCGAATAGTTGGTTGCCTTATTCATGGCATACCATTGTTGTAAAGCACCTGCGTCCATTAGTGATGGTAGTCTCATAGAGAAGAACGCACCACTAGGAGATTGTGCAGTAGGTCCGTAAATAGATGTGTAGGCTTTTTTATAAATAGGGAAAGGGATTCCTTTAATATGTAATTTAATTTTTCTGACTTCTAGATTCAACCATTCTCCATCTACTTTATATTGATTAGGATGTGCTTTATCTGTTTCTAATTGATACAAATCCAATTTATCTTGAAAATTCACGGTATGCGCCCATGCAAGATTAGGTGTAACACCATGAAATATCATTGGGCCTCCTGGAAATAATCCACCCAAAATATTCCATCCTTCTTCGCTTTGTACATGTGCTTCATAAAACGCAGTAGCACCTTCAATAGGCTGGTGTGCATTAATCACTAACATATTTTCACCAGAACTTGATTTACTGCTATGAATAGCAAAGGCATTACTACCTTCTCCTGTAAATCCTGCTAAATGTGCTACAGATCCATTTAATATTTTAGGTAAGGTTTTATCTACCCCACAAAAAACAGCAACAGAAAATACAGAAGCAGATAAATATTCTTCGATGCTCACGGGAAATACATGTTTATTCAATATTTCTTTAGGATGTGCTTTTGCATAAGCATTTAATCCCGCTAGATAACCATGAATCAATGCAAGAAATTTTGGATCCATGGATCCTATTTGTGCATTCACTAGTGCTTTGGTATTTAAAAGACCTACAACAAAATCAATAGGTGCTCCTTTCTTACCCATATAGGTTCCTAACTTTCCCTTCCCTGTTAGTATAAGTGTTTGTATGGTTTTAAAATCATCTTCTGAATGCGCCCATGCCAAACCATATGCTACTTCAGGATCTGTTGGTGCAAAAATATGTGGTACACCAAAGCTATCTCTTGCAATGGTGATTTGTGCTGTTCTAATGATAGGCTGTTGATTGCTTTGCGCAATGGTTAATGTAGATACGAAAATACCAATAAGTACAAAGACCCATTTTTTTAAGAAAGTGTGCATAGAGACTGTTTAATTTGTAATCTATATTTTATAGAAAGAATGTAAATTTGCATAAATATATAACAATGATTGAATCAAAAAGGTTTGGCTCTAAAAAGGCATTAATAGATATCGATGAAACAATATGTTTTTATGGCGAAAAAAGAGCATATGAATTAGCAGAACCCAATTTTCAAAACATTGAAAAAATCAACAAATTATTCGATGAGGGTTGGCATATAACTTATTGGACGGGTAGAGGAGAAGCTTCAAAAAGAGATCTAAGAGCACTTACATTGGAGCAATTAACGAAATGGGGTTGTAAGTTTCATGATTTAATCACTGGTTATTGTCCAAATGGTGGACCCACCAAACCTCAGTTTGATTTGGTAGTAGATGATAAGGCTAAAAGAATAGAAGAGCTTTAAGCTATTTCAAGTTTGTTCTTTTTTGCAAAAGGGAGATACAGTATCCAGAAATGAATAAGGGCAACAGCTTCCAATACGAGAATATAATAAGGCCAATCTCCCATTAATAAGGGATTGTTTACATCAGGCTTTTTAGATAAGTACATGTAGTTAGAACCTACTAAATAATTTATGATAGCAACAGTTATAGCTAATAGTTGGGTGTATCCAAAAATATGTAACCAAGATTTTGCCCTGGGTGTAAAGTCAAAATGCACAATTAAGTAGAGTACTACTAAAATTAATCCGCCGTGAGCGATATAATATCCATAAAAATTAAATCCCTCCATTCCTACCGAAAATTCTGGAGTTAATAAGGATTGTATACCCCCTGCTAAGCCCCAATAGTAAAGGCATTCAGCTAATCTTTGTTTAAAATTAAACATGAGGATAATACAAAGAATGCCACTGATACTACATAAATGAAATGGAAGGTTTTGTTGTAAATTCCAATAGCCATTGATATAATTGTATACATTTTCCAAGATGGTATTCACTAATATAATGATCCCAATAGCCCAATGATACATTTTGTGTTGTAAAGGCTTAATGAATTTTGGTAGCCAAACAATGAGGGCGATAGCAACAAATACAATTAAGGTAGTTTGCCACCAAAGTGGAGAAAAAGTTTCAATAATAGCAGGTGGATGGTATTTGCCCATTATGATACTTCTTTTAAAAACTATAAAGGTCTAATCCAAATATTTCTTAAGCTTATCGGGTTACCATCGTCTCCATGATCTTGGAAGAATAAAGGTAATTTATCAGCATGTTTCTTGTAAACAGGTTTGATGACCCAGTCGGTTGGTCCAACAAGGCTTACATTATTTTGCACCAGTACACCATTGTGCAATAGGGTAACTCTTGCAGGAGATAGTAAAGTACCGTCTGTATTAAATCTTGGAGCAGTAAAAATAATATCATACGCTTGCCAATTACCTGGAGGGCGACTAGCGTTTACTAATGGGATATGTTGTTTGTACACTGCAGCAGCTTGACCGTTTACATAAGTTGGGTTCTGGTAAGAATCTAAAATTTGAATTTCATATTGTTCCATTAAAAATACACCACTATTCCCTCTTGATTGACCAGCCCCTTTTACCGTACTAGGTGTTCTAAACTCTAGATGTAATTGACAATCACCAAAAGATTCATTGGTAATAATATCTCCTGCACCTTTCACATCTGTTAATGCGCCATCCGGTTCTAATACCCATCCAATTTTCTTTCCATTTCTACCGTGAAAAGCACTTAAGTCTTTTCCATTATACAACACAATAGCATCTGATGGTGGTTCAGAAATAAAATTTCCCGGCATAACTGCTTTTGGAACAGGCGTCCATATTTCCGACAAAGAAGCTTCGTATGCTATACTATCTTGCCAAGAGGTAAATTTTTTTTGTGCACTTACTGTTCCAGCCATCATAAAGATCATTACAAGGCTAAGCATCGTTTTTTTCATATCAAGCTTTTTATAAATTTATAAAGAATTTTTCTGTTTTCCTTGAATCAGTCCCCTGCATTTTGATGAGCCGCATTGACATTCAAATGGCTCCATGGTATGATCTAAAAATTGAGCGTAATCCAAAGTGAGCTCTTCTCCTTTTTGGATGCTTCTATTGGTGACTACATTCAAACCTTGATAGTCACAATTGGCATCACAGGAGTGATTTTGAGGAGACCACTCTTCTGGTTGCAAATCCCAAAGTATATACGTGTCTTTACTAATTGGGTAAGCGTATCTTCTAAAATTTAATTTTTCTCTTTCATCCCAATGTTCGTCCACGTATTTTTTAGTGACAATTCTTTGTGCTCTTTCTTCACCTTTAAAAAGCAAGGTATGTTGAGGTAAATCATATTTTGCATAAATGCCGTAACCGGAAATTGAATTACCCTTGATGCTAAATAATTTTTGTTTTCTTTGATGGCGTGCCATTCCCTCCACAATGATTTTTTCTAAAAATCCTCTTTTGCCAATACCATCATGCATTAAAATATAATCTGCTGATCCTTCATAACCTTCAGCGTAAAATACAGAGCAAGTAAAATTTATTTCCAAGAAAAATATTTCTCCTTTATCATTCATTCTAAAATCCATTCTTGCATACCCTACGCCATTAAAAGATAAGAATACTTGTTCTGCAATGGATTGAAGTTGTTGTGCAAGTGCTTTGTCTTCTACACCAATATTTGCATTAGGATGTAGTTCGGATGTTTTTAATGCATATGTCTTAAATGCAAATCCTTCTGGGAATATATATTCAACTGGTTTAAAACTAGTACAAGTTCTTCCATC
>Ga0079300_10001026_pt1 | contig 10954 bp, 11 predicted proteins | sample Wag4_2014_7_11_FD_74799 | JGI IMG/M metagenome (GOLD analysis project Ga0079300, IMG submission 74799) | Fresh water microbial communities from Ohio, USA - Utica-2 Time Series HT 2014_7_11 | ecosystem: Environmental > Aquatic > Freshwater > Water tank | place: USA: Ohio | collected 2014-07-11
AAAAAATCCCTGTTACATATTTACTACTGAACAGGGACAAAACAAAAAAACAAACACTATGAACAAACATTTGAAAAAAATGTAGTTAATCTACTCTCGAATGCAAAAGTAGGTTTTTGGGTAAAAAGTTTATAGAGTCCGGACATAATTATGAGACTAACTAACATATTTTTTCTTACAATGGTTGTTTTTTCATGTACTTCTGCATCAGAAGAAATTGAAAAGCAAGCTGTTTTGGCTAGGTCAAAAGGGGGAGAACCAATTGCTGTACCAGATGGAATGGCGGTTTTTCGAAAAAACTGCATAACGTGCCATGGTGCAGATGGGAGGTTAGGTTTGAATGGGGCAAAGGACTTAACTGCATCTAAACTATCGTTGAATGAACGGATTCATATTATCACGAACGGCAAAAATCTGATGACACCCTTCAAGGCCCTGTTAACGGAGGCGGAAATAAAAGCCGTGGCAGAATATACGACTAGCTTTGGGGCTCAAAGCGATAGGTAAGGCTTAATCTTTTCGAACCATCCTTTTTCTAATGTAGGAATTTGTAAAAGGTCTTCTTTAGATTTAAACGAGCCGTGCTGCTGTCGGAATGCAATGATCCATCTAGCTTGTTGGGCGGTTATATAGGGGTGTTGGGTTAGTTGGGAGATAGTAGCCGTATTTATGGAAATTGTAGTTGGGCTTACCTCATTTATGCTCAAAAAGGGTGCGATTTTTTGGAAAACACTGTCTGGTAAGCCATTGGTTTCTGCAACTTGGTTAATAGTAGAAAAACCACCCAGCTTTTCTCTAAATCGCAAAATTCTACCTGCCCAACCACTACCGATGCCGGGCAGGGAGATCCATTGGTTAAAAGTTGCATTGTTTATTTCAATAGGTGTTACAGGTGTTGAAATCCTATTAGGAGTCTCTGTACTAGGGAAGGTTAAAAAGGGAGCCACCTTTAGGTAGTCAGCATCAGAGAGCGTATACAGCTTTCTGATATCCTCTGGCTTTCTAAAGGAGCCACCCTTTGCCAGGTAATTAATCCAAGCAACTCTTGTTTTGGAGGGGAGCCCGGCCTGCTTCAGTTGCTCTTCGGTGGCGGTGTTTGGATTGAAAGAAGCAATTTTTGGTTCTTCCGTCGTATTTGTTGGCAAGAGTGTCTCCTTCAGCTGTTTTGAAATGGGTGGAAAGTGGATCCAGGGGAGAAGGCGTAAATAATCAGCTTCTTTGAGGGTATAGATTCGTGCAAGGTCTTCTTTCTTTTTAAAAATACCCCCTTTGAGCCTATATTTTACGATACTGGCGGCTGTTTTAGGTGGAATGCCGAGGAGAATTAACTCGGATTCTGTAACTGTGTTCGGATCAAAAAAAAACAAATTTACAGGTGGTTCATCTATTGCATTGGCTTTATTTTCAGATGAAAAGCGCTCGATGCCGCTTAATGGTGGTGTAGCCTTTTCAGTATTGTTAGACATAACAAGTCTATGTATTACTGGAGAAAGCAGTAGTAAAACAAGTACGGATGACAAAACAACGATGCCAAGGCGTTCTGTTTTTGTAAAGTAGAAGTAGTCTCTAAGCGAGGGTTTAATGTTCATGGTAGGAATTAATTACGGTGAATAAAAAGGAAGTCCACAAAGATACTCGAATGACTGGTGATTAAAAAGATAAATTTATTAGGTAGGCATTACCGATCTTTGTGTTCCATTATGGCAACTATATTACAAGTAGAAACAGCAACGGAGGTCTGTAGTGTTGCTGTCAGTAGGGATGGTCAGCTGCTTTCATTAAAAGAGGAGCTAAATTGTCGTGATCATATAGTGCATATAACACGGCTCATTGAAGCCTGTTTAGAGGAGGTGGGTGTGTCCTTTCGTCAGTTGGATGCTGTAGCTGTTAGCTCGGGTCCTGGTTCGTATACCTCATTAAGAACAGGTGTTTCTACGGCAAAAGGGTTGTGTTACGCACTGGATATTCCACTTATCGCCATAGATACGTTAACAGCCTTAGCCGCCGCGGCCTTTGAGCAACCAGGAATCCCAGATGGAGCTGTTTGCATCCCGATGTTAGATGCTCGAAGAAATGAAGTTTGGCTGTCAGCATATAATAAAGACCTAAATCCATATGTTAACGCCCAGCCGCTATTGTTAGAAACTGGGGTGTTAGATGCTTGGTTAACAAGCTTGTCGTTAGACTTTATGGATGTGTTGGTTATATCTGGGAATGGACAAGAGAAAATTAATAGTAGTAATATTGGAAATAACGCCTATATTCGCGCTGCTAAGAGCTGTTCTGCCCGTTCCATGACGCGAATCGCTGAAAAAAAGTTCGGAAGCGGAGCATTTGAGCAATTGGCATCCTTTGAACCATATTACATGAAGCCGCCTAATATTACGCAGTCGGCGAAGGTTAATCTTTAGCGTTTTCACTTGTTTATTTAATCTTACTTGTTTAGTTGCTTTCGGTACTTGTTGTCTGGGTAGTAAAACGTTGATGCTACACGAGAGGGTTCTCGTTGCTAGGTTTTACTGTAGGAGTATTTTTATTAAAATCCAAATTTTATGGCAAAGTCAAAAAACGAAACATCTCAATCGTCACAAGATCAAAATTACCAAATTGACTACAGTGAACTTCGAAAAGCAGTACTTGTTCTCCGAGCGTTGAATCATAAATTGCGTCAAAAAATGCTGGAGTTAATTGATCAGGGATCTCGCTTAACTGTTTCTGAAATTTATATCAAGCTTCGTATTGAACAGAGCGTGGCGAGCCAGCACTTGGCAATACTCCGGCGGGCGGGAGTTGTAAAGACAGAACGCAGTGGAAAATTCATTTATTATTCAATTGACAAGCAGCGCATTAAGCAAATATCAGCGCTAGCAGCTGAGCTGGTGGCGTAATTTGCCTATGGAAAGAGAGTACGATTGGTTTTATCATAAATGTAGAGAATTATAGTTTTGAGCTTGGCTTTGATATAGGTCAATTGTGTAACTTTACCCGAGTATAAACACAACTTGATGAAACTTCTAAAAAAAGCCATTTTTTCTACTTCATTGGTTTTGCCCTGTTTTTCCATTTATAGTCCTGGTAAAGCAGATACTTCGGCTGACCCCATCGCGTTAATGGAATCTTATCCGAAGGACTATTTTATTTCCCCGGTTGATAATCCCCTGCTTGTATCAGGCACATTTGGTGAACTTCGTTCGAATCATTTTCATGCAGGGTTGGATTTAAAAAGTAAAACAGGCGGGGTTGGCCAATCCGTCTATGCTGCTGCTTCTGGTTACATTGATCAAGTTAAAGTACAAGGTAGTGGGTATGGAAATGTGCTGTATATCAAGCACCCCAACGGATATTCAACAGTATACGCTCACCTTGACAAGTTTAGTCCTTCTATTGCTAGCTTGGTTAAAGAGGTGCAGTATAAACGGGAAAAGTTTGAGGTAACGATTGACTTACCCAAAGACAAGTATCCTGTACGTAAGGGAGAAGAAATCGGGAAAATGGGAAATTCCGGAGGTAGTACCGGCCCACATCTACATTTTGAAGTTCGGGCGGCAGGAAAGGCGATCAACCCACTATTATTTGGAATTCCCGTTCGAGATAATCGTCCACCGGAAATTCGAGATATGAAGCTATATGTGTTGAACGAACATCGTGAAGTAACTGGGTCGTATCCATTGCCCGTAGAGAAGCGAAAAGAGGGAGTTTATGGGCTGAAAGGAGGCTTGGTAGAGCGCCGAGTTGGTGCATGGAGAGTTGGTCTAGGTATCAAGGTATATGATAAATGTGATGGCACCACCAATAACAATGGTGTGTACGCGCTTAGTGTCTTTGCAAATGGTGCGTTAATTTATAGCTGGACTGCAGAAGGGTTTCATTTTGATGAAACGAGGTACTTAAATGCGCACTGTGATTATGCTGCGCAAAAGAAATTTGGAGCATGGTTTCATCGACTATTTGTACTTCCGGGAGACAAGTTATCCATGTATGAGCGCACAGAAAAAATGGGCTCTATTGCCCTTAGTGCGACCCAGCCTACAGAGGTGACGGTTGTGGCGATGGATGCGGCTGGTAATAAATCCAATGTTCAATTTACGTTATTCAGAGATACAAACATGGTTGTTCAGGAGCCGGTCGTGTATCAGTACCTGTTCCCATTCAATCAACAGAACCAATTACAGCTAGGAGATTTTAATTTAAAAATGCCCAAAGGGACCCTGTATGAGGATTTAAGGTTGAAATACCAATCTGAACCGAGCAACCGATCAGATGTGTATTCTGCGTTTCACCGCCTGCATGAATATACAACCCCAGTTCATCAATTTTTCGAGATAGGGATATTACCTAATGAGCTGCCAGAAGCACTTCGAAAAAAGGCTTTTGTGGCGCGACTAGGTGGTAAAAGGGCGGATAATTGCGGTGGGCTATGGAAAGATGGCCTGTTAACTACTCAAGTTAGATCATTCGGAACGTACTGTATAATGGTGGATAATACTCCACCAACAATTTCTCCTGTGATATTTGATGCTGACATGAGTAAAAAATCAGCGATTTCTTTTCGCATTACAGATAATGTAGACGTCACGGATAAGGCGGACGCACTTAACTGGAAGGGGATGATAGATGGAAAATGGGTATTGTTTGAATATGATAAGAAGCGTAATAGATTAACCCACTGGTTTGATGCTCAGCTACAGCCGGGACTACATACCCTATCGTTGGAGGTGGTAGATGACCGTGGCAATCGATCTGTATTTGAGCGATCTTTTAAGCGGTAATAATTCTACAAAAAAATAGTTTAATTCCTAGTTTGTTGCATTAGGTAGTGATTTCTTGTGAAAAAAGAGTACCTGCTCTTTTCCATCTTGCTCCATCTTGAGTTTTAAGGAGTCACTAGACTGATACACAACCTTGATAAGGCGTTGGGTTTTATTTGCACTTGTCGTATCCGTTAGCAAAAGGTAGTTGACGGTAGACTCCCAATATCCAGCTTCTGCGTATAGTCCAATTGAACGGTATTGGTATACATGGGATGTCAAGAGTTTTAATTGAACGGAGTCAAGGGGAAGGTTGACAGACTTTCCATTTTCAAAAAATGCTACAGCTTGCCAAGTGCCGCCTAACTCTTGTTCATCTACAGTACAAGCAGACGCGCTCATCAAAAACAGCAAAAAAAGAGAGAGGCGTATCATTAAAAACCCATGTTGATTGTTTCACAAAAGTAAGTCGGTTTATACCTTTTAACTAAGAGAATTGCCAGAATTAAGGATTTTTATCTTGACCCTTGAATAAATTGATTGGATTAACGTTTCTTTGTCTTGCTTTTCATGAATATTTACCAAAAAAAAACATATTGGAAGTGGTATTTGGCTGCTGCTGCGGTCTTTATTGTTAGTATCACACTGTGGTACACAAAAAGCTTGGCAGATAAGCTTTCTGTGAGGGAGGATCAGCAAGCGCAGCAGTTTGCTGAAGCCCTACGCAATCTAGCAAAAACAAACATGGATGAAGGGCAGCGAAACTGTGATTGTGATGTGGAGCTACACCGACTAGTCATTACACAAAATACAACTGTTCCAGCGGTACTTTTAGACGAGGGTTGGAATATTTTAGAATATCGTAACATAGGGGATCCCGCTATACTATTGGACACTACTACACTGCGCAAAGAGCTCAACCGAATGGCCGCTGTTTGGAGTGACACGATTGAAGTTTCAGTCCCACCCTATTTTAGGAACTACCTCGTTTATTCACGATCTAACCTTTTAACTTGGCTGAGGTGGTATCCTTATATTCAGCTTCTTTTAATCGGCGCTTTTATTGCAGTGGGATATATTGGATTTAGCGCGTCCAGAAAAGCACAAGAAAATAGAGTCTGGTTGGGTATGGCAAAAGAGACTGCACATCAGCTTGGAACACCAATTACAGCAATTATGGGTTGGGTCGAGGCAATAAAGACTTTGAATGAGACGGATGCTAACACGCTAGAAATGTTGGATGAGCTGAACAAAGATGTCTTGCGGCTTGAATTAGTCTCCGACCGCTTTTCTAAGATAGGGTCTCAACCAGAGCTCTCTCCAGAAAATATATATACGGCACTAGAACGCAACCGTGAGTATATGCAGCGTCGTTCGCCAAGAAAGGTAAGCTATCATTTCCCTAACCCAGCTCAAGAGCCCGCCATATACGTGATGACCAATGCACATTTATTTGATTGGGTAATCGAAAATTTAATACGAAACTCAATTGATGCAATGGAAAGTGGGTCAGGGGAAATTAAAGCAGAGGTTCTTCAAGAGGGCAGGCATGCGATTATCGATATTACTGATTCGGGGAAAGGTGTACCTGTCGGAAAGCATAAAACAATTTTTAAGCCGGGATACTCCACTAAGACGCGAGGCTGGGGACTAGGCCTATCATTGTCAAAACGAATTGTTGAACAGTACCACAAAGGTAAAATTGCTGTTAAGCGCTCGGAGCCTGGAAAGGGAGCCACCTTTTCGATTCGTTTGCCACTAGCCCCAGAAAAGCATAGTTGAATGGATTAAAATAGGTCGCGAAAATGATTTTAATAACAGGTGCTAGTGGTCAATTAGGTCAATGTTTCAAACAGTTAGCCGAGGAGGAGGGATCAATAAACGCTCTTTTTTGTGATTCTTCCACGTTAGACATCTCGGATCGGGCAGCCGTGAATAGGTTTTTTAAAGATTATCCAATTCATTGGTGTATTAATTGCGCTGCTTATACGATGGTTGATAAGGCAGAGTCGGAGGTGGAAACAGCCCATAGGGTGAATGTTGTTGGGGTTAAGAATCTTGCTCAAGCCTGTGCTAAAGTGGGAGCGGGGTTTATCCACTTTTCATCTGATTATGTTTATCAAACCAAACAGAACCGTCCGTTTGAAGAGACTGATAGAACGCAGCCTCAAGGGGTGTACGCAAAAACCAAGCTAGCAGGAGAGCGAGCAGCTTGGAGAGCGAATCCTTTGGGGACGATGATTGTCAGGACTTCTTGGGTATACGCACCGCATGGGCATAATTTTGTGAATACGATGCTGCGGCTTGGCTTGGAGAGGCGGGAAGTTGGGGTTGTTTTTGACCAAGTAGGCACTCCTACTTATGCTCCAGACCTGGCGGCGGCCATTTGGGGAATACTAAAACGTGCAACTATTGATACCGAAATAAGAAGAAAAATGGTGGGAGTGTGGCACTATTCCAATGAGGGGGTTACAAGTTGGTATGATTTTGCTGTTGCCGTCATGGAATTAGGCGGGAGAAACTGTAGTGTTTTACCGATTGAAAGTCGGCAATATCCTACTCCAGCCACTCGTCCATTCTATAGCGTTTTAAACAAAAGAAAGATAAAAGAGGCTTTTCACCTTACAATTCCCCATTGGCGAGATAGTCTTCAGAAGTGTATTGAGATAAGGGAAAAAAATTAGTGTAAAAATGATCCTGATTACAAAAAACAAATTGTGGCAAATCAGTAGCTTTGCCCCATGGACGTAATTGTATTTGTAGCTATAGGGTTGGGGGTAATTGTTCTTGTTGGGTATTTCCTTCGAGCAAGTGCTCCAAAATCAAGTGAAGAGGTAGTGCCTAAGGTTTTATATGATCAGGCTATTAATCAACAGGCACAATTAAGATTGGACTTGGTGGCTTGTGAGCAAGAAATTCGGGATTTATTAATTCAAATAGCGACTCGAGATCAGCAAATTTTGCACTTAAGAGCGCAGCAGGAGGAGGCAGTACAGACAGAAGTTCGACTAAAGGCCTCCTTTGAGAACCTTGCTAACCGGCTACTTGAGCAGAAGGGCGAGCAAATAACACGGTTAAACGCGCAACAAATGCAGTTAATTTTGCAGCCATTGCGCGAAAAAATTAAAGATTTTGAAGAAAGTATAGATCGCAAGTTTACAGAAGAAACGCGTGAAAAGTCATCGTTGAAAAAGGAAATTGAGCAGTTGCGGGATATGAATATGCAGCTTAGCCAAGATGCTCACAATCTAACTAATGCTCTAAAAGGGCAGAGTAAAGTACAAGGTGACTGGGGTGAATTCCAATTAGAGATATTATTAGAAAAAGCGGGTTTACAGAGGGGGGTTCATTTTGCTGTTCAACCTACTTTTAAGGATGATCAAGGAGCCTCAAAGCGTCCAGACTTTATTATCCACCTCCCAGAGGATAAGCACTTAATTGTTGATTCAAAAGTGTCTCTTACTGCGTTTGAAAGGTATTTTAACGATCCCGATTCCAGCCAAAGAGAAAAGTATTTGAAAGCGCATATTGATAGTATTCGAGCCCATGTTGAAGATTTAAGTAAGAAAAACTATCAAGCTTTAGCTGGAATCCACTCACCGGATTACCTTTTAATGTTTATTCCATTAGATGCCGCATTGACAACTGCGACACAGGCTGACCCCAAGTTATTCACTGATGCATTAGAGCGAAATATAGTATTGGTGACCGCGGGCAGTTTATTAGCAACTATGCGTACGGTTTCTCATTTATGGCGTCAGGAAAAACAGAGCAAGTCTGTTCAAGAGATTGCTAAGCAAAGTGGACTGCTGTACGATAAATTTGTTGCGTTCGTGGAGGACTTACGGCTAATTGGCTCTAGGTTGGAACAGGCTCGCCTGTCGTATGATGATGCTATGAACAAGTTGTCTTCCGCCAGTAGACCTGGGGATACTTTAATTGGAAAAGCAGAGAAAATTCGGGAGCTAGGAGCTAAAAATACTAAAAACCTACCATTTGATTTACAATAAGTTACCAGGGGTTAAGAAAGATAGATGCTACTATTTGTATAGCAAACAGAACGGAAAGGACCGTTATGGTAATTTTCCTAGTGAAGTAAAGACCATAAGTAACAAAGCGATCCCAGGCAGGGAAAGCCAGCAATAAAATAGTAGTCCAGAGGGGCAGCATAAGAATGAGCTCCAGATTCGGGAGCCCATTTAGCCAGATTGTATATAGGATTATACCAATAAGCAACGCCCGCTTTTCAGGAAGATAGAGATCTGTTCTTTTTGCAAGAAGTCCAAGTAGGGGTAATGTAATTAAAAACAGAGGGTTAATAAGTAGTAGCAGCGTAAATAATGCGTTAGGAATAGGATAATTAGCAAATGAATTTCCTGTAGATCGGTAATGGTTCAATGACCACCCTGAGGTGTATAGAACCATAGATTCTAGAGCGAATAACGCAATAATGAGAAGCGCTACTATTACTATAACTTTGGGCTTTTTTAGGCGTAAGGTCCAAAAGGCATTGAGGAGAAGAGGTGTTAGGAGCAACAATAAGCTAGGCACTAATAAGAAGAGCATGAAGCTAATTATAGTTGCAAAAATTGCACTGACTGTATCTTTCCTTTCTATACTTTTCACGCTTAAGCCAATAACAATGAATAATAAACACAACGCTGTAACTAGCGTGTTGTGGAGGAAAACAGAAAAAGAAAATATTGGCGCACTAGCAAGGAGGCCCGCAAATAGTAACCGACTACGCTGTTTGGCGCCCGGTGATAAAAATTGAATACATCGAATAAAAAAAAAGATAGTTATTCCAGCCAACCCAGTTCTAAGATAGAGGGATTGAAAGGGTGGAAAGTAGGAATCATAAATTCCGGTTGTTGGCCAAGGGGGCACTGGTAAAATTGTAGCAAGCGTGTTTAGGAGGCCGTTTACGTTTAGCTGATATGAAAAAGTAGAGGAGGGCGGGGTATCTATACCGGTAAAAGCACCAATTAAAAGCAGAATAACACTAATTATTAGGGCAAAACCGGCGCTTTGAATGCTCGTCATATTAAATTAAAAAGATTCCATTTTCATAGATAGGCACTTCATCTGCTGTTATTATTCCTCCTTGAGTCATATCAGTGATCATATCCCAATGAACAGGTGATTGGTTTTTACCGCCGGTTTGAAGATAGCTTTGTCCAATGGCAAGGTGGACGGTTCCTCCTATTTTTTCGTCGAACAGAATATTTTTTGTCATTTTTTGGATGCCATAATTTGTTCCAATAGCCGCTTCCCCGAAGTGACGAGTGCCGGGCAGTTCAAAAATTTGATCTAGAAAAGATTGACCTCTTACTGCTTCCCATTTTTCAATACGCCCATTTTCCACCCAGAGTGTGACGCCCTCAACTTCTTGCCCTTGATAGATACATGGATAGGAAAAATGGATTACACCATTCACACTATCCTCTACAGGACTGGTATACACTTCTCCGGAGGGCATATTGGTCTGCCCATCGGAGTTAATCCATTTTCGGCCTTCGCAGGAAAAAGTTAGATCTGTACCTTGTTCTGTTCGATATTGAATTTTTTTAGAGCTATTTAAGTGGTTTACAATTCTTTGTTGGTTTTCTCGGAGCTGAATCCAAGCCGATTTTGGATCCTGTTCAAATAGCTTGCATGCACTGAATACGAAGTTTTCGTATTCAGAGAGAGACATACCAGCCTCCTGTGCGGCAGCATCTGTAGGCCATTGGCATAAATTGCGTTTTAAACGGCGGTCAGCGGTTCTTTCAAAGTAGTGCTTGTTTTGTATTTCGAGTGCTTTCTGTCTTTGTTTTTGTCGGTCAACTGGAGCACTTTGCATTTCTCTTAGGTTGAAGGGCGCTCGAATTGCCAAGTAGCATTCAAATGATTCCATTGCGATACTGCTAAGTACACTTGGTGTATTTAGGGCAAGGTCACTTGCATGATTTAGAAAGAGTCTCTCTCTTTCACGAAACGCCATATCAATCTCCACAAGGGCTGCACCTGCTTGTAATGCCGCTTGATAGAAGGCACCAACGAGGGGCTCCGCTAGTGTTGTGGTACTAACGAACACCCGGTCTCCAGGTTGTATTTCAAGGCAGTAATTGGCCAGTAGGCTTGCGTATTTTTGTACAGTTTGCATGTTAGTAGACATTTAGCGCTAAAGTATAAAAAAGCCGAGTCAATGGGTGTATTAGAATAGC
>Ga0079300_10001028_pt1 | contig 10947 bp, 7 predicted proteins | sample Wag4_2014_7_11_FD_74799 | JGI IMG/M metagenome (GOLD analysis project Ga0079300, IMG submission 74799) | Fresh water microbial communities from Ohio, USA - Utica-2 Time Series HT 2014_7_11 | ecosystem: Environmental > Aquatic > Freshwater > Water tank | place: USA: Ohio | collected 2014-07-11
GCGCGAGCAGCAGCCCGCGATCATCTCGATGCTCGCCGAGAACGCCGACCGCGATCCGTTCCTCCGCCACGCCGGCGTGCAGGGCCTCGCGTGGATCGGCGACCGCGCGCGCCTCGGCGAGCTCGGCGCGGAGCCGGTCGCCTCGCTGCGCATGGCGGCGGCGCTCGCGATGCGCAAGCTGCGCGATCCGCGCCTCGCGTCGTTCCTCAACGACCCCGAGCGCCGCGTGCGCCTCGAGGCCGCGCGCGCGATCAACGACATCCCGATGAACGCGCTCCGCCCGCAGCTCGCGGCCTCGCTCGCGCGCTTCTCGGCGACCTCCGGATCCGACGGCGGCGCGTCCGCGCCCGCGCTCGACGAGGCGCCGCCCGCGCACCGGCTCACCCGAGAGATCTGGATGCTCGGCCGCACCGGCACGCTCGCCGACTTCAACGACGCCTCGATCGTCGGCAAGCCGCCGAGCGAGACCGTGGTGCTCGCCAACGGCGAGGCGAAGCGCAACATCGGCAACGGCTACATCTCGCGCATCACCGGCGTGGTCGACGCTCCCGAGACCGGCGACTACCTCTTCTCGGTGTGCAGCGACGACGACTCGGTCCTCAGCGTGGGCACCTCGGAGGATCCGTCGACGCTCCGCCCCGTCGCGAAGGTCGAGGGCTACGCCGACCCCGGCATCTTCGATGCGCAGCCCGGGCAGACCTCGGCGCCGATCCGCCTCGAGAAGGGCCGCAGCTACGCGATCCAGGCGCTCCACGCCGAGGGCGGCGGCGGCGACCACATCGCGATCGCGTGGAAGCTCCCGAGCGGACGCAGCGAGCAGCCGATCGGCGTGAAGCCGGTCGACCGCAGCGAGTTCCCCCACATGCGCCGCAGCATCGAGGCGTGCCTCGCGGAAGGGACTCCCGAGTCTGCGGCGCTGCTCTGCGACTTCGCGCTCTCCGCCGCGAACCCGGTGCCGATGCGCCTCGAGGCGCTCGACGCACTCGCGAACTGGACGACCGCCGCCCCGCGCAACCGCGTGAACGGCGCCTTCCGCACCATCGACGGCCGCAGCCGCGACCTCGAGGGCTTCAAGTCCGTCCTCGCGCGCAAACTCGCGCCGCTCGCCGAGAGCGCCGATCCGGTTGTCCGCGGCGCCGCGCGCGACGCCGCCGCGAAGGTCGGCGTGTCGCTCGATCCCGAGGCGGCGCTGCGCGCGGTGAGCGACACCTCGCTCTCCGCCACCGAGCGCGTGTCGAGCCTCCGCGCGCTCGCGACCGACAAGACCAACCGCCTCGCGCAGGCGCTCGACGCCGCGCTCGCCGCGAACGCACCCGAGCTCCGCGCCGAGGCGCGCACGATGCTGCTTCGCCGCGGCGACGCCCGCGCGCTCCCCGCGCTCGCCGACGCCGCCGAGCACGGCGACCTGCTCGAGCGCCAGCGTGCGGTGCGCGACCTCGCGACCCTCGGCGCCGAGGCCGAACCCGCGCTCGCGCCCGTCGCCGCGCGGCTCGCCGATGGCTCGCTCGATCCCGCGCTCCGTCTCGAGATCTTCGAGGCCGGCAAGGACCGCAGCGCCGGTGCGGTGCGCAGCGCCGTCGACCGCTTCGCCGCGGCGCTCGGCACCGACGCCAGCGCGCGCTACGACGCGCTCGCGATGGCCGGCGGCGATGCCGCGCGCGGCCGCGAGGTCGTCCTCTACCACCAGAGCGCCGTCTGCATGAAGTGCCACGCGATCGGGGGCACCGGCGGCAACGCGGCCCCCGCGCTCGACGGCGTCGCGACGCGCGGCGACACGCGCTACCTCCTGCACTCGCTCATCAATCCGAGCGAGAGCGTCGCCAAGGGCTACGAGAACGCCGGCACCAGCGCGATGCCGTCGATGCAGAGCGTCCTCACCGACGCCGAGATCCGCGACGTGGTCGCGTACCTCTCGACGCTCAAGTGATGGCGCGCACGTGACGACGAGACCTGACGCCGCGCACGCGCCTGGGGCATCCGCTCAGCGCGTACGCCGGCGCACGACGCCCGCGAGCGCGAGCAGCGCCACCGCGCCGGGCGCCGGGAGCGTCGCGGGCGCGGATGCCGAGTTGAACACCCAGCCGTCCCACGACCCGTCGCTCACCGCGCGGTCGGCGAAGCCGATGAACGACTCCGTCCACGCGGTGTCGAGCGGTTCCTTCGTCCAGTAGTGCCAGTAGTCGAGGTAGTCGGGCGGCGTGCCGAAGCCGGTGTCGGTATCGCTGCCGATGCCGACGCCGAGCAGCACGTCGCCGAAGCTGAACGACTGGACCTGGTAGCTGAAGAAGCCCGGCTGCGCCGCGGCCACGATGGCGAGCAGGTCGTCGCCGAACAGCGATCCGTCGTAGCGCACCTCGTAGAGGTACGTGTTCGAGTTCCCGAACTGGAACTGCAGGTGGCTCGCGCTCGCGCCCGTCCCCACCGTGTAGGAACCAACGAGTTCCGCTGAGGCTGACGACGCGATCGCACCGAACGGAACCGACAGGCAGACCAACGCAAAAACAGACGCGCACTTCATGTGCGAACTCCTTCGAGCGGCAAGAGCGGCCGCCACCGCCGCGACTCCATCGCGGCAACTCCATGAACCGCCTCCGGGAGTCCCCTTCGCCCGGTCGCGCTGTGCGCGCCGTCGACGGCGCCTCCGGATCGGAGGCAAGGGGCGGAGGCAGGGATGCAGCGCGCGCGGAACTCGACCCGACTGTTCCACCGGCCCCGGTCCACTGGACCCTGGCCGCTGGTTCACGGTGACGCCTTCGTGACGGATTCACACCGCCTTCGGAACCGCGCGCGTGTCCGGACGATCCGGACGGTCGGACTGTAGCAACTCTCAGTGGGCGCGCAGGAACGCCGCGAGCTCGTCGGCGAACTCGACCGCGTTCGCGGCACGCGCCTCGCGCTCCATCCGCTCGATCGCGACCTTCGCCTCGCGGTCGCCACGCGTCACCGCGAGGGCGAGCTGGATGAACCGAAGCATCGGATCGCCCGGCGCATCGGACGCCAGCTGATCCGCAAGTGCGCGCGCCACCTGCGCTTCACGCTCGTCGAGCGTCGCGGCGATCGCCGCGCGCAGGTAGCGGACCGCCGTCGTCATGAGCGCGCGCTCGCTCGAGAAGGCCGCGCCGCCGGTGAGCGCACGGAGATACTCGGCGCGTCCACCGCGGGCGTCGCCCGACGCCACCAGCAGCGCACCGAGGTTCGCGACCGCGTCGGCATCGCCGGGAACGAGCTGCACGAGGCGCCTTGCCTGCACGATCGCGTCTGCGTAGTCCTGGCGCTTCACGGCTACCGACAGCATGCCGCGCACCGCGTCCAGCTCATGGCGGCGATCGCGCGGATCGTCGGCCGCGGAGAGATACGCTCCGCGCGCCTCGTCAAGTCGCCCGAGCTCCTCGAGCAGCCGCCCGCGCATCCAGCGGAACTCGGGCATGTGCGGTGCGAGCGCCTCCGCGCGCAGGATGCTCTCGAGCGCCTCGTCGAGGCGACCGAGCAGCCGCAGCGCCTCGCTTCGGTTCGAGGGATGCGTGAGCTCGTCGGGCTTCAGCTCGCATGCGCGCGTTGCGTGGAAGAGCGCTTCTTCCGCGAGTGCTCGCACGCGTGCCTGTCCGTCAGCGGTCTGGGTTCCCGACCCGATTGCGCGACCCGCCTGCGCGAGCAGCTCGGTCGCGAGGTTGTTGTGCGCGAGCCACGCGTCGGGGTTGCGCGCGACCGTGTCGCGCCACAGCGCCTCGACGCCGGAGTACTTCGTCGACGCGATCCAGGACAGCGGCATGCACACCGCCACCATCAGCGGCAGCGCCGCATCGAGCACGCGCGGCCGCTGCATCCGCGCGGCGACCGCGCCGAGGGCCAGCACCAGCACCGTCGCGAGCGCCGGCATCGCCGCGTACGCGAAGTGATCGGCGACGAACGAGAATCGGAACGGCCACACGTCGAAGAATCCGAGCGCCGGGAAGAGCGCCGCGCAGACCCAGAGCAGCAGCAGCATCGGCGCACGCCGCGTGCGCCACGCGACGACCGCGCCGGTCAGCACGGCGAGCATGCAGAGCAGCGGGATCCAGTCGACCACCGAACCCGCGTCGACGACCCGTCGCGGATACACGAACACCTGCTCGCGCGGCACCGCGAACCGCGTGGCGTAGAACACGATGTTGCGCGCGGCGAGCAGCACGCGTTCGATCGCGCTCATCGAGAACTCCGCGCCGGTCGCGCCCACCTGCACCTTCTCGACGACCGCGGTGAGGAGTCCGAGCGCGGCGCCCGTCACGAAGTACGGCGCGACGAGCATCGCGAAGCGCGCGTCGATGCGGCGGCGCTCATGCAGCGCGATCATCACCAGCACCGGCGGCACGAAGATCGCGGTCGTCTTCGACAGCAGCGCGCAGACGAAGAGCAGGAACGCCGCGATGTGCGTGCCGAGCACGCGCCCCTCCCCTGCCCGCGTCGCGTGGATGAAGGTCAGCACGCTCGCGAGCGCGAACGCGAGCGACTGGGTGTTCTTGCGCTCCGTCGCCCATGCGACGCTCTCGACGCCCATCGGGTGCGCCGCGAAGAGCGCGGCGATCCACGCGGCGTGCGGCACGCGGAGCGCCACGAGGATGCGCCAGAGCAGCACCGCGCTGGTCGCGTGGAGCAGCACGTTGTTCACGTGGTACACGAGGGGTTCGGGTCCGAACACTCCATGCTCGACCCAGAAGCCGAGGAACACGAGCGGGTAGTACTGAGGAGTCGCGCCTGGAGTCCAAAGAGTGAGCCAACCATCAGGCAACTGAAGAATAGCGTTCGCCGTGATGTAGTCGTCGTCGTCCCAGATCCACCCGGCGTTCAGGGCAAGCACGTGGGCCGCGAGGGCCGCCAAGGCGATCAGAATCGGTGTCCGTGCGCGTTCCCACATGGGGCGCGGATCATAGCCTGCACATTACGTCCGAGAACATAGTTCCACGTGGAACATGGCCGCCCTCTGTGCGAGGCGTCGGCTTTTCTAGGTCCCGTCCTTGACAGGGCGTTGATGGCGCGGGATAAACCTCCCCGCCAATGGGGTTGTGTTCCCCGTGGAACATTGTGGTTTGGAGAGATCTATGTCGACGCACGACTCATCGCAGAAGGGCGCGGTTCGCAAGCTTGGCCGAGGACTCAGTGCCCTACTGGGAACTCCTGTACAGATCCAGGTACCTGCCTCCGCAGCTGCGTCGGACGCCCCAGTCGCTGCGCCGGGGGTTCAAACCATGGTCGCCACCCCCGCCGCCACACCTCCGTTCGTGGGTGCTCAGGTGCGGCAACCGATGATCAAGGCTCCTGCGCCTGTGCCATCAATGGTCGTTGCAGCCCAGATGCAGCCCGTCGAGGAGCCTGAAGCCCTGCTCGAGGAGACTCGCGAGGGCGCTGCACAGGGTACTGGCCTGCGTGAGATCCCCGTGGAACGCATCGTTCCCAACCGACGCCAACCACGCACGGAGTTCGATCAAGCTGCCCTGTCCTCGCTCGCTGCCTCCATCAAGTCGGCCGGTCTGATGCAGCCGATCATGGTTCGCCCGCTGTCGGACGGTTTCGAACTGATCGCAGGTGAGCGCCGCTGGCGCGCTGCGAAGCTCATTGGACTCACGATGATCCCTGCGGTGGTGCGCCCGGTGGACGACCAGGTCGCCGCCGAGCTGGCACTCGTGGAGAACATCCAACGCGAGGACCTCAATCCGATGGAGCGGGCCCACGCCCTTCGTCGGCTTGCGGATGAGTTCTCGCTGACCCACCAGGAGATCGCGGACAAGGTCGGCCTCGATCGTGCGTCTGTCACCAACCTGCTCCGTCTCAGCGAGCTCGACACCGGCACGTCGGATCTGGTTCGGTCGGGCAAGTTGACCCAGGGTCACGCCAAGGCGTTGCTCTCGCTCGCCGACCTCGGGATTCGCGCGAAGTACGCGACCCAGGCGATCGCCGAGGATTGGTCGGTGCGTGAACTCGAGCGGCAGGTGCAGACGGCGCTGAAGGGGGGTCGCACCGTCGCGAAGGGTGCCGCCGAGGCCCCGAGCAAGGACCTCACGGCGCGCGATGCCAACGTCGCGGACCTGGAGCGGCAGCTCGCCGACCACCTCGGCACGCGGGTCACCATCCAACTTGGGCGCAAGAAAGGGTCAGGAAGACTCACTCTCGACTTCTACAGCCTCGATCAGTTCGATGGACTGATGCAGAAGATGGGTTTCGGAGGTCGGTAGTGGGCTTTCATAGGTCGAGTTGACCTATAACAATCCACAGGAGAAGTCCCCGAGAGCGCCGAGAGTCGCCCTGTCGGCCGAATCTTCGGCGTTTTTCTCACCCTTGCTTGAGTAACCCCACCTTTCCGTCGATCGCCCTCATGCCCCGATGACGCCCGCGTGCGCGTCCATCGCGAGGCCACTGCAGGAGCGTCCGGATGGCCACCTCACTCGACTTCAAGCAGGCAGCGATGACTCGCCAGGTTCGCAGCGCGCAGGACATGTTCCAGCGCGTGCTCGTCAGCTGGGCGAGCGATGTGCTCGAACTCCGCCGACGCGACCTGTTGGTTCCGCGGTGGGAGTCCGCCCCGACCATCGACCTCTGCCAAGAGGACGACGACGGCGAGCCGATGAAGACCGCGGCCTGATACGGCTGCGGCGCTGGCACGCAGGTTGCGTGAGGGCGTCGCACCCTCGGAGAACGCGCATGTCCGGCATCACATCTGGCGTAGGTCTCGTCAGCGGGATCAATTCTGCGCAGATCATCGAGCAGCTCCTGGCGCTCGAGGGTCGCGGCAAGCTGCCGATCCAGCGGCGACTCGCCGCCATCCAGGGCTCGAAGACCGCGCTCCTCGACGTCAACGCGCGCCTGCTCAACCTCAAGAACGCGACCTCGGCGCTGCGCGTCGGCAAGACCTTCCAGACCATGAGCGCCGTCTCGGCCGACGACACCGTGCTCACCGCGCGCGCGTCGTCGTCGACCCCACCCGGCAGCTACAGCTTCACCGTCGGTCGCCTCGTGTCCACCAGCCAGATGCTGTCGCGCGGATTCGGATCGAAGGACGCGACGCCGCTCGGCCTCGACTCCATGACCTTCGAGTGGGGGGATGCCTCGCTCGAGCGCGACGCCACCCTCGCGGATCTCCGCGGCGGCGAGGGCATCGCGCGCGGATCGATCAAGTTCACCGACAGCCTCGCGCGCACCGCGACGGTCGACCTCAACACCGCGGTCACGCTCAGCGAGGTGGTCGAGCGCATCAACGCGGCGGAGGGCATCGGCGTGACCGCGTCGATCGAGAGCGAGCGTCTCGTGATCCGCGACGACGCCGGCGGCGCCTCCGCGCTCAAGATCGAGGACGTGGGCGTGGGCGCCACCGCGGCGCAGTTCGGCATCGACGGCACCTTCGCGGGCGGCGTGTCGACCGGCGACCAGATCAACCGCATCGGCACCTCCACCGGACTCGCGTCGTTCAACGACGGCAGCGGTGTCTTCATCCGCGACAACGTCGCCGACTTCCGCCTGCGCGTGGGCGCGACCACCTTCGACATCTCGCTCGGCCGCGAGGACGAGCCGATCACCGCGTCCACCAAGCTGAGCGACCTCAACAACGGCGCGGGTGTGCGCATCAACACGACCGACGCCGACGACTTCACCGTGATCGCCTCGACAGGCGTCGCCGTGGGCGTCAACCTCGGACCGGTCGTCGTCGACGGCGAGATCCAGGACCCGGCCGTCGAGACGGTGGGGGAGCTCATCGCGCGCGTGAATTCCGAACTCGATGCGACGCTCGGCGCGGGCGAGGTGGTGCTCGGCCTCGACACCGACGGCAAGCGCTTCATCCTCACCGACCGCCTCGGTGGCGCGGCCTCGCCGAAGGTGATCTCCGCGGGGCCGAACGGCGACCGCACCGCGAAGGACCTCGGCATCTACACCGGCGCGACCGACGTCGCGTCCAACGTCATCACCGGCACCATCATCCGCAACAAGGTCGCGACCGCGCGCGCGTCGACGGTGCAGGACGTCATCGACCGCATCGCCGAGCAGACCGCGGGCGCGGTGACCGCGTCGATCAACGCGGCCGGCACCGGCCTCGCCCTCAGCGTCGCGACGGGATCCACCATCGAGGTGCTCGCAGGCACGACCGACGGCTCGAGCTTCGGCGCCTCCGTCGGCGAGCGCACCGCGCGCGACCTCGGCCTCCTCGGGCTCACCGGCACCACCTCGGTGGAGGGAACGCGGACCGCGACCGGCATCGGCACCGTGCGCACCGCGAGCCTCCGCGGTGGTTCGGGCCTGGGCGCCCCGACCACGATGTCGCTCACCGACCGCTCGGGCGCGACCTTCAACTTCACCGACTTCGCAGCGCACGACACGCTCGACGGACTGCTGCGCGCCATCAACAGCGCCGCGACCACCGCGGGCGTCGACATCACCCTCGCCGTCGGCGACAGCGGTCGATCGCTGGTCGCGCGCGACACCAGCGGCGGCACGGGCACGCTCACCATCGCCGGCGACGGCGCCACCGCGCTCGGGATCACCGCAGCCGCGGCCAGCTCGACCGCGCGCGGAAGCGACCTCGACCGCAGGCACCTCGCGCTCGGCACGGCGCTCTCGTCGCTCGGCTTCGGAAAGGGCGTCGGCATCGGCACCTTCCGCATCACCGACAGCTCCGGCGAGAGCGCGGTGGTCGACATCGGCACCGACGCGGTGACGGTCTACGACATCATCAGCGAGATCAACTCGCGCGGCCTGTTCGTCGAGGCGCGGATGAACGACACCGGCGACGGCATCACGCTCGTCGACACCAACGGCGGCACGCCGGTGAACGCCCTCAAGGTCGCCGACGTGACCGGATCGGTGGCGCGCGGCATCGGCATCCTCGGCACCGCGGCCGCGCCCGGCGACGACATCGCGGGGTCGCTCGAGAAGACCGTCGACCTCGACGTCACCGACACCCTCGACGACGTGGTGGGCAAGATCAACGACGCGAAGATCCAGGTGAACGCCTCGATCGTGAACGCGGGCACGGGCACGACGCCCTTCCGGCTCAGCCTCGCGTCGACCGTCGGTGGCGCGCGCGGCCAGCTGCTCGCCGACACGGGAGCGGTGGACCTCGGCCTGATCCGCGCGGCGGAGGGGCGCGATGCGTCGCTCTTCCTCGGCACCGGCAATCCGGCGACGAGCTTCCTCTTCACGAGCGCGACCAACACCTTCAAGGACATCGTCTCCGGCCTCGAGGTCGACGCGAAGAAGGCGGGCACCACCACGCAGGTCGAGGTGACGCGCGACTTCGCGCGCATCGTGACCGACGTGAAGCAGCTCGTCACCACCGTCAACGACGCGCTCGGGCGCATCGACGCCTACGACAGCTACGACGCCGACACCGAGAAGCGGGGGCCGCTGCTCGGCAACCCGACGGTCGCGCGCGTCCGCCAGCAGATCGTCCAGACCGCGCAGGGTCCGGCCAAGGGCGTCGAGGGCCGCTACCGGTTCCTCTCGCAGGTCGGCATCCGCTTCGGCAAGGATGGCCAGCTGGTCTTCGACGAGGCCAAGTTCCAGGCCGCCTACGACACCGATCCCGCGGCGGTGGAGGAGCTCTTCACCGCGTTCGAGGTGAGCGCGACCAGCAGCAGTTCGCCCGTCGAGGGCGTGACCATCGAGAACTCCAGCACGACCACGACCTACGCGAAGCTCGGCTTCGGCGACCTGTTCGACCAGTTGCTGAAGAAGCTCACGAACTCGGTCGACGGCGTGACCACCATCGCCGACCGGAACTTCCAGGAGCAGATCGACGGCCTGCAGGACCGGCTCAGCCGCTTCGATGCCCGCCTCGAGTCGCGCCGCACGCGCTTCGAGGCGCAGTTCGCGGCGATGGAGGCCGCGCTGGCCAAGCTGCAGGCGCAGCAATCGTCGCTCGGCTCGCTGTCCGCGAATGTGGCGCTCGGCGCCGGACGGTGACGCAAGTCGGAGTTCGGTTCATCCGATAGGGATCCTGATGTCCTCGCAGAACACACACGGCTCACAGGCCTACCTCAAGACCAAGGTGATGACGGCGTCCCCCGCGGAGCTGCGGCTGATGCTCATCGACGGGGCGATCCGCTTCGCCGACCAGGCGAAGCGGGGCTACGAGGAGCGCGACTTCGAGCGCGCCTACGAGGGCACCACCAAGGCGCAGAACATCCTGATGGAACTGCTGAACGCGCTCCGCCCCGACCAGTCGCCCGAGCTGTGCGCGCGCCTCTCGGCGCTCTACACCTACATGTACAAGTCGCTCGTCGAGGCGAGCTCCACCCGCGACACCGGCAAGGTGGACGAGGTGATCGAGCTCCTCCGCTTCGAGCGCGAGACGTGGAGGATGTGCCTCGACGAGATCTCCCGTGAGCTCGCGCGCGAGAACCAGACCGCCGCGGGCATGCGCGTGACCCCAAGCGTCAATCCGACCCATGCGATGCCCTCAGCCGCCGCGCCGAACGCAGGGCAGTGCGGCGCTCCCCGCAGCAGTCTGTCCATCAGCGGCTGATAAGGCCGCGGCGCGGAAGTCCTCGCGAGACCTTCATTTCGGTCCTTCGAAGCGCCGATAGATTGCGGCGAGATTCCGCCCAGAGCGCAAACCCAGACGAACGAACCCCAGTACGCGCGCCCCCGGGAGCGCGCGAGTCCCCCGACGATCGAAGGAACACCGATGTCAGCAAACATGAACAGCGTCGCCTCGAACCTTCTCACCCGCATCGAGCGCTGCGAGGCGAAGATCGGCGTGATCGGCCTTGGCTACGTCGGTCTGCCGCTCGCGCATGCCCTGCACCAGGGCGGACTTCCGATCATCGGATTCGACATCGACCAGGGCAAGATCGACGCCATCAAGGCGGGCCGCAACTACCTCGTCCACCTCGGCAACGAGCTCATCACCACCCTGCGTGATTCGAAGCGCTTCGAATCACGCAGGGTGGTGATGAGCTCGTTGCCGAGGTGGACGAGGTAGTT
>Ga0079300_10001033_pt1 | contig 10923 bp, 8 predicted proteins | sample Wag4_2014_7_11_FD_74799 | JGI IMG/M metagenome (GOLD analysis project Ga0079300, IMG submission 74799) | Fresh water microbial communities from Ohio, USA - Utica-2 Time Series HT 2014_7_11 | ecosystem: Environmental > Aquatic > Freshwater > Water tank | place: USA: Ohio | collected 2014-07-11
CCGATAAAAATACCCTCGTTGAACATCGAATCTATCAGCAATTAGTTAACCGAAATACCTTTGGAAGAGGAACATTCATGACCAGACTAAGGTTTGAGGAACGCTTTATTTCTTCCGGTTTTAAAACAAGATTTAGAGCTATGAACTGGATAAACTATCCAATAAATAGTAAATCTATAACAGACAAAACGTTTTATGCGTCCGTTTATCATGAAATTTTCCTGAATGGTAAAGGACCTACTTTTGATAGATTAAGGCTATATGGCGCGCTGGGTTATTTTATAAATAAAAAAATTAAAATTGAATTAGGTTATCTCTCACAAATACAAACAAATAATTCAAGAGGTCAATGGCAATTAGCAGCATTTACTAACTATTAATAGCCAGAATAATATAAATATTCCACTATAATTACCTGTTTATATCCTTAACTCCTGTATTTTACTCTTAACAAAATTATATTTTGTAGATCTTCTATTGATTACATATTAATACTACTAAAAAAGTAGAATAATTTACTAATATATGGTTTTTACAAAACTATTTTAACTTAATTTAACTAAAAATAAAATATATTGTTAATATAGCATCATTTATAGTCAAAATGATAGTAGCTAATGGTGGAAAATGCACCTAATTTTGTTCTGTATTTAACGCAAAATTATAATCCTAAACAAAATCCACATGAAAACATTTCTTTTATTCATTTCTATGGTGTTAATTACGCCTCAATTAAAGGCATCTCTTGATGTTTCACCTATAAGTGGTACAAAAAAAATTGCTATCACTCTTAGCGAACTAAACAGTCCAACAAAAATTGAATTATTAGATCAACAGGGAATTATATTAACCTCGACAAAAGTAAAATCAATAAACTATCAAAGTATTTTCGATTTAACCGTATTGCCTGAGGGGAAATATTTTCTTTCTATTCAATTGGGAACTAAAGAATGGGTTCAACCGATAAAGCTTGAAGCAGATAAGGTAAACATTGATAAAAAAGCAATCAGAGAATACTTTAGCCCTGTTTTTCATTCAAGCGGAAACAAATTGGACTTGTTATTATTGAATCAATTTTTAAGTCCCGTTGAGATTCATATTTTAAATGAAAATGGTCAGGCTGTTTTTAACGAAAAATTAGGCAGTGTCTTAAGGGTTGAAAAAAGATTTGATTTTAGTACTTTGGAAGCTGGCACTTACACTATGGTAGTAAATGCGAATGACAGAAATTATTATCATACCATAAGACAATAATTTTTCTGGTTGATAGTTAATTGAAAGTATCATAAAAAAGAGTACTTTTGCAACAAAATTATTAAACCCATGAAAATTAGCATTTATTTTTTTACTGCAATACTTTCTTTGGTTATTATCTCTTGTGTTCCTGACAATAAATCAGAGGAAAAAGCAGATAATTCTAAGCCAAAAACGATGGTTTATACGCCAGAAGGCTTTATGATTGAAAAGGTACCAGACCCTATTCCAAAAGTACCCGATTTACCTATTAAAAAAGCTGCCATTAGAGATTTTATAGGTAGTTTCTATACGTCTGACTACCCTAACAGAGAGTGGAAAAAGTTAGTTATAAAAGATTTAGGCAATGGTAAGGTAAATGTTCACGTTGGTGGCCGAGAATCTAATGGTGTTCCTGTTTGTAATTTCAAATATGACGGAGTTTATAAAGACGGGCATATCATTGTTCCCATTCAACCACAAGGCATGGACGGTATCAGAATTACCATACAGAAAACAGCCAAAGGTGAAATGTATTTGAATGCAAAAGGTCCTGAAGAAGACGCATACCGGGCGATGGAATTATTCTGTAGGGTTTATACTACTATATCAGGTTATTACAGAACCGTTCCAGGAAAAAGCTAAGCTTTTAAAATATTTATTTTCAAGGAGGATTGTCACATACAAGTGGCAATCCTCTTTTTATTTTAAGACTTTGGAGTATCTTAAAAAGAATATATTACCAAATGCAGCAGGTTGGAAAAGACATATTACTGTCCTATCCAAATTCAAAACTACCTACTATTTTTATGAAAGGTTAAAGGTCGTAGAAAATAAGACTTAGTCATTTAATTCTTATTTTAAACTGCGGTTAAGGGTGTATTTGTTATAATGCAGGGGGAGAGCGTATTATCTCTCCCCTTGACTTTTGTAAATTTCAAAAAATACAACTTTTAACTTTTAAAAAATCTACTCATTTAATTCAGATTTAAAAATAAACCCTTATTTATGGAAGAACTTATTGCACTCGTTAAATTATTTAAAACTATGCCTGGTAACGCCAAGGCAAGATTATTAAGAAATGGGCAGGACAAACTGAAAGTCATGTATGATTTTATGGAAAATATAAACTGTGGGAAATTTACTTCTGATGAAGATGCCAGTAAATATTATTTTAACACAACACCCACGAATACCAAATATTATTCTTTAAAAAAAAGATTAAGAGACAAACTATTAGCATGGATTTTGAATGCAGAAAATCCATATTTAAAATACGAAGAGTTTGAATATGCAACCATAACCCTTCACAGATTAAGCGCTCAGGCTGGCATATTGAATAGTATAGGAGTTTATAACTCGGCCAATAAAATAAATATTACCATACTAAAAATTGCAGCAAAATTTGATCTGACTGAATTTGCGGAAAAGGCAGCACGTAATGTTAGAGACTTTTATGCCCTTAGGGAATTTAATTTATCAAAATTTAATATTTATAATACGCTGCTTGAAAAATTAAATGCTGAAAATACAGTAGAATACCTTGCTGAAGAATTATATGCAAGTTTTATGGTAGCATTTCACTCGAATAAAAAAAGTCGTTTTATTCTTGGCAATATAGTAACCAAATATATATTACAATTTGAGAAATTATTATTGTTAAACAACTCAATAAAAATCAAACAATTTATTAATAAAATCAATGTACTGGCATTAATCTCAGAAAAGGAGTTTGAATCTGCCCTTCACAAAGTTTCAGAAAACCTGGTTGATTTAGAAAAAAAGCCTTATCGACAAAATGTCCTTAAAAATGAATTGATTCAGCAAAAAATGGTCTGCTACCTTAATCTTAAACAATTTGATGAAGGTAAAAAAGTAGCCGAGGATTTAGTATTTATGCACACTACCCCCAATGAAATAACTTTAAAAAATGAGGAGATAAATTTTTTACTCTCTCTTCATGGACAACATTACAATGAAGCTGCAAGCATTTGGTTAGATGTTTCAAATAAGGGTTTACTTCAAAACGTCCATAGCAGTATTCGTGAAAAATGGGAAACTTATAAAATCTATTTATATTTCCTTCATTCCATAGGGGAGATTTCAATAGATTTTTCAAAAACAATATTTAAAGGTTTCAGACAGGCAAAATTTTTTAATACAGTGCCCATTCTAAATAAAGATAAAGCTGGTATGAATGTTTCTATTTTGGCCATTGAGTATATCTTATTTCTCACCCAAGGCAAATTTGATAAAATAACCGACAAATATGAGGCTATGTTTAAATATTCATACAGATACTTACGTGAAGAAGAGAATCTTAGAAGCTACAATTTTATTCGTTTATTGTTACTCATACCTAATTGTGCCTATAACTGGAAAACTATTTCAGTGCGCGGTGAACAAATGCTAAGAAAAATAACCTCTCATCCAAATATTGAGTCTTCTATTAAATCAGGCGCAGAAATTATTCCGTATGATGTACTTTGGAATCTTATAAATAAGCACACGCCACTTCGAAATTCTAAATTCTGACTGAACCTTTCTTTCAATGAAAAGCTTCGGATAGCTTCTTAAATTATAACATAAACTGCCTTTTTCGTAAGTTGAAATTCTGAAGACTCCCCTTTGAAAGTCCTCTTTTATTGCTGTTCTATTTGTATATTTGCTTTTCGAACCAAAAACTATGTCAAAGATTAAACGTCATTTAATTACTTCCGCTTTACCTTACGCTAATGGACCACTACATTTAGGTCATTTAGCTGGTGCTTATTTACCCGCAGATATTTATGTTCGGTATCTACGACTTCTTGGAAAAGACGTTTTATGGGTTTGTGGTTCCGATGAGCATGGCGCTGCCATTACCATAAGAGCAAAAAAAGATGGTGTTTCTCCAAAGGTAATTATTGATAAATATCATGCGTTAAATAAAAATACTTTCGATGCATTAGGTATTTCTTTTGATTTCTATCATAGAACAAGTGAGGAAATTCATCATAAAACATCTCAGGATTTTTTTACAAAACTCTACGAAAAGGGTGATGAATTTATAGAAAAAGTAGTTGAGCAATATTACGACGTTGCATTTAATCAATTTCTCGCTGACAGATATATTACTGGAACATGTCCAAAATGTGGCCATACAGAAGCTTATGGAGACCAGTGTGAGTCTTGTGGTTCTACACTTTCACCTACTGAATTACTAGCTCCAAAGTCCGTTTTGAGCGGAGAAACCCCCGTTCTCAGGGAAACCAAACACTGGTATTTCAGACTTGATAAACATGCCGACTGGCTTAAAGAATGGATAGAAACGGGAGTTCTTGATGGAAAACACCATCATGATCCAAGTAACTGGCGAAAGCATGTGACCGGCCAGTGTTTATCTTGGCTAAATTCAGGCCTTCAACCTCGTTCCATTACTCGCGACTTAGACTGGGGCATTAGTGTGCCCCTGCAGGACGCAAAAGGCAAGGTTTTATATGTTTGGTTTGATGCTCCGATTGGTTATATATCAGCGACAAAACAATGGGCGCTGGAAAACGGGAAAGACTGGGAATCCTATTGGAAAGGGGGAGATGAGGTGGAACTCATTCACTTCATTGGAAAAGATAATATTGTTTTCCATTGTATTGTTTTTCCAGCTATGCTTAAAGCACACGGGGATTTTGTGCTTCCAAGAAATGTCCCCGCTAATCAGTTCCTAAATTTTGAAGGGCAAAAGTTTTCAAAATCCAGAGGGTGGGGCTTAGAGCAACATGAATATTTACAAGAGTTTTCTGATTTTCCAAACAAGGAAGATGCATTGAGATATGCCCTGCTAAGAACGCTCCCAGAAAATAAAGACAGTGATTTCAAATGGGACGAATTCGTCGATTTTCATGATAAAGATCTGGCAGATAACCTAGGCAATTTCTTAAACAGAGTCATGGTTCTTTCGCATTCTTATTTCAATGGCGTTGTTCCTCCTGCCCCTTCTCATTGGTCTGAACCTTTAGGCAGGGTTTTTGAACTCGTTGATCAGTGGCGAACCGAAATGGAAAAATTTTCCTTCAAGGCCGCATCACAATCCTTTATGGATTTATCGTCATGGGGAAATACTTATCTTCAGGAAAATGCGCCATGGTCTTTATTTAAGGCAAATCCAACTGATCCTCGGATTGCTGAAATTATGTTTACAGGACTGCAAGTGTCAGCTATTTTATCCATTATGGCTGAACCTTTTATCCCATTTACTTCAATACGGATAAATGTCATGTTAGGCTTAAGCTCGCAGCCTGCAGCGTCCTTAAGGCTGTTTTTAAATGAAAACATTAAACAACCATTTATAAGCTCTGGAAGTTTGTTGGGCGCGCCCGAAGTATTATTTCCAAAAATAATAGATAGAAAAGATACCTCAAGATTAACGATCATAGAAAAGCAAAAAGCAAAATTACATGCCATTATGGAAGAAGAAAAAGATACGTCTTATCCTCCTTTAAAACCAAATATAACTTTTGACGATTTTGCTAAACTGGACTTAAGATCAGGCATTATTCTCGAAGCTGCAGTGGTTCCCAAAGCGGATAAATTACTTGTTTTAAAGGTAGATTTAGGTTTTGAAAAAAGAACGATAGTTAGTGGTATTGCTTTACACTTTTCTCCTGAAAGTTTAATTGGTAAAAATGTGGTGGTAGTTGCCAATTTAGAACCGAGAAAACTAAGAGGCATAGAATCACAGGGTATGTTGTTACTCGCAGAAAAAGGAACGGGAGAACTGGTTTTCGTCGGTGCTGACCACCCTGTAGAAGGCGGATGGGTTGTAAAATAATAAATTAGCTACTGCAATTCAGCCTAAATTTATCAATCCATTTTTTTAGTGCTTAGATTATCTTCTATCCGTTTTAACTAAGATATCCTGGAATTAGGTTAAAGTTCAGCAAAATAATGCTATTGATGTGTTATTTTGCTGGTTATATTACAATCAAAAACAAATCATTTTTAAAAACTTAATCATCTAATTATCAGATAATTAAAAAAATAATAAAATAATAAATCCTTTATTGAATTTAAATCAATAAAGGATTTATTATTATTACATTAAAGGATGATAAATATAGCTATTATCTCATCGGAGGACGACGTCTTTTACCTTTACCTGCTCCAGCAACTCTCATGGTTTGACCAGCCCCCATTCTGGAAGCTGCTTTCATTTGGCCTTGATTAGCCAAAGATTTTTCGAACTGTTTAATTTGTTCCTTTAATGTGCTTTCCGTAACTCTTAGTTGCTTTATGGTCCTCATGTGAATTTCTGCTACCTTCCACTTTCCTTTGGATGCAGAAATATTAGCCAGCTGTAATTCTATCATAGCTTTCTCATTATCAGAGGGTAACTCAATGGCTTGCGCTTTTTTTAAATAAAGTTCTCCTTCATCAATATTTTTCTTAGCTATTAAAACAGAGCCTTTTAAAAGGTAAAAATAGGCTCTATTCGTTGTGTACAACCAATCTGGCTTTAATACCAGATTAAGTCTTTTTTCCGTAGCATCATAATCGCCTGTTTGCATTAGGTTCGAAGCAGATTGCACCGTTCCTAAAAAAACGTATCCAGCAATTAAAATAGGAAGTGCCAGATAAAATGGAAAAGCATACCAAAACCCCAAATAAATATTTAGCAGTATGGCCCCTGGAATGAAGAGCGCAATTAAAGCAAATCGTAAATAAATATTGATCGACAACATAATTTTCAGTTTAGCGCGAATATAAGATTAATGAGGCAAGAATTAGTCATATAGGACTGAAAAAGACTGTAAAATTAATTAAAGCTGCGTGTTAAGCCGGAACCAATTTTGTCGTAAAATGAATTGATGTAATCTTCTAAATCTATCTTTACTTCCATTTCAAGCCCTTTTTGCCTTTTTATTAAATCAATAAAAGAAGGCTTTAAAGCTATAAATTTTTGAATCTCACTTTGGTATGATGAATCACTCTCCTCTGCCTCGAGAAGTAATCTATCCCTTATTTTTTTCTGGTTGTAATCTTTATTAGGAACAGCATAAGAAACATTGACGAATCCTGAAAAATCAAAATCATATGGAACAATAAACATTTTCCCGTTATCCTTAGACTTGTATATGTCCATGTTTTTTGAAATGGCCGTTGACCAGTCTACATTGCCAATCAAATATTGGAAAAGCCCATGGGTCCTAAAATTATCATCGTCAAAATTTGATCTATGAAGATTAAAAGTATCTTTCAATTCACTTAAATCATGCCTTTTTTCGAAAGATGATTTATCTTCCAATAAAATAGCCATCCCCTCTATTTTATTATCACTTTTTGTGTCTTGATAAGTTATTTTTAATAATTTAGACCTATAACTCAATGGCGAAATCTGTTGGTACAACTGATAAGCAAGATACTCTTTTATAATATTTACAGCCCCCTCTTCTCCTTCTAAACAGTGGGTTACTAATTTATATTCGTCCGCTTTAGATAAACCATTAGCGTTTAATTCTGATTTATTGAAATTCAACTTAAGTGGAGGGAAACCGCACATGCGGCGTCTATATTTACCACGCAAATTAATATTTACTGAAAAACTTAGATTTTTTCCTGCGGCAGATTTAAAAACGAAGGTGCCGACTATTTTATCCTCATTGTACCTGTTGTTGATTAAAGAATCAAGATTCAAAGAGATGGTAACAGATACATAATTTTTTCCCTCCAGGAGATCAAAAAGATCTGGCTTAGCAAAAAAATTGCTTCCTGCCAGACTAGTGGCAGAAAGCAATCCAAAAAATATACAATAAATAAAATTATTTTTCATTAAAAGCTATTTTCACCTCCATCATCTTTTAGATCCCGGTTATTAACTCTTTTCGTTCTTTCTTTAGGCGCTTTAAAATCAAGCTTACCAAAACGAAGACTAAAATTAATTCCATAAGATCTTTGAGCGAAGGAATTCTCACTACGTTGATAGAAGTTCGTACCCTCCAACTCATTAATGAAACGCAAATCACGGCTAAACGGTTGAACGGCTACGATACCAATTGAACCTTTCTTCTTCCAGATATCTTTTTGAATGGCAATACTCATCCGTTGATACGATGCTCTTGTCCCTTGTAAACTGGCACGTGGAGAGCTATAAAAACCATTTATTTCAAATTTGAAATTTGCAGGTAAAGTAACTGTAGAACTTAAATTACCATTCCATACGATTGCTTCATTGGTAAGCACTCTGCCGTCAATATTTCCTGAAATATTATAAAGTGATACATTGACACCGCCGCGAAGTGATAATTTGTCTTTTATGTTGGCTGAACTGAACAAATTAACTCCATAATTTCTGTTTATTCCTATATTTCTGAAGGAATTTATACTTACGCCTTCTTTTGATATCGTTAAGAAAGATTCAATAACGTCATTTGTCTGACGATAAAAAACACCAGAATTAATTACTATTCCCTTCACAAAAGTGCTATAATTTATCTCGTACTGATCTGTATTTTCAGGTTCAACCTCCGGATTTCCAACGGTTACATCTCTGGGGTCTTCAATCTCTATATAAGGATTTATGTATCTTAAACTTGGACGCTGAATTCTTTTTGCGTAAGAAAATTTAATATTTGAAAGATTATTTAACTTTCTGTTTAAAGTTACACTAGGTAAAAAGTTATCGTAGGTATTAGTAAAAGACACTTCACTTTTATCGTAATCCCCATTCAAAAAAGTGGACTCATATCTAGAACCTGCTATCAATCCCCATTTATCCCCTAACTTTAAATTTACGGAGGCATATCCCGCCATTACATTTTGTACATAGAAGAAAATATCTGACCTGGTAACATCAGTTACAAAATTTTTCAGATCGTTACTATAATTTTTATAGGCAAAATCACTATCAATATCTCTTAAAATCAGTTTAGTGCCTGTTTCTAAAGTTATTTTTTTATTAATTGGTAAAACGTAATCTATTTGGAAAGTATTCTCCAGATTGATACCTGCGTTATCATTTTTTGTATTCAAACTTAGACCGGGATCATTTCCGCTTTGAACAATTTCGTTTGTCTGATCTGACACATCACCAGAAACCTGAAAGGCAAAAACTAACTCATGTCCTGCCGTTTTAAATGTTTTTCTGTAATCTGTTGACCAGTCAAAACCTCCCCTGATAGAGGCATTAGAACTATTTCTGGTATAAATCTGGTTTATTCCAAAATTAGGATCTGTATATGTTGCGTCAGTAATATTCTCACCAGAGCGACCAAAACCTCTTAGCGAAACCGACGTATTAATACTATTATATGCGTTTAAATCATAAAATGCGGATAAAGTAACTCTAGGGCCATAAAAAGAACTTGATCCTGTTGAAGTCTGCGATAAAATTTTTGGCAATACACCGCTTCTATCCTCCCTGTAAAAAGTAGAAAATGAAGGTCTTGGCCAATTAAACCAACCACCACCATTAAGATTTAAACCAAATCTTCCTTTGGCATAATTCATACTTAATGAACCATTATTTGATCTTGTACCAACCGATGAATTTATGGAACCTGTAAAGCCATCTACTGACTTACGCTTAGTAATGATATTAACTATACCGGCTGTTCCTTCTCCATCATATCTAGCTGAAGGAGAAGTAATTACTTCTACATTTTTAATTTGATCCGCTGGAATTGATTTTAAGGCATCCCCAGGATTACCAGAAAAAATACCTGAAGGCTTCCCATTAATCAATATCTGAATATTACTGGAACCTCTCAACGATAAATTTCCTTCCGCATCAACGGCAAGTAATGGTACTCGTTGAAGCACATCGGATGCGTTACCACCCGCTGTTGTCAAATCTTTTTCCGCATTATAAACAAGCTTATCAATTTTATTTTCAATAGCACCCGCTTCACCAGTTACCTCTACGGCTGAAAGATCTATACTTTCACTGGCAAGAAACAGACTTCCCAAATCCGCATCTGGTTTTTGAGGTGTAAGTTCAATTTCTGACGTTGATTTTGTTTTATACCCTATGAAGGATAGAGATAAACGATATTTACCAGCTTTAAGATTCAAAAACTTAAATGCTCCTTTTTCATCCGTTGTAGTTCCATCTTTTTGAGCCCCTGTTTTAGCATCTATTAAAATGACTGTGGCAAATTCGACCACTGAACGAGCTGTTGAATCAAGTACAACACCCATAATTTTACCAGTAATGCCTGCATTTTGAGGAAAACCACCCGAAGGAACAACGCCGGGAGGCTGAGCGTATAACTTAACAAAAGAAATAATGGTAAGGAAAGTAAACAAAAATCTAAGATTCATAAGTGTTTGTTGATTTGAAGTATGATTTAATTTCAACCTACTTTAATATCTTATTTCTTAAAATTGTTTATATTATAATAGATTAAAAGCTAAAAAACACATAATAATATGCCGAACAACTTAAAACAAAGTTGAACGACAGATATTAATCGAAAGAAAAGTTACTTTTCCCTTTTAAAAATCACTGTAGCAAGTGGTGGAAGATTTATTTCAATAAACTGCGCTTGATTGTTCCAAACGCCATCTATGGTTTGTTTTGGTTGATTTTCATGGTGTCCCGAACCAGAAAACAAATGACTATCACCATTAAGACACTCCACCCAGATTCCCCTTGAGGGAACGCCCAATTTAAAATTTGATCTTGAAACCGGGGTTAAATTATGAATTATAACTAAG
>Ga0079300_10001035_pt1 | contig 10916 bp, 9 predicted proteins | sample Wag4_2014_7_11_FD_74799 | JGI IMG/M metagenome (GOLD analysis project Ga0079300, IMG submission 74799) | Fresh water microbial communities from Ohio, USA - Utica-2 Time Series HT 2014_7_11 | ecosystem: Environmental > Aquatic > Freshwater > Water tank | place: USA: Ohio | collected 2014-07-11
GAAGGCCTTTTAAGTACCCTTCCATCCATTGTCAATGTATTAATTGGGTTTAGGGTGGGTAAGTTTATTCAGGAAAAAGGCAAAACTTATGAAGGTTTAATGCTTTTAATGATGTGGGGAGCTGGTTTTATTTTCTTAGGATTCATGTGGAATTATCAATTCCCCATCAACAAAAAACTTTGGACAAGCTCTTTTGTAATGCTCACTGTAGGTTTGGATATGGTGATTTTGGGTACCATTATTTACAGAATTGAAATGCATCGACAATTGCAATTTTCGAGCTTTTTTGAGGTTTTTGGCAAGAATCCGCTGGTTATTTACCTATTTTCAGAGATTTTAGCCATTATTTTACATATTACCAAAGTAGGGGATCAGTCTACTTTTAGTTGGATCTTCAACAATGGATTCTCTTATTTTGCTCCCTATTGGGCATCCCTGGCCTTTGCAATTAGCTTTATGTTAGTTTGCTGGTTATTGGGTTATATATTAGATAAATATAAAATATATATTAGAGTGTAAATCTTAATAATCCTTTTATCTGTTTTGTTTTTTTTAGGACTATAAACGGCGTACCTTTGCAGCCTCAAAACAGTACATGGAAATAAGAAACATCGCGATTATCGCGCACGTTGACCACGGTAAAACAACATTGGTTGACAAAATTTTACACGCCACTAAGGTATTCAGAGACAATCAGGAGACTGGTGACTTAATTATGGATAGTAATGAGTTAGAGCGTGAAAGAGGTATTACTATCTTAAGTAAGAATGCTTCAGTAACTTATAAAGATGTTAAAATTAACGTAATTGATACTCCTGGTCACTCAGACTTTGGCGGTGAAGTTGAGCGTGTATTAAAAATGGCAGATGGTGTTTGTTTATTAGTAGATGCTTTTGAAGGTCCAATGCCTCAAACTCGTTTCGTTTTACAAAAAGCTTTGCAATTAAATTTAAAGCCAATTGTAATCATTAATAAAGTTGATAAAGAAAACTGTCGTCCTGACGAAGTGCACGATGCAGTTTTTGAATTATTCTTCAACTTAGATGCAACTGAAGATCAATTAAACTTCCCTACATTCTATGGTAGTGGAAAGAATGGTTGGTTCAATGATAGTTTAACACCTTGTGAAGATATTACTCCATTAATGGATGGTATCTTGAAATATGTTCCAGGTCCAGATGTAAAAGAAGGACATACACAAATGCAAATTACTTCTTTGGATTACTCTACTTTCTTAGGTAGAATTGCTATTGGTAAAGTAGAAAGAGGAACTATCAAAGAAAATCAAAACATTGTATTGGTGCAAGCTGATGGTAGCATCAAGAAAAATAAAGTAAAAGAATTATACGTATTTGAAGGAATGGGTAAGCGCAAGGTAACAGAAGTTGTTTCTGGTGACTTATGTGCTGTGGTAGGTTTAGAAGAATTCAATATCGGTGATACAATTGCTGATCCAGAAAATCCAGAGGCATTGCCAATTATTAGCGTGGATGAGCCAACAATGAGTATGACATTCAGTATTAACAACTCTCCATTCTTTGGTAAAGAAGGTAAGTTTGTAACATCTCGTCATATTCGTGATCGCTTGATGAAAGAAACTGAAAAGAACTTGGCATTGCGTGTTGAAGAAACAGATAGTGCTGATAGTTTCTTGGTATATGGTCGTGGTATTTTACACTTGGGTGTATTGGTTGAAACAATGCGTCGTGAAGGATATGAATTGACTGTAGGTAATCCTCAAGTATTGGTAAAGGATATCGATGGCAAAAAACACGAGCCATTTGAAATCTTGGTAGTAGATGTACCAAGTGAGTTTAGTGGTAAAGTAATTGACTTAGTTACTCAAAAAAAGGGTGAAATGTTGATTATGGAATCTAAAGGAACTATGCAACACTTAGAATTTGATATTCCTTCAAGAGGTTTGATTGGTTTACGTTCTCAAATGCTAACGCAAACTGCAGGTGAAGCGGTAATGGCGCATAGATTTAATGAATACAAACCATGGAAAGGACCCATTCCTGGAAGAAGCAATGGTGTATTGATTGCGAAATTTGGTGGTACAACTACAGCTTATTCTATTGATAAATTACAAGATAGAGGTAGATTCTTTATCGAGCCAGGTGAAGAAGTTTATGCTGGTCAAGTATTAGCAGAACATATTAAGCCAGGTGATTTGAATATCAACGCCGTGGAGATGAAAAAATTAACGAACCACCGCGCGAGTGGTAGTGATGATAGTGTTCGTATTACTCCAAAATTACAATTCACTTTAGAAGAGTGTATGGAATATATTCAGTTTGATGAGTGTATCGAAGTGACTCCTAAATCGGTTCGTATGCGTAAGACTATGTTAGATGAAAACGATCGAAACAAAGCATCAAAATCTGGTAATCAATAAAAAAAAGAGGGACTAATTTTTTTAGTCCCTCTTTTTTTATCTAGTATATTTTTTAATGTCCTCAATCGTTTAATGCTTTCCACAACATATCTTTCAATTCTGTAAGATTGCTTTGTATAGCAGAGGAAATAAATATATGGGGAATATTTTCTGGTAATTCTTTCTCTATTGCATCTTTTAATTCGTCGTCTAATAAATCAGACTTACTAATTGCAATGATGAATTCTTTTTGTAAGAGTTCTGGATTGAATGCAGCTAATTCACTTTTTAAAATTTCGAATTCTTTTTTATGATCGTTGGAGTCTGCTGGTATTAAAAATAATAACACAGCGTTTCTTTCAATATGCCTTAAGAATCTATGTCCTAATCCTTTTCCTTCTGCAGCACCTTCGATAATACCTGGTAAATCAGCAATACAGAAAGATCTATTATCTCTATAAGCTACCATGCCCAACTGCGGTGTGAGTGTGGTAAATGCGTAATTGGCAATTTTTGGTTTTGCAGCAGTGATGGTGGATAATAAAGTGGACTTACCTGCATTGGGAAATCCAACTAATCCAACATCTGCTAAAACTTTTAATTCTATTTGTTTCCAACCTTCAGTTCCATCTTCTCCAGGTTGTGCATATTCGGGTACTTGTTGAGTGGCAGTAGCAAAATTACTATTACCTAATCCACCTCTCCCACCTTTCATCCAAACAATTTCTTGACCATCATGTAAAATCTCAGCCTCAACAATACCCGTCTCCTCGTCTTTTGCAATAGTGCCTAATGGTACTTCAATAATTATATCTTTTCCATCTTTACCTGTACAATTGTTTTTACTTCCATTCTCTCCATTATCTGCAATAACATTTTTATAATAGCGTAAATGCAATAAGGTCCATAATTGCGCATTTCCTCTTAATATGATATGACCACCACGACCACCATCACCTCCATCGGGTCCACCCTTTGCAGTTAATTTATTTCTTAGGAAATGTCTACATCCTGCACCGCCATGTCCACTATGTGCAAAAATGCGGATGTAATCAATAAAATTCTTTTCAGACACTTGTTATGTATTAATGCACAAAGTTAGTGCAAAAGGCTTACTTAGTAGCCTTTAATCCATCAATCAAAATGGTCACCATGTTTTGCTCTAATTCTAAGGCACTAATTTTTTTGGTTGATCTATGCCAGCTTTCGATACCACTTACAGCGTGCAAAAATATCAACACTACAGTTGGAGCATCAATGGCTTTGATTTCTTTATTACGGATACCTTCTTCAATAATTGCTGCTAAACGCTTACGATATACTCTTCTTTGATTTTGGTAATTAGATAAGTATGGATCAGATAAATGCTTCCATTCTGTATCATTTACATACACTTCTTCATAATGATTGATCATCTCATCAATATGAAAGCGAAGAATCTTCTCCATCTTTTCTAAAGAACTGATGTTCTCAGATTCAATCTCATCTAATTTTACCATAAAACGGTTGGCTACATTAAAGACCAATTCATGTAATAACTCGCTCTTTGATTTAATATGATTGTATAAACTAGCTGCTTCTACACCCACGGCTTCTGCTAAATCACGCATACTTGCAGCTTTGTACCCCTTTTCTCTAAATAATGTGGCAGCTTTACTAACAATAACATCCTTTCTAGATATATTCTTTTCGGTCTTGATCCTAGCCATAAAACTAATTTTTTGAGTGATTTGTTAGCACAAATTTATAGAATTAATACAATGAATTACAGATATTTTTTCAATGATTGGGCATTTTTGTTAGTTTTCTGATTATCAGGTAGTTGTGTTTCTGGCCTTTTACTGACTAAAAAAATCGTAGTTTCGCAGCTGAAAAAAACCAAAATACATGTCTTTAGTAGTTGTTGGATCAATGGCATTTGATGCTATAGAAACTCCCTTTGGGAAAAGTGATAAAATTATTGGCGGTGCTGCAACCTATATTGCTTGGTGTGCATCTAATTTTACGCCTGTTAAACAAATTTCTGTGGTGGGTGGAGATTTTCCACAATCAGAATTAGATGCTTTAACAAATAGAGGCGTGACTTTAGAAGGTGTTCAAATTAAAAAAGACGAGAAAACATTTTTTTGGAGTGGTAAATATCATTTAGATATGAACACTCGTGATACATTAGATACACAATTAAATGTGTTGGAAAATTTCCAACCAGTTGTTCCAGAAAGTTATCAGGATTGTGAAATTTTAATGTTGGGAAATTTAGTGCCTGGTGTTCAAAGTAGTGTGATCAAACAAATGAAAAATCGTCCAAAATTAATTGTAATGGACACCATGAATTTCTGGATGGAAATTATGATGGACGATTTAAAGCATACCATTAGCTTAGTAGATGTATTATTGGTGAATGATAGTGAAGCGCGTCAGTTGAGTGGTGAATATAGTTTAGTGAAAGCAGCTAAGAAAATTATGACCATGGGTCCAAAATATTTAATCATTAAAAAAGGAGAGCATGGTGCATTGTTATTTCATGAGAATGAAGTTTTCTTCGCTCCTGCATTGCCTTTAGAGGAAGTGTTTGATCCAACTGGAGCTGGCGATACCTTTGCTGGCGGCTTTGTTGCACACTTAGCTAGAACAAAAGATATTTCTTTCGAAAACATGAAGTCTGCAATTATTTTAGGTAGTGCAATGGCAAGTTTCTGTGTGGAAAAATTTGGAACACAAAGATTAACTGAAATTAATGTGGATGATATTAAAGAACGTGTTCAATCTTTTGTGCAATTAGTGAACTTTGATATTGAATTGGTTTAATTTTTTTAAAGAATAATTTATATACAATGCGTGTTGCAGTAGTTGGTGCCACAGGGCTAGTAGGCACAAAAATGTTACAAGTACTAGCTGAAAGAAATTTTCCAGTAACTGAATTAATTCCAGTAGCATCTGCTAGATCTGCAGGTAAGGAAGTGATGTTTAAAGGAAAAGCCTATAAAGTAATGGGCATGGAAGAGGGTATTGCTGCTAAACCTGCTGTTGCTATATTTTCTGCTGGTGGTGGCACTTCTACAGAGTGGGCACCAAAATTTGCTGCTGCTGGTATTCGCGTGATTGATAATTCTTCTGCATGGAGAATGGATCCAACAAAAAAATTAGTAGTACCTGAAGTGAATGCCTCTGTGTTAACTGCAGAAGATATGATTATTGCTAATCCAAACTGTTCTACTATTCAAATGGTAGTGGCATTACAACCATTGCATAGTAAGTATAAGATTAAAAGAGTTATTGTAAGTACTTATCAAAGTGTAACGGGTACAGGTAAACAAGCAGTAGATCAATTGATGAATGAGCGCGCTGGTAAGCAATTATCGGCAGAAGAGATGGCGTATAAATATCAGATTGATTTAAATGCCATTCCTCAGATTGATGTGTTCTTAGAAAACGGCTATACTAAAGAAGAAATGAAAATGGTGAAAGAGACTTGTAAAATTATGCAAGACGATTCTATCAAAGTGACCGCTACTACAGTAAGAATTCCAGTAATGGGTGGACATAGTGAAAGTGTGAATGTGGAATTTGAAAACGAATTTGATTTAAAAGAGGTGATTGCAGAATTAGCTGCTGCTCCTGGTGTAATAGTTCAACAAGATGATGCTACACAATTTTATCCAATGCCTTTGTGGGCACATGAAAAAGATGAAGTGTTTGTAGGTCGTTTAAGAAGAGACGAAACACAAGCGAAGACTTTAAACATGTGGATTGTAAGCGACAACTTACGCAAGGGTGCTGCAACCAATGCAGTACAAATTGCAGAATATTTGGCCTCGCAAGGCATTATTTAGTATAAATAAATTTTTTATTTAACTAATTCTACAAACTCGGCCTCGGTAATAATTTTTATCGAGGCTATTTTTTTGGCCTTCTCTAATTTACTTCCTGCGTCTTCGCCTACTACTAAGTAATTTAATTTACTACTCACACCACTTAAGATATGGCCACCGCGTGCTTCCACCATGGCTTCTGCTTCGGTTCTTTTTAATTGAGTCAATGTGCCTGTAAATAAAAAATTCAAACCAGATAAATTTCCATCCACTGCTGTTGCATTGGTTTGAATCATGTTTAAACCCAAAGCTTCTAATGCATTAATAAGTGTAATATTCTTTTCTTCGCTAAAATACTGTTTAATACTCTTAGCTACTTTTACGCCAACATCATCAAAAGCTTGCAATTGTTCTTCTGTCAATTGCACCAAATCCAAGATGTGATGAATTTGACTGGCAATGGTTTTAGCAGTAGTCTCTCCAACATAACGAATGCCTAATGCATAGATTAATCTGTACAAAGGTTGTTGTTTTGATGCTTCTATAGCAGCTATTAAATTATCAACGCTTTTTTTACCAAATCCTTCTAATTGTCCAATTTGCGAAAAATCCAATTGATAGATCTGCGGAATATTTTTTAATAAACCTAACTCGTAAAACTTTCTAATGTTGGCATCTCCAAAACTTTTGATATCCATTGCATCCTTGCTGACAAAATGGATCATTCGTTCTACAATTTGAGCAGCACAGGCTGGATTATTACATCTCCAAACTGCTTCTGTTTCTTCTTTTTCTAGTATGTAATCACACACTGGACAGGTACTAGGGAATGCGATTATTTTTTCTGTTCCTTTTCTAAGTGAGCTGATGGATTGAACAATTTGAGGAATTACATCTCCTGCTCTTTCTATGATCACCGTATCGCCTAATCTTAAATCTTTTTCTTTGATGTATTCTTCATTGTGCATGGAGATACTTGATACGGTTACTCCTCCTATTGCCACAGGGTGTAGTTTAGCAACAGGCGTAACAGCGCCGGTTCTGCCTACTTGAAATTCTACATTTTCTAAAATAGTGGTTGCCTGTCTAGCTTTAAATTTATAGGCAATGGCCCATCTAGGATGATGAGATGTCATGCCTAGTTTTTCTTGTAAAGCAAAATCATTTATTTTAATCACTAAACCATCAATTTCATAAGGTAGATGGTCTCGCTCTAATTCAAAATCTTTGCAGAATTGTATAACACTTTCTATATGGGGAAATAATTTTTTCTCTTTTTGAGGTGATCTGAATCCCATATTCCATAATAGTTCTAAAGAACCACTATGTGTTTTAAGTAAGTCTGGGGTGCTAGCGCCTGCATGTAAAGTATAAAAACTGATATGATAAATAAACGCATCCAAATTTCTGTCTGCAACTTCTTTTGGATCCTTCATGCGAAGACTTCCTGCTGCAGCATTTCTTGGATTAGCTAAAGTGGGTAATTGTTTGGCAAGTAACTTTTGATTAAAATCATCAAAAGATTTTTTACTCATGATCACTTCACCTCGAATTTCCATTTGCTGGATTCCATAGCTTGATAAGGGAATACTTAAAGGGATGGATCTGATCTGTTTAATGTTTTGGGTAATTTCTTCACCTGCCACACCATCTCCTCTAGTACAAGCTCTCACTAGCATATCATTTTCATACACTAAAGAAATACTTGCTCCATCAAATTTGGGTTCGACACAATAGTTGATATTGTCTAATTGAGCGCCTTCTTTTGCCTTGCGATCAAAATCATTTAAATCATCCGCGTCATAACTATTCTCCAAACTTAACATGGGTACCAAATGCGGAAGCGTCTCAAATTGATTATTCAAGCTATTTCCAACCCTTTGACTTGGTGAATCAGCAGTGATTAAGCCAGGATTAGCTGCTTCCATCTGGAGTAATTGTTGGTAAAGCTGATCGTATTCGAAATCGCTTATTATTGGATTGGCTATCACATAATATTGATACTCGTGAAATTGGAGCACCTGTTTCAAGGCAGTTAATTCTATATGATGAGGGTTTTTTAAGAAATCCTTGGTAACAGCTTCAAGCCCTTGTATTTGTTCTTTATTGTACATGATTGGAAATGTCTGCTAAAATACAAATTGTTTTATTCTTTTATTTCGTATTTTGGCAACTAGAACAATTATTTTCTTGATTGCCTATGATTATTCCTGTCAATAAGGATGCAGCTTTATTAGTGAGTGGTTATCCAACAGTGCCTTTAACGGTTGACTGTGTCATTTTTGGTTTTACAGATAACCAATTAAAAGTATTGCTTATTAAGAGTGACTTGGAGCAATTCAAAGACCAGCTATCTCTTTTAGGAGATGTGGTTCAATCCAATGAAGACTTAGATACTGCGGCCCACAGGGTTTTATTAGAAAGAACTGGCATGCAGAATGTGTATTTGGAACAGGTGCATACGTTTAGTAAAGTGGATAGGCATCCAGGAGGGAGGGTTATTACTACCGTATATGCGTCGCTTTTAGACTTCAAACATGAAGAATTGAAAATTCACGAAAATGAGCTTAAATGGCATACTGTAAGCCAAATCACCCAAATGGCTTTTGACCATAAGCAAATTCTAGATGTTTGTTATGCTTGGTTGCAAAAAAGAATTCAAGAGCATCCATTGGCTTTTAGCTTATTACCTGAAAAATTCTCTTTGAGACAGGTGCAGAATGTATACGAGGCTATTTTGGGCACCCAGCTGGATCGAAGAAATTTTAGAAAAAAATTTGCAAGCATGGGCTTGTTAATCGATACCAACGAAATGGAAGTGAATGTAACGCATCGTCCAGGCAAGTTGTATAAGTTTGATTATGCCCAATATGAGTTAAGTAAGCGAAATTGGGTGGGTATAGATTTTTAAATACCTTTAGGCACTTTTACAAATAGGTATTACTATGTTATATTCAATGACCGGATACGGTAGGGCGGAGAGCAATTTTAATGAAAAGACATTTATTGTCGAAGTAAAGTCTTTAAATGGAAAGCAGTTTGACCTACGCTTAAATATCCCCTCTCCATTAAAGCCTTATGAGGTAGAGATTAGAAATAAATTGAATGAAACTATTTTAAGAGGTAGTGTGGAGTGTAACATTCAAATCAAATCTAATGGGATTACAAAACCCATCAGTATCAATAAAGAATTAGCTAAGTCTTATTATCAACCCATCATGGAGTTGGCAGATGAATTAGGGATTACCAAAGAAAATATTTTAAGTACTTTATTAAAAATGCCAGATGTGGTTGCTTCAACCAATGAAGTATTTACAGAAGAAGAGTGGAAGGTATTGGCTGGAGTATTACAACAAGCGATTGATTTATTGATGAAGCATAGACTGGAAGAAGGTAAATCTATCGAGAAAGATTTAGTGGAAAGAGTAGCGGCTATTTCTGCTCAGCAAGCTATTATTGAAAAAATAGAACCCATTAGAAGGGCTAAAGTAAAAGAAAATCTAATCAAGCAATTAGAGCAACATATTGGCGCTGATAAATATGATGCTAATAGACTAGAACAAGAATTAATCTACTACATTGAAAAAATTGACATCTCTGAAGAGCGTGTTAGATTAACAAATCATTGCGCTTACTTTAATACTATTTTATTAGAGAAAGATCCTTCTAAAGGGAAAAAGCTTTCTTTTATTTTACAAGAAATGGGCAGAGAGATTAATACAACTGGTTCTAAAGCCAATGATGTAGATATTCAAAAAGCGGTGATTTTAATGAAGGATGAATTAGAAAAAGCAAAGGAACAAATTTTAAATGTTTTATAAGATGAGCTTGTGGAGTAAAACATATTTAATACTTCTAGGGACACTATTTTTAGCAGCTTGTCAAACTATTGATTTGTATGAGCAAACCACTACTTACCCAGCGCATCAATGGTCTAGTAAGCAGGTAAACCAATACCAATTTTCAATAGCCGATTCCAATGCTAGGTACAATATGTTTTTTGTGGTAAGACATCACAATGCATATCATTATAAAAATATTTGGCTACAAGTGAGTACACAGGCTGCTGGTGATACTGTGCAAAAGCAAACCATTAATATCAATTTAGCAGATGATATGAATGGCTGGCTAGGCGCTGGCATGGATGATATTTATGATCACAGGGTATTGATGAACACGCAAGCGTTGAAGCTTCCAAAAGGAATTTTCAAAGTTAGTATACAGCAGATTATGCGCGAAGATCCCCTTCAGAATATTTTAACTACTGGAGTAAGAGTAGAAAAAGCAAAGCCATGAAAATAGCTATCAAAAAACCAATTATTGATCCACTGAAGCTCATCAGTGTTATTTATTGGATTTTTTTGACGTACATGGTAGCAGCATTTATTTGGTGGTATGTATCATTGGAAAAACAAAATGATCAAATCACGCAAATAAAAATCGAAAAATTACAAGCATCACCAAGTGCAACTACTGCACAATATCAAGCACTGTTAGATTATCAAGAAAGAAAAAGAAAACAATTTCTAGGAGAGGGTATTACCTTTTTATTCTTATTTTTTTTAGGTGCCATTTACGTCTATAGGTCTTTAGTGAAACAATTAAGGTATTCTAATCAGCAACAAAATTTTATGATGGCGGTAACGCATGAACTAAAAACGCCTATCGCAGTAACTCAATTAAATATTGAAACCCTTTTAAAAAGAGATCTTCAATTAGATCAACAA
>Ga0079300_10001036_pt1 | contig 10915 bp, 7 predicted proteins | sample Wag4_2014_7_11_FD_74799 | JGI IMG/M metagenome (GOLD analysis project Ga0079300, IMG submission 74799) | Fresh water microbial communities from Ohio, USA - Utica-2 Time Series HT 2014_7_11 | ecosystem: Environmental > Aquatic > Freshwater > Water tank | place: USA: Ohio | collected 2014-07-11
CAATGGCGCAGTGCAATATGGCTCCGATGCGATGGGCGGTGTGATTGCTGCCAAGTTTCATGAGCCAACGGTGTTAAAAAACAACCAATGGACACCCCACGTATTCGTGAGAGGGATGTCGGGCAGCCAAGAATTATCTACCCGCGGTTCCATGGACTATGCAAATAGCAAATTTGGTTTCACATTGGGTGGAACTTGGCGCCAATTTGGCGATGTGATTGCCGGGGGTGAGGGTCAGCATTTGACGCCTACGGGTTACCGTGAACGCAATGTTGATGGCAAATTGTTATTCAATGGTAAGCGGGGGAGGTTGATTTTGGCTCATCAGAATCACAATCAATTTGATGTACCTGTGTATCACAAAGTAGCGCTTGAAAATTATGCTTACTACAACATGGATTTGCAGTTGCGGTCTTTGACTTATTTGAAAAAAGAATGGATGAATTTGTTGGGTTCATTTGAGAAAGTTGAGTTGACAGTGGGAAGGCAAGGACAAGGTGAATGGCGTTCATTTCAAAAAAATGGTTCAACGATATCGCGGAGAGAAAAAGATTCGGTTGATACACGTTTTGTGACGCTGAAAGTTTTTGGAATTCAGCGAAAGGGCTTTCAATATGTGATGGGTGTGGAAGGATATTTTGACCGTGTTTTTTCAGGGCGGGTTGACATTGATAAGGCTGCGTCTTCGGTGAAAGTCCTTCGGGCTTTGTATCCAAACAATGCCATCAATAACCAAACATCTGCTTTTATATATGCCACGCAATCATGGGAAAAGGGACTTTTGAGGGCCGGATTGCGATACAATGGTACACAGGTGCGCATCCCCACCATTGAGTTGGGTGAAGTGATAGATAACAATGAAGCTGTAGTTTTTGATATTGCGTCGTCAAGACAGATGAGCCAGCATTTGTTCGTTTATGGTAATGTAGGTAGCAGTTTTCGAAGCCCGAATGTTGACGATTTGGGCACATTGGGCATAGTGGATTTTCGGTTTGAATTGCCCCAATATGGGCTGTCGCCAGAGTATAGTTTGAACAAAGAGTTGGGTGTTAAATGGAAATCTAATCGAGCGATGGCTACCTTGAGTGGCTACCATAACCGATTGACGGGCTTGATCACCCGGGTAAAATCGCCTTCAGATAGTTTGCAGGGATATCCAGTTTACTGGAAGCAGAATGTGGGGGAATCAGAAATTTGGGGTGCGGAATGGGATTTTCAACTGCTGATAGGCAAGAAGTCGCAGGTTAAGGCCGGCGCATTTTTTACCGTGGGTGATAACCTCACAGCGCATGAGCCGATGCGAAGAATTCCTCCTGCTATGTTCAATGTTGAGTGGATTTATAAGCCCAATAAACAATGGCAAATTGGATTGGCGATGTATGGGGCAAAGTCTCAACAGCGCTTGGCCGAGGGCGATATTCAGGACAACCGGATTGGGCCGCAAGGAACTGCAGGTTATGTTACTGGCGATGTGCGCTGTCGCTATCAAAAGAAGGGGATGTACATGGATGTTGCGCTAACGAACGTGGGTAATCAATTGTACAAAACCCATGGATCTGGTGTGTTTATGCCGGGAAGAGCTTTGCAATTTGTTTTGGGTTTTTGACCAAATTGTTGTCGTCGATTATTTCGGTGTTGCATTGATTTGAGTGCATTGTAAATGGATTGTTACGTTTGCATTATTCGGTTTTGCGGTATTGAGATAGATGTACATTTGGTGATGGTAAATTGATATTTGACGAGCTTGTTCTTGGAGTGTTTTTGCGTTAATTAATTGAAATTCAAATAATTGTGTTAAAGTGTCTCGACGGACCATGTTGTTTTTATTTGAAGGGTATTTTAAATAATTCTTGTTTATCATTCGGTAACGCATTTAAAGGAATGTCATAACGTTGAGGCAGTTGATTTGGATCGTTAAACCATATAACAACCAATGAAAAGAAAATCATTTCAAATCAAGAAGTTCTGCGGTGTAATTGCTGTAATTGCAGCGGTTATCACGCCAATTTCTGGCTTTGCTCAATCGGTGGCCGACACCGGTAGGGTGGAGGAAGTAGTAGTAACAGCGTTAGGTATCAAAAAAGAGAAGAAAAAACTCGGTTTTGCGGTATCTGAAGTTCAAGGTGCTACTCTTGTAAAAGCACGTGAAACCAACGTGATCGACAATTTGGTGGGTAAAGTAGCCGGATTAACCATTGGCCAGAGTGCTGAATTGTTGGGAAATCCACAAATTGTTCTTCGCGGTAGCGATTTGCGTCGTGGACAATCCGTATTGTTTGTAGTTGATGGTATTCCGATTAACTCTGACGCTTATAATTTGTCTCCTGATGACATTGACAAAGTATCGGTTTTGATGGGTCCTGCGGCTGCAGCGCTTTACGGATATCGCGGTCAAAACGGAGCCATCGTTATAACCACTAAAAAAGGTACAAAAGGTGGTGGTGTACGTATTGATTTCAACTCATCTTCAATTATGGAGAGTGGTTTTTTGACTATACCGAAAGTACAAAATGAATATGGTCCTGGTGATCATGGTAACTATTCATTTGTTGACGGTTTGGGTGGCGGAACCAATGATGGTGATTATGACGTATGGGGTCCTAAGTTGAATGGTCAGTTGATTGCTCAATACGATAGTCCCATTGATCCTGTTACAGGTAAGCGCATTCCAACTCCATTTGTTGCTCGCGGAAAAGACAATTTGCAGCGTTTTTTACAAACAGGAATATTGAATACAAACAACTTCAGCATCGCTTCGTCAACAGAAAAGATGGATGTGAGATTTTCGTTTAGCAATTTAAACCAGCGCGGAATTGTTCCAAATACTGGTTTGAGTAGCAATACGTTCAACGTTGCAAATACCGTACGTTTTTCAGATAAGTTCCGCATGAATGCCAATGTGAATTACAACAGGCAGTCAACAGACAATGTGAATGATGTGGTTTACGGACCCAACTCTCTCATTTACAATGTGGTAATTTGGCAAGGTGCTGATTGGGACGTGATGAGCGATGACATTCGTGGTATTTGGCAGCCAGGTAAAGAGGGTGTTCAATCAATACACTCTGAATACAAGCGTTATCAGAATCCATGGTTCGTTGCCAAGAAGTGGTTGAGAGGCCATTACAAAAATGATTTGTATGGATACACCAGCTTTGATTGGGATTTGAATAACAATTTGAATTTGATGGTAAGGACATCTGTTACTACCTATGATTTATTGCGCACTGAAAAAATGCCTTTTTCTGCACACCCTTATGGTAGAGAAGAAGGTCGTGGCGACTATCGTGAAGACAGAAGGGCCATGTTTGAAATTAACAACGAATTCTTATTGGATTACAAGAAGAAATTGGGTGGTGTAGACGTTCATGCAACATTTGGCGGTAACAGAAGAGATTTTAATTACAACAGCAGCTGGGCTACTACAGATTATTTGAACGTACCTGAGGTTTATAACTTTGCCAACAGCGCCAATCCCGTTCGTGTGTTTAATTTTAATTCAAAAATGGCGGTTAACTCATTGTACGCTTTGGCCGATATTGGTTCAAAGTTCGTTTACTTGAACTTGGGTGTACGTATGGATCAATTGTCGACCATGCCTGCCGGAAACAATTCATTTGTTTACCCTTCTGCCTCGGTTTCTTTGTTGCCGATGGATTTGATAGAGAGTTTAAAATCTGATAAATTCTCTTTCTGGAAATTGCGCGCTTCGTTTGCTCAAGTGAAGGGTGGTTTGACTACGCCTACCATTTCTCAAGCTGGTAGCACTTTGGGATATGGGTCAAATTATACGTCTCCTTACGAGGGTCCTGCTTATGTGAATTCTGGGATTTATAATACGCCTTTGTTGTACAACGGTCGTCCTTCTGCGAATTATACCAACGTACTTCCCAATGCCAGTTTGGCGCCATTCCAGAGAACTGATTTCGAGTTCGGTACAGAAGCTAGTTTCTTCAAAAATAGATTGGGTATAGAGGCCACATATTATTCATACAATGATGGTCCAGGTATCTTCTCTAGAACAATTTCTGAAGCTACAGGTTACACCAATCAAATCGTAAACGGTATTGAAACCCAAAGAAAAGGTTGGGAAGTAAGTATCAAAGGTGATGTGATCAAGGCGAAGAGAAAAGATGGATTGTCATGGAACAGTATGTTGAATTTGTCTCGTTACAGGGAGTTTTTAACTGCCATTTATGGTGACGTAAATGAGATTTCATCGAATTATTTCGTGTCAGACAATACCAGCAATCGCTTTTTGAAAGTGGGTGATCGTATTGATGCCCTTTATACAAATGGTTTTGCAAGAACTGCTGACGGTCAATTGATCAACGATGCGGGTGGTCGCCCAATTGTTTTGCCAAAAGGCCAGTTTCAAGGATATACCTTGCCTGATTTGGTGGTTGGATTTTACAACCAATTCAAATACAAAAACTGGACGGTTGGATTCCAGTTTGATGGTAGAATCGGTGGTTTGATCGTAAACCAAATTCAACGTCAAACATACCGTGGTGGAAGACACATCGAAACTGTTCAAGAGAACTACAAAGATGCTGATGGAACTTCTATGGCATCTGCGCGTGAAGCGGATACAAGAGGCGAGAAAACATGGTTGGGCGAAGGTGTTCAAGTAGCTGGCGGAACAATTAAGTACGATCCTGTGACCGGCGAAATTGTGAACTATGGTGAATTGTCTTTCAAGCAGAATGAAACTTCAACCTACTTGCAGGATTATATCAGTCGCTACTACGGGCAATATGAATCCAATATCATGAAAAAGGATTACATGAAATTGCGTGAAGTGACTATAACTTATAACATTCCGGCAGCCAAATTGGGTAAAACTTTCAAATCTGCTAGCGTGTCTTTGGTTGGTAGAAATTTACTTTACTTCGCCAAAGGTTTGGATGATTTGGATTTGGATCAGTTCCCTGGAATGACGGGCTACTCAGCTTTGCAATCGCCAACAATGAGAAGGTTTGGTGTGAATATTAACCTTACGTTTTAATCTTTATACTTTTAAAAATAATCAATCATGAAAAATATTTTTATTGCATCTTTTGCCGCCTTTGGCTTGATGCTTATGAGTGGCTGTTCTTTGGATGGGTTGGATCAAGATCCAAACAGACCCACTCAAGTAACCCCGGATTTGGTATTGAATGGTATCGGCTTTTCAGTGAATCAACGTCCATGGGGCGGCGATGCGCGCATTTGTCAATACAATCTGTGTAATTATAATTACTACGGTAATAATGAATACAACTGGGGCGGCGCTTCTTGGTCTTACACCACATTGAAGAACGTTTTGAAAATGGAAGAAGAGGCAAAGCGCGTTGGAAGTCCTGCCGTAAACCCTTATTCTGCTTTGGGTAAGTTTTTTAGGGCTTATTTGTATTATCAAATGACCATGTTGACCGGTGATTTGCCAATGAGCGAAGCCTTGAAGTCAGACAATTTCCTGCCCAAATACGATTCTCAAAAGGAGGTGTTTAAGCAAATTTTGGTTTGGTTAGAAGAAGCCAATACTGATATGGCTAGTCTTTTGAGCAGCGGGAATAGTTCTTTCGCCGGTGATATTTACTACAACAACAATTTGGCATCTTGGCAGAAGTTAAACAATGCTTTTACGTTGCGTGTCTTGATTGCATTGAGTAAAAAGGAAGGCGATGCGGATCTCAATATCAAAGCAAAGTTTAGCAATATTGTTTCGAATGCTGCAAAGTATCCAGTTTTCACCTCAAATGCGGATAATTTTCAATTTATTTACAACAGCACTTTGAATAAGTATCCTGTGAGTCCTGACAACTATGGTTTTGATGCACTGCGCTACAATATGTCGTCTACCAATTTGTCTGTTCTTACCTATTTGAAGGATCCCCGTGTATTTATAATCGCTGAACCTGCAGGTTCAAAGCTGAAGGCTGGATCTGGCTACACCGATTTTAGTTCCTTTGTAGGTGCTGATGCGAATCAAGATTTGGCAGACATGTCTACCAAGATGCAGGTTTCAAACGGAGGTAACTTCCTCAATGGCGAATATTCATTGTACAACCGCTACCGTTATTATAGAACATTTACTGCAGAACCTGGTATTTTGGTTGGATACGCAGAAATGTGTTTCAATATGGCCGAAGCCGCTCATAGGGGATGGATTTCAGAAAATGCATCTAGTTGGTACGAAAAAGGCATCAAAGCAAGTTTTGATTTTTACGGTGTAAAAAATGGTGCAATGGATGTGTATGCATTCAAAAACGGTGGTACACCCACCAATGGCGCTGATTACATCAAGAATGTTTACAATTTTGATGAGGCTGCCTATTTCAATCAGCCCGCTGTGAAATATGCTGGTGCAAATGAAACTGGTTTGAGACAAATTGTGGCTCAAAAGTACTTGGCCTTCTTCCAAAATAGCGGACTTGAGGGTTATTACAACTGGAGAAGAACTGGTTTCCCAACTTTCTCAGACAATGGTCCTGGTACAGGGAATAGCGGAGCGATTCCTAAGAGATACCAGTATCCTAATAGCGAGCGGACTAATAATTCTGCGAGTTTGCAAGCTGCATTGGATCGTCAATTCGGAGGAAAAGACGATATCAATGCCGACATGTGGATTTTGAAGTAATCATTCATTAGGTATAGTTTAATAGTTAGTAAGGGGGAGTAGGTAAAACTGCTCCCCTTTTTTTAAGTCAAATTCTATGGAAATCATCGAAAAAATTAAAACACTTTTTTTGGATCACGGTCAGGAGCGCTATGGTGAAGACGTTACGCAGCAAGAACATGCCATTCAATGCTATTTGTTAGCCCAAGAAGCCAATGCGGAATTAGCGTTGAGGGTTGCGGCCTTTTTGCACGATATCGGCCATTTGGCTTACCCTGAAACCGAGGGACATGCCAAAGACATGAAGCACGAAGAAATTGGGGCCACACTATTGCTGTCTTGGGGATTCGGAGAAAAAGTGGCGAGTATGGTTGAAACCCATGTTTGGGCAAAGCGATATTTGGTGAGTTGTGAACCCTATTACATCAATCGTCTAAGTGCTGCCAGTTTGAAGAGTTTTCAAATGCAGGGTGGCTTGATGACCGATGAAGAAGTGGCGTTAGCCCGAAAGCATCCCTACTTCCAACAAGCTTTGAATTTGAGGCGATGGGACGATACAGGAAAGCGTGTTGATCTCGTATCCGAAATTCCTGCCCAAGTTTGGGATGATCTGGAAAAATGCTTGGCGATGAACGCTTAGTTGAGCAGTTGTCCAAGGGTATCTTCCGCCATGCCGAAGCCAAGTGTCATGCCCGCACCACCGGGGCCATTGGCCAAGAATACGCCTGGTTCGATTTCCTCGAACCACTCACTTTGTCCATTTTGCATCTTCAAGTACTGGCCGGTCCAACGCTGAGCCATTTGTACTTGGGGAATTTCCATCACATCATTCATGTAGTCTAGGATGAGCTGATCTACATCGTCTTGTTGAAATGGCTCGTGGTGCATGCCGTAATCATGGCTATCGCCCAAGGTAAGCTGGTTGTTGTAGTTCTGACTCACCAATAGATGAATGCCATGGTATACCTGTTTGGGGTAGTTTTCACTGGCCCATTTTTTATAAATGGCGGTGGAGGGAAGTTTGTCGTAACTGCCATAATGCAAAAAACTCAATCCAGCGCAAAGGGCGGGGATGGTTTGAGAAATCCGCGCAGTTCTGAGCATATTGAGCTGACTGATAGTAACTGGAGCTGACTCAAATACACCGGGGTATAAGAGTTGGGTTTCGTAGCCGCTACAAAGTACAATGATATCGGCCTCGTAGCGTTGTTTTTTTGCTGTGACAATGAAACTTGTACCGATGTCAATGACCGGTGAATTAAAATGAAAATTGATGCCGTGGGTAGCCTGTAAATATTGGGGCAATAGCCGTATGGCTTCCCTTGATTCTACAATGATTTCAGTTCCGCTGTAAATAGCGCCATGGTTATTTTGGCTATGGGCGTAGGGGAACAGGGCTTTGGTTTCTTGTTTGTTGAGCAATTGAAGCCTTTCGCGGTGCGGATTTTCGCGCTCCAAAAATTCACGACCCATTTCGAATTCGAGTTCGTTGGAAAGTAACTGTAGGCTGCCCGTTTGTTTATGCCATATATTGGCTGCTTTGCACACGTCAACCCATATTTGGCGCGATTTCATAGCGCGATCTAGCAGTTTTCCTTTGGGTTGTCCGATAGGCCAAACCATTCCAAAATTTCTTATTGAGGAACCGGTTGCCTTTTCAGAACGTTCAAAGACATCCACGGAATATCCCCTGTTGCTCAGTGATTTGGCATAGGCTAGTCCTAGGATTCCGGCGCCTATTACGATGGCTTTAGGTTGTGATGATGTGTGCATGATTGGACGAAGATTTCTTTTTTTGAAGTTGATATGGAATAAATAAGGCAAGGATAAAAATGAGGCAAGATCCTACGATAATGAGGTCTAAGTACAAGGATGTCCATCGAACGGAGTCTAGCTTGTTGAGTAAAGCGAAAGAACTAATGATTAGGGAGAACAGGTAACCCACACTATCGGCGATGTAGATCAAAAACCCAGAATTGCCAGATTCACCAGAAAAACCCACAATTCTATCCATCACACTGATATTGATGAGAATATAACCTAAGTAAAATCCACCCCCAGTAAACATCAGTAACCCTACGATTGACAAGCGTTGCTGATCAAACAATATTGTTGCTGCGATACTGGTTAGTACGCCAATGATGATAGAAATGGTGGTGGTATTCAAGGCCACTTGATGGTTTTTGATCCAAGAGAATAGTGGGATTAAACACAACAACACTAAAGAAACCGCGAGTTCCATGTTGGTAAAAACCTCCCGGGAATAAGCGCCGTTTTCGATGAGCATTTCGGCTGTGAAGTTGTCTCTGAAGTCCCTCATGATCGTGAATATTCCATAAATTACTACAAAGGGGACGAGTATCGGGCCGTGGTCGCGCAGAAATTGCTGCTGCTGGGTGGCGGTCATAGGTTTTCTGGCATTTCTCAATTTGAGGTCCTCTGCATTCGGTGGAGGTAGTTTTTCTAAAATCAAAATCACCAATGCAGCGGCAATGAGGGCAATTACGGCAGTGAAAAATGGTACTTGATGTATTTGTAAGCTGAGTGCATTTTGAAGGTAAAGACCGAAAGTTTTCACCCATCCTGATGAAAATACAAAGGTGCAAGCCAGCATCGCTCCAATGAGTTCTGTATATTTTCTTCCTTCCACATAAGAAAATACGATTCCCCAAACCAAACCTAGTGGAAATCCATTGAACAACATCAATAAGGGCCATGTTGTGGGCGGTAGAAACTGTAGTAGGTATAAGGGGATGGTGGCTAGCGACAAAATTGCGATTAGATAGATGCTCCGGTCTTCGTGTTTGATTTTGCCTAACATGCGAATTCCGTAGAATTTACTCAATGTGTACCCCAATAATTGGGCTAATACCATCCAAATTTTAACATTGACACCCCAAACCAAAAGATTGTCGTAGACCAAGGCTGAAAAAGGTTTTCTTACCGCATACATGAAAGTGTAAAGGCAAAAGGTAGTAATGCCCAACAATATGGCATGGATGAGGTGTTTTCGGTGGTGGATTACTTGGGCCATTTGTAGTCTAAGTTTTTGATATTGACATTGGTGAGAGTCTCCAGCCTTGCCAAGGTTTCTTTGTAGCCACCCATTAACTCGGAGGGGTGGTGGGCATCGCTGTTCATGAGTAATGGTATGTGTTCTGCTGCAAGGGATTCGAGCAATCCATAACGCGGGTAGGGTTGGGATAACCCTTTTTTGTATAGGGATCGGGTATTGATTTCGACAAATTGGTATTGCGATTTATTTTCAATTAACCTTTCGGCGAGTTCTTGGTAAAACCAATCGCTCATACCATCGAATTCGGGTAGCTGTTGGGCATTAAGGACAATCTTGTCTACATGTCCAATGATTTTAACTTTGTTGTGTAAAATCGGCGTGGTGAGCATTTGTTCTGTGGCATCTAAATAGTTCTTAAGAATTTTTTTCAATGAATATTGATGTCCTTTCAGGGCAAGCATAAATTGTGCATAGGTGCCATCAATTTCGTAGAATTTTGGTGATTCACTTTTGCTTGTTGGATCCTTAAGAAAATGAATGCTACAAATCAGGTAGTCTGCCTGTTGAATGCGCAATTCTGATAAGCTCGGAAAATTCAATCCTTCCAAAAAATCTATTTCAAATCCATGCAGAATCTTGATTTTGCCCTTCTGTGATTGCTTGAGCGATAAAATATGTTCGCAATAGGCATCCAATTTCTCGGGGTTCATGCTCCAGTTGCACTGAAATGGAAGGGGTGCGTGTGCGCTGAATCCCAAGTATTTGAAATTCAACTCTATGGCTTTTTTGATAAAGTCCTCTGGCGCGCCTTTGCCATCACAATAGTCGGTGTGTGTATGTAGATTCACAATAAACTGGGTAGGCGAAGTAACCAGTCTAGTGTTTGATTAATTTGTGCTGGGTGTTAAGGATTGGTTATTTTCGATTTTTTCGATTCCTCAAATTGAGGATTTTATAGAAATCGGGACCTGCCGATTTGAGAAAAAGTTCGGCCATGGCTTCCCGTAAGTTGCTCACGACGGCGGTGCTAGGGTAAGCGTTCCATCGCACATTGCTTTTGTCTGCGGCCATCAAAATGTTCCATTGACATTGGGCGTGGTACCCCCGTAAAATATCAAATTTTGTACTGCCTAAATTGGCAACCCTGTCTGCATTGGTGACACCGGCTTTTCTCATTAGAGAGAATATGACATCGGGTAGGGTGCCCTGGGCCTGTTTTGAGTCGCTGTGGGTGAAAGCATCAATTCGGTCGAATAAATTGGCTGATTTTAGCGCTATTTCTGTGGTTTCTTGACTCA
>Ga0079300_10001039_pt1 | contig 10908 bp, 8 predicted proteins | sample Wag4_2014_7_11_FD_74799 | JGI IMG/M metagenome (GOLD analysis project Ga0079300, IMG submission 74799) | Fresh water microbial communities from Ohio, USA - Utica-2 Time Series HT 2014_7_11 | ecosystem: Environmental > Aquatic > Freshwater > Water tank | place: USA: Ohio | collected 2014-07-11
TGAATAGGTTCACATCAAATAGCGCAGTCTGCCAACGCTCAAGAAGATCAGGGTGGACCTTGCCGGTATCCATCGCTCTATCAAATTCAGCAACCAGTGTTCTTACTCGCTCAGCTGGTTCGTACTCAGGCAGACCAGCATCAGCAACTAGGGAAGCAGGGATTGAGTGAATTGCGGAAATGGCCTGACCGATAGAGCTAACTAGCCCATCATCCAATCTCAATCGAGATAAATCAGCTGGAGCACCTGGAACGTATTCAAAGGCCAAGGCATTTCTAATTGCTTTAGGAGAGGTTTTACCCAGATATGAAGAGATGCCAAAAGGCAGCGAAACGTTCTTGAGAACCTGTAGGGCTCTTACCTCTGTGCCCAGATCTGTGTTGGCTAGTGAGTCCAATGGGGATTTCAACAGGATCAGGCGACCATCGTCTGTGGTCAATAGTTCAACAGCCACAGCTGCATCGTCTCTGGTCAGGTTCTGAACTTGAACGAAATGTAGGCCAGGCAGAGCATCGGCTGCTAACGCCGCTAAAATCAAGGAAGGTTTACCCATAGTTTTTAGGTTAGACAAAAACTTCGATAACCCCTGTTATCGCCACGCATTAGAGATAGAACATAAAGAAAGAATCATGAGCATCCCATTAGTTTTGCCAATGGCCCAAGCGGTACTTAACCGTGATGCCGAAGCACGGGATGATGCTGAGCTTTTTGACAAACTATGGCTTGAACCAGAGACCCGAATCATTGTTCTTTATAAAGGTAAGACCCTGATTCATGATGGTCATCTAAGACTTCTAACTACTGAGCAAGCTTCTGCTGGCAAGTACAGGGTCTATTTAGGTAGAACAACTGTTGAACTAGGGGATCAAAAGATTGGCACAGCAGTCGTACTTTCAGTCCTAAGCGATAACGCTGCTAAAGCTATCGAGCCTGATGATTCTAAATGGCATGAACTAAGAAGAAGTGGTGCTGGATTGCATCCAAGAGATGCTGCACTGTTTACTCAAGCACTAGCTATACATAACTGGCATGAAACCCATCAGCACTGTCCTGCCTGTGGAGCAATCACGATTATGCAACAAGGTGGTTGGTCGAGGCTTTGTGTTTCAGAAGAGAGACAACTATTTCCTAGAACCGATGCTGCTGTGATTGTCTGCATCACAGATGATCAAGACAGACTTCTACTTGGTACTCAAGGAAGTTGGGAGCAGAACCGTTGGTCTATTTTGGCTGGCTTTGTTGAGGCAGCTGAATCTTTAGAAGCAGCGGTAGTAAGAGAGATGTTAGAAGAGTCAGGTCTACTTGTTACTAACCCTGTTTATCTTGCTAGCCAATCCTGGCCTTACCCTTACTCGCTAATGCTTGGCTTCACAGCAAAACTAGATCCAAGTAATGGACCTGAAAGCATCAGACCTGACGGAATTGAAATTGCCAAGCTGCGCTGGTTCACAAGAGAAGAACTAAAAGCAGAAGCTGCAAGCATTCTTCTTCCTTCAAAGATTTCTATTGCTCGATCACTAATTGAAAACTGGATGGGTGAAGAAATCATTTCAGCTACAGAACTTGGCAGGTAGCTATGCAGTATGAAGCAGAAGATATTCTCAATGCACTTGATGAACAGCAACGTGAAGCAGCTCAATCTTTATTAGGTCCAACCGTGATTCTGGCTGGAGCGGGAACTGGTAAGACCAGAACAATCACTCACAGAATTGCCTATGGAATTCTGCGCGGAGACTTTTCTGAGAATCGTGTAATGGCTCTGACCTATACCAACCGTGCAGCAGGTGAACTAAGAGCTCGACTTCGAGGTTTGGGTGTGCATTCGGTAAATGCCAAAACATTTCACGCTGCCGCCTTATCTCAACTTGAATACTTTTGGCGAGACTTCTTTGGCATTGAAGCCCCTAGGGTCCTCGACTCTAAGTCAAAAGCAATTGGTAAGGCCGCCGAAGCTCTAAAGATTCGTTTAGATGCCAACACAATTAGAGACATCGCTTCTGAAATTGAATGGCGTAAGTATTCAATGCTGAGCCTCGAACAGTACCTAGATGTGATTTCATCAAGGCCTGTAATCCAAGGTCTTGCACCTATTCGCTCATATGAGATTCAGGTGGCTTATGAGGATGCGAAGGTCAAAGCAAAGCAGATTGACTGGGAAGATGTTCTACTTCTCTGCACGGGCATGCTGAAATCAGAACCGAGGGCTTTAGCTCATGTTCATCAGCAGTATCGCTTCTTCACTGTTGATGAGTATCAGGACATCTCTAAGTTGCAGCAGGAACTGCTAGATACCTGGCTAGGTGATAGGAGTGATCTATGTGTTGTTGGTGACCCTAACCAAACCATTTATTCATTCAGCGGTGCTAATGCATCATTCCTAGAGAACTTTGACTCAAGGTATCCAGGTGCGAATGTTATTGAGCTAACCAAGAACTACCGATCAACTCCTGAAATCATTGGGGTAGCGAACAGGGTCAGAGGAAATCAAAAGTTTGAACCGCTTGAAGCGATTAGACCAAGAGGAATAGAACCTCAGGTTCTAGAGTTCCAAGACAGAGAAAAAGAATGTGATTTTGTTGCTAACAAGATCAAGGATCTACTTTCATCTGGAATGAAGGCAAGCCAGATTGCTGTTCTGTATCGAATCAATGCCCAATCTGAACACATTGAGAATGCTCTAAGTAGAGCGGGTGTTGAATATCAAGTTAGGGGAGGCCAGCGCTACTTCAGTAGACCAGAGATTATGTCTGCTGTGCGAATGGTTAGAGCGGAAGCTGCGAACCCAACTGGTAAAGCTTTGTATGAAACAGTTTCAGCAATAGCGAGAAGCCTAGGTTGGCAGAGCATCGCACCTAATGTTTCAGGCAGAGCGCTAGAAGAATGGGAAGCACTGAACTCACTAGTTCAGATTGCTGATGAACTTGGTGAAGATGCAACAATAAAAACTTTTGCTAATGAATTAGAAGAGCGTCAAAGATCTCAGCATGAACCAACCAGAGAATCAATTACCTTGAGCACTATTCACGCTGCAAAGGGTCTTGAATACAAAGCTGTTTTCATTATTGGTGCTGTTGAAGGTTACATGCCGATTAGTTATGCCAAGACGGAACTTCAGATCTCAGAAGAGCAGAGACTTTTCTATGTTGGCGTTACTAGAGCAAAGGACCAACTATTCATAACCTGGGCTAACAAAGACGGAGCTGACGACAGGCAGCGAACTAGAAGTAGATACCTAGACCTAATCTAAGATTCTGCAGTTGCAGAGTTTATGGAAACTGTACTTAGTTCTCGAAACATCACCCGTTGCATAATCAATCAGATAGCCATCTTGAAACTTGTTATCTTCATCTTTTGAAATAGAAAATCCAGCTGATTGATCAAGCTGTCGAAGAATAACTCTCAAAGCTAATCCCGTTGCTGTCAGCAAGGCTGAACTGTCATCTCTAGTTCTTGGTAGATCAATCAGTTGGGATGCAATAGCAGGCCAAGCTGGATCTTCATCAACTTTAGATTCAGCAAGACAGTTGAGGCATGGAGTAACTCCAGGAAAAACAATCGGACTAATTTGTGCTTCATACAAATCAAAATTTATGTTTAGATGCGGAACATCTCTATTTAGCCAACGCAGGTAGGAGATGGGTCTGGTGGCGAGGTGACCCACTGTGATGGCAAAGGAAATCACTAAGTCTTTACTGGGCTTGTAGTTCAGGTCAACAAATCTTTCAGTCACGTTCTTAGTAAGTGAGAACATCACTAATTCCTGCTTTAGTGTCTCAAGACGTGATTTTCCCAGGTCTTCAGCTTTGAAACCTAGTTCGCCTAGATCTGTTCTTAGCACCTTGCCATCGTCATGGCTTACTACCTTGCCAACTCCACTGGCCAATAACCCTTTAGCTAATAGAGAGCCACTCTTATCTAGTTGATCGATGTGGACAATCCGCTGCCAACGTTCAGCAAGCACCATCTCCGGGTTTACTTCATAGTCCAGGGCTGCTCTAGCTAGTTCTGCAAAGGCGAGTTCCTGCCAAGCCCCGTAAGTGTTACTAGTTGACCCTTCGCCCTCCATAACGGGAGAGAGTTTTTCAATAAGAGATTGAGTGGTTCCTGACTCCGCCTTGTAGGTTTCATCTAGAACGTCTTGTTGACCATCAACCACTCCGCTATAGAGAGCTGCGATGATTTGTTGTTGGGCTAAAGATAACTCTGAGATAGAGACACTTTTCTTGCCTAGACCAACCTGAATTGTGTTTGGGTCACGCCAAACCGAAGGTTGAGCTTTGTTGATTCGATGAAACACGTTCTACAGTCTGCCTAAATTCTTTAGACTCTGCTCTTGTTCTCAACAACTATTCGCCGAGTAAATCTCTCAGTGCTTGGTCCATCGCATCTGGAATACCTAAGTCAGCTTTAATTCTTGCAACGTACTTGTCTGGGTTATCGATATCTTCTGCTGTTGGCAGGAAGTCGGGGTGATCCCATAGTTCATCGCGTTTCTGATTTCCTAATGCTTCACCGATTAGTTGCCATAAAGCAGTTGCTTCTCTAATGCGCTTAGGTCTCAATTCAAGTCCAACTAATGTTTGGAAAGTACTTTCAGCTGGACCACCTGTAGCACGTCTTCTTCTGACTGCTTCTCTAATTGCATCTGCCTTAGGTAAACGCTTGGCTGCATCACTAGTTACCGCATCAACCCAACCTTCAATGAGAGCGAGGTTTGTTTCAATGCTGTCTAGAGCGGATTGTTGACTTGGGGATCTTGAAGCTAGGAATGCTCCTGACTCCAAGGCTGCCTGCAGTTCTGCAGGATTTTGTGGATCAAAGTCTTCGCTGATTTCTTGCATGCGACTTGTATCAAAAGTAATGCCTGCAGCGTACTCACGAATCTGGGCAACAACTTTTTCTCTTAGCCAGCGTGAGTGTTTGAACAATCTTGTGTGAGCAAGTTCTCTAAGCACTAGATAGATATATGCCTGGTCTTTGTCATTACCAAGTTCAAGAGTTGCGATGAACTCTTGCAAGTTTTGAATTACAAAAGCTGGTCTCTGGTCAACATAGATTGGTAAACCAATTTCAGTTCCTGTCAGAGCTTCTTTAGAGAGCTGTCCTAGAGCTTGACCTAGTTGCATTGCAAACATCATTGCTCCAGCAGATCTCATGATCTCGCTTGCACCTTTGAGAGATTCTTGTAATTCTTCAGGGAGCTGTTCTTGGATAGCTTCACCAAGAGATCTGTTCATTCGATCAGCTACTGGCTCGGCTAGAAGTTTGAAAAGCGGTAGGGCATCATCTACCCACAAAGTTCGGCTTAGAAGTTTAGGCTCAAGAATTACTTCCGAAATGCTCGTTGCCTCATTGAGCCATAGGTTTGCAATACCAATAGCCTCGCTGAGTTCTCTTCGACCCTTGTCATCAACAGATGTTGCTCCGACCTTGGCTAGCTCTTTAGCTCCTTGAGCTGCAGCTTGCCAATTTACTCCTGATCCTTCTGTTGGGGGATTAGGAATTAGAAATGCACCTTGAATGTTGGAGAAGAGTTTCTGCAGGGACTCGGGTGTGCCATCAAAACCAGCAGCCTGAGCTAGAGCCTCTGGGTCAAACCCTTGGCTAAGCATTTCCTCCCAGATACGTCTTAGTTCTTCTGGGTCGGGTAGTCCGTTTTGATTGTCTTCGCTCATGTGTCCTCTTAGTATCAACGCTAAAGGCAATTTCTCTCAAACTCCATATCCCTGTAGTCAACTTGGTGTTTGTTCGCCATAAGCGTTGCTGTGTGGGGCCTGAAAGCCTAGAACTTCATGAAGATGGCCCTGTCAGTCAGAGGGCTCGTTTAGGCTGAAGACAATGATGTCTAATGATGTAAAGCCTCGGAGAAGATTCCCATTGGGGAGAGTATTTAGTTGGTTCACCACAGCCGCCATTGTCGGCGGTGGCCTCTTTCTAGTCGTTGCTCCAACCCCTTACTTGGTTGAGCAACCGGGTCCTGTCTACAACTTGCTGTCAGAAATAAACGGCGAGCCAATGATTTCTATTTCTGAGCAAAAGACTTATCCAGTTTCAGGTGATCTAGATATGCTCACCGTTACCATGAGAGGCAACTCAACTAAGGGAGCTTCTTGGCTTGAAGTTGGTCTTGCTCAGTTGGATTCTGCTTTGACTGTTGTGAAGATCACAGATATTTACCCTGAGGGTTGGGACGATAAGAGGCTCAGCGATGAGGCAGACATGATGATGTTGGATTCTCAAGCCAATGCAAAAGCTGCTGCTCTAAATCTTTTGGACATTCCATACACAGCAGTGATTAAAGTGACCATGGTTGAAAAGAAGGGTCCTGCCGGAGGAATTCTGAAAGCAGCGGACACCCTTGTTTCTATTCAAGGCGAAAAGGCAACAGGGCTGACTCAAGTGCAGAAACTTGTTGCAGAGACCAAAGGCGAAAGACCAGTTGAACTTGAAGTAATCAGAGATGGTAAGACGCTCTCACTAAGTGTTCTGCCAAAACTTATTGATAATAAATGGCGCATGGGTATTTACGTTCAGACTGTCCCAACTTTCCCATTCCCTATTGATGTCAAAGTTGGAAATGTCGGTGGACCAAGTGCAGGGCAAGTCCTTGCATTGGCAATCTACGACAAGTTAACTCCAGGAGAACTAACTGGCGGCAAGAGAATTGCGGGGACTGGAACTATCACTCCTGATGGACAGATTGGTCCAGTCGGAGGAGTCAAGCAAAAGATGTATGGAGCTCAAAGGGCTGGAGTTGAGTGGTTCTTAGCTCCTAGTGAAAACTGTGATCAGGTAGTTGGAAACATCCCTGATGGACTTACAGTTATAAAGGTTTCAACAATTCAGGATTCACTTGAGGCAGTAAAGGCGATTGCTAGCAACAAGGGCATCGACAAGCTTCAATCTTGCACACAACAAATAACAGCTAAGGAAAAACAATGAGTCAGATTAACGCAGCAGACCTTCGCAAGCGAGCGCCTCTAGCAATATCAATCGGTATTGTCGCTGTCTTGGCGATTGCACTGGTTAGCGGATCAAGTGTCTACACAGATGTGTTGTGGTTCGATCAACTTGGCTTCCTATCTGTGTTCACAACTCAGATCTGGGCTCAAGTAGCGGTCTTTACAGTAACAGCTCTATTTGCTGCAGTGGTCGTGTGGGTAAACATTTATCTCGCCTGGAGATTGAGACCTATCTATGTCACAGGTAATGACTTCTTTGGAAGAGACCTAACTGAATATCGACAGGTCCTGGATCGTCTTCGCAAGAGACTTCTATTGATTGTTCCTATTGCGATTGGAATCTTTGTTGGCTCTTCACAAAGTTCTGATTGGCAGTCCGTTGTTCTGTTTTTCAACAGCACTGCATCAGGTGTAACAGACCCACAGTTCAACATGGACGTGAGCTTCTATCTATTTGATCTTCCTTTCTATATCCTTTTGGTTTCTTACCTAATGGTCGTGACTTTCCTAGCTCTGATCCCAGTTATCTTGTTCCACTTGGTCTATGGAGGAATTAAGTTCAACGGCAAGCAGTCATCTTTCTCAAAGACTGCTCGAGTTCAGATTTCAGTTTTGGCATCAGTTTTCATGGCCCTACTTGGAGCAACTATTTGGCTGGGCCAGTACGAAACCCTTACAAGCTCTGCAGGTCTATTCACTGGTGCAACATACTCTGACGTGAATGCAAGCATTCCTGCTGCACAGATTCTTACTGCAATTGCTTTTGTAGTTGCCATCATTTATCTAGCGGTTGCTGTAATCGCTAAGTGGAGACTGGCAATCCTAGGCACTTCTCTAATGTTGGTTCTTGCTGTTGTTCTTGGTGGAGTATGGCCTGGCATCGTTCAGACATTCCAAGTAGTTCCAAACGAAAGAACTCTTGAAGCCGAATACATTCAGCGCAACATTGAAGCAACTAGAACTGCATATGGTTTGGACAAGGTTCAGACCGTCGAGTATGACGCTAAGACCACAGCAACTGCTGACGCTCTAAAGAAGGATGCTCAGACAGCTGCACAGATCAGAATTCTCGATCCAAACCTGGTTAGCTCTTCATTCAAGCAACTAGAGCAGTATCGCCAGTACTACGGTTTCCAGAATCACCTAGATGTTGATCGCTACAAGATCAATGGAAAAGTTCAAGACACTGTTCTTGCAGTTCGTGAACTAAACCAGTCTGGACTTGGTTCTTCACAGTCTTGGTACAACAACGTTGTCGTTTTCACTCACGGTTATGGAATGGTCGCGGCATACGGAAACCAGCGCTCCGCTGATGGTCAGCCTGTGTTCTTGCAATCAGGTATTCCTTCAAAGGGACTTCTAGGCGATTACGAACCTCGCATTTACTTTGGTGAGAGCTCACCTCTTTACTCAATCGTTGGTGCTCCAGACGGAGCTGCAGACAAGGAACTTGACTACCCTGCGGGTGAAGACAGTGCTTCAACAGACCAGCAGACGATGACAACTTTCAAGGGTGATGGTGGACCTAAGCTGGACGACATCTTCAAGCGTTTGTCTTACTCTTTGAAGTTCCAGAGCGAGCAGATTCTCTTGTCTGATGCAGTTAGCAATTCATCTCAGATTCTTTACAACAGAAACCCTAGAGAGCGTGTTGCTCAGGTAGCTCCATACCTAACACTCGACAACGACATCTATCCAGCAATCGTTGAGGGCAAGGTTGTTTGGATTGTTGATGGTTACACCACTTCAGCAAACTACCCATACTCAAGAGCTGAAAACTTCGACAGCACAATTGCGGACAGCTCAACTACTGCTCCAATTAGACGCGGATCCATCAACTACATCCGAAACTCTGTGAAGGCAACTGTTGATGCCTACGACGGTTCTGTGAAGCTTTACGCATGGGATGACAAGGATCCAATCTTGAAGACCTGGATGAAAGTTTTCCCAAACACCGTCAAGCCAGTTTCTGAGATGTCAGGCGCTCTGCTTTCACACATTAGATATCCTGCAGATCTATTCAAGATGCAACGTGGAATTCTAGGTCAGTATCACGTTGCTGACGCTGGAGCTTTCTACTCACAGCAGGACGCATGGATGACACCTAATGATCCAGTTGATCAGGGTCAGGGAACTGGCGAATTGCAGCCACCTTATTACTTGACTCTTCAGGTTCCTACACAGGAAAGTCCGTCATTTTCGATTTACTCAACCTTCATCCCTAAATCAACTGGTGATGCAAGCCGAAACGTTCTAACCGGGTATCTGGTTGCCGATTCGGATGCGGGAGATAAGGATGGAGTAGTTTCCGAGCATTACGGAAAGCTAAGACTATTGACATTGCCGAGGACAACAATTGTTCCAGGTCCTGGTCAGGTTCAAAACAACTTCAACTCAGATAGCGAAGTTTCAAAACTTCTAAACATTCTGAGACAGGGTTCGACCAAGGTGCTCAACGGAAACCTATTGACTCTTCCTATCGGTGGTGGCCTTCTCTATGTGCAGCCGGTTTACATTCAGTCAACTGGAGAAACATCATTCCCACTTCTAAAGAAAGTTCTAGTTGCCTTCGGTGACAAGATTGCCTTCGAGGACAACTTGGATTCTGCTTTGAATGCTCTGTTTACCGGAAGCGGTGGATCTGACGGGGGAGTTATTCCTCCGGTTGATCCAGGTCAAACTGCTGACGAGCAGTTGGCAACAGCTCTTCAGAATGCCCGTCAAGCAATGATCGATAAAGATGAGGCTATGAAAGCTGGAGACTGGACCGCTTACGGCAAGGCTGATGCTCGTCTAAAGGCTGCGATTGCTGCAGCTTTGGAGGCTAGCAAGTAACACTTAGTTTGTGTTATGCTGAAACTTCGCCGCGGGGTGGAGCAGTTCGGTAGCTCGCCGGGCTCATAACCCGGAGGTCGTAGGTTCAAATCCTGCCTCCGCAACCAAAAGTAAAAGGGTCCCAACATTAGTTGGGACCCTTTCTTTATGTTCATAACTTTCCCCTCGCATCAATGAACTTTGTATGCTCCTTGAATGCTCATCCTTGCTAGCCTCCTGCTTTCAACCGCTAGCTTTGCCTCCGCTCCTAGTTGCCCAGCGGCTTTTAGTGTTGTTAACACGACTATTGGAGCGATAAGCGATTCAAATCTGCTCAACCTGTGTGTTTCTAAAGCATCTTTCATAAAAGGCACAAACGGTTCTTTGAGCCTGGTTTTGGGATCTAGCTCAAACAACGCTCCAAAGTGTTTGGTTTATCCGAATGGATTGAGTTTGGATCTCACCTATGGACTTCTATCCAGTGGACATGTTGGTTGTTGGAGTTTGTATCCACCTAACCAAGCTGTTGCGATTGTGAACATTGGAAAACCTAGCCAGACCAAGCTCTATTCAGCTCTAAAATCGTTTAGGCCTCAGGTTCCAAGAATTTTCCTAAAACCTTCGAAGAATATTGAAGTTGGAACAAGAATGAGCTTTAGTTCATCAGCTCGGTCAGAGACAATCAAAACAAAGATACTCACCCTTCCAGCTCAAATCAGGTTTAGACCAGTGAGGTTCTCTTGGCAGCTTAGCCATGGTGGGTTCAAACCAATTGTCAGCACAACGCCTACTTGGGCGTTCACTCCAGCAATTCAAGGCGACGCAAAAGTTTCACTTTCGGTTTGGTATTCAATTGAATATTCGTTCACCGGACTCAATTCGTGGACTCAAGTGAAACCAAATATTGGATTGGTTGCCAGCCCTTTGAGCTTTCAAGTAGATTCGACAGCTGTGCCAGAGAACCCTAAAGATCCTCCTCGTCTTGTTAACCAGCCTTGTCTATTGGGCTCAAAAGCTTGGAGGTGCTAACTTTCAGTTTTTTGTCAGGCGTTGTTCATACAATTATCTAGTTCCCTGCATAAAGTAGGAGACCGAGGGCATAGATAGAGGAGTCTGGAATGACTGATGACAA
>Ga0079300_10001041_pt1 | contig 10901 bp, 10 predicted proteins | sample Wag4_2014_7_11_FD_74799 | JGI IMG/M metagenome (GOLD analysis project Ga0079300, IMG submission 74799) | Fresh water microbial communities from Ohio, USA - Utica-2 Time Series HT 2014_7_11 | ecosystem: Environmental > Aquatic > Freshwater > Water tank | place: USA: Ohio | collected 2014-07-11
CCCTCGAGGTTTGGGATGAGCTTTGGAATCAGGTCAAAAGGCACGAGAATTGATTTGGGCTTAACGTTGCGTTCACGGTGCTTTGCCACCTTGCATCAGCCCAAACCATGAAAACCATCTACCTCGTTCGCCACGCGAAGAGCTCTTGGGAATACCACGAGCTGCCTGACATGGACCGCCCGCTCAAGGGCCGCGGGATCCGCGATGCCCACCTCATGGCGGGCTGGCTCAGTGAACTGTTGCCAGAATCACCCGTTTTGTACGCTTCACCGGCAACCCGCACCCTGCACACGGCGATGATATTTGCCCGAACCCTGGGTGTGGCCCTCGATGACGTTCGGGTCGTTGACGCCCTTTATGCGGCTTCGCACGACGGAATCGCTGATGTGGTGCGCTCACTTCCTGACAACCAAAACCACGTCATGTTCTTTGGACACAACCCCGGAATGAGTGACTTTATTTCAGACTGTGTTCCGGGATTTACCGAAAATGTTCCGACTGCCGGTGTGGCGGTCCTCGAGGTGCCAATTTCTTTGTGGAAGGACTTGCGCAGCGAGGCAGAACTTCGGTACTTTGATTTTCCTAAAAACCTCAAGTAATACTTTTATAATATGGGAAAAATGAGCGACTTACGCTCTCGATTTGTCAATCGTGACCTCAGCTGGCTGCAGTTCAATGCCCGCGTGCTTCAAGAGGCCGAAGACGAGCGCAACCCATTGATTGAGCGAATTCGCTTTTTGGGAATCTTCTCTAACAACCTCGACGAGTTTTTTAGGGTTCGCTATGCGAGCATACAGCGCATGGAGTCTTCGACCGATGAAAAAAAGGTCAAAGAGACCCTTGGCGGCTGGAATCCAACAGACTTGCTGCACGCGATTCAGGCCGAAGTCAACGTCTTGAACGATCGCGTAGAGCGGGTGTACGACGCCCTGATGGGTCAACTCGAGGCCCAGGGCGTTAAAATCATTGACGAGCAGGACCTTACACAGGGTCAAAAAGACTTCATTCGCAAGTTTTACATCGAGAAGGTGAGTCCCACCGTGTTTGCCATGATTTTGCAAGACCACTTGCCCTTTCCTGAGCTGAACGACGCATCGATTTACCTCGCGATTCGCCTTTGGCCCAAATTGGGCGGAGACCCTGTGTTGTCGCTGGTTGAGGTTCCGGCCGAAATCCACGGACGCTTTGTCGAACTGCCCAAGTACGGCAAGAACTACCTGATGTTTTTGGACGACGTGCTGCGCCACAACCTGCAGTACGCGTACTTTCTCTTTCCGTCGCAACGCATTGAGGCCTACACGTTTAAAATATCTAGGGACGCAGAACTCGACATGGACCACCACGACGTCAGCCGTACCGTGCTCGACCGGGTGCGCCGCGGATTGGTGGATCGTCAAGTGGGCGACCCCGTGCGCATGGTCTACGACCGCGAAATGCCGTCTGAATTTTTGGCCTACTTGATGGGGCGCATTGGACTACAGAATTCCGACGCCGTGATTGCCGGAGCGCGCTACCACAACAAAAAGGACTTGATGCGCTTTCCCAACATCGGAGGGCCAGAACTTGAGCATCCGCGCCTCGAGCCGCTGCAGCACCCCGACCTCGACATGGAGAAGTCGCTGATGAACGTGGTGCGCCAGAAGGACGTGCTGCTGTTCTTGCCCTACCACAACTTCTTGAGCCTTGTGCGCTTCTTGCGCGAAGCCGCGATTGACCCCGCCGTCACCAAAATCAGCATTACGCTGTACCGATTGGCCAGCCAGTCGCGCATTGTGTCTGCACTGATTAATGCCGCCAAAAACGGCAAAAAAGTGCGCGTGGTCATCGAGCTGCAGGCCCGTTTTGACGAAGAAAACAACCTGCACTACCTCGAGAAGATGAGCAAAGAGGGCATCGAGGTGCAGACCGGTGTTGAAGGCCTTAAGGTGCACAGCAAAATCGTGCACATCGAGCGCACTACGGCCGACGGCGACAAAGAGTACTTTGCCGTGGTGGGCACGGGCAACTTCCACGAGGGTTCCGCCAAAGTCTACACCGACTACCAGCTTCTGACCGCCAATCCGGTCATTTGTGCCGATATAGCGCGGGTGTTCGAATTCCTGTACGAGCCCTACAAAGTCATTAAGTACAAGGAGTTGCTCGTGAGTCCGCACTACAGCCGCAGCGGAATCATCAAGTGCATCGACCGCGAAATTGCCCACGCTAAAAAGGGCAAGAAGGCCGAAATCATTATGAAGTTCAACTCGTTGAGCTCCTACGACATCGGCGAAAAGCTCTACGAGGCCAGCAAGGCCGGCGTCAAGGTGCGCCTGATTGTGCGCGGAATCTGCTGCGTCAAGCCCGGCGTCAAAGGCCTGAGCGAGAACATTCACGTGGTGAGCATCGTTGACCGCTTTCTCGAGCACAGCCGCGTGTACTACTTCTCGAACGACGGCGACCCCAAAATGTACCTTGCGTCGTTTGACATGATGACCCGCAACCTCGACCTTCGGGTTGAAGTGGGCGCGCCGGTGCTGGATCCCCGCATTCAGCGCGAAATTCTCGACCACCTCGAAATCCAACTTCGCGACAACGTCAAAGCACGGGTGTACGACGAAGAGGGCCGCAGCGTGCACCGCGTGGCGCCCGGACCGCGCATCCGCAGCCAAATGGAGCTGTACGAATATGTGAAAAAGCAAGCCAAAAAGCGCCGGGCATGAGTATGAAGTACCTGACGCTGGGGGCCATTGACATTGGTTCGAATTCGATTCGGCTGCTGATTAGCCATGTGATTCCGACGCCGACCTACACCTACTACAAAAAGGTGTCGATCACGCGTCTACCCGTGCGCCTCGGTTCAGACGTGTTTACCCAGGGCGAAATCAGCAAAGAGGCCGGCTATCGGCTCGTTGATGCGATGCGCGCGTTCGCCGCCATCATGCGCGTGAACGGGGTGACCGACTACCGAGCCTGTGCGACCTCGGCCATGCGTGAGGCTAAAAATTCCGCGCGTTGGATTCGCCGGGTGCGCCGCGCCACAGACATCAATATTGAGCTGATTGACGGCGAAGAAGAGGCTAAGCTCGTCTTTCACGCCAAGCTCTTTGACCGCATTCACCCCGAGGAGCCCAACCTCTGCTTTGTCGACGTGGGCGGGGGCTCGACCGAGCTCACCTTCTTTCGCGACGGCCAGGCATTGGCTTCGCGGTCTTTTGCCCTCGGAACCGTGCGCCTTCTCAGCGACGCCGACAGCGCTTCGGTGTGGAGCGACTTGCAGTCCTGGCTCGAGGCCGAATGCGCCAAGCTCGACGGCCCCGTGGCCTTGGTGGGCGCGGGCGGAAACATCAACAAAGCCCACAAAATCAGCGGACGCCCCGTCGAAGAACCGCTCAGCAAGCAGTACCTCGACCGGTTCAGCAAGCAGCTCGAATCGATGACAGCCGACGAGCGGGTGATGCAGCTCGGACTCAACTTGGACCGCGCCGACGTGATCGTGCCGGCGCTGCGCATCTACCGCCGGGTACTGCGCTGGACCCACGCTACCTGGGTTTACGTTCCCAAAATTGGGGTTTCGGACGGAATTGTGCGCGAACTTTACCACCGTAAACACCGCGCGCAATGGGAACAACGCCTCGAATCCTAGTCCTTCTCACTGCCGCAGTCGCGGCCTCATGCGGCATCAAGCCGTCAATGCCGGCGCCCTCAAAGCCCACTCGGGTCACCTTGACCACCGCCGAGGCACTTGACGCCCGCGACACCGTGTGGATTACGGGCTACAACCCTGAACTTGGGGGCTGGAACGGCCGCGGAATCGCCATGAAGCGCACCGACAGCCACGAGTGGCAGGCTGAGTTTCGCACCCGTGACAGTGCCATGGCCTTTAAGTTTACGCTCGGATCCTGGGCCAAAGAAGCCCGTTTGTCGGTCGGTCGGCCCTTTGGAGACGTGGCCGGATACCGCGGAATGGACACCGCCTTTCACGCCCTAGCCTTTAGTGCACCGCAGCGCACCAACGACGGCCAGGTAACTGGCGTGCTCAAAGAGCTTCTGACGCCGCCGGACCCCAAGGGACGCTTCCCGCAGCGCCCGCTGTGGATTTGGTCGAGCCAGCCCATCGTTCAAGGGCAGAAGTACGACCTTCTTCTAATGTCAGACGGCCAAAATTGCTTTGACCCTGCACAGACCAGTTTTGGGGTAGACTGGGCGGTCGACGAGGCCCTGGCCCAGCTTGAGGCCGAGGGCGCGATTCCGCCCACGGTGGTTGTGGGCCTGCAGTGCTCGTTTGAGCCCGACAACCAGCGCCGCAAAGAATACGGCCCGGGCGAGGTCGGTGACGCATACGCCGAATACCTGATGCACACCGTGCTGCCTTGGGCCCAGGCGCACATCACCCCGAGCGGCCGCACCTACTTCGCGGGTTCGTCCATGGGCGGAATCTTGGGATGGCGCCTCATGCACACGTACCCCGACCTCTTGGACGGGATCGTGTCGTTTTCGCCCGCCATCTATATTGAAGCGGGCGGAGGCCTCGTTGTTGACGGGCTCACCCCGTGGAAGGCCAAAAACTACTTCTGGCCCCAGGGCAAGCGCGCCTACTTCTACAACGGCGGATTGGGTCTTGACGCCGCCCTGCAGCCCGGAATCGACAAAATGCTTGATCAGCTCAAGGCCAACGGCCTAAAGCTCGGCACCGACTACCAGTGGAAGCTTGATTCCAAGGCGAACCACTACGAGTACGCGTGGCGCCTGCACTTTCCTGAAGCGTACCGGTGGGTAACCAGTCACTAGTAACTAGTAAAACTGGTTTCTGGTTTCTGGCTTTGCGCGGCTTGGCACGCTAACCAGAAGCAAGTAACGAGGAGCTAATTAGCCGCGCACGTAGTTCAGCGGGCACACCTCGCCGCGCTCTTCAAAGTACTGCCACGCGTCGATTTCGCGCAGGATGTCGTCCACGTGGCGCATCACGGTAAAGAAGTTCACTGACTGGTAGCGCACGATGCCCTGCTTGTCGATTAAGAAGGTTCCGCGCAGTGCGATGCGGTCGCCCTCGGCGTGCAGCTGGCCGTCTTCGTCGTAGGCCCACTCGCCGTTCAGTACGTGGTAGTTGTGGCTAGCGGTCTTGTTCAGGTCGGCCAGAATGGGGTAGGTGATGCCTTTGATTCCGCCCTCTGACTTGTCGAGGTTGAGCCATGCCTTGTGCGAAGCGTCGCTGTCGGTCGAACAGGCAATTACCTGCACGTTGCGCTTCTCAAACTCGGCCAGGTTGGCCTGAAACTCGTGCATTTCGATAGGGCAAACCGCGCTAAAGTCTTTGGGGTAGAAAAACAGCAGCACGTACTTCTGGCCTTCGAACTGTGCGAGGCTGTAGTCTTTGACAATTTCGCCGCCGTTGACAACGGCAGTTAGGCTGAATTCTGGAGCTTTTTTACCAACAAGTAGCGACATGGGATGCTTTTTAGATTGAGCACCAAAGGTAGTAACTAGTGGCGTGTAACTAGTGTCCGTGGCCGGCGTAGCCGCTCAACGCGAAGCCAGCGGCAATGCCCACCAAAACGACCAACCAGGTGCGCAACGGCAATCGGTGGTCCTTTTGCACCTCAAACAAAATGGTGCTGGACACGTGCAAAAAGATGCCGACGACGAGGCTTCCGACGACGACGTCGACGTGGGGGTGGGGCGGAATCAGCAATCCGGCCGCCGCGCCCATGGGGGCTGCTGCGGCAAGGGCCGCCATGGCAAGTGATCCGCGTCGGGCGGCAATGCCCTGATGCTGAAGCCAGTGGGCGACCAAAGCCGCAATGGGAAGGTTGTGGATGGCGAGCGACACGACGAATGCCGTCTGGGCGCCCTCACTCAGTCCAAATAGCGGAACCGCCTCGGCAAACGAGTGGATCCAAAGTCCGAGAAACGCAGGCCAGGGGTTGCCGTGGCCGTGGGTGTGGCCGTGTTCTAAGCCTTTGGACAGACCGTCGAGCGCGAACTGCAGAAAGTAGCCGATGACGATCCAGAGGCCCCAGGTGCTGCTCGGGACCGATTCGTGAGCGCTCGCCTCGGCCAGCTCGGGCATCCACAAAAACACCGTGACGGCAAACAAGAAGGCTCCCGAAAAGGCATTGGTGGTCGAAAGCCACGTCTTGGGCAGCATCTTGCGACCCAGCCAGGCGCCCACGACAAGCGGCATGGCCAGACCTAAGAGCAGAAGCACTTCGTTCATGGCGCAAAAGTACGGCCGATGGCAATGCAGCGGGGGCTGCTGGGCGACCAGGGGCTGCCGTCGTAGTCGCCCAAAAAGTGCACCGAGTGAAGGCCTGCGGCCTCAAAAAATGCTTCAAAGTCCGCCCGTTCCAGCAGCATTACGCGTTCGGTAAACGTTTCGACGCGATCGCCGTCGGTGACCTCGATGACTTTGTGCACAAAGTCTCCCTCGATCCAACGCTGGATGCGAAAGCAAATTCCGTCCACCGTATGGACGTCGTCGGGAATCAGGTTCGCCCGCACCTCGACCGCGTTCAAAAAATCCATGACCAAGGTGCCGTTCGAAGTGAGCGTCGCAGCCATGTTGGTCACCGCGCGCTGGTGCGCAGCTCGGTCGTCAAAAAATCCAAAACTTGTAAACCAGTTCACCACGGCGTCGTACGGGCCGCCGGGTAAGGGGTCAAGCATGCTGCCTACAAAAAGTTGGGCGTCGTGGCCTTTTTGGGCGGAATCTTCTCGTGCCTCGGCAATGCGGTGGGCGGCGAGGTCCAAGCCCGATACGCGGTAGCCTTGTTCGGCCAAAGGCCAGAGGTGGCGGCCCTGCCCGCAACCAACGTCCAGAATCCGACCGCCGGGGGCAAGGTTGAGAATTCCGACCACGGTTTGCACGGCCTGGCGCGCTTCATCTTCAGAGCGGTGGGCATAAAGCAACGGGTAGTAGGGCGAGTCAAACCACATGGCGGCAAAAGTAGTTCCGCGTTCGCCGTGGGTTAGCTGTTCAGCCAAAGGTTCGAAATTGCTTTGGCGGCGCCCACAAGTACAGCGGCAAAAACGATCCAGCGCACGGCGGGCTGGGCGGCTGGAATCCGCACCACGTAGCGCGCACCCAGCCAGGCGCCGGCGGCTGAACCGACCGCGAGCCACAGGGCTGCACCCCAGCGCACGTCGCCCAAGAACAGGTACACCAGGGTGGCGGGCACGGCCAGCACCAGCGCCAAGATCAGCTTGATTACGTTGGCGTCGCGCAGCGTCCAGCGTTCCACGAGTACCAGCGCGGCCAGCATCATGATTCCAATGCCCATTTGCACAAAGCCGCCATAAACGCCAATGGCAAAAAACGTGAGCCAGGTGGTCCAGCCGCCGTTTCGGCGCGCTTGGGTCGCGAGCCACTGCGAGGGTTTGGTGAACAGGGTAAAGAGCATCAGCGTCATCACCACGGCGATGCTGGCCTCCATAAAGGCGGGGCTGGCGAGGCTTCCGAGGAGTCCGCCCAAGAGGCTGCCGCCAAAGGTGGGCAGGGCCAGGCGGCGGCTTTCGCGCATCAGGTAGCGCTTGCGTGCGGACTTGCGCACGCTGAACACCGCGGTCAAGGTTTGGGCCATCACGCCGACGCGGTTGGTGGCGTTGGCCACGGACCCGTTAAGGCCCGAACCCAGCAGCAGCGTGAGGGTAATGGCCGAGCCGTTCCCGGCCAGGGTGTTTACGACCCCGGCGAGGAGTCCGCCAGTGAAAAAAAGAAGGTCGTTGACCATGGCGGCAAAGGTAGGGGATGTACTTTAGCACATATGAAGAAAAGCGTTGTTTTCCTTGCCGTACTTAGCCTTGTGGCGTGCAGCCAGGAACCCAAATCGGGCGAAGTGAGCTTCACGGCTACAGTTGACACCCTCGAGGTCGATGCCCTGCGGTGCTACACCGTGAACTACGAAGTGTGGGGTAGTCCCAGCGACACGGCCGGGGTGAACCTCGCGGTGCGCGGAATCCTTACCGCCGGTGCCGTTACCGACAGCAACAAGGCCGTCGACTACCTTCCGGCAGGCGACACCTTACGCGGCAGCTTTTACTACTTGAGTGTTCCGGTTACGGCCGGACCCGCTGAACTCGACCTGAGCGTCACCAAAATCGACCAACCATGAAGCACATCGGCGTACTGACCTCGGGGGGCGATTCGCCCGGAATGAATGCCTGCGTTCGGGCCGTCGTGCGCACCGCCGACCGCCACGGACTGCAGTGCACGGGCTTTTACCGCGGCTACGACGGCGTGCTTGCCGGCGACCATACGCCGCTCACGCGCTTTGACGTGCGCAACATTATTCACCGAGGCGGAACCTTTCTGCAGACCGCGCGCAGCGACGAGTTCCGCACGCCCGAAGGCCGTGCCAAAGCGGCGGCCAACTTGCGCGCCCTGGGCATCGAAGGCCTGGTGGTGGTGGGCGGTGACGGTTCGTTCACCGGCGCCAAGCTGCTCAGCGAAGAACACGGAATCCGTGTCATGGGCTGCCCGGGCACCATCGACAACGACCTTTTTGGCACCGACTACACCATCGGCTACCAAACGGCGGTCGACACGGCGGTCGAAGCCGTCGACAAAATCCGCGACACGGCCGTGTCCCACAACCGCCTCTTCTTTGTCGAGGTGATGGGCCGCGACGCCGGATTCATTGCCCTGCGCACCGGCATCGCGAGTGGGGCAGAGGGGGTGCTGATTCCCGAAACCACGACCGACATCGACCGGCTGATCAACTACCTGCGCACCGACCACCAGAAAAAGCGCCGCTCGGGCATCGTCATTGTTGCCGAGGGCGACGACAGCGGCGGAGCCTACGCCGTAGCCAAGCAGGTCCAAGCCGAATTCCCCGACTGGGACACCAAAGTGACCATTCTTGGCCACACCCAGCGCGGAGGCAAACCCAACGCTTTTGACCGCTTGCTGGCGAGCCGCATGGGCCACGCCGCGGTAAATGCGTTGATCGCCGGCCGAAACCGCGAAATGGTGGGCGTTCAAGGCCACGAAGTAGTCTACGTGCCGCTGGAACAAGCCATCAAGCACCACGCCAGCATCAGTCCCTACCTGCTCGAGCTGGTCGACGCCCTTTCCTAATGGCCGAGGCGCGCTGGGTCGACGTGGTGGTGCCTGTGCCGGTGCGCACAGCGTTCACCTATGCCTGGCCGCTGGACCGCGAACCCGAACCGGGGTTGCGCGTGTTTGTGCCCTTTGGGCGCAACCGAGTCCTGCTCGGAGTGGTCGTTGCGGTACGCACCGACGCGCCCGAATACACCGCCAAAGACGTGCTGCGCTGTGTCGACGAGCGCCCCAGCTTTCAGCGCCAGCAGCTCGCGCTGTGGTACTGGCTTTCAGAATACTACCTCTGTGCGCCCGGAGAGGCCATGGCAGCCGCAATGCCCGGATTCATGCAGGTCGAGCCCGACGACGAGGCACCCTACACCCTGCGCGAAGACGGAGTGTGGTCGGTTCGATTCGCGGCTCCGCGCCACGACGGCGATGCGGTCAACCGGGCGTTCACGCAGCTTTCGCGCGCCAAACTCCAAGCAGAGGCCCTGCTGCGCTACTTTCAGCTCGCCTTAGAGGCCGAGCCCGACGACAACCGCCATCCCTGGGTTGCGGTGGCCTCGCTGACCGCCGAAGGCTCCGACGTCAAGCCCGCCCACCTCTCGGCGCTGGTCGAGCGCGGAATCCTCGAGCGCGAACTCCGCCCGCTGGACCGAAGCCTTGACCTGGGCGATGCGCTGGTCTTACCTGAGCTAAGTGAAGCCCAATCCGCGGCCCTCGCAGAACTCAGTTCCGCGGCTGGCAAACCCGCGCTGCTCTGGGGCGCCACGGGGTCGGGCAAAACCGAAGTCTACCTGCACCTGGCGGCCCACGCGCTCGAAGAGGGCAAGCACGTGCTGCTCATGGTGCCCGAAATTGGACTCATTCCTCAGGTGCTGCGCCGGGCTGGGCGTGCTTTGGGCGCCGAACGCGTAGCTGCCTGGCACCACCAGCTGGCCGACGGAGAGCGCCGTGCCCTTTGGGACTACCTTTTGGATCCGGATTCGGCCCCGCGGGTCGTCGTGGCCACGCGCTCGGGAATTTTGCTTCCCTGGCACCGCCTCGGCCTGATTGTGGTCGACGAAGAACACGAAACCAGCTACAAGCAGCAGGAGCCGGCTCCGCGCTACCACGCCCGCGACGTGGCCGTGTGGCTGGCCCAGCAGAAAAAAATTCCGATTGTGTTGGGATCGGCGACGCCCTCGGCCGAAACCTGGCACCATGCCGCCACCGGCAAGTACGCCCGGGCCGCACTCAGCGAGCGGTATTCTGGCGTGGCTTTTCCAGAAGTACGCGCGCTGAGCACCCTCAAAGCCCAGGCGCTGCACCAAGAAGTGGGGCCGTTCACGCCCGAAGCCTACGACGCCGTGGCGCAAGCCTTGGCCGACCGCCAGCAGGTGCTGGTGTTTCAAAACCGCCGAGGTTATGCGCCGGTGCTGACCTGCATGAACTGCGGGTGGATTGAGCCCTGCTCAGAGTGCGACGTCTCGCTGACTTACCACAAGAAAGCGCGGCAGCTCGTCTGCCACTACTGCGGGCTCCACAAGGACTTGCCCCAGTCCTGCCCGCAGTGCCGCCAATCGGCCTGGGACTGGCGCGGACTCGGAACCGAGCGCATCGAAGAAGAAGTCGAAGCGCTTTTTCCTGAGGCGCGCATCCTTCGCGTGGATTCGGATTCGACCCGAAGCAAGCGGGCCATGAGCGACTTTGTGCAGTGGATGGAGTCGGGCGAAATCGACCTCGTGGTCGGAACCCAGATGGTAGGCAAGGGGCTCGACATCGCCGGCCTTGCGCTCGCCGTCGTGACCAACGCCGATACGATGCTGAGCCGCCCCGACTTTCGGGCCCACGAACGCGCCTTTCAGCTGCTGCTGCAGGTCGCAGGGCGCACCGGCCGACG
>Ga0079300_10001042_pt1 | contig 10900 bp, 16 predicted proteins | sample Wag4_2014_7_11_FD_74799 | JGI IMG/M metagenome (GOLD analysis project Ga0079300, IMG submission 74799) | Fresh water microbial communities from Ohio, USA - Utica-2 Time Series HT 2014_7_11 | ecosystem: Environmental > Aquatic > Freshwater > Water tank | place: USA: Ohio | collected 2014-07-11
TATAAAAATCCAGTCCACTCTTGACCAATACCTGAAACCCATTCTGCCAATTGCGTTTCCAAGCTGAATTGCCGCCAAGCGCTGTCTTCATAGGCCGACCAGACATGCCGGCCTCAATGAGATACCGGACCCGTCCATTCAGCGTTGGGCTGTCTAACGACGACAAACTACAAGGCCAGAACAGATGCATAGCTTTTCTGTTAAAACCTATAGGGGAGAAGGACTTTTATTTCCATACCATTCCACTGCATATTCATAAAGACTGTCAAGAACCTCAGAAAGCTGTTTCCCGCGCTCAGTCAATCTGTATGCAACTCTTGGAACCGTGCCTTCCTCCACTTGTCTGCTAACAAGCTGAATTGACTCCAATAAGCGCAGTCTATCTGCAAGGACCTTTGTAGATATTCCATTGACCTTCCGCTTCAGTTCACCGAAGTGCAATTCGCCATGTGAGCTTAGGATCCACAAGATGTAGATGGTCCACTGTGCAGAAATATGGCCCATTAACTGTTCAAGCGGGCAGCACATCTGCTTGACCATTGGACGGAGTAGGTAGTTACCAAATGGAAGCTAATTGACTTTTGCGTCGGATGGCGCGATGTTTGCGCTGTCCCGAACAGGCCCAACGCTAGTCCATGGGAACGCTACTGCACATTGACTCAAGTCCTCGCGGCGAAAATTCCAGCTCGCGACTACTTGCCAGCACCTTTGCTGCAGCATGGAACGAGATCCATCCTGACGACAAAGTTATCTATCGTGACCTTAGGAACACGTCTATACCTCATATCACAGAAGAATGGATTGCCGCGGATTTCACTCCAAGGGATGCATTGACAGCGGAGCAGCGCCAGGTTCTTGAGCTGTCCGACATATTGGTAGATGAGTTCCTTGCGGCAGACAGATGTTTATACAGCGTTCCGATGTATAATTTCGGTATCCCATCCAACTTCAAAGCTTATATCGATAATCTTGTTCGCTTTGGTCGAACATTTACATCTGAGCACGGATGCTACCAAGGGCTTGCAAAAGAGAAAAAGGTTCTTTTTGTCACCGCTCGCGGCGTTGAGTATGGCTCAGGGTCGCCCTATCGGGGATGGGATGCGCAAGAGCCTGGGCTAAGGTATGCATTCCAGTTCATGGGAGTTTCTGACATCAGCTTTATTCATGCATGTGGTCTTGACTTGGGAGAGGAGACTCGGCGCAGCAGTCTTGAGAAGGCCAAGCGCGAGTTAATGAGCATTTTATCTTCCTGGTAGTTGACGAGCAGCCCAACATCAAGATGCAGCGGACGAGATCAGTAGAGTGTCCAAGTCGTCCATCTAGTGCTCGCCGCTGATCTTGAGCGTTATACGCACTAGAATCCTCGGCAAGGCTTCACTCAGATGATTCTCAACCAAAAAACACTGGAAAAACTAAGATTACTCATCAATGAGGAGACTGTATATAGATCAGGGCCAAAGCTCGTACAATTCTTTAACAGCCTCGGATTCAGAGACAGCTATGGTCAAGGCTTCCCGTCGCGATGGGCATACACCGATGAAAGGCTTGCCAGCCTAAACGGTACTCCTGGGATTGACCAATGCATACTCACGGTATTCGCTCCGATTAACTTTGTCGGCGCGTTTGACAACCTTGATAGGCTCCTAGAAGAATTCAACCAATATCTGGCCTTTGATAGCTGGAAAGTCATCAGAGAGGGGCCCGATCTTCGGTTTGTTCGTGCTGATAGGAATCAGGCTATTCCCAACACTGCTGAAGATGAGTTAGTAGAGGAGGATCAGTTCCTCAAGCGAGAGTTTTCTAATTTGTCCATCGATGCACTTGGGCTTGAAGGTGGTTTGGTAGATGTTCTTAATGAGAGGGTTCAAGAGATTGAACGATGCTTCCAGTCAGGTGCATATCTAGCTGTACTTATACTTGCCGGAAGTACTTTGGAAGGCTTACTGCTCGGCATTGCGGGAAAGTATCCACGTCATTTCAATCAAGCCCAGACATGCCCCAAAGACGTACACGGAAAGCCTATGAAGTTTCATCAGTGGAATCTTAATGTTTTGATTGATGTGGCGGCCGAACTCAAGTTAATTGAACATGATACAAAGAAGTTTAGCCACACTCTGCGGGACTTTCGAAACTACATCCATCCGTTTGAGCAAATGAGCGTCGGATTCAGCCCTAGAGAGGGGACGGCAAAAATATCATTGCAAGTACTAAAGTCTGCGCTATACGACATATCACAAGGGATCGCCATGCTGGGCGTATAACATTGCCATTCACCTGAGCCGGCCGCTCAAGCCCATCTTGTGCTGGCATCACTCAGTGCGGCCAGGTGATGGCAGCGTTATCCGTATCCAGCAAGCCCTTAACCGGAAGCCGCATTTGGTACCGCGCGGCAGTACCATTCTGGAATGAAGCGGAAGCACCAGCGCACCCCTGAGCTGATCTTCTCCCGTCCCGTAGGCGGCAGCTTGCCGTGGAGGGACGTTGAAGCTCTGTTTCAGGAGCTTGGTGGGGATGTCAGTGAGAGGGCGGGCAGCCGAGTCGCGGTCGTTCTGTTTGGCGAAATCAGGGTCTTCCACAGACCCCATCCATCGCCTGATACAGACAAGGGTGCTGTTGCTTCGATCCGCAAATTGTTTGAAGAGCACGGATTGACACCATGAATCTCATGAATGTGGATGGCTACCACGCCAAAATTGACTACGACGAGGAAACGGATCAGTTTCGCGGGGAAATTCTGGGGCTTTCTGGAGGGGCGGATTTTTATGGGTCCAGTCCTGAGGAGCTTCGGCGAGAATTCAAAAAGTCATTGGACATCTTTCTTGAGGTCTGCAAGGAGCAAGGAATCGAGCCCCGCAGACACTATTCAGGTAAGTTCAATCTTCGGATTCCGCCTGAACTACATGAGAAGTTAGCGATGACTGCGGAGGCGCAGGGAATAAGTCTGAATTCACTAGCTCAGGAAGCACTCCAGAGAAGTGTCTCGGCGTAGAGGAACGGATAACAAGCCCTTCGAGTGGACAGGCCCCCACAAGCAACCTGTTGCACCACCCCAAGCTTCCTGCCTGCCACTCAAGGGCAGCGTTAGAGAGATGGGGGCAGGCCGCCGTGACCAAGGGTGGTATAGTCAGTGTATAGCCGCGGTTGGGGCATGCAGACGAAGGTTCAGAAGTGGGGAAACAGCCTTGGAGTGAGAATTCCACGCGGCTTGGCTGAAGAGGTGGGATTGGGTGCTGGTACTGAGGTCAGCCTCACCGCGAAGGATGGTGAATTGGTCTTAAGGCCCGCCTTGCCAAGCCGGCTCAGGCTTGCGGATCTCCTCGCTGGGGTCACGCCAGAGAACATCCACGCCTCTATTGATACGGGGGATGCCGTAGGGGCTGAAGCATTCTGATGTCGTCCTACGTGCCCGATCGTGGTGATCTGGTGTGGCTGGAGTTCACACCGCAAGCCGGAAGTGAACAGCGTGGGAGAAGACCAGCACTCGTATTATCACCAAAGACCTACAATGGTAAAGTCGGACTAGCCTTATTCTGTCCCGTGACATCCAAGATAAAGGGATACCCTTTTGAGGTGAAGCTCCCTGATGGATCTGAAGTAAGTGGAGTTGTTTTGTCTGATCAACTCAAGAGCCTTGACTGGCGTTCGAGAAAAGTAAAGTTCATCGAACGGGCTTCCTCAGATGTCATGGCGATGGTGACTGCGCGGTTGTTACCTCTTGTTGAACCTGACACTCCTGCCACTCTCTAACACCGCCATTCACCTGAGCCGCCTCCCCCAGGCAGAATACTTCAGCTTTTACAACTTGCGGCCAGGTGATGGCTAGCGTTGGAAGGACGAGTGGCATTCGTTGGATACTGCATTAGGCTCTATAACCCAGCATTAAACCTGCTAATCCAAAAGCAATGAAGACCAACCTAGAAGGACGCATTGCCAACTTGGGCCTTGGACCAAGACATGTACCTCAAGCACTCTTTGAGGCAGTTTCGAACTCATTACAGGCAATTTCTGCCGCAGATAGGAAGCCAGGAAAGATTCAAATCAGACTTATTCGAAGTGCTGATGAAGTTCAGCTTGCCACCAATGGATCGAGCAGGGGGCCGGAACCATTGGGGTCGATTTTGAAGGTCGAAATTACCGATGATGGAGAAGGGTTTACAAATGCAAATATGGAATCATTTGACACTCTTGATTCGCAGTACAAAGCATCCATCGGAGGGAAGGGAGTTGGGCGACTGCTTTGGCTCTTCTTTTTCGATGAGGTCCGTGTTAAATCGTTCTTTCGAGAGGATGAGCAGATGAAAACTCGGGAGTTTGCATTTTCTGTTGAGAATGGTGTACAGCTTGCAGTTGATTCGCTATCAGATCAGAACGAGGAAAGAACCGTAGTTTGCCTGTCGGGTCTGCGCAGGGACTTCGCCAAGTCGTTCAGAAGCAAGGGCGAGACCATCTTAGGTCAGATTCAAAATCATTTTCTTTCAATTTTCCTCATCGGCGGAGCACCAGAAATCACAGTTATCGATGGCGATGATATTTGCAAGATTTCAAATTCAGACTTGCCTCCATATACGCAAGAAGAATTTCAGCTGGATGAATGTTTATTTTCTGTCATTCACGTTAAGATCAGGTCGCCCGAGCAGAGAGATCATAGGATCCACTATTGCGCAAATGGCAGAGTAGTAAAGTCTGAAAAGCTCAAGGCTCTTCCCGATTCTAGGTTTACTGACGATGATGGTGCCGACTTTTATTATCAGTCTTATGTCTCTTCTCCATTTCTCGACGGGCGTGCCAATCAAGAGCGTACTGAGTTCGCCATAGATGATGAGCCTTCCTTGATCCCTGATATATCAATGAATAGCATAAGGTCTCGCGCTACTGAACTTGCCCACCAGTTTTTGGTCAGCCATCTGTCGGCAATGAAAGCTTGTCGAGATGAAAGAATCAATCAGGTCATTGACAGCAAGCTTCCCGAGTACAGATATCTTCTTGAGGAAGACAAGGAAAGCCTTGACCTTATTGATCTTGGCGCCAGCGAGGCGGAGATACGAACAAAAGTCCTAGAGCTCCATTTCACAAACCAACAGAGCGCTAGGGATACACTTGCTTCTGTTGTATCTGACGTCAGAGAGAAATCTGGATATGATGCCGCCAGCTTTAATGATCAGTTCGAAAAGGAGTTTGAGAGAATTTCAAGAGTCAATAATGCAAGCCTTGTAAGCTATCTGATCTTTCGCAAGTCAATTATTGACTTACTGGCTGAGTTACTCCAGAAAAATGATGATGGAACTTTCGCAAAAGAAGCCGCAGTCCATGAGCTCTTTTTTCCGATGGGGAAAGATGTGAACCCGTCTCGTTCGCTGATAAGACAGAATCTCTGGCTAATTGACGAGCGACTAACTTATGCATCGTACATAGCATCAGATCGTCCATTGGCAGAGCATAAGTACTTGTTTGACACCACTGACAAGGGGGAGCCCGATGTCGCATGCTATTTTAATCTCGGCTACTCCTCCGACAGCCTTGAAGATGAATGTCTTCATGAGGTTGTCTTGGTCGAATTCAAGCGACCAGGTCCGCTCCATGGAAGAAGAGAAGACCCTTATACGCAATGCATGAGATACGTCGACAAGATTAGAGAGGGACTTTACAATGAAGCAGGGCAAAGAGTAAAAGCATCAGAGGCAACTCGTTTTTACTGTTACATTGTATGCGAGATCGACAATGAGATTGTCAAAAGCATGGCTAGGCTCCATCGATTTACACCTCTATTTGCAGGAGAAGAGGGATTCTTCCTTTATAATGAGCCGATGAAGGCTCATGTTGAGATAATGCCATTTAAGAAGATTCTGCGAGCTGCACGTCGTAATCATCGCTCGTTTTTTGAGCATGCTGGGCTCGCGGGCTAGGCCTTCCAACATCAGCATGCAGCGGTCGGCGCTACTCGCCGCCGCTGATGCTGAGCGTTGGAAAGATGCGAACAGCCGAAGCAGGCGTGGCTATGCTGCGAGAGGCGTTCAAGACTGGACTTGTCACCAACAGTCTTCCGGGAAGGCGAATTTCGTTTCTTCTTCTTTTCACGGGAGGAGCCTCGCCCTCACGTCCATGTCAGTCATCCTGATGGTGAGGCGAAGTTCTGGATCAGCCCGACCGTTGAACTCGCTCGCAACATCGGGCTAAGCTCTACAAGGATCAAAGAAGCAGAACGCTTAGTCGAGACACGACAACAAGAGATCATCGATGCCTGGAACAACCGTTTTAGAGGCTGAGGTCACCAATATCTCTGGACATTGTGTCTGGATGCTTATCGATGATGAAGAGCTGGCGCTTCCCTATTCAGAGTTTCCCTGGTTTAAGGCGGCAACGATTCAGCAGATCCTGAACGTGCTGCGTCCGACCGCGGACCATCTTTATTGGCCGGAGCTAGATGTTGATCTGTCTGTCGAGTCGATACGCCACCCAGAAAGATTTCCTCTGAGGGCAGAGAGCACTTTCCAACCCCGCCATACACCTGACCCGCCTCCTTCAATGTAGCGAGCCCACGGACACTCGGAACCCGCAGGTTCTTTGCGGGCAGGTGATGGCCAGCGTTAGAGAGATGGAGCGTAGGCAGCCGAACCGAAGGCTGGTATAGTCTCTGTATAGCCGCCACAGAGGCATGCAGACGAAGGTTCAGAAGTGGGGAAACAGCCTTGGCGTGAGGATTCCTCGCGGCTTGGCTGAAGAGGTGGGTTTGGGTGCTGGCACCGAGGTCAGCCTTACCGCAAAGGACGGAGAATTGGTCCTCAAGCCCTCAGTGCCTACCCGGCTCCGACTTCCGGATCTTCTTGCTGGCATCACGCAGGAGAACATCCACGCCTCGATTGATACGGGGCATGCCTTGGGGGCCGAGGCTTTCTGATGTCTGCTTCTTATGTGCCAGAGCGTGGTGATCTGGTGTGGCTGGAATTCACACCACAGGCCGGAAGTGAACAGAGTGGAAGACGGCCAGCTCTCGTTCTATCGCCAAAGGCCTACAACGGAAAAGTAGGGCTGGCCTTGTTTTGTCCAGTTACATCGAAGATAAAGGGATACCCGTTCGAGGTGCAGCTACCTGAAGGATATTCCGTGAGTGGGGTTGTCCTATCTGATCAGCTGAAGAGCCTTGATTGGCGATCGAGGAAAGCGAAGTTGATCGAGCAGGTTTCCTCTGATGTGATGGCGATGGTTACTTCGAGAGTGTTACCTCTCCTTGAACCTGACACTCCTGCCACTCTCTAACACACCCCTTGAGTGGACAGGCCGCCATCAACTCTCTGCTACGCCACCCCAGGCTCACAGCCTGCCACTCAGGGGCAGCGTTAGGCCTATCCGGGAGGTGCCACGTCTCAGCCAGAAAACTCAGCTATCATTGCTCTCATGAGCACCCTTGAAGAGATTGAGGCTGCGGTTCAGCAGCTTCCACCGGCCAAGCGGGCTGAGTTCCGGGCTTGGTTCTTGTCGTTTGACGCATCGGACTGGGACCAGCAGATGGAGAAAGACCTGTCCGCAGGCAAGCTGGACTGGATTGCAAATGAGGCAATCAGCGACAGTCAGGCTGGGCGATGTTCTGAGTTATGAGGCATCGCGCCAGTCCGCGCTTTTGGGCTTGTTATCATTCTCTCCCGACAGAGGTAAAATTCCAAGCTGATCGCTGCTTCGAACTCCTCAAGTCCGAGCCACGACACCCTTCGCTCCATTTCAAGAGGATCGGCTGGTTTTGGTCGGCTAGAGTTGGCTTACGTTTTAGAGCTTTAGCGGTTGAAGGCGTTGGTGATGACTTGATTTGGGTGTGGATTGGTAGTCATGCTGACTATGATCAACTGCTTCGCTCGAAGGCCTAACATCAAGATTCAGAAGACGGGAGCGAATGTTAATGACTATGCCTAATCTATTGCCCGCTTCTGATCTTGAGCGTTCGGCATCCTCAAGCGCCTATTTTCCTAGAGACCTACAGATCAGTAATGTCGCAAACAATCTTTGAACGGCTTGTCGACTACTTTGAAAGTGTGGGATCTGTTCTCAAGGGGTCTGCGAAGCCTTCTGCTGTTTTTCCGAATGCATCAGACAAAGGTACGTCACGAGAACGCGTCTATGCTGAGTTTTTGAGGACTCATACTCCCAACTCTTGCACTACGTCATTCGGCGGATTCCTCTTTGATGACGAAGGGAGCGAATCGCGCCAATTAGACGTACTAGTGATGACTAACACCGCCCCGAGATTTGATTTTGATAATGCTGACGGTACGGGAAAATCATTTTCTCACGTTGAAGGGTGTATTGCCGTTGCCTGCCTCAAGTCAAGTCTCAACAAAAATGAAATATATGACTCTCTAGAAAATATTGCTTCAATCCCCCTGGTCAAGCCATTGGCAGATCGTCAAATATTTGGCCTCGGGATAAAAGCCGATGCCCATGAGGATTGGCCCCTCAAGATTGTCTATTCACCTGAAGGCTGCTCTGTAGAAACAGCCCTGAGACACATTGATGACTTCTATTTGAGCAATCAGACCATTCCGATCGGCCGCAGACCCAACGTTATCCATGTCGCAGGGAATTACTACCTAAGCAGGATAACTGAAGGAATTACTTTTCAGCCAGGGCCAACTCCAGTCGTTGGCGCATACGGCCAGCTAACATCCTTGTCTGACTTTCAAGCACTGCTCTATGTGGTCGATGAGATACAGAACAGGAGTGTCGCCGCTCAGCATATTTTGTACCAGTATCGGAATCTTTGGCGTCAAGTGACCGATGCGGCCTGCATCAGACTTGCAAAGTAGAATGGTAGGTGGGTAACTCCGTGCTGCCGAACAAGCCCCTCGAATGGACAGGCCCCCTCTATCTCTCGCCTACGCCACCGCAGGCTCCTTGCCTGCCACTCAGGGGCAGCGTTCGCTGCACAGGAAGGTCGTAGTCGTTATCGACGGTGTGATGTTGGCGAACCTTCGTCTGGCTTAGATGAGCCTGGAAGAGAAGCTCAAGGTCATGGAACTCCTCTAGGCCGATCTATCACCCCCATCCCCAAGTTGAATCTATGTCCTTGCTGTCAACAGAAGCTTTTCCAGCCTCTGCTGTGCAATGTGCCAATGCATCATTCGTATGGATGGCATGACCAGGCCCGTTTCCTTATTCACATACATGGCAGTGCCATCACCATTGCCACCATCTTGGCAGTTGTAAAGACCGCCTGGTTGCCAACATGTAATGAGATTCTTTGTGATCTTGTAATAGAGGACGAAGCTGGCATGATTCCTCTGAGCTAGGGTGATTGCGCTCTGAAAGTCATTGATGGGATCTCCCTCAATTACAGCAACAGGGAAAGTAGTTCGGCGTAAGGGTGTCCCACCGCAGCCTTGGGCCATGCAGCTGAAGTAAGACCCCTTGGTCGTTTCAGCCAGCAAATCTGGCGTGTCGTGATTCTGAACGATGCAATAGATAATCGGAAAATTCACCCCCTTCGCCTTCGCTTCTGCTTGAATCGCTGCTAACACGCCGGTTCCAGTAGTGATCATCGGGATCAAGGATGGTGCGTGCGTATGGACATATATCGCTCGATCAACTGCTTTGTTCACCGGCATGCCGTTCCCGATGCCGTTCCACGAGGGTTCGTCTGCGCACCAGGCCATCGTTCCAGCCGGCGCGATGTTGTTAATCTCCTCCAGGAAGAAGCGAGAAGGACAGCCTACTTGAGGATCCGGAATCGTCCCGCACCAGATGATTGGTGGTGCGATGGCCCCCTCCAACACTAGCTTTTTATAACCGTTGTCTCCATTCATCTGCATCCGAATCTGATCTTCCGTTGCATCTGTGTCGTCAAACCAGTTGATCGATTGCTTGACAGGCTCGATCCCAAACTCCCGCGCGATCCGAATGGCATGGTGCGTGATTTTGCCCTGCAAGTGATATGGTTTTTCATCTTCGGGGATGTTCAGTCCGATACCCTTGCTGCAGAAGGCCTGGAAACAATCGTTAGAATTTACCTCTGAATAGAAGGGAAAGAGCCGCTGCTCGGGCAGAATATGCTCCAGCACGGTGATCTGCAATGCCTTGCCCGAGGCTGTCATGAATGTCGTCACACCTGGTTGGCTGTGACGCTGTACGTGCAGGGAGGTGATCGAAGCCGATTCGGCTGTGCTCGTGAGCGATAAAAGCGCATCTCCATAGCATCCAATGCGGGCACCTTCCCATGATTCATTTTTCGTGATGACGTTCTCAATCCGATAGCGCTGGAGCCTGAAGTCTGAATCAGATGGGTTTTGTTGAATGTCTTCGTTGAGATACAGGGTTTCCCCACGCCAGCAGTACAGTGCAGAGGCCATCAATCAGCTATTCGCGTGTTTTCCTTATACTATCGATGATTGGCAGGAAATCCCAGAGCGAGGAGTTCGAGTGGCCACAGAAATGTGAGCCTTGTTCTGGCGCTTCGGTGCTCGTAGAAGGGTATCTCGCAAAATGGTATCGCCTGCAGGACAGTGCCGACCCAGAAGAGACTTCAGCTTTTGTTTGGCTCGTCAATTGGCCGATCTGATACGTCGCGACCACGGCGATGGCTGGCTGGTCGCAGCACTCGGTTGCTACCGCTCTGGTTTGCCAGCCCATTTCTCGCGCAGCCGGTTTTCTGTCCGTGGAAGGCAGCAAAGGCGTCCTCCAGCTGTCCGAGTTTGCGGGCTGAGCAGATTCAGTCTTTCTCGAAGCGCAGGGCAAGCACCTGTTCCTGGATCTCACCTTTGCGTACGGCCTACAGGGCCCGGTCTGAAAAGCCCAATGAAGGTTGGGCCAGCACCGGCGCCTCCACCGGCGAAGCACCCCCATGTCCACCACAGCCAATCAGCTGCTGAACGCTGAATGACCTGGTGAGAAAGCACAGCTAGCGAACACTTTTTCAGAG
>Ga0079300_10001044_pt1 | contig 10896 bp, 10 predicted proteins | sample Wag4_2014_7_11_FD_74799 | JGI IMG/M metagenome (GOLD analysis project Ga0079300, IMG submission 74799) | Fresh water microbial communities from Ohio, USA - Utica-2 Time Series HT 2014_7_11 | ecosystem: Environmental > Aquatic > Freshwater > Water tank | place: USA: Ohio | collected 2014-07-11
CCAGCCATCTTTTTCGGATTGCCATAAAAAGCTTTTTCCGCCTTCAAGCCAATCCCAACCTTCCGGGCCATCAATATCGATCCAGGCTTCATCTGTTTCCTGATAAAATGATTTAGCTATGCCAGTAGCGGACTGAATATAAAACAGGTTACTTGTATTTTGCTTCCTGTTTAATTGTTGGACAATGAGTTCATTACCATTCCCTGCCCATTCCATTCTCGGCAAATAGGTTTGTCGGGGATCACCGGGTATATTCATCCAAAGCGTTTTTCCACCAGTAACGGGAACCACGCCAATTTTATAAGGGGAAGGTGCCTCACCCACTTTTGGATATTCAACAGGGACGTTGAACGAATAGGTTGAATCCGTGTTGTTTATCATCAAAAAATTTCTAATTTGACGGGCATCTATCTGCCAATACGCAATTGATTTAGCATCGGGACTCCAGCGAAACCCATCTCTACATCCAAATTCCTCCTCATAAACCCAGTCAAAAGTACCATTTATAAGCCTGCTGTCACCATCGGTAGTTAAAGGAGTGATGACACCGGAAGCAATATCTTCGACATAAATATTATGCGCTTGCACGTAAGCTACTTTTTTGCTGTCGGGAGAAATTTTTGCAAACATCATGGTAGATGCAGGAAATTTGCTTCCTAATTGCTTTAAATTTTTGGTGGTTATATCCAATATCCAATAATCTCCTTTAGTATCTTGTCTCCAGACTCTCTGAGTATTGGTATATATTAATACTTTTTGATTATCAGCAGAATATTCAAAACTTCGCACCTGCAATGGTTTTGACTGACCTTTTGGAATCAAAAGAGAGGCATTAATAAGGGTATCCACTTGCCGGTTGGGAAGAGTAATTTTTACAATCGTATTTTTTTGAATTTCCCTTAGACCGGTTCCATCAGGCGCCCAGTCAATTCTGCCTTGACTTAGTAGCAGAAAAGGTATCGAAAGTAAAATGAAGGTAATGGTTGATTTCATGATATTAATTTTTAAGCCCAATTTCTCTTAGGCGTTCATCTAAATATTCTCCAGCTGTTATAGGTTCAAAGTGAAGTGGATTTTCATCGGAAACACAATTTTCCAGGCAACTTAGATCCATTTCAGGTCTGGGATGCAAGAAAAAGGGGATAGATAACCTGGGTAAATGCCATTCCTCTTTTGGAGGATTTACAACCCTATGAGTGGTAGAACGCAGATAATTATTAGTTAATCTTTGCAACATATCACCCACATTGATAACAATTTCGTCTGCTTCAGGAACAATGGGTAACCATTTTCCCTCTTTAGAAAGTAGTTCAAGTCCACCTGCGGAAGCACCAACGAGGAGGGTTATCAAATTGATGTCTTCATGCTGCTCAGCACGAATGGCACTCGCTGGTTCTTGTGTAATGGGCGGATAATGAATGGCTCGTAAAATACTGGTGCCATTTTCTATTCGCTGGTCAAAATAATCAACGGGCAAATTTAAATGTAGGGCAATGGCTTGCAGTAAACTAGATCCTGCGCGCTCGAAGGACTGATAGAGGTTTTCACCCAAGGATAAAAAATTTGGGGTTTCCAACACCGACACGTTACCCGAATTACCTATTTGAAAAAACTCTTTTAAATCAGCTACTTTGGACTGTTTGGCATGTTCTGTTCCAAAAGCCGTATATCCTCTTTGTCCGTTGACACTGGGTATTTTATATTTTAACTTTTCACTTTCCGATAAAGCAAAAAAGGCGTGGGCTTCTTTATAAAATGATTGTATTAAATCGGAGGGAATTCCATGATTAATCACCCCAACAAAACCAACCGTATGGAAGGCATTTCCCAAGGTTTCAATAAATACTTTTTTCTCCCCTGCATTTCCCTTCTCAAATTGGAATAAATCAATTAATGGAATAGTTCTCATTGAAATTAGATTTTATTTACGTGGTGGTTTGTACCCTGAATCTGTTAGAAATTGTTTTGAATCGATTCGCTGAATCATTTCGCTAAGCGTTAACGAAGGATTTTTTTTCATCAATGCTTTAACTATTTGCCAACCTAACCAGGCGCCCGTTCTACCAGGTGCTTCTATGGGCATTCCGGGTGAATTTGGACTATACTCCACATATTTACGGATTTTTTGCCAATTACTATCATAAAATAGAGATTCTTGCAGGAAGAATGAAAAAATCTCTTTTTCATTTTCAACCAACCAATCCCATTGCTTAGCGGTAACTTCCATAATAATTGAATCTTGCGTAAATGGAAGTAATTTATCCTGAATATAAAGTTTTTTTCCTTCCCGAATCATTAACGCTAATAAATGATCTGTCTCTGGTTGAGGAACCAAATCATCAACCAATGGTTGAAGGGTTTTTGATACCAAATGTTCCGCATTAAAAGACCTTGTCAAATAAGCAGAAAAATTTGGATTCTGTGGATTTTTCTGCTGATAAGGAAAATTTGAGCCTAAATAAAAATCAAGGCCAACCGCCAGATTATTTTCGCCGTATATGAAATTTCCTAAAGAGAACTCTGAAATAAAGGTAGTCACTTTAGGCGTTGGTTTATCTGGAAAATAGTATTTAAAGTATTTAAATGAGGTTTGAAAATCAGCTTCAATCGGATCAAAAAGGGCATAGATACTTTGGATAGTATCATACAATTTTCGTACTTCCTTAAAATGGGTAAAACCGATCAGGTATTTTTCTTCTCCTTGTGGAGCAATTTGCAAATCGTTGGATCCCAATATCTGGTTGAAATATATTTCAGCAAATTCAGTATCCTTTTCTTTAATTTGTGCCAGTTCTTTGTTGAAATTCAGTGTATCCGCCTGGAAAAGTTCTTTTTCAAATCGCCTGACTTTAAAATCGATGGTTATATTACTGATATCCGGCGTTTTTTCAATGTTCTCATCCGAACAAGACACTGAAAAATACATAAGTAATAGGCTTAACGAAAATAATAACCCGCTTTTTTGAACCATTAGTTGTCGTATTGTTTTCTAAAAAATGTAAACAAAGTTAATTTTAAATTATTGTTCACCACTATTTGATATAAATGAATAACCCAATAACTGAAAATTGGTTAAACGATTTTATTCGCAGAGGTATTGCGGAAGATGTTGGAGACGGAGATCACACCGCCTTGGCATGTATTCCTTCTGCCGACCGAAAATCGGCCAGACTTATCGTGAAACAGGAAGGTGTGATAGCCGGCCTTACTATCGCAGAGGCTATTTTTCATTACCTTGACCCTACTTCTTCATGGAAATCTTTAAAAAATGAGGGTGAATATGTTTTCCCAGGGCAAATTGCTGCTATTTTAGAGGCAAATACTCAGGTTATTTTAAAGGGGGAAAGATTGGCTTTGAACATCATGCAAAGGATGAGCGGTATTGCTACACTTAGTCATCGGTTGGCAAAAAAAGTGGCAGATCTGCCCGTCCGTTTAATCGACACACGCAAAACGACTCCTTTGCTACGTCCGTTGGAAAAATGGGCAGTGTTGTTAGGTGGTTGTGAAAATTATCGCTTTGGGCTTTTTGATCGTATCATGATAAAAGATAATCATATCGATGCTTCAGGAAGTATAACGCAGGCCCTAAAACAAGTACATAGCTATCTTCATCATCATAACCTTCAGCTTGAAATTACCGTTGAAGTTAGGAATAGGCAAGAAATTGAAGAAGTTTTATCCGTAGGAGGATGTCAGCGGATTATGCTGGATAATTTTTCTCCCGCTGAAATTAAACAAGCTATTACACTCATTGGAAAAAAAATGGAAATTGAGGCTTCAGGGGGTATTAACGAAGATAATTTGAGGGAATATGCCGAAACTGGGATCGATTTCATTTCCTTAGGTGCTCTGACGCATTCCGCAGGAAGTTTAGACCTGAGTCTTAAAATAATTTCTTAAGGTGGAAATTGATCCACTAAGAGAATTAATGTGAAGAACATGCAGCTTACAATAAGCCAAAATCTAAGGTCGCGATGTAGTTGGGGAGTAGGTTCAAGTTTCACTCGGGTATTTGTTTTTATCCTGTTAAGCAAAAAGGATACCATAGCAAAAAATCGTTATATGTCTTAAACCTTTACCAGTGGCTGAGTTTACTGTTTAAAAATGACAAAAAATTGTGAATCAATTTACTTAAATATGTCTAATTTTTATACTATGAAAAGAGATGTTTTAATTATAGGGGGTGGAATTGTTGGACTTGCTACAGCGTATAGACTTTTGTTGGAAAAACCTGAACTATCCTTGACATTGGTAGAAAAAGAAGCAGGGTTGGCAAAACATCAGACGGGACACAATAGTGGCGTTATTCATTCGGGTATCTATTACCGCCCAGGAAGCCTCCGAGCAAATAATTGTATTACCGGATACAAGGAATTGCTTGAATTTTGTACCCAAGAGGACATTCCTTTCGATATTTGCGGTAAATTGATTGTTGCCACTTCTGTACAGGATATTCCCAGCATGGAAAAAATATGGCAAAATGGACTTCAAAACGGCCTAACAGGCATTCGACGTATTTCAAAGGAGGAAGCGCTGGAAAGAGAACCTCATATACATGTTAAAGAGGCTATTTTGGTTCCTCAGGCAGGCATTGTAGATTATACCACCGTTTCATTGAAATATGCTGAAAAAATAAGGGCCTTAGGCGGTGAAATCCTTGTGAACTTTAAGGTAAACCAAATTATAAGATCTAAAAGTGATGTAGTTATCAGATCTTCCGATGCCAGAGAAATTTCAGGGAGTATTTTAATTAATTGCGCCGGCTTATATTCCGATAAGGTTGCGCAGATGACCGGAATGCCACTACCTCCCCTTCAAATTATTCCTTTTAGAGGCGAATATTACGACCTGAAACCTGAAAAACAGTATTTGGTGAATCACCTGATTTATCCCGTTCCAAATCCTGATTTTCCTTTCCTTGGTGTTCATTTTACCAGAATGATCGGGGGAGGTATTGAAGCAGGACCCAATGCAGTGCTGGCCTTTAAGAGGGAGGGGTATTCCCGTTGGGACGTTGACGTAAAAGAATTGGCAGAAACTATATTTTTTCCCGGGTTCCGTCGTTTAGCTACTAAAAACTGGCAACAAGGTCTAGGAGAATTACACAGATCCTTCTCTTCCGCCGCTTTTGTAAAAGCGCTTCGACACCTGATTCCCGAGATCAATGAGGAGGATTTAGTTCGTGGTGGCGCTGGTGTCAGAGCGATGGCAACCGATAATCTTGGAAATATGAGTGATGATTTTCTTATATTTGCCGATAACCAAATAGTTAATGTGTGCAATGCGCCTTCGCCGGCAGCTACCGCTTCTCTCGCTATTGGTAAAACAATTGCATCAAAAGCATTAGATATTTTATGATTTAAATTGGGATATGGAAGCTATACAAATGGTTGATCTTAAAGGTCAATACCTAAGAATTAAATCCCAAGTGGATGAGGCAATAATGGAGGTTTTAACCGAAACTTCTTATATCAACGGACCTCAGGTAACCTTATTTAAGAATAATCTGGAGAAATATCTTGGTGCTAAGAGGGTGATTCCTTGTGCGAATGGTACTGACGCTCTTCAAATCGCCATGATGGCTCTGGCACTAAAACCTGGCGACGAGGTTATTGTACCCGCATTTACTTACGTTGCCACCGCGGAAGTGATCGCTCTGTTGAACTTGAAACCAGTGATGGTCGATGTAGATGTCGATTCGTTCAATATTACGCCCGAAATCATTGAAAAAGCTATAACAAATAAAACCCGCGCAGTAGTTCCCGTAAACCTTTACGGTCAATGCGCTGATCTGGAAGGAATTAGAAAACTGTGCGACGAAAGGGGCTTATTCATGATTGAGGATAATGCCCAGGCTATAGGCGCAGATTATTTGATGCAAAGCGGTGTTAAAGTTAAATCGGGTACCGTAGGGCATATCGGTTCCACTAGTTTTTATCCGTCGAAAAATCTGGGGGCTTACGGTGATGGCGGTGCACTATATACACAAGATGAAAATCTTGGAATGACGCTGCATAAAATTGCTAACCATGGTCAAACAAAACGTTACTACCATGACATGGTGGGTGTTAACTCAAGGCTGGATTCTATTCAGGCGGCTATTCTTGATGTGAAATTAAAATATTTAGATCAGTTTGCGGCAGAAAGAATAGCGGTGGCCGATGCGTATGACGCAGTGTTCAAATCCATAGAGCAAATCCAAATTCCTTTCAGAGTAGCTTTTTCAAGTCATGTTTTTCATCAATACACCTTAAAAATAAATAACGGAAAACGAGATGAATTGCAATCTTTCCTGAAAGAGAAGGGTATTCCTTCTATCATCTATTATCCATTGCCACTTTACGAACAGGAGGCTTTTAAAAAGGAGGCTAATGTTCCATTTCTTCCTGTTACGGATAAATTATGTAAGTCTGTATTATCTTTGCCCATTCATACAGAAATGAGTGAGGAGCAAATAACTTTTATTACGAATACAGTCAGTCAATTTTTTAAATAAATGGAAGATATTTTTATTCACCCCTCTGCTATTGTTGACGAAGGCGCTGTCATTGGTACTGGTACAAAAATTTGGCATTTTACCCATGTTATGTCAGGTGCTACTTTAGGTCAGCACTGTAATTTAGGCCAAAACGTATTTATAGCCAACGGGGTAATCCTCGGGAATAATGTTAAAATCCAAAATAATGTATCCCTTTATACGGGCGTTATTTGCGAAGATGACGTCTTTTTAGGCCCTTCCGCTGTTTTTACCAATGTTATTAATCCCAGGAGTGCAGTAAACAGAAAAGCTGATTATAAACAGACTATTATAGGAAAAGGGGCAAGTATAGGTGCGAATACAACGTTGGTATGTGGTAATAAAATTGGCCGGTATGCATTTATTGGCGCAGGAGCGGTGGTCACTAAAGATGTGCCTGACTTTGCGCTGGTTATAGGAAACCCGGGAAAAGTAAAGTATTTTATGAGCCGTATGGGCCATAAATTGGTTTTTTCAGCAGAAGGACAGGCTGTTTGTCCTGAATCAGGGGAGAAGTATGTTATGGAAAATAATATGGTTACTTTAATGGAATGATAAAAATTAATAATGGAAGAAGTTGATTTAATATCTAATGATGATTTGGTTGTGTTTGAAAAACCAACTTATCATAATTTGCATCTTGATAATATAGAGAAAAAATGGTTCGCTATTTATACTCGCTATAAGAGGGAAAAAATAGTGCAAAGACAGCTGACGGAAAAGGGGGTGGAAGCCTATTTACCTTTAAGCACTCACAAAAGGGTATACACCCGTAAAATTAAAAAAATTGAATTACCTCTCATCAGTTGTTACGTTTTCGTCAAAATTGTCCAATCGGAATACTTTACCGTAGCATCCACACAGGATGTTGTGAAATTTGTAAAGTTCAGCCACGAATTACTTGCTATTCCAGAAAGAGAAATTAGTATTTTAAAAGCTATCACCGGCCAAAATATAGAGATCGAAGCTATTGCGCTGAAACCTGAAATCGGTGATGATATAGAGATTTGCTTCGGTAGCCTTTATGGATTAAAAGGGAAATTAGTAGATCATCAAAATGATAAAAATGTGGTGATTGAGCTTGAACAAATGGGTTTCTCCATGCGAATGCACGTTGATCCACAATTTCTTAAAATAATAAATAAATCTAAACCAGAGGATAAGCCAGCCAAAAAGGCGGAAAGACTTTTAGACAAATTTGGTTAATATCCAATACCTTATGAATTTTTTGGAAATATTTTTAAGACGAAGTTGCCTTTCAATAGTTAAGGTAAGTATAGGTTGTTTATCGTAAATCTATTGTTAAATATTTGTTAGCTGCAAATAAAAGCGTACCTTTAGGTGCAATTTAGTTAAACAAGTCTGTTTTAATATTTTCCTCAGAAATGTCAAATTATCGTATTATTCTGGCCGGTCAGTTCATATTTAATAACCAACGCAGTTTCGAAATGGCACTGGCGCAGTATAATCAGCGTGTTGAAATTCATTTTAAATACGATGTGTTTCTCCGAAGTGAAAATATATTTGATGTTGAACAAAATTGCGTGAATATACCAAGGCATGTCGAGCCTGAAATTACCGATAGAACCTGGAGAAATACGGTATCTGCTCTTGAAACTGTTTGCGAATATGCTATTGCAGGTAGTCTCAGTGCCTGGAAACTGGAAAATGGTAAAATTATTGAGTATAGAGAAATTGAACCCAATGGCGACAAATCTGCTATTCAGTCTTATTTGCTGGGTAAAAGGTTAGTTGGAAAGGGTGAAGACAAGGCAGCAAAAGATGCATTGGATCAGGCCATTCAAAAATGCGAAAGGCACGCCAAAGCTTATGAAAGAAGGGGCTACGTAAATTTTAGATTGAAAAACTTTAAAGACGCCCTTTACGATTTTAACAAAAGTATTGTAGTTAATCCGCATAGCGAAGAAGCTCACTTCGGGAGGGCTTTTGTACGTATTGTTGAAAAGGATTATGTGTCTGCTGTCAAAGATTTTGATATTACACTAAAAAATTCTATTCCTCACCAACCCATTTTTTGGAAAGCTAAGCGTATAAAAGGCGAATGTCACTTGATTTTGGGTGAGTATAAAATGGCCATTTTAGAATTAATTCCAGTCTCGAAAAGAGTCTTTCAGGAGGAAGATAATAACTTCGGTTGGCAGAGGAAGGTTTGGTTCAATTTGGGTCAGGCTCATTTAGGTGACGAAAATTTTAAAGAGGCTATTATCGCCCTGGAAAAAGCAAAAGGATTACCCGAAGGAAAAGATAACTTAACAAAAGAGGATATTGACGGGTTAATTAAAGAGGCTAAATCTGGTAAGGTTCCTAACCAATATAAAAATCCAGTACCCGGAAATATCAAAACAGGCGCTCCTTTTTTGAGTTAAATGCCACAGCATAACGCCAAAGTACATAGAAACCTTATTTAAAATTTTATCCATTGGGTAAGGTCCTCTCCCCATATCATTTCCTCCTTAACTAGTAATTTTACTTTATCCTCCATAGAAAATGAGGATAAATTAATCTTGTTAATGGCAGCTTTTGATATATCATCCATTGGGGTATCTTCATTATTTAAGAGAAAGTGTAAAACCTCTTTAATACACTCGACCATTTTTTTAGGGGAAATACCTGTCGTCTGTGTGTAGGATTTTAGTAGAGGCAATACCCTAAAATTGAGTTTCATAGGATATTGAACAGCAATAGATGTCCATTTATGCGCTATATTTGGGTTAGAGAATCTATCTATGACGTCTTTTGCAAAAGATACTTTATCTTCATTTTTTATTTCTGCGGGTAGTGAAGGAATAATCTCTTCAAAAATAAGTTCTTCAGCATATTTTCTGAACATAGGATTATTCATTGCCAGAAAAACCGTTTCAAACCCTTCAGCTATGGCCTTGGCACATAAAAGAGTATGTGAACCATTTAGAATACGCAGCTTCAATTCTTTGAATTGAGAGATATCAGGAACGATTTTAATTTCTTCATTAACGGTTGAAAAAGTTAATAATTCATTTACCTCTTGTCCGCTTTCAATGGCCCAAAGGGCATAAGGTTCACACATAATGGCATTGGAATCGGTGTAGCCATATTTTTCAAGGAGAATTTGCTGATGCTCATTTGATAACTTCCCTGGAACTATTCTATCAACAAGCGTATTGCAGAAAATCACCTTTTGATTTATCCATTCACCAAAGGATATGGGATAGTTATTAAAATGAATCAGTTTTTCTATTATACTCTTTAAAATGAATCCATTATCGGTTAATAATTCAGTTGGTAAAACAACTATTTTACTTTCAGGTGCATGACCCAGTTTAATATATCGATGATATAGACATTGGGTTAATTTACCTGGAAAAGATAAAGAAGGTTCATGGGTGAGTTTCTCTTCCACGTATTGTAATCCGGCTTCCGTAGTATTTGAAATAATAATCTGAATGCTTGGATTAGCCGCATAATTTAGAATATCAGACCATTGAGTATTTGCTTGTAATATTTTACTTATGGCACTACAGATGATATTTTCATTAATATTTTGACCATTTTTAATACCCCGAATACTAAGGGTATATAGGTTATCCTGCTCCTGAAAGGAAGAGACATCACCGTTTCCTGTAGATTTTACCACTATAATCCGACCATTAAAAATACCTTTTTGGTTGGCTTTTTCAATAAAGTAATCGGGAAGTCCCCTCAATAAAACGCCTGTTCCAAATTGTAAAACTTTATCAGGTAGTTGAAACTGGGCATCGTGAGGGATGGACAAGGAAGGATCCGCAGATACTTGTTTAATATGGCTAAGCGAAAGAATAGGCATAAATCAGGCTTTAATGAGGAACAATTTTAGCAGATTGTCTTTCCCAAAGCTGCCAGGTTTTCCCTTCTTTTTTCCAGACTAATAAAATTTTTAAATTTATTTCTGCCGGAATGCCTTTGTCGTTTGTTTTTGCTTTGAGCGTATGTCGCACTACGGCGATGTGTTTACTTGTTTTAATGGACTGTTCTGTACATGATATTTCTGTAAAATCGTAAGTCCCATTGGTTAAATTATCGATGAATGTTGCTTTATCTTCAAGATGACCATTAGAATGTCCGTAAACAAGGTCAGAAGACAAAATGAGATTAAGGGTAGAGACATTAGGATTCAACATGTTTTGACGAAGAATCTCCACCTGGGCTTCTATTGATTGACCCGTTAGATGTATTGTTGACATAAACCAAAAGGTTAAGGTTGTAAATAGGTTTTTTAGCATGATAAAAAGTTTTGGTATCTAAAACTGGAAAAACCATCTTCTAAAAGATGGTTTTTCCAAGGTTTAAATTGATTAAAATAAATCAAAAAGTTTTTAACGTAAAGGTGTTTTGCGGGT
>Ga0079300_10001047_pt1 | contig 10884 bp, 7 predicted proteins | sample Wag4_2014_7_11_FD_74799 | JGI IMG/M metagenome (GOLD analysis project Ga0079300, IMG submission 74799) | Fresh water microbial communities from Ohio, USA - Utica-2 Time Series HT 2014_7_11 | ecosystem: Environmental > Aquatic > Freshwater > Water tank | place: USA: Ohio | collected 2014-07-11
TCGCCGAGGCGGCGGTGCTCCTCGCCGACGCCGACATCGAGGTGCTCAAGGACGGCGGCGTGCTCGAGGCCGCGGCCGTGGAGTTGGAACTCGCCGAGGTGCAGTTCGAGCTCGGTCGCGCCCAGCAGGCGGTCGACCTGCTCGAGGCGCGCGCGCGCTCGCTCGCGGCCGAGGCGTCGGGCGCGGACGCGTCCTCCGCGGCAGCGGCGGCCGGCGCGGTCGTGCGGCTCCGCGAGACGCGCATGCGCATGCTCGAGGCGATGGGGCTTCCCAAGTCGGACGAGGCGCGATGGATGGTCGAGCGCCTCTCGCTCGCGCGCGCGAACCTCGCGGCGAAGCGCTACGCGCCGGTGGCCGAGTCGTTGCCGGCGGTGCTGCGGTTCCTCGAGAAGGACCAGTCGCGGTTCCGCGAGCGGCTCGACTGCGCGCTGGTGCTCGCGCGCGCGATGGACGCGCTCGGCTCGGGCCGCGCGGCGTACGAGACCCTCGACCAGAAGCAGCTCGCCGACGACGCGCGCATCCTCGGGCCGGAGCACCCGCTCTCGAAGGACTTCGAGGCGCTGCGCGCCGAGCTCCGCGCCCGCAAGTAACCATCCGAGCCGTGCCAGGTTGGTGCCAGGCACTGGCGGCAGGCGCCGCCGGCGGGTCAGATTCCCGCGCGCGCGCCGCCGCGCTCGAGCAGCGCCGCGATGTGGTCCTTGTCCGCGAGCGCCGACGCGCGCACCTTGGCCACGATCTCGCGGTTCGCGAGGTCGCTCCTCATGTAGCGGCGCGCGAGATCGGCGATCTCCGCCGGCGTGCAGCCGTCGAAGAAGTCCATGCCCTCGCGGTACGCGATCGAGCTCGCGAGCCGGTTCGCGATGATCCACGTCTGGTACGACGCGGGCAGGCTCTTCCACACGCGCTCACCCGCGAACTCGAAGAGCACCTTGGGGAGATGGTCGCGGATCATCTGCTTCGCGCACTCTCGGTCCTCGTCCGGCCAGCCCGGCACGCCCGCCGCGATCGCCGCGGCCGTCGTGTTGATGACCTTCGAGAGCTCCACCGAGATCTTCGGCAGCGACATCGACGGATGCGTCTTCGCCGCGCGCATGAGGAACTCGGCCTCGACGCGCGCGAGCTCGCGCAGCCGCTCGAGCACCTGCGCCACGTAGGTGTCCTTGATCGACAGGAACTCGTCGTCGGTCAGCACCATGCACGCGCTGATCTCGTAGCTCGAGCAGATCACGCCGCACTTGTTGGCCGACGAGTCCTTGATCACCGTCGCGCCGCGCTTGCACAGCTCCTCGCGCGCGCCCGGCGTGAGGAACAGGTTCGCGCCCTCCGAGATCACCACCGAGCTCGGCTTGCCGTCGGCGGTGAGGAACTCCTGCCAGTTGCCCTCGTGGATCGTCGCCGGGCGCCCGCCGCCGGGCACGAACGCGTCGGTCACCAGGCGGTTGTGCATGGTGTTGCGGAGCTGCGCGCCATCGGGCTCCTCGACCGAGACGATCCGCCCCTTCGGCGAGAGCCTCGCGCGGTCGAAGCTCGCGATCGGCAGCCCTTCCTTGAAGAGCCGCAGCAGCTCGGCGTGGTCGAGGCCCGCGGGATCCTCGCCGACGCCCGAGCCGTCGCCCACGCCCACGATCACGGCGTTCGCGCCGTAGTCGCGGTCGAGGATGCGCATCATGTTGCCGGCCACGTCGCCGTCCGGACCGCCGGTGATCTTCACCGTGAACCGCTGCTGGCGCGGGTCGATGCCGCGGGCCTTCAGCGCGATCTCGAGGAAGACGTTGACGCCCTCGCTGGTGACGCCGTAGACCTTGTGGTTGATGCCCGCGCCCGGCTTCGAGCTCATGAACGCGGTGGGCATCGAGTAGCCGCGCACGCGCGCGCGGTCGACGATCCACACGATGTGGGCGGGGGTGATGTTCTCATCGGGTCCGAGGTAGATCAGCTCGTCCTTCCCAAGCCGGTCGACGACGAGCTTGCGCACGTCGGGCACCTGCACGATCAGGTCGAGGATCGAGTTCACGAACGCCTTCACGCAGCGGTCGACGGTCGCGCCCGGCTCCAGCAGGATCGCGGCCTTGGCGCCGCCCTCGGGGATGTCCTTGTTCTTCAGCTGCTGCGCCCACGAGAGGCCGTAGACCTCGTCGAAGAGCCGCTCGCTCTCGCGCGTGTGCTGCGCGTGGTTCTGCGTGCGGATCACGCGCAGGCCGCCGCGGGCGATGTCCTGGAAGCGGTTGTGGAACCCGTCGAAGCCGCGGCCGTGCACGAAGAAGGTGCCGTACGGGCGCTCCGGGCGGTCGACGTTCGCGAGGTACGCGGGGTCGATGCGCAGGCAGAGCGCGAAGCGGTCGGGGAGGAAGTAGTTCGTGCGCAGCGTCGCGACCACGCCCTCGAGCATCTTGCCGAGGACGGTGCGGTTCATCTCGCTCGGCTGGCGGGCGATCTCGCCCTCGAGCCGGGTGCGCGCGGCGGCGAAGTCTGCGTCCGACATCGGCTTCGCCGGGTCGAACCGCGCGGTGAGCAGCTGGACGATGCCGGCCGCGACGCCGATCGACTCCTCGGCGAACCCGTGGATGCGCTCGCGGGTCCACAGGAAGCGGTTCTGCGGCGACAGGACCTGGTGCGCCATGTTGCAGAGCGCGACCACCGCCTCGGCCTGGTCGATCGAGAGCGACGGATGCCGGCCCGAGAGGTCGAGCGACTTGTCGTCGACCCACTTGATGCGGCGCAGGTCGCGCACGACCGCGGCCCAGGTCTCGCTCGCGGCGTTGATCGCCTTGCCGTCGGCGCCCTGCACGACGAAGCCGACGAAGGTCACCGAGCCGCCCTTGCCGTCCTTCACGATGTCGAGGTACGCGCGGTGGATCGAGATCGCGTGGCGCGCGAGGATCTTCGCGGTGCGCTCGAGCATGGTGCGCGTGCGCGCGTTCTCGACGACGACCACGATGCGGCTCATCGTCTGGTGGCTCTCGGGCTCGAGCTCGACGATGGTGCCGTCGGTGCCGCTCACGCGGCTGAAGAGCTTCCAGTGCGCCGCGACGCGCAGCGGGGTGCAGGTGAGCACGTATTCGGCGCTGCAGCCGGCGAAGTAGTTCGAGATCTGGTCCGGCGTCCAGTCGAGCCGCTGCTCCTTGGCGTAGCGGATGGTGTCGGTGAGCTTGGCCGACTGGCGCGGATCGCGGCTGTCGAACGGCTCGGGCTCGCCGAACACGAAGGTGTCGAGCACGAGCTTGCCGTCGAAGCTCGAGTGGATCTTGGCCGCGCGCAGCGAGCGGTCCATCGGCAGCTGCGAGACGAGCTCGGCGAGCACGCCGGGGTAGTTGGCGCTCCGGATGAGGGTGAGCTGCCGGCCGTCCTCGCTCTTCAGCGTGAGGTCGATGGGCCGGTCGGACGCCTTCGCCGCGATGATCGCGCGGAGGTGCGCGAGCTGCGTCGCGCGGTCGGTGTCCTGGAAGTACATCGGCGGCATCTGCGAGACGAACCAGGGCACGACGCCGTCGGCGGTGGCGCGGAACGAGCTGGCGAGCTCGTCCACGATGCTGGTGGTGTCGGACTGGGCGGACGTCGAGGAGGGCGCGCTGGTCATTTCGTGTATGTTCCGAAGTGCGGAAGGGGGTGCAGGATACCCTTCCCGTCGATGCCGCCGCTGCGGCGGCGGAAGTCCAGATGCAGGCAGTCGTCATCGGCAACTTCGACGGAGTTCATGTCGGACACCGTCATCTCTTCCGGCTCGCCGCCGAGGTCGCCTCGCTGGCGGTCGCTCCGGCGTCGGGTGCCGTGGCGTCCGTCGGCCGTGGCCGAGTGGTCGCCGTCACCTTCGAACCACTGCCGGCGTCGGTGCTTCGGCCCGACCGGCCAATGGGTCGGCTGACCCCCGGGCCCGAACGCGCCGAATTGCTCCGGGATCTCTGTGGGGTCGACGAGGTGGTCGAGCTCGCGCCCACGCCGGAGCTTCTCGGACGCTCGCCCGAGGCCTTCATCGCCGGGCTCCGCGAGACGCACCGGTTCGACGCCATCGTCGAGGGCCCCGATTTCCGCTTCGGCAAGGCGCGCGCCGGCGGGCTCGACACGCTGCGCGCGCTCGGGGCGCTCCACGGTTTCCGCGTGATCGAGGCGCCGCCGGTCTCGGTCGACCTCGCCGACGGAACGCGGGTCGAGGCGCGCAGTTCCGTCGCGCGCGCGCTCCTCGCCGAGGGCCGGGTGGCCGACGCCGCGCGCGTCTTCGGCCGCCCCTACGAACTCCGCTGCCGCACCTGCCGCGGCGACCAGCGGGGGCGCACCATCGGCTGGCCGACCGCGAACCTCGACTCGTCCGGCCGCATCCTGCCCGCCGACGGCGTCTACGCCGGCCGCGCGACCCTGCCCGACGGCACGGTGGCGATCGCGGCGATCTCGGTCGGCACCAAGCCGACCTTCGGCGAGAGCGCGCGCACCTGCGAGGCGACGCTGCTCGCGCCCGACGGCCGCCCGGTGCCGCTGCCGCTCGACTGGTACGGCTTCGAACTGCGGCTCCGCTTCCACCGCTGGATCCGCGGCATGGAGCGCTTCGCGTCCCTCGAGGCGCTGCTCGCGCGCATGGAAGTCGACCGCACCGAGGTCCTGTCGACGGACGCGGTATAACACCGCCGCGCCTTTCCTCCCGGCGCGCCCATGCGCTACGAAACCAACACGACCGTCGATGCCATCGCGCGCGAACTCCGCGCGGCGAAGCGCGTCCTTGTCACCACGCACCAGAAGCCCGACGGCGACGCCCTCGGATCGGTGCTCGCGGTGGTGCGCGCCTGCCAGGCGGTCGGCGTCGCGGCCGAGGGGTGGGTGGTCGACCCCTGCGAGGGCAACCTGCGCTCGTTCGAGGGGGCGACCGTCGTGCGCCACGTCCATCCGCGCCGCGCCGAGCTCCCGTCCGACGACGTCGACCTCGTCGTCGTGGTCGATACCGGCGCCTGGACCCAGCTCGAGGTGCTCGCGCCGTGGCTGCGCACCCGAACCGAGCGCGTGATCGGCCTCGACCACCACGCCCGTGGCGACGCCGTCGCGGCGCGGCGCGTGGTCGACGTCGGATGTGGCTCTTGCACCGCGCTCCTCGCGCGCCTCGTCGACGCGATGGGCGTGCCCCTCGCCTCCGGCGCCGACGAACGCGGGCGCTGCTCGATCGCCGAGGCGCTCTACATGGGCCTCGCGACCGACACCGGCTGGTTCCGCTTTCCCAACGCGCGCGCCGCCGAGTTCGCGCTCGCCGCGCGCCTGCTCGAGGCGGGCGTCGACAAGGACGCGATGTACCAGCAGATCGAGCAGTCGAGCCGCGCCGAGCGCGTCGAGCTCCAGGCGTGCGCGCTCTCGAGCCTCGAGATGGTCGCCGGCGGCCGCATCGCGCTCATGCGGCTGCGCGCCGCCGACTTCACCGACACCGGCGCGATGCTCGAGGAGACGGCCGGCATCGTGAACATCCCGATGGAGATCGCCGCCGTGCGCGCCTCGGTGCTCGCGGTCGAGGACACCCAGGCGGGCGTCATCAAGCTCAGCTTCCGCTCAAAGCCCGCCGACGACAGCGGCAGCTTCATCGACGTCAACGAACTCGCGGCGCGCTTCGGCGGCGGCGGACACATTCACGCCGCGGGCGCGAAGCAGCAGGGCACCCTCGACGAGGTGATCGCGCGCGTGCGCTCGGCGGTCGGCGGCGGTTGAGGCGTGGCGGATGGCGTCACGCCACGCGCATGGACGCACGCCACGCGCATGGACGCACGCCACGCGCATGGACTCACGCCACGCGCATGGACTCACGCTGCGCGCATGGACTCACGCTGCGCGCATGGACTCACGCTGCGCGCATGGACTCACGCTGCGCGCATGGACTCACGCCGCGCGCATCGACTCACGCCGCGCGCTCACTCCACCTTGTAGCCGAGCTTCACGATCGCCGCGGTGATCGCGGCCTTCTGCTCGGCGGGCGCGACGACCTCGACCTGCTCCGCCGTGTGGCTCGCCTTGCAGGCGGTGACGCCGGCGATCTGTCCGACCTTGCCGCAGATCGCGCCTTCGCAGCCCTCGCAGTGCATGCCCTTGACCGACAGCGTGAACGCCACCGGCTCGGTCAGCTTCGGCGCGGCCGAGCCTCCGTCACAGGCGGACAGCAGGGCGGCGGTGGCAACGGCGAGGATCGCGGTGAAACGCATGGCGCGATCGTAGCGCGGCGCGCGGCGCGTGCGAAGTCGCGCGTGCGACACCGCTGCGCGGCCCACGCTGCTCCACCCGCGACCGCCCTCACACCTTGAACAGCGACGGATTCGCGAACCGCGCCCGCAGCACCTTCTCGGACGGCGCCTTGAGCCAGTCCTCGAGCACCGACGCGTACACCGAGCGGAAGTCGATCCCGTACTTCAGGTCCCCCTGGTCGAGATCGGTGAGCGACGGATGGTTGCCGAACACGCCCGGCTTGACCTGCGGCCCGACGAGGAACATCGGCGCCGCCGTGCCGTGATCGGTGCCGCCCGACGCGTTCTGCTTCACCCGGCGGCCGAACTCGCTGAACACCATCGTGGTCACGCGCCCGTCGTTGCCCTGCGCCTTGAGGTCGCGCTGGAACGCCGCGAGCGACTCGCCGAACTGCCGCATCAGGTTGCCGTGCGTGCCGAGCTGCCCGCCGTGGGTGTCGAATCCGCCCATCGACGCGTAGTAGACGCGCGTCGGCATGCCGTCGCGGATCATCGCGCCGATCGTCTTCAGCTGTCCCGCGAGCCCGTGGCCGGGGTAGGGCACGAGCGTCTGCTTCGCGACCGCGGCGCGGATCCGGTCGCTCGACACCTGCGCGTCGAGCGCGGTGCGCATGAGGAACGCCTTCTGCGTGTCGCCCGCGCCGCCGCCCGCGCGGTTGATGCGGTCGTACGGATCCTTCAGCGACGCGTGCAGGTCCTGCCCGTTCCAGCGGAAGAGCGACGGGTTCTCGAACGCGATCGGCTTCTGCACGTCGCCCTCGAGCGCGAGCGGCGCGTTGCGCCCGATGGCCACCGACGCCTCGGGCCGCGGCGTGCCGTTGCAGGTGTTGTCGAAGTAGCGGCCGATCCAGCCCGAGCCCTTGGCGTCGAGCCGCCCGGTCTGCCAGATGTCCATCGAGGTGAAGTGCGAACGGTTCGGGTTCGGGTAGCCGACGCCCTGGATCACCTGCACGATCCCCTCGTCGTACAGCTCCTTGAGCGCCGCGAGGTTCGGATGGAGTCCGATCCCGCGCGCGCCGTCGAGCGCCAGCGCCGCCGGCTGCGCGTTCTGCGGAGCGGCGCCGGGCGCGCGGATCCCGATCTGCGGACGCGCGCGGTAGTACTCGTCGTCGCCGAAGGGGATCACGGTGTTGAGGCCGTCGTTGCCGCCGCCCAGCTGGATCACCACCAGGATGCGCTCCTCCGGCACCCCGGGCTGCGACGCGAGCAGCGGGTCGCCGAGCATCCCGAGCGCGCTCCGCTCGATGAAGCAGGGGACGGTCGCCGCGATCGAGGCGAGCGCGCAGCCGCGCTGGAGGAAGAGCCGTCGGGTGTAGGCGGAATCGTGCATGGTTCGTCCTAGCAGAGCTGGTACTCGGGCATCGCGGAGATCAGGCACAGCAGCGCCTGCAGCCGGTCGTTGGTGATGGTCGCGCGCGGTCCGCCGATCGACTCGAGGTAGGCGTCGAGCTCGGCGAGGCGCTCGCGGCCGGGATCGCCGCCGAGCGCGAAGGTCGCGACGCTGCGCACGCACTCGCGCGCGTCGAGCGTGCCCGACGCCGCGTCGCGCAGGTGCTCGACGAGGTGCATCGCGTCGTACGGGTCGGCCGCGCCCGTCGCCGGGCCGCGCGTCGAGCGCCCCGTGATCAGGAACACCGCGGTGTTCTGCCGCGTGAACATGGTGGCGGTGTTGATCCACGCGCGCCCGCCGGGCCAGCCCCGCACGTTCGGCGGCTGGAAGAGCTCCTGCCCCATGAGGTCGCCCGCCTCGACCAGCCGGTCGACGCTGCGCGCCGGCGTGCCGAGGCTGCGGATCGTCTGGACCATCAGCTGCGTCGGGCTCTTGATGATCGCCAGCCGGTTCTCGCGCGCGTGGAAGTGCTGCGAGCGGAACAGCGCCCGCAGCGCCGGCCGCAGCTCGTAGCGCGCGTCGCGCAGCGCCTTCGCGAGCCGCTCGATCGTCTCCGCGCCGTCCCGCGACAGCCCGGGCGCGTCGTTCACGAAGAACCGGTACAGCTTCGACGCGATGAAGCGCGAGCACTCGGGCTGCTCGAGGATGATCGACACGAAGTCCTCGCCGCTGAAGTTGCCGCTCCGGCGCAGGATCCGCTTGGCGCCCGCGTCGTGCTGCGCGCGGTCGAAGAAGTACGCGTTCTCTCGGAAGGTGCGGCCGGTCAGCGCCCGCGCGCCCTCCTTGATGTCGCCCTCGCCGTAGCCGTTGCCCTCGCCGAGCGTGAACAGCTCGAGCAGCTCGCGCGCGAGGTTCTCGTTCGGGCTCGACTTGCGGTTCTCGTCGTTGTCGAGGTACTTGAGCATCGCGGGATCGCTGATGATCCCGCGCGCGAGGTCGGCGAAGCTGCCCGCGCAGTTCGAGCGCAGCATGCCGTTCTGCATGAGCATGTGCCAGCTGTTCTCGATGGTGCGGTAGCCGGTCGCGAAGTGCCCGTGCCAGAAGAGCGTGAGCTTCTCCTGCAGCGGGCGGCCGGTCTCGATCATGCGCGCGAGCCACCAGCGCTTCATCGCGGCGACCTGCGCGCGGTCGGCGTTCTGGCGCTCCTGCCGCTCGCGCTCGATGCGCGCGATGGTCTCGGCGTCGTTGGTCGCGCGCGCGCGGCGCAGCGTCTCGCGCTCCTCGGGCGTCTGCGCGCGCAGGATGTCGCCCTTGAACTCGAAGCCCTCGTTCGACACGCGCTCGCCCTTGAACTCGACGAGGTAGTCGACCGCGTCGTCGAGGCCGAGCTCGACCAGCGCGCGCACCTGCGCCGGCGTGCCGCCGAAACCCGCGCGGTTCAGCAGGTGCTGCGCCGCGCCGTAGTCGAAGTCCTTCTTGGCGAGTGGTTGGAAGGGGTTGCCCATTTCGTTCGCCTTCGCCTTCGCTGTCGTGCGGCTCCGCGCCGCCTCCGTCATGCGTTGCGGCGCATCGCGCGCACTCAGTCCGTTGCCGCCGCCGCCCCGATCGACGCCCGCGTCCGCCGCCCGAACAGCGCGACCGCCGCGAGCGGCACGATCACCGCGAGCGGCGCCGCGAGCGTCGGCCCCTCGAGGAACGCGCGGTCGATGATCGGGGTCACCACCGCGAGCGACACGAGCAGCGCCGCGACCGCGCCCACGGTCGGGCGCCCGACCGTGCGCAGCGCGAGCGCCGCGTACGCCGGGAAGAGCAGCCCGTACAGCCCGAGGAACCGCATGTACATGTCGCGGTGCGGATCGTAGAGCGCCGCGCCGAGCCCGAGCAGCCCCGCGCCGAGCCCGAGCACCAGCCGCTGCCCGTGCGGGATCGCCGCGAGCCGCAGCTCCGAGAGGTGGAGCGCCGCGGTCATCGTCAGCTGGATCGCGAGGTGCGTGCGCACCGCCGGGCTGTTGAGCCCGCCCGCGCCCGCGGCCGCGTAGCAGCAGGTCAGCACCAGCATCGACGCGAAGGTCACCCCGAACACCGCGAAGTTGTGCGGCCGCGCGCCCGCGGGCACCTCCTGCCGCGCGCGGTGGAAGGTCAGGTCGAGGTTCGGCGAGAGCGCGAACCCGAACACGATCGTCGGCAGCACGAGCCAGAGCTGACCCGGCGTCCATTCGCCCTGCGTCTGGATCGCGTGCAGCTCGCTCCACGGCAGGAACGCGAAGGTCAGGAGGCTCACCGGATACGCAAGCGCCGCCAGCGGCCACAGCACGTGCCGCGGCAGCGCCGACAGCAGCACCGCGCCGCCGAAGATCGCCCCCGCGCCGAGCGCGCGCGCGTTCGCCATCCCCGTCGCCATCGACTCGCTGATCGCCGGGCCCCATTGCCAGCCCGCGAAGAACACCTGGTACGCGACCGTCGCCGCGCTGAACACCGCCATCGCGAGCGCGTGGTCGCGCGTCTCCTGGCGCGAACGCTCGGCGCTGCGCAGGTATCCGAACAGCGCGCAGCCGAGCACGTTCGGGATCGCGAACGCGACGATGCCCGGCCAGCCCATGAGCGACCCGATCACGATCGGCGCGAACATGCCGATGCACCAGGTCCAGCTGGTCGCGAGGGCGAAGCCCGACAGCACCATGCGCACGCGTCCGCCCGTCACGGCGCCGCGCTCTCGGCGGCGCGGTCGAGCGCGGCCTTCTTCTCGGCCCGCGCCTTGCGGCGGTCGGCGCGCTCGCGCACCATCGCCTTCGGCGTGCAGTGGAAGGTGATGTTGCAGCGCCCGACGAGGATCTCGTCGCGCTGCTTCACGATCTTCTGCTGGTAGACCTCGAGCTCGAGCGACACGTTGAACTCGCCGCCCTTCTCGACCTTCTGCTCGACGTCCTCGCTCTTCACCACGCGGTAGACCGCGGGACCGAGGCACGGCCGCAGGAACCGGTACTGCATCTCCTTGCACACGACCGTGTAGTCGCCGCCGCAGACGCTGAAGAGGTACATGCCCGCCGCCACCTCGGAGTTGCCGAGCAGCGCCGCGCCCGCCATCGCGTCGTAGAAGTTGCGGTTGAACCGGCGGAAGGGGAGCACCGCGGTGAAGCGCTCCGTCGAGAGCTTCCGCAGCCCGCTCATGCGGATGCCCGAGCGGAACGCGTACGGCAGCCACACCAGCGAGAAGATGCTGTGCCAGAAGTTGTTCCGGATCGACAGCCGGCTCGCCCACGCCTCGAGCCGCTCGAGCCGCGTGCGCGGCCTGCTCGGCGGACGCACCTGCGGCCCGGTCTGGATCGGGCCGGTCGGCGTGCCGTCGGCGGG
>Ga0079300_10001049_pt1 | contig 10878 bp, 6 predicted proteins | sample Wag4_2014_7_11_FD_74799 | JGI IMG/M metagenome (GOLD analysis project Ga0079300, IMG submission 74799) | Fresh water microbial communities from Ohio, USA - Utica-2 Time Series HT 2014_7_11 | ecosystem: Environmental > Aquatic > Freshwater > Water tank | place: USA: Ohio | collected 2014-07-11
CGGCCGACCTCAGCGCGCCCCGCATGGGCACCTGGGGTTTCGACATGTCGGGACGCGATCCGGCGACCCCCGCCGGCGGGGATTTCTTCGCCCACGCCAATGGTGCCTATGTGGACCGGCTGGTCATCCCGGCGGACCGGTCGAGCTTCGGGGCCTTCGACGGCCTGCGCGAGCTCTCGGTGGACCGGATGCACGCCGTCCTGGAGGCCGCCGCCGCCGTTCCGGCACCCTCGCCTGACCGCCAGCGCCTGGCGACCCTCTATCGTAACTTCATGGACGAGCAGGCTGTGGCCGCCCTCGGCGCAGGGCCCATCCAGCCCGCCTTGGCGGAAATCCGCGCGGCCAGCAACCGGCGGGACATCGCGCGGCTCATGGGCAAGGCGGCAGGCGGGTTTGGTGGATCGATCTTCTCGGTCTTCGTCTCGGATGACGCCCGGAACCCGCAGGCCTATGCCGTCTACCTCGGACAGTCCGGCCTCAACCTCCCCGACCGGGACTATTACCTGGAGCCGCGTTTCGAGCGTCAGAGGACGGAGTACCGGGCCTATGTGGAGCGTATGCTGGGTCTCGCCGGCTGGCCGGACGCCGCCAGATCCGCGGAGGCTATCCTGGCCTTCGAGACCCGGATCGCCAAGGCGTCCTGGACAAGCGCCCAGCGCCGCGACCGTGACCGCACCTACAACGCGATGGACCTGGCCGGACTGTCCCGGAGCGCCGCCGGCTTTCCCTGGGCGGACTATCTCAAGGCCGCAGGCCTGGGTGGGGTGACGCGGGTGGTGGTTCGGGAACAGGGTGCCTTCCCCGAGATCGCAAAAATCTTCGCTGAAACGCCCCTCTCCACCCTGAAGGCCTACATGGCCCTGAGCCTGACCGATAAGGCCGCACCCTACCTCGCCCCGGCCTTCGACCAGGCCAATTTCGAGTTTCGCGGCAAGGTGCTGACCGGTCAGCCGCAACAGCAGCCGCGCTGGAAGCGCGCCGTGACCCTGGTGGACGACCAGCTGGGCGAGGCCCTGGGCCGTGACTATGTCGCCGCCTACTTCCCCCCTCAGTCCAAGGCGCTGATGGAGGGACTGGTTGCCGACATCAAGACCGCCATGCGGGGCCGGATCGAGACCGTCTCGTGGATGGGTCCAGAGACGCGGGCCAAGGCGCTCGAAAAGCTGTCCAAGTTCAGCGTCATGATCGGCTATCCCGAGACCTGGCGGGACTATTCCGGGCTGGAGATGAAGCCTGGCGACCTGTTCGGCGATGTCAGCCGCTCACGCCAGTGGGACTGGAACCGCCGCGTCGCCCGTCTCGACCAGCCGGTCGACCGCAAGGAGTGGGGAATGACCCCGGCCACGGTAAACGCCTACTACTCCTCGACCCGGAACGTCATCGTCTTCCCGGCGGCCATACTCCAGCCGCCCTTCTTCGATCCCAAAGGCGACATGGCCATCAATTATGGCGGGATCGGCGGCGTGATCGGCCACGAGATCACCCATGGATTCGACGACCAGGGCCGAAAGTCCGACGGCGACGGCCGGCTGTCCGACTGGTGGACCCCGGAGGACGCCAAGCGCTTCACAATCGAAGCGACCAAGCTGGGTGCTCAGTACTCTGCCTTCGAGGCCCTGCCCGGCGCCTTCATCAAGAGCGAACTGACCATGGGGGAGAACATCGCCGACCTGGGCGGGGTCCTCCTGGCCCTGGACGCCTACCGGTCGTCACTGAAGGGTGCGGACGCCCCGGTCATCGATGGGCTGACAGGAGAGCAGAGGGTGTTCTACGGGTGGGCCCAGGTCTGGCGCTCCAAGGTTCGGGAGGACAGGGCCCGCCAGCTTTTGTCCACCGACTCGCACTCACCACCCCGTGCGCGCGTCAATGGCCCGATGCGCAATGTCGACGCCTTCTACCAGGCCTTCGGTGTGAAGCCGGGGGACGGCATGTACCTGCCTCCGGAGGCCCGGGCCCGCATCTGGTAGGGGCTCATCCCTGCCGGGAAAGTATGTCCCGGGCCGCGTGGACGCCTGTGGCGAAGACGGCCTGGAGGAGATAGCCCCCCGTGGGCGCCTCCCAGTCGAGCATCTCCCCGGCGATCCAGACCCCCGGCCGGGCGCGGAGCTGAAGGCCCGGGTCGAGATCTTCGAACCGGATACCGCCGGCGGTTGAGATGGCGCGGTCCAGCCCCGTGTTCCCGGTCAGGCGCAGGGGAATCGAGCGGATGCGCGCCGCCAGGGCCTCCAGGTCCGACGTCAGCGGCCCCGCCTCGCGGAGGAGCCCAATCTCCTGCGGCGACAGGGCCAAGGCCTTGCGGAGACGGTTGGAGAGGCTGGCCTTCCGGTCGGTGCGCGCCAGCCTGGCGACAAGATCTTCCGGGCTACGGCCGGGCCTGAGATCGATCTCGACAATGGCCTCGCCCCCCGCGTCCAGCGCGTCTCGGAGGGCGGCCGAGTGGGCATAGACGGCTCCGCCCTCGATCCCCTGCCGGGTCAGCATCACCTCGCCCCGCACCGCGCGCCCGGCGAACCGGACCTCGACGCCCTTCAGGGGACGACCTGCATGGTCGCCGGGAAAGGCCGGGCTGAAGTCCGCGACGAAACCGCAGTTGGCAGGCCTGAGGGGTGCCGCCACCACGCCGGCCTCTGCAAGAGGCGCAGTCCAGGCACCGTCCGCGCCAAGCCGGGGCCAGCTCGCGCCACCCATGGAGAGCAGCAGGGCATCGGCAGCCTCGGGGGCGTCCTCACCCCCCGCCCGGCGGAAGGTCGGTCGGCCCTCCCTGTCCCAGCCCGTCCAGGTCGAGCGAAGCCGAAGCTCCACGCCCAGGCTGTCAAGCCGGGCCAGCCAGGCCCGGACCAGGGGCGAGGCCTTCAAGCGGCGTGGAAAGACCCTGCCGCTGGAGCCAACGAAGGTGTCCTGGCCCAAGCCTTCGGCCCAGTCGCGCAGGGCCTGCGGCGGAAAGGCCTCCAGCAGGGGGGCGAGGGTCCCTGACCGGTAGCCGTAACGGGCGATCATCTCTGTCAGGCCCTCGGAGTGGGTCAGGTTGAGACCTCCACGCCCGGCCATCAGCAGGCGCCGCGCCGGACTGGGCATGCGTTCGTGCACCACGACCCGGGCCCCGCCGCGGGCGAGCGTCTCAGCGGCCATGAGACCTGCCGGGCCGGCACCGACGATGACGACCCTGGGACTTGGCATGGACATGGGGGCTCCAGGTAGAGGCGAACTGGCAGATTCGGGGCTTCAGCGGCAGTCTGGCGACAGGAACCGCACCGGACCCCTGCTGGCGGCCGCGGCCGCCCTCCTCCTTCTGGCGGCGTCCCCCGCCTGGACGCAAGCGTCGCCTTCGCCGCCACCGGTCGAGCCCCGGTCTGGCCGCACACCCAAACTGACAGGTCGGTCAAAACACTGAGAGCGGGCAAAAAACAACCCGCCTTGCGGCGGGTTGTTTGAGCTCTGCGGCTCCAAATCTAGAAGGGCGTTTCCTCCCCGAAACGCCGGAGATCAACGGTCGAATGCCGTCGTTTCTCTCGCTTGGGGCGAATTGATGTCAAATTCGCGACCCTGTCAACCACCGCCCTATTTCAAGGCCCGCCTTTGGAGAGAAGCCAGGAATTATCTGACTCATATGTCAGTTTTTCTCAGGGCAGCCCGGAGCCTGTCCCAAGGCACACAGGCCATCTCGAAGACGAAGTCCGGCCGAGAGGCGGTAACCGGACCCCGTCCCGCCGCTGTCAGACGTTCCGCCACCCGGGGAACCAGTGCCACCGGCGCCAGCAGGCCGTTGGGCCGACGGACGGCCCCCAGGACCTCAAGGTCGGGCAGGATCGGATCGTCGTCGCCGCCGGGCCAGATGAGGGTGGCCGAGGCGTGGGCGGCGGCCCGGGCCTCGAAGATCCGGATCAGCGACTCCGCGGCGGTGAGCCCCTCCGGGGTCCAATCGGCCCGAAGGCCCGCGGCGAGGTGGGCCTGGCTCCTCAGGATGACGCCGTCCTCCAGGATCTTCAGGTCATTGGCCTGGAGGGTGGCCCCCGTCGTGGTGATGTCGACGACGATGTCGGCGACCCCGGCGGCCGGAGCCCCTTCGGTGGCACCCCCCGACTCGACGATCCGGTAGTCGGCGATTCCGTGGCGGGCGAAGAATTCACGGGTTTGAGCCAGGTACTTGGTCGCCACCCTCAGCCGGCGGCCGGTACGGACCCGTCTCTCATGGGCCACATCCTCGAGGTCAGACATGGCGGATACGTCGAGCCAGCTGCGTGGGGCGGCGACCACGAGGTCGGCCCGGCCGAAGCCGAGGGGACGGAGAAGAAGGGTTGCCTCGGCGGACCCTGGGCCCTGTTCCCTGAGCAGGTCCTCGCCGGTGACGCCCAGGTGGACGTCCCCGACGACAAGGGCCTCGGCGATGTCACCGGCCGAGAGCAGGCGGACCTGCACGCCTTCGGCACCACGGAGACGCGCCCTGTAGCCGCGGTCGCCCCCGCTCATGGCGAGGCCAAGTCCGCAGTCCTGGAGCCAGGCCTCGACCTGCTCCTTGAGGCGTCCCTTGGACGGTACGGCCAGGATCAGGGGGTCGCTCATTGTCCCACCTCCACAAGGGCCCGGCCCGGCCGGATCATGCCTCCGAGCGCCGATCCGCCGCCAATTGACCCGCCGGCGAGCCGGGCGGGCAGGCTGTCATAGCGCCCTCCCGCCGCGACGGGACGCGCCGGGCCCAGGGCTTCCGACACAACCTCGACCACAAGGCCGTCGTAATAGGCGAAATCGCCCCGGGGCGCGGCATCGAAGACGGCTGGCGCGGCACCCGCCGAGGCGGCCTCGATCCCGTCCAGACGGCGCTCCCATTCCGACAGGCGTGCCTCAAGGGCCGGGGCGGCGGGCGCCAGGCCTGCAATCTGCGCCAGCGCCGCACGCGGGGCCTCGCTGACAGACAGGTAGGCGCGGACGGCGTCGACCTGTCCGGGCGACAGGGCGGGCGCGCGGGAGGCTTCCGAACGGGTGACCAGGCGAGCTGCGATCTCTCCGGCGGTGCGGCCGCCGACCGGGGTGATCCCGGCGAGGGTCCAGACCTCCTCGAGGAGGGCGGAAGCCTCTTCCGGGGGAAGGGCGGCAAGGCGTCCGGCCAGGACGCCCTCCCCGGCTCCGGACGCCTGTCCATTCCGCTCCAGCTCCGCGGCGAGCCGGGAGGGACGTCCTGCCATGCGGGTCAACCGCGAGGCCTGGTCCGGGTGAAGGCGCAGCGCGTCGAGGAAGGCGGGAAAGAGGCCGGCGTCGCCAAGCCGGAGGGAAAGGTCGTCGCGCCCTCCTGCCCGGGCGGCCCGCCAGAGCAGGTTCACCAGGTCGGCATCGGCCGCAGGGCGGTCGCTGGCGGCGGCGAACCGCTCGATCCCGATCTGCAGGACTTCCTCCGCCTCGTCCTCGGAGGCGCGGAAGACCAGGCCCTCGTAGGCATAGTCGCCTCCGGTCGCGCCCGAGGCCAGATGCAGGCGCGCGACGGGCGCGGTGAAGTCGGGACGCAGGCAGACCTCCTCGCCGGCGGCCGCCTGCAGGACGAAGAGCCGGGAGCGAAGGGCCTCTCCGGCGAGGTCAAGCACCATGGACAGGGGCTGCAACACCGGTGGCTGGACCCAGATGGCACCGGTCTCGCGGAAGGGCGCGCGGAGGGCTTCGAGGCCGTCGGCGGAGAAGGACGGCTCCTGGATCACGGTGCTTCTCCGAGAATGCGCCGCAAGACGGCGACCAGTTGGTCCCGCGGGACCGTCTGCTGGCCAGGCCGTTCGGTCCGCCAGGCGGCGTTGTCGGTGACATCGGAGGCCAGGGCCCGGCCGAGGTCCAGGTCCTTCACCGTGACGGTTCCCGCGGCGATCTCGTCACCCCCGAGGATCACGGCGGCAGGCGAGAGCCGGCGGTCGGCGTACTTCATCTGGGCCTTCATGCCCGAGGCACCCAGGTAGACCTCGGCGGCGATCCCCGCGGCCCGGAGCTCGGCGGCCACGGCGAAGTAGGCGCCCATGTCATCGGGGGAGAAGGCGATGATCACCACGGGGCCCCTCGCCTCCTGGCCGGTGTCCTGGCCGGCGGCGCGCAGGGCGGCCGCCAGGCGGGAGACGCCGAAGGAGAAACCGGTCGCCGGGGTGCGTTCGCCAGTGAAGCGGGCGATCAGGTCGTCGTAACGGCCGCCGCCGCCCACCGAGCCGAAGCGGGCGGGTTGGCCCTTCTCGTCCAAGGTCTCCAGCCTCAGCTCGGCCTCGAAGACGGCCCCGGTGTAGTACTCGAGCCCTCGGACCACCGACGGATCGAAGACCGCACGGTCCGCGCCCACTCCCATGCTGGCCAGGGCCCTGTCGATGCCCGCCAGTTCCGCAAGGCCCGCGTCACCCTCGACCGAGCCGCCGATCACATCGGCGATGCGGCGCAGGGTCTCGGCCCGGTCCCCGGCCCCGGCGGCGGTGAAGGCCAGGACGGAGTCGACCGCGGCAGTCGCCAGCCCCGCCCCGCGGGTGAAGGCGCCGGACTCATCGCGGCGGCCCTCGCCCAGCAACAGGCGAACCCCCTCGGGGCCCAGCCGGTCCAGCTTGTCCACCGCCCGAAGAACGGCGAGCTTCTGGCCTTCGTCGGCCACGCCGGCCCTCTCGAGGAGGCCATTCAGGAGCCGTCGGTTATTGATCCGCAGGACGTAGCCGCCCTCGGGCAGGCCGGCGGCAGCAAGGCCCTCGGCGGCCATGGCAATGATCTCGGCATCGGCCTCGGGCCGGGCTGAACCCACCGTATCGGCGTCGCACTGGGTGAATTCGCGGAACCGGCCCGGACCGGGCTTTTCGTTCCGCCAGACCGGGCCAAAGGCGTAGCGGCGGAAGGGCTTGGTCAGGCCCTCGCGGTTCTGGGCGACGAACCGGGCCAGGGGCGCGGTGAGGTCGTAGCGCAGGGCCATCCACTGGTCGTCGTCGTCCTGCAGGGCGAAGACGCCCTCATTTGGGCGGTCAGCGTCGGGCAGGAACTTGCCCAGGGCGTCGGCATACTCAAGAGCGCCCGTGTCGAGGGCCTCGAAGCCGTAGCGCTCATAGACCTCGGAGACGCGGGTCAGGATGCGGCGCTCGGCGGCCAGGTCGCGGGCGCGCCGGTCCATGAAGCCACGGGGTGCGCGGGCTTCGGGTCGGGCTTCGGGGCGGGGCGTCTCCCCGTCGGGGACGATGTCAGTCGTGGAGGTGGTCATTTCCAATCCCTTGGGTCTGCCAGGGACGGAGCCGCCGGCCGGGCCCGTCCGCATTGCGCGGAGGCCGGCGCCGGAGGTTCGATCAGGCCGAACGCACTCGCCCGCTCCCGCTTTCACAGGTCGGATGGTGGAGGCCGTGATGATCAACCTGACGGAACATGGGCCGGGTCCCTAGCCCATCGCCGCCGGGCCGTCCAGCCCCGGGGGCCGGACAGAAGGGGTTCAGGGCAGGAGGTCGAGGTCCGGCGTGCGGTATTCCAGGCCTGACAGGGCGGAGCTTCGATCGGCGGAATCGAACCCCTCCATGATCTTCTGGAACCGCATCTGTACGAAGGGGCGCATGTCCGGATGGGTGAAGATGTAGAGGTCGCCGGCCTGGAGCGCCTCCAGCACCCGGGCGCCGACCCGGGCGGGGTCGATGCCGTTGGCGACCCGATCGTCCGGGACGATCTCCCGCATCTGGGGGCCGCCGAACTTCGCAGGGCGGTTGCGTCCCGACTGGTTGATGCCGGTGCGCACGAAGCCCGGGCAGAGGACCTGGACCTGGATGTTCTCGGGCGCCAGCTGGGCCGCCCAGCCCTCGGTCAGGGCCACCACGGCGAACTTGGAGGCGCTATAGGCCTCCATGCCCGGAGGCGACATGTGGCCGGCCATAGAGGCGGTGTTGATGATGGCCCCGCCCTCGCCGTGAGCGCGGATGTGAGGCAGGAAGGCCTCCAAGCCATAGATCACCCCCATGAGATTGACCTGGAAGGTCCAGTCCCAGTCGGAGGGCTTCATCTCGTCGACGGGGCCGCCGGCACCGACGCCGGCGTTGTTGCACAGGACGTGGACCTTGCCGAAGGCGGAGACTGTTTCGCGGGCGGCAGCGACGAGGGCGGCGCGGTCGGTGACGTCGCACTGGACGGCAGCGACGCGCACCTGCCGGGCCTCAAGCTCGGCGACGGCCCGGGCCAGGGGCTCGGCCTCGATATCGGCGAGCATGACATTCATGCCCGCGGCGCCGAAGGCGTGCGCCATGGCCAGGCCGAGGCCGCTGGCCCCGCCGGTGATGAAGGCGGTCTTTCCCGCGAGGTCCTGCATGGGGGTCTTTCCTTTTGACGTCAGATCTTGCGGTCGCCCTGCCAGTAGGCGTCGCGGAGGATGCGTTTGTACAGCTTGCCCGTGGGCAGACGGGGCATTTCCTCGATGAAGTCGAGGGAGCGCGGTGCCATGTAGTGGGCCAGGTGCTCGCGGGCATACTGCATGAGTTCGGCGGCGAGCGCCTCGGTGGGCGCCACGCCGGGGGCCGGCTCGATCACCGCCTTAACCGCCTCGCCCATCTCGGGGTCGGGCACCCCGAAGACCGCCACGTCCGCGACCTTGGGATGGGTGATCAGGGCGTCCTCGATGGCCTGGGGATAGATGTTGACCCCGCCAGAGATGATCATGAAGGCCTTGCGGTCGGTGAGGTAGAGATAGCCGTCCGGATCCAGGTAGCCGACGTCCCCCAGGGCGTTCCAGCTGGGATGGAGCGGATGGCGGGCGGACCGGGTCTTCTCGGGGTCGTTGTGATACTCGAAGGTCGGGATCTCGCGTTCGAAATAGACCAGCCCCGTCTCACCGGGAGGCAGTTCGTTCCCCGCCTCGTCGCAGACGTGCAGGACGCCCACCGCCGCCCGGCCCACCGAGCCGGGGTGCTTCAGCCAGTCCTCGCTGTCGATAAAGGTCGAGCCCGACCCCTCGGTGCCCGCGTAGTATTCGTAGAGGACCGGCCCCCACCAGTCGATCATCTGGCGCTTGACCTCCACCGGGCAGGGCGCGGCGGCGTGGATGGCGACCCGCAGGCTGGAGACGTCGAAGGCCCGGCGAACCTCTTCCGGCAGCTTGAGCATGCGCACGAACATGGTCGGCACCCACTGGGAATGGGTGACCCGGTAGTCCTGGATGAGCTCGAGTGACCGCTCGGCGTCGAAGCGCTCCATCATCACCACCGTCCCGCCGAAGGACTGTACGGTGACCACATAGGCCAGGGGGGCGGCGTGGTAGAGGGGGGCCGGCGACAGGTAGACGGTATCGGGGCTGAACGCGTAGCGGTTCGCCTGCTGCCGCAGGGCGAATGCCTCGGCAGGGCTCACCTCCGGCAGGGGGCGCAGAATGCCTTTGGGACGGCCCGTGGTGCCTGAGCTGTAGAGCATGGAGTCGCCCATCCACTCCTGGTCCAGGGGGGCAGGCGAGGCACCGTCCCGGGCGGCCTCGTAGGATTCCCAGCCCGGGATGACGCCATCGACCATCAGGCGGAACGGACAGGCGGGGATCAGGTCGGCCAGGCCCTCAGCGATCTCGCGCTTGGCGAAGGAACTGATCAGGACCTTCGCGCCGCAGTCATTGACGATGTAGGCGGCCTCGTCCGGCGGCAGGTAGCGGTTGATGGTGGTGATGTAGAGCCCCGAGCGGAAGCAGGCCCAGACCGCATCCAGGAAGGCGAGGTTGTTTTCCATCAGGAGGGCCACGTGGTCGCCGCGCTTCAGGCCCCTGTCACGGAACAGGTTGGCCACCCGAAGGGCGCGTTCGTTGAGCTGGGCGAAGGTCACGACCTTGCCGGTGTCCGCCGAGATCAGGGCCGGCTTGTCGGGGGTCAGGCGGGCGTGGTCGGCGAGATACATGGGCCTTGTGTCTCCTCCAGCGGGGGCGCTGGCCACCCCTCTCCCATCACTGTAGCGGAGGCGCCGGAGGCGTAAACCCGTCGCGGGACTCAGTCGCTGCGGAGGCGGGCGATCAGGGCTGCGGTGGAGGGATCGTGCGTGCCGGCCGGGCCACCCTCCAGCTCTGGAAGGATGCGTGCCGCCAGCACCTTGCCCAGCTCCACGCCCCACTGGTCGAAGCTGTTGAGCCCCCAGAGGAGACCTTCGACAAAGACCTTGTGCTCGAACAGGGCCAGGAGGGCACCGAGAGTCGACGGGTCCAGCCGCTCCATCAGCAGGAAGCCTGAGGGCCGGTCGCCCGGAAAGGCCTTCTGGGCGGCAAGGACGGGATCGCCACCGGCAGCCTGCAGGGCCTCGGCCTCCGTCCGTCCGGCCATCAGGGCCTCGGCCTGGGCCACGGCGTTGGCCAGGAGGGCGCGGTGGGCGGCCGGGTCCCCCTCCACCGGCTGGCGGACGGCGAGGATATCGAGGGGGATGATGTCGGTCCCCTGGTGCAGGGCCTGGAAGAAGGCGTGCTGGCCGTTGGTGCCCGGCTCTCCGAACACGACGCCGGCGGTCGGCCGGGCGACGGGACGCCCGTCACGGCCCACGCGCTTGCCGTTGGACTCCATCTCCAGTTGCTGAAGGAAGGCCGGCAGGAGCCTGAGGCGCCGGGCGTATGGAACTACGGCGCGGGCCGGGCGATCGAGGATGTCCCGGTTGAAGACGTGGGCCAGGGCCAGGACTACGGGCAGGTTCTCACCGGCCGGGGCCTGGCGGAAGTGGGCGTCCATGGCCGCGGCACCCCCAAGCAGGCCCGAAAAGGCCTCGGGCCCCAGGGCGATGGCGCAGGACAGGCCCACCGCCGACCACAGAGAGAAGCGTCCCCCAACCCAGTCCGCGAAGGGAAAGATACGCTCCGGGTCGACGCCGAAGGCGGCGGCAGCTTCCGGCGCGGCGGTGACGGCGACCAGGCGGGACCCGGCCCCCGGTGCTGTTTCCATCCAGGCGCGGGCGGCGCGG
>Ga0079300_10001052_pt1 | contig 10856 bp, 10 predicted proteins | sample Wag4_2014_7_11_FD_74799 | JGI IMG/M metagenome (GOLD analysis project Ga0079300, IMG submission 74799) | Fresh water microbial communities from Ohio, USA - Utica-2 Time Series HT 2014_7_11 | ecosystem: Environmental > Aquatic > Freshwater > Water tank | place: USA: Ohio | collected 2014-07-11
TCAAGGCTTCAAATTGTTTTATGGCCCGTTTCTCGGTGTAATTCAAAACTTCATTTGCAAAGGCTTCGTCTTTCCAATCTGAAGAAAGCTCAATCCAATCCAACCATTTGGGTTTATAATTTTCACGTAATTCCTCCTGCATGGAAATCAATCCCTTGTGGTACATGGACTTGATGGTTTTCATGACGGTTTTCTGATTCAGAAGTTGCTGAACCTGTTCAACGGTTATGATTTTCTCTTTGATCAATAATGATAAAACCAGATTCTCTTTTTCATCAAGAACTCCTAAATCATCCAAATTGATTTCTGAATGTAAGGATATCTTTGTTTGGGACTGAACCCTATACCCTGCGGGTAATGCTACATTGAGGACGTCGCCCAGATTCGATAAATAATATCTGCTAATCCATTCCCAAAACTCCATCTGCAAGGGAGTTACTATGGGTCTATCATCCAAAATCTCAATGATGTAGTTGGCTTGATATCCTTGAGGCGGCTGCTCGGTGATTTTCCAAACTATGCCAGAATACACCTTTTTGACACCAAATGGAACGGCCACCCTCATGCCCAATACCAACAACTCGTTCCACTCATACGGCAAACGATAGGTATAAACCTTAGGTAAAGGCAACGGCAACAGAATTTCTGCAAAAAGGGTTATTCTCTCTTCCAAGTCCAACAAATTACAGCGGAAGATAAATCAGAATGTACTTATAAACAATAAGAGCCACAATTCCAGCAACGTGACCAATTAACAATAATTTCTGCCAACGCACAGCCCATCTAATGGAATTTAACGGCAACAAATAGGCAAACAAAGATCCAAGCAGTGAGAATCCAATAGAAAATCCAATCAAATAGATCAATCCTGCATCTCCAAAATACTTCCATGAACCGGGAGTCAAGGTCCAGTCGAACCAAAACCTTAGATAGGAGAATGTTAAAAAAGCCATTAAATTAATGACTATCAATGATAAACGAGCATTGTTCTGAGAAGTCACCACCGCAACTGTTCTATATCCAAAGATTAAATTTCCTCGATGACCGTCAAGTCCTTTCAAAACATCTTTAGTCAATATAATCAAGGTCAATGCGGTGAAAAAGCCTAAAATTTCGATAGATGGAAGTCCTAAGTGAATCCATACAGCCAATACGGGTGAGACAGTCAACAATGAAGACGTGAGTTCTCTGAATAAGGCAATTTTTTGCAATTTATGCGAATAAAACCACGACAAAATTTGAATCCCCAAGAAATAAGCCGCAATTTTAGCAGAAGCCATAGCGGCAAATATCAAACCCAAAACATTGAAGATGATGTACAAATTTGCCAAATGTTTGGTACCAATGGCCGATGCCATCAACGGATGTGACGGACGATTGACCAAATCTTTATCTCTATCATAAAATGAGTTGATGATGTATGCCGCTGCAATGGTAAATGCAGAAGCCCCAACCATCAGATAGGTATTTATATCGGTCAAAAAGTACCACAAAGCCAACTTTTTGGAAGCCTGAGCATGCAACATGAGCTGCATATAAGCCGCTAAAAAGATTTGAGCAAAAGAAATTAAGGCTACGTTATACCAACGCACCAAACTCAAAAAGTATAAAAAGCGTAAAAATCTTTGATTGCCCTGGGGCATATTACATTCTGTAGATTACTTGAACATTGTGCCCTTCAAGAAGTTTTTGAGCTTGTTCAAAGTCTTCGGTAAAACCTAGGACAAAACCACCTCCACCGCTTCCGCAGAGTTTCAAATAATAGGCATTGGTTTCTAGTCCTTTCTTCCACAGCGATTCAAACTTTTGAGGAATCATAGGTTGGAAGTTATTAAAGAATAGCTGTGAAATGGCCTTAACGTGTTTAAACAAAGGCTTTACTTCTCCTTTTAAGAAGTGAGTTACGGCATTGTCATTGTGCTTTTTCAACTCCGTTTTCACCATATTTCTGAAACCTTCCTCTTTCAAACGTTCGAGGAAAATTTCTACCATACCTTTTGTTTTTCCCGGGGAACCGGAATCCAAAAGAAAAATGGCTCCTTTACCTGTGATGTTCTCTGCCGGAAGTTCAGCCGTATCTAAATTGCCCTTCCCTTTTATGATGATGGGTAAATTCAAATAGCAAATCATTGGGTCTAGGCCCGAACTCTTTCCGTGGAAATAACTTTCCATGAGCCCCAATACTTCTTTTAACTGCTGCAACCGATCTTCAATCATGATATCGTCAGCGGTAATGGGATTTTCTGAGTAGTTGCTGTAAATGGCGGCAACCAAAGCACCAGAACTTCCTACACCAAAACCCTGAGGAATGCTGCTATCAAAATATAGTCCTTTCTCAAGATGACCTTCCAATCGCGCAAAATCAAATTTGCAAGGCAATTGCCCTGTAAAATGCATTTGTTTCAAATGCTTCACATACTTGGCAATGCTTTTGTTGCTCCGAATTTGATTATCATCAGCTTCTGAAGGTTCAACAAAACGAAATCTTCCATTAAAATTATCAAAAGGGATGCTCAACCCCATAGAATCTTCTATGATTCCATACTCCCCGAAGAGAAGTATTTTGGCGTAAAACATGGGACTTTTTATCATTTCAATTTTTTTGCGGGGATCCACCAATGTTGCTGCAAAGATACAAACTGTTCTTGCAATAAGGTAACAACTCAGTTTCAATAAAGTTCATTACAGATTGACTGTAGGCTTTATCATACAATAAATGCACATTGGCACCGGCATCTAAGGTAAAGGCCATGGGCCACTGAGTCTCCTTCCGCTTGAGCCAAATCTTTTCAATAATCGCAACAGTATTTGGGCGAATCAACAAATAGTATGGCTCTGACGACATCATCATGGCGTGTAATTGCAAGGCTTCTGATTCTACGAGAGAGATAAATCCTTCGAGATCACCCTTCTTCATTATTTCCAATAAGCGCTCCAAATTGATTTGGGCCTGTTGATATCTAGAAGTTGCATACGGATGATCTTTTAATAAATCATGTCCTTGAGTGCTACTCACAGATTTCTCCCCATCGTCAACAATCAGCACGGCATCGGCCCAATTATTTAACGACGGATGAACTTCAGCGGTGAAGGGTACAGCAAATTCATCTGTGGCTTGGCTCCAAGCTTGGGTTTCTCCCCAGATTCCTGGCTGTCCGTAAACACTTCTGCAAGCCGAACCAGAACCCAATCGAGCATATTTACTTGCAGTTTGAAGAAATTCTTCCTCGCTCCAAGTCTGTGGTCCAGCTAAATCAGCCCGTTGAAAGTCTGCAAAACACAGTGCTAAAGCACCAAAGCCTGCGGCCGAACTAGCTATTCCTGTGCCGTGAGGGAAATTATTTTCAGATTCAATTCGCCAATGAAACTCCTTTACCTGAGGCATCATAGGAGCAATTCGCTCCAAAAACTGTCTGATTTTTGGTTCAAAAGAAGGCTTAGGTTCTCCCGCTAAAAAAAACTCCAAACTCACACTTGAAGCATGAGTATCATCCAATTTGGCCCTTGTGACAGTTGTTGTAGCGTGAAGATCTGTCAATGTCCAGCTGATACTAGGATTCGCGGGTAGTTGAACGCCTCCCGATTTTTTACCCCAGTATTTCACCAAGGCAATGTTGCTTGGGCAACGATATTTAACACAATTATACTCAGACATTCTTTATTCTAATTTGGAATCACCCAGTCGTTCCAGGCGACTACGGTTTTATTTTTAAATATGGATGGATATTCTTGCAAAATCTTCTTATTAACCAACAGCATATCCCCTCCCCAAGCTCCCAACCATTTGCACAGTCCCTGAGATACTGGCTTTAAACCCAGAGATTGATAAGGCGTTTCTAATCCCAATAATTGCGACAAAAACATTTGCATCATTTCCAAGGAAGTTTCCAACGTTGGAATATCTTGAGCATCTCGTGTCAAGGACAAAATCTTTTCCAACTGCATTTTATATGCTGTATCTGCGCTCAACAGATCTAAGGTTTCCTTGACTGCTGCACTGCTGTTCCGTGAATTTACTTTCTCTCCCCAAAAAACGATTTGCCATTGTTGAGTCAATGACGAAGACAGTTTCCAAGGTCTAAAATGAACTCCTTGTTGATTTCTCCAGAAAACTAAGGGTTTTTGCACCTGTGCAATGGCTACATCGTAACCACTTCCCCCGAAAAGCTCAGCCTGAACCCACTGGGCGTTCAATCCGAAAAATTGCGACATCAAAGCAACGAATGTGCTGCTGCTGCCTAATCCAGAATTTCGATTGAATTCAAGTCGAGTAACTAATCGAATGGATTTACCTGACTCGAAAAATCCATCGGGAACCAAATTGAGCAACTTTAAAAAAGTTTCAGTAACAGGCTTATCGATGGAAGTTATATCACTGCTGGGTAATAAATCATCCAAACTCACGCTCATCTGGAACCAGGGTTGGTCATTTTCATCCAACGCTTGATAATAAAGAGTATCAACCGCAGCAGCGGGTGTATTAAAGACCCAAGAATCAAGCCATTGTCCGCATTTAACCGGCAAGGCCATTCCCTCGAAGCCCACCAAAACGGTATATTCACCGTTCAATAATATTTTACCGGGTGCGTAAAAAGACTGCATTAATGCTTTGCTGAGGAAATTGCGCTAACTGAAACCCCTCTTACTTTTGAAAATATCTCAACTGCTGCTGAGAAACTAACCACTTTATCTTTGAAATATTCTACAATTTGCTTTTTCTCTTCATCGGTTGCTTCCAATTGATTCAAAATGTTCAATAGATGCATTTTCATGTGCCCTTTTTGAATTCCTGAGGTAATCAAAGATCTAACAGCACTAAAATTCTGCGCCAATCCAGCAACAGCGACAATGCGCATCAAATCAGAAGCAGACGGATATCCCAAAAGTTCATGAGCAAATTTCACCATCGGGTGCAACGAGGTAATTCCGCCAACGGTGCCAATGCTCAAAGGCAAATCGATCCAAAATTTAAACTCATCACCATTGATTTCGGCATGGGTTAAACTAGAATAACTTCCATCTTTCGCTGCATATGCGTGAGCACACGCTTCAGTTGCACGAAAATCATTGCCAGTAGCAATAATAACCGCATCAATTCCATTCATGATTCCTTTGTTATGAGTCACCGCACGATAAGGCTCAGCCTTAGCAATTCTGATGGCCCTCACAAATTTTTCAGCAAACTCTTGATTGCTAATACCGCTGCCTTCGTTGATGTCGCTGATTTTACAGCTCACCTCCGCTTTAACACGGCATTCAGGAGTGAAATTACTCAAAATACTCATCACAATCTGAACCGGATGCTCAGCCCTCAACTCTCCTACTATTTGAGCCCATTCTTTAGCAATGGCTTCCAAACAAGAATTGATGAAATTCGCACCCATCGAATCGCGGGTATCAAATTTCACTTGGAGCTGATAATAATCTTCTTCCAAATCTGATTTATCTATCAGAGAAATATCTAAAATTCCGCCGCCGCGTTGACGCATGTTGCGGGTTATTTCTTCGGTCGCATCAAACAATCTTTGCTTGTGATCCACAAACGCTGTTTGTAGAAATTCAAAATCCTTCCCTTGCCAAACAAAATGCACATGTCCAATTTTGGTCATCCCAATGATCTCCGTTTTAAATCCACCACGTTCCAACCAAAAATTGGCGGCTTTGGCTGCTGCCGCAACCACGCTAGACTCTTCAATAGCTAATGGAATGGTGAAAATTTTGCCGTCAATCAAGAAGTTTGGAGCTACCCCAAACGGAAGATAAAAATTGGATACCGTATTTTCAATGAACTCATCGTGGAGTCGTTGTACCTCTGTTTGTCCATGCCAATAACCGGTTAACATGTTCAATGCCGACTCAGGTTCGCTGGCGTGATTCTGAAGAATCCATTCAATTTTTGCTTCTTTCGATAATTTACTGAAGCCAGAAATAGGTGCGGGTTTTCTCATATTATTTAACCGTTAGGTAAGCTTGAGCCATTTTGAGGCCTTCAATTTGTGATTCTATAAATTGGTCTAAAGGCTCTTGGCCTTGAAGTGCATATTTCAAAAACGGACTTGCTTGAGCGTAAATTGCTGCATGATTCAATTTACCGATGGCATAATATCCATCCAAAAAATTCTTAATTCCGCCTGAGGCAATGATTGTTTTCACGGGGGATGTTTTCCCTGCTTCGGTCATTTGTGAAAGAATCTCATTTACGGATTCGATCATTTCTACTGAAGTATGCCCCACATGAGTGGCACATTTCCATTCTTCGGCTCTCAAGTCACTTCTTCGGTGATTTTCAAGTAAACTAAAATTGGTGCCTCCGAAAGACCCAAAATCAAGTGCTTCCAATGGAAGCTCAAGCAACGCTTTCAGTGATTTAGGACCAAATCCTTGTCCTACTTCCTTCACCATAACAGGAAACTGGGCAAAATTTAATACCCACTTTATGGTGTCTATGGGGGCCTCTGAATATTTATCACCTTCAGGCTGAAACCACTCTTGCAAGGGATTAACATGTATAATCAATCCATCAGCATCTAGGCTGTGAATGAGTTCCTTAATTTTATGAGCTTCATTTGCTTTCTTCAATTCCTGAAGTTGAGCTATGCCCAAATTCGCAAAAAGGGGTTGATCGCCAATGATATTCCTCACTTTAAAATCGGAAGCTGATTCCTTTTGCTCTAATACAGGTCTGCAAGAACCAAGGCCCATGCCTAAGCCATATTTTTGAGCTGCTCGGGCTAAGTTTTTATTGATTTCACCAGCCAACTCAGCACCACCGGTCATGCTAGAAATCCAAATGGGCGCTCGCAAGACTCTTCCTGCCAATGAAGTTTCTTTTAAAGTCTGTTGATCAGGGGAAGCAGCGAACAGTGGTTCGTAATAAAATCTTGAATCTCCCTCGCTCAATTGCGAACGGAAGGTCAATTCGATGTGATCTGCTTTTCTTTTGTTGAGGTGATTTGCCGCCAATGTTTTACAAAGGTAACAAAAATTGTAGGCCGAAAGTTTTGCTTCAATGCAACTTATCGTTGTTTTTATGTCGTTCAGCGTCTCTTTGGGTTTTCTTTTTGATGTTAGACTCAATCGCTTTGGTTAAATCTACCCCTGTTTGATTGGCTAAACACACCAGAACCCACAGCACATCAGCCATTTCGTCGGCTAATTTTTCATCGGTTTCTCCTGCTTTGAAAGACTGATCTCCGTATTTTCTTGACATTATTCGAGCCAACTCCCCCACTTCTTCCATCAAAATGGCCGTATTTGTAAGTTCTGAGAAATACCTAACCCCAACCGTTTTGATCCAATAATCAACCTTTTCTTGGAGTTCGCCTAGAGTAATGTCATTAGCACTCATGGTTATTTCTTCAACAAAAGTATTTGCTCATCTACCCAACCTTTGCCCCAATTTTGTTTCTCTTCCTCTGTCCACAAGGTTGGAAAAGATATTATTCTCTGAAAACGAGGAGGTAGAAACTTTTGCCAATTGGTACCGCCAGTGGCTGATACATCGGTGCCTTTACTAGACAGATATCTTACGGCGCTGCGATAGTGCGATAATCTCCAATTGATGTTCAAATAAACATCTAAGGTTCTGAAAAATCCTTTTAATTCTTCTGTCAACTTGCCTTCAGCATCTAACTTCAATAACTGCTTATTCAAATTGATGTTTTTCCACTTTTCTGCCCACTCAATGAAGGTTTTTTCGTAATGATCTTCAAACTGTTTCAAAGTTAACGTGCGTTGACCTGTAGCGGAATCAATAGAACCTTGCTTCCAATATATATTTTGGTAGCAGCCCTGAACATCATCAATTCGGCTGTTTTCTCTTTGGGACTCTGCAGTCAGATAGAACATATCGGTGCAAGCCATTTCAATCATTCTGAACTGAGCACTTTGAAATCCACTTGCTGGTAAAAGCGACATTCTAAATTCCAAAAATTGTTTCATTTCCATTCCGTCAATCATGATATCGAAACTATCAATCAAGTTTTTAAAATATCTCACTACTCGAGTAAGCTTATCTTTCCAACGATCGTCAGATAGATCACCCACCGACATTTGTTCAAGTTCGTGAATGATGAGTTTGAAATACAACTCGGTGATTTGATGATATCCTATAAAAATAACTTCGTCGGGAATATCGGTTTTGGGTTGTTGCAATGACAACAAGGTATCAACAGCAACATAACGCCAATAAGGTTCGTAGTTGTTATAGAGCAACCCCTCAAGATAATCATCGAGTTTTTGATTCTCTTGACCGAATTTCTCTTGAAGCTTCTGCAGCAACTCCTGGGTTTTGGGTGATAAATCTTGAGTCATAGCTTAACGGGTATTTTAGGTTGTTAATCGTTTTTCTTAAAATGGGGATATAAATTCACTGAAAAGCGGAAGAATTTCATCTTTGGCAGACAATATCGGATCTTCAATATTCCAAGGAATATTCAATTCTGGAGAATTCCACCTCACACCTCCTTCGGTTTCAGGGTGGTAATAATCTGTGCATTTGTAAGTGAAAATGGTGTGATCTTCCAAGGTTAGAAACCCATGTGCAAATCCAGAAGGAATGTATAACATTTTGAAATTCTGCTCATTCAATTCTACTGCTGCAACCTGGCCGTAAGTAGGTGACGCCTTGCGAATATCAACAGCAACATCCAAAACAGCCCCAGAAATCACACGCACAAACTTACCTTGAGCATGAGGAGGAGCCTGAAAATGCAACCCTCTTAGAATGCCCTTATTGGAAAGACTTTGATTGTCTTGAACGAAATTATTTGCTAATCCATGAGACGATAAAACATCCTCTCGGAAGCTCTCAAAAAAGTGCCCACGGTGGTCTTGAAATACTTTAGGAGTAATGAGAAGTAGACCGGGCAAAAGCTCTTCAACTTGCATTTATAAAAAGAAAGCAGTAAAATTACGCTAAATTCGTAAATCCGTCCAATTAATTTAAGAACAAACATGAGCAATCAATCCAAGAACAAATCCATCCTTTACATCATTATTCTAATCTTGTTGGTATTCAATTTAGGATTGTTTTACCTGTGGCAAGCTGGCAAAGGAGAGAAGAATGCTGCAGTAAAAGTTAATGAGGAAATGAGTGCAACTCTTGAAGAAAGAAATAAAGCCATTTCAGCGGCTGAAGCCTTGATAGAACAATACAGAAACGATTCTGCAACCCTTGCTCAGAACGGCGAAAAAATGTCGGCTGAATTAGCCGCTAGAAGCAGCGAAATTGCTCGTTTAACTTATTTATTGAAAAAGAACGACAAAAACAGTCGTTTACTGGTTGACGAACTGACCAATAAAATCAAAGAACTCGACGCTAAATTAGCTGCTCTTGAAGAAGAAAATGTTCAATTGAAAGACCGAAACGACAGTCTTCAAAATCAAAATATGTCTTTGTATGCTAAAAACACAAATTTAGAAGTAGAAAGCAAGAAACTTAGAAACTTAGCCGCGCGATTAACCACTCAAGATATCAGAGTAGAAACTTTAAAAAAGCAGAGTCTAACTGGTAAGGAAGTAAATACCATTAGAGCTCGCAGCGTTGATGCCTTGAGAATCAGCTTCAACATTTCTGAAAACAACGTTGCGGAAGCTGGCGATAGAGAAATATTTGTAAAAATCACTGGACCAGAAGGAATTACACTTTCTCAAAGCGGTCAAGGAGGAGTAGTTGAATTAGAAAATGGGAAATCAACCAAATATTCATACAAAACTTCAGTTGTTTTTGAGAAAGACCTTAAGCAAGTTCCTTCGAGTATTTGGAAACCATCTCAAAAATTAAACCCCGGTAAATACAGCATTGAAGTATATACCGAGGGTTATTTAATGGGTTCTCAAGTGGTTGATTTGAAATAATCAACCACCTATTTTCCTTCAATCCTTTTTACTCGGTCTTTAGCCGTTTCCGTGATTGATTTGTCTGTAAAGTTTTCTAGAATGGTATTGTAAGTTACCCGTGCATTGAAGAAATCACCTTCTTTAGCGAATGCATCTCCAAGCAATACCAGTGAGTTTCCTACCCATTCATCGTATCCGTTGAATTGATCAAGCAATTCGTAACAAGACTCTTTGGTTGCATTTAAACTATCCAATCCAAAGTGCAGTTCTGCTTCCAAGTATTTTGCTTCAGCCGCAAAACGATTGTCATTGCCGCTGTATAGAGTCTTCAATTGAGAGAACAGTTGATTATTTTCATCTGCCGTAGAAGAAGTACTGCGTTGCTTCAATTGGTTCTTAACCAAGATAAGTTGCGACTCAAACTTCATGTCTTTATCGGCCGAATTAGATCCCAGTACTTTGCTCGCAATTTTCTGCATGCCTTCAGCATTGCCGGATTTACCGTAACAATACATCATAGATTTCCACGCTTTCTCTTGAATATCGCGAGAATTTGTAATTTGCTCAATAATTTCCAAATAAGTGATAATATCAGCGCATTCAGCATTGGGTCCATATATTTTCAAGACAGCCAATGTAGCATCTTCTTTGTACTCTCCTGAATTGGCAACTGCCACTTTTTTGTACATCTCAACGGCTTTTTGAGGTTGCTTCAATTGCTCATAACTCATTCCCAAATAATACTGGGCAGAAATCACAAAATTCCCCTCTGGCTTCTCAGATAAATATGACTCAAAACTTCCAGCTGCTTTTTTATACTCTTCTCTGTCATAGGCTGTAATAGCTGTTTCATAAAGTATACTATCTTCTGCCATTGAACTCATTCCACCACGAGTTGAAGCCCAACGCACAAAATCTTTGGCTCTTCCCTCTTCAGTCAAAATGGTTTTTACCATTTCAGCTGCTGATTGAGCATCAGCCGTTCCTTTGAATTCATCGTACAATTTCGAATACGA
>Ga0079300_10001054_pt1 | contig 10837 bp, 10 predicted proteins | sample Wag4_2014_7_11_FD_74799 | JGI IMG/M metagenome (GOLD analysis project Ga0079300, IMG submission 74799) | Fresh water microbial communities from Ohio, USA - Utica-2 Time Series HT 2014_7_11 | ecosystem: Environmental > Aquatic > Freshwater > Water tank | place: USA: Ohio | collected 2014-07-11
TCGTTATCTGAGCACTACCCATCCCCCGTTAATGGGGAAGAGCCAGAGCCACAAGTACCACGCCCTTGACTTGGCGGAGAGGGTGGCATGGTTACACCTTGTAGTGCCCCGGATAGTCTCAGTCAGTCACGGCCATGAAATTAACGACAGCACCTCTGCTTTCAGCCTAAATTTCCGGCAATAAGTACTTTTGATATCGACGCCGGGCAGTCCGAGGCATTACTTTTTCGCTCAACACCCACCACGGCTAATCAGGGCTCGCGTGTGGGGAAATCGTGGGGAACAAAGGAGATGCCATGAAACAAGGATTTACGGATGCACTGATCAGGAACCTTACCCAACCCGGGCGTTATACGGACGCTCAGACAAGGGGTTTGAACCTTCAAGTCAAAAAAGGTGGTGGAAGGTACTGGACTTACCGGTATAGCCATGACGGTAGGCGGGTTGACTTCAGCCTCGGCGCCTACCCAGACGTAAGCCTAAAAGAAGCCCGTGCTCGGGCTATTCGGGCTCGGGCAGACTTGATCACGAACAATGCGCCTCCGCCTCCCAGAAAGGGCAAAAATGCGGCTAAACCAGCGCCTGACTGCCCCTGCTTTAGAGAATTCGCCGAAGAGTGTATCGAGAGTAAGTCCGCCGAGTGGCGCAACGACAAACATACAGCCCAATGGCGCTCAACGATCGACCAATACGCCAATCCGGTGCTTGGGAATATGCCGCTCGACGAGATCGATACAGACGACGTTCTGAGGGTACTAAACCCGCTCTGGAGACAAAAAACCGAAACTGCCTCTCGGGTTCGCGGACGTATCGAGTGGATCTTGGCTGTCGCCATCACCAAGAAACTCCGGCCCTCGGCAAACCCCGCTGCATGGCGTGGCCACTTGGAAACAATCCTACCGAAGCCAAAAAAAATCAAACCCGTGCGGCACCACACAGCAATGCCCTACGACCACATACCTACCCTAATCAAACAACTTCACGATACGGACAGTTCAGTCGCACTCGCACTTGAGTTTCTGATCCTAAATGCTTCAAGAACAAGCGAGGTCACCGGAGCCATGAGAAGTGAAGTATCAAAGGATGGCCTCTGGGTAGTGCCAGCCAGCCGCATGAAGGCCGCAAAAGAACACCGCGTGCCGCTTGGCCGGCGCTCGATGGAGATCATTCAAACGGCTGAATACCTCGGCAACGATAGTCAATTCATCTTCTCAGTAACAGGGCGACCCCTATCCAATATGGCGATGGCAATGCTTCTCAGGAGGCTTGGGCACTCGGAAGCAACCATCCACGGGTTTAGGTCCGCCTTCAGAACATGGGTGGCAGAAGAGACCGAGCACTCGAATGAAGTAGCCGAGATGGCACTTGCCCACACGATCGGAAATAAGGTTGAGGCAGCCTACCGTCGGGGCGACTTGTTGACTAGAAGGCGAGAAATGATGCGGGACTGGGAAAATTATTGCCTGACTGGAACCGACCAAACTTTAAGGCTTCTCGAAGAAAAGCGTAGCGCATAAAATTTCCGTATCTACACCCTAGCCCGACGGGGCGAACGGGAAGTACCTGCGCTTCCCCGGGTGTGGATTCAACTGCAGGGCGTATTGCGGGGTGCTAGATGACACAACCGAAGCAAAAAAGGGTGGAAATAGTCGCATTTTTCGTTCAGCAACTAAATACTGCGCTAATACGAAACGCGGCAACTCTGAACAAGCTATATCAGAAAGCCCTACTACCGCAAGCTCTTGAAAAGCCGATAACAGATCTATACGAAAAAGCCGTGATCTTTATTGATGAATTCAATAAAAACCCAGCTCATCTAAAACACAATGATCTAAAAAATGTCAAAGCACTTAAGGATGAATTAAGTTTTTTCAAAAATTTTTATCGTGTCAATCCACTGGCTGGATCCGCCAGAGTCGGAAAATGCATCAATCACATAAGCGCTGATATTGATCATTTTTTGTGGAACTTTGCGGCAAGTCAGCGCACCTACATGCCCGGTTCAAAACTGCCGCATCGCCCACAAAAAACGGCTGAGCGATTAGAGTGGTTCAACATAGTTCAAAGGTTCGAAAAAGTCACCGGAAAATTTCCTAGACACGGGGTCGTCAGCCCGGAAATGAAAAAAGCGGGTTTCATATTATCCAAGGAGACGCACGGCGACTGGAAAAGGCGCTACGTCAATGGATCTTTCTGATCTAAAAACGGCAATAAGTGATTTCAAGGGCAATAAGTACTTATAAACGGCAATAAGTACGTTTATCAACTAATAGTCATCGAAGGGTTTGCATGATTAGGGCACTACTTTTTGAAGGGTGTACATCATGGAAACTGAACGCATACAGGACGCCAATCCTAATCGCCTAATTAGAATTGAACAGGTAAAAGAACTTACAACTTTATCCAAGAGCAGTATAAATGCGTGGGTTGCTGCGGGGCGCTTTCCAGCACCTCGACATTTGTCACCCACCATCAAGGTCTGGAGATACAGCGATATTACTGAGTGGGTGCAAGACGTACTCCAACAGGGAGGCGGACATGCAGAACCATGAGATCCAAAAAAAGTTTCTGTCTATGGTTCGCGAAGGACCCGGGTACCTTGCCAGAAGCTCAAAAAGAGACGGCTTCAAACAGCAGTGGTTTGAAAATAATGATCTTGTCCCGGGCATAGCAAATGAGTTTTTACTAACCCATAATATCTATGTGTCACTCGCTAGTTTTTCCAGTACACGGGCGAATCGCGAAGCAAAAAATGCGGAAAAGCTTTGCAGTTTTTGGGCGGACATTGACAGGCATGAGAATTCAAAATATCTGTCAGATGAGGAAATTACCATCGCAGTTGAAAGTGTCTTAAAAAAAACAGGCCTGCCTCGACCAAACGTTTGGCATTACACAGGTTACGGAATCCATGTTTACTGGGCGCTGAAGCAGTTTCTTCATGCTGATGAATGGCAACGAATCGCGGATCAGTTACAGGGCCTGCTGGATACGTTAAAAGTTGGGGCAGACCCAATAACTTCTGACGCAGCTCGCATTCTGCGACTTCCCGGCACATTGAATTTTCGCGATCCGACTAATCCGGTCGAAACATACGTGAACATTGCCAGTGAAGATTTAATTGAAACTGATGTTTTTGAGGCTGCGCTGTTAGAAGCAGTCGCGAAGTACCCACCCCAAAGCGAACAGCTCCCCCCAACCGCCTTAAAAAGCGAGTTCCCGGCAACCAAAGAAAACATCGCGATCGTCAAGAGCATGCTAGCAACCATCGACCCTGATCCAAGCGAGAGGTCTGGCGGAACGCGTGAGCGTTGGAGAAACACGGTTTGGGGGGTAGCCGCCACAGGCTGGGGTGAGCCAGCTTACAAGCTAGCCCGTGAGTGGAGTGAATCAGGTGACTTATTCGATGAAGATGATTTCAATGGAGTTTGGCTGTCTTATAACTCCATGTGGGCAGGGCAGAGGAAAAAAAGTACTGGGTTTGGCACGCTGGTGCACTACGCGCGTGAAGGTGGGTATACAGGCTCCCTACCCCAAGAAGCTAACCAGCTAGTACAGCAAGGCACGCCAGCCGTAGGCCGCCTGATAACCAAAACTGCAGATGAATACGAGCCGCTTCCCATTGACTGGCTTGTGGATCAATCAATTCCCTTGGGATCAATGGTTGTGATAGCAGGTGAGCCGGGACTTGGGAAGAGTCAAATCGCCATCCGCCTTGCGGCTGCGATTACCACCGGAAATGGCCTTCCTGATCGGCAACCCTATTCCGACACTGGCAGCGTAATCATTCTTGCCAATGAAGATGATGCGGAACGCACAGTCCGGCCACGGCTTGAAGCAGCCGGCGCTAACCTCAACATGGTGCATATCGTTGAGGGGGTGGCGCGTGAAGGGGGTGAAACCGACCTCTTTCAACTTGATGAGGATATTGCAGAACTCAGAATAAAAGCCGCTGAGCTGGGTGATGTTCGCATGATCATCATTGACCCTCCGGGTGCCTATCTCGGGTCAAAGGTAGATTCTTACAAAGACACTGACGTCCGACGGGTGCTCGCGCCCCTTGCAAAACTTGCCCAAGAAACCCGCGCGCTGGTTCTTCTGGTGGTTCACCTCAATAAGCGAACTGACGGAAGCCCCCAACAACGAATAGGCGGCTCTACCGCGTGGACCGCAGCTCCCCGAGCGGCATTCATGGCACTGGTGCACCCCGCAACCAAGAAGCGATACCTATTACCCGTAAAAAATAACCTTGGCAATGACAAAACTGGGTTCGAGTACCAGATTCTCGAAAAGCTTCTTCAATACAAAAAAACCACCATTAAGACATCCTACGTGGACTGGCTGGGATCGTCTGCCTTAACCGCCGCAGAACTGCTCAACCCACCAAGATCCGCAAAAACCAGTGTTGTTGACGATGCCAAGAGCTTTCTTGAAGACGAACTCTGCAGTGAGCCAAAGTCGGTTAATGACCTCAAAGCATCCGCGAAGGCAGCAGGTCTGTCATGGGCATCGATTCAAAGGGCCAAAAAAGAGCTGGTGATTAACAGTACAAAACTTGCTGACCAATGGCAATGGACCTTGGTGTTTGGAGGCAAAAATGCTTGATTGGCATGAAACACAGAACGGAAATTATATCTGCCAAACCAACGATACGACGAAAATCACTGTTTTTATTGACAAGAACGGACAATGGCGTGGCATCAAAGACGATCACATTACGGGACTTAGCTACTCTAGCGCCGAAGACGCAATGAATGCAATTGAAAAAGGTAGAGCTAACTTTGTTAAGTTTCGCCCGGGACCAAAAACTACCGACTGGACGCCCGCCAAAAAGGGGGGTTACTACCGATACCATAACGGTAAGATTCTCACAGCAAGGAGAGCGTCCAGCGGGCAGTGGTACGTAACCGTTAACGGATCAATAATTCTCGACAAGTGGTTTTCGTCTTTTGAGTCTGCTTTAAGGCATGCAGACTCCCTTGTGTATTGATTGCATTGCTTGCCTAGAATATCTTGACAAAAATTAACCCCTCAAGAAACTCAAGATGAGCAAGATACTCAAGGTAAGCGAGGCAAGCGCAGCACATATGAGACGTGGATGAGCACCTTGCTTTTAATGTCTGCGTAATTTAGGCTCGGTTCAAGAGGTCCTGCGTTTAATTCCAGTTACACCCCTCGAACGAGCCCTCACTACGATGCCGATCAAGTCAATAGCCCCATCAATGATCACCGCAGGCGGACGGATTATTTGCAATCGGTGCCGTGCAACTTCTAAACGTACCCAGCAGCAGTGCCAAGCTCCTGCGATGAGGGGGAAGAGCGTATGTCGAAATCATGGCGGGAAGAGCACCGGCCCCAAGACCAGACAGGGTCGACAACGCTGCGCTGAAGCCAAGACAGTTCACGGCCGGGAAACGAGAGCAATCCGGCAGGAACGCATCCAAAAGTTAGTAGAGCTACATGCGTTGGTCGACTTCGTTAATTCAATCGGATTGCTCCAAGGAAAAGCCACACTAAAAAGTCAGCGATCCTCTGCAGGAAAGAAGCCCTCAAAGCTGCTTGGATTTGCTGGTGATCAACACTCAGTTACTTTTTTTCGATCGCCCTACATTCGGGACACTTCCCCATAGCGCGAAGGGCTCTTACCCGAACAACAGCCTCCCACATATGCCCCCTACTACATTTCCATGAAACTCGCTTATGACTTCCGGGTGTTAGCTTGTTGGGATCGATGTCATTATTTTTCTCGTAATCCCACTCAGCCATAAGTCGGGGGAAAAGTTGGCCCAGCGAGGTTTTATTCGTAGCAATCCTGCCAGTGCAAGCAGGGCACCCTGATCCCTTCCCGACACGGTCGGCAGGGCGGGCAACAAATTCATGGCTGCATGTTTTGCACTTCCACAACACTTTTAATGAGCTACCGGGGCTTATCTCCTGTGCTCTTTTTGGGTTTCGCTCTGAATATTCTAAGGCTAACTCCGGGTGGAGTGTGAGTAAGGAACTGGTTTCAGCAACCTTCACGTTCACACAATACGGGCAGCCGGTCTCAAGTCTTGTACGATTCTTTATACTCGCCTGCCACGAATGTCCCTTAGCACAAACCCACCAGACTTTTTCCATTGAGCCAGACGAAAAAAACTTCGGATCTTTGGGGGCATTTCGATCGCTGTCCCACTCACGAAGAAGTTCTGGGTGATCATCGCTGAACGAGGCTTCCCGGCCGCTAAAGTCGATAGCAGCCAACGCCGCTAAAAACTCGTCTTCCCCCCAAAAACAGCGCGAATTAATGTACTCACGAATTCTTGAGCACTCATCCCCTGATGGTTTGACTAAATCAAACACCTTTTGAACTAATTGCCGGATCGGCTCATGAAGTGATTTTTTATTGTCGAACATTACACACTCACCAAGAATCTCCGGCAATTCAAGGTCTCTGAGACGAACAACTTTAAAACCGGATTTTTCGAACTTAGCAGTTTTTTGTTTATCCTCTTTCAACTTGTCCCTGTGCCAAGGGTAACCGTCAATTTCAATGCAAACCCTCAAGTGAGGTAACACAACATCACACTCACTCCCGCGAATATCAACGCGCCAATCAACAGAATTGAAAATTTTTCGAAATTCCCACAGCACTCTCAACTCGACCCTTGAAGTTTGAGGTTTGCATAATGGACAACCCGAACTATAAATTGATCTTGTCGCGACGATTGCTTGCCACTCATGACCTTTACCACAGACCCACCAAACTTTTTTCCCACTGCCGAAGGTAACCTTGTCCGGGGTCAACGGGAGATTTTTCGTCGGATGCCATGAAAGAGCTAATGCAGGAAACTTACTTAACAAATTATTTGTTGAACTAACAGCTTTGTTTGCGCAATATGGGCAGCCTCTACCTACTACTCGGGACGAGACAGTTGCACGCCAAGAGTGTTCGCTTTTGCACTTCCACCAAACTTTTTTACCACTGCCGCTTAACAAACTATCAGGGGTAATTTCTCCGTTTGCCTGATAATCCCACTCTGCGAGTAGCTCAGGGTTTTTAGTAGATAGGTTGTTCTCCTGAGTTGCCCTCTGACCAGCGCAGTAGGGACAGCCACTACCCCGTCGGCTTCGGCTTGCAACGGATGCGCGCCAAGTATGCCCCTTCGCACACTGCCACCAAACTCTTTTTGGACTCCCCGGTGAGAGTGCCTTTAGCTCCACATCTGGGTTTAACTGTGTTGCAAATTCACTTCGGAGCAGCGGGGGAAGCTCCGAGCGTATTAACCTGACACCCGAACAAATCGGGCAGCCTTTCCCCGACCTAGTGCGATTATTGACTGAGGATTGCCAGTAATGATTATTTTTACAAACCCACTTCACTTTTTCTGAGCTGTTCGGCGTCAGTTCGGAGGGTAAAAACTCATTATCTGGGTGCCATTCGGCTGCAAGCGCAGGATAGAGGGATGCCAATGAGCCGCTTTGTCTCAGCCAGTTTTTCCTCCGATTATCAATATTTTTCTTTTTTCCGCACGCTGGACAGCCCTGTCGCCAGCGTGCCTCAACTCGAGCTTGCCATTCATAGGCACATAAAGAACATTTCCACCAGAATTTCCGTTTGGTTTTTGCCGCAACATCTCCCGGGGTAATGGGTGAATTTAATGTGGCATGCCATTCACCCAAGAAAGTAGCACCTGACTCGCTCAGGGGTATCGTTATTTTTTTATCGACTAGGAGGAAGCCCATTACAAGCCGCTAACTATCGATCTCAAATTGCGTTATTTTGCTTTCTCTACATTCCCGCTCACACTTCCGGAAATCCACATGACAGCCCCCGTCCAACGATCGAGTCGATAAACAACTCCATGCACTCCCTCGCCACCCACGCCACCGGGCACGACGGCAAAGCGAAACATAAATATACCGGAGAGGAATGCGAAAAAAACAATTGCGATGATGCCACTTTGAAATTTTGACAAAATGAACTCCTAATTTATCGGATTGAGTAAACTCGGCTCTTTGAGAATAACTGGACCGCCGCCTCGGTGGGCTTGGTAAGCCGAACACTTTGGAATGCGCCCATGAGTTGCGACTTCATCTCAGCGTGACGCTTTTGCTCAATATAGTGCAATTCACCAAGATAGCTTAACGCTTCAGCACCTTCCCCCATATGCTTCAACAGCGCAACCAAGAAGTCAAGCTCAGACGAATGGTTCGGCTTCAACCAAAGGGTGTTGTTGTATAAAGCAGCGGCTGAAAACTTGGTTTCGTTTTTAAAAAACGGTCTTCTTGTAAATTCCCAACGGAGCAGCAAAGCTCTAAAACCTACGCCGTGGCATTCCCTAACTAGGGCATAGATTCGCTGCTTAAATTCCGATCGTGACATCTCGACCTGCACTACCCCCCCCTACAGACGCATGTTGTCAAAACTTTGACAGGTTTTGCCAAAATTTTAGATTATTTGTGCAGATTACTGGCCTTACCGGTCACCTTAGCAATGCGCTAAAACGGGGGTAGGGGTACGGTGGGGTCTGCAGGCTCCGATCCTTAGAACCAGCCAGCGCATTTTAGTGGCGCTGAGTTGAGGTTAATGGAGCTGGTAGTGCCGTCGCAAAACTTTAAGCGATATTGACCTTAGAGACTACCGTCAGTCCAAACACCATTCGCCGGGGCCTAACTACAGTGCCGTGGGGAAAAGCGTGGGGAAATCGCCGTGGACGCTACAGAAGCGCCTAGATCACTTGACATTTGGCGGAGAGGGTGGGATTCGAACCCACGGTGGACTTACGCCCACGCCTGATTTCGAGTCAGGTACATTCGACCACTCTGCCACCTCTCCGCGGCAACCGTAAGCAAGCCGCGAATTATACCCGCGCAGGAATCAGTAGGGTTTTACCGGCCATATACGGTGCAAGCGCTTTGGGTACCGTGACGCTGCCGTCGGCCTGCTGATTGTTCTCAAGAACTGCCACCAGTGCACGGCCCACCGCCAACCCTGATCCATTTAAGGTGTGCACAAGCTCGGGTCGGGATTTACCGCCCTCAGCTAATTTACGCACTCGGGCCTGCATGCGACGAGATTGAAACGCCTCACAATTGCTCACCGAGGAGATCTCGCGAAATGTGTTTTGCGAGGGCAGCCATACCTCAAGATCATAGGTTTTCGCCGCACCAAAACCCATATCACCGGTACATAGCGCCATAACCCTATAGGGCAACTCAAGGCCTTGCAAAATCGCTTCCGCATGGCCAACCATTTCTTCGAGGGCTGCGTAACTCTGATCGGGATCAACGATCTGAACCATCTCTACCTTATCGAACTGATGTTGGCGAATCATGCCTCGGGTATCGCGGCCATAACTGCCCGCTTCAGATCGAAAACAGGGTGTATGGGCAGTGAGCTTTAGCGGTATCTGAGAGGGCTCAAAAATTACGTCGCGCGCGATATTCGTCAATGACACTTCAGAGGTAGGAATTAAATAGAGGGTCTCACCCGCCCCCTCTGCGCCACCTTTTTTGGCGACAAATAAATCGTCCGCAAACTTGGGCAGCTGTCCCGTCCCCATCATACTTTCCGCATTAACGATATAGGGTGTGTAGCATTCTTGATACCCGTGCGCGGCGGTATGCGTATCCAACATATATTGCGCAAGCGCCCGATGCAAGCGTGCAATATCACCCCGCATCAATGCAAACCGGCTACCTGTAATCTTCGTTGCTGTTTCAAAGTCAAGGCCTAAGGCGGCACCCACATCGACATGGTCCTTGACCTCGAATGCAAAATCCCGAGGCGAGCCCCAACGGCGAACCTCCTGGTTTTGATCTGAATCTTTTCCTGTTGGGACAGATTCATGCGGAATGTTTGGAATCGTGAGCAGCCAATCGTTTAACCGGGCCTGCACAGATTCAAGTGTCTGCGCCTGTGCTTCAAGTCTGCGGGCGATCTCGTTGACTTGGGCCATCAAGGCCTCTGCGCTCTCACCCCTGCCCTTGGCGACACCAATTTGCTTGGATAACGCATTACGCTGAGACTGAAGAGTCTCGGTCTCGACTTGTACAGCCTTGCGCTGGCCTTCCAAGGCAGCAAAGGCCTGCCCGTCGAGCGTGTAGTGCCTGCGGGCAAGTCCCGCGATTACGGCATTAAGGTCTTTTCTTAGTAACTGTGGATCAATCATGGTGGCTCATTAGTTTAATACTCAAGATTTCTGGTTTCGACTACGTAATACGGCAAGCTTTTCTGAAATTTTACTTTCCATTCCCCGATCGACAGGCCTATAAAACTCTGGCGGGTTCTTGATTTGCTCAGGAAAATAGCGCTGGCCTGCTGAAAACCCATCGGGCTCATCCTGGCTATAGCGATACGCCTTTCCATGGCCCATAGACTTCGCAAGCGATGTGGGTGCGTTTCGCAGATGGTCAGGCACTGGCGCGGAGCCACGATCCCGTACAAACTCGAGCGCCGCTTTGTAGCCCACATAGACCGCGTCTGACTTTGCCGCGCAGGCCATAAACACCAAGGCCTGCGCAACTGCCAACTCCCCTTCGGGCGAACCAAGCCGCTCATAGGTCTGGGCTGCCTCTAAGGCTATGGTGAGCGCTCGCGGATCGGCTAATCCAATGTCTTCAATCGCCATTCGAATCGCACGCCTTGCAATATAGCGGGGATCACAACCACCGTCGACCATGCGTGCAAACCAATACAGGGCCGCATCTGGGTCACTACCACGTACTGATTTATGGAGGGCCGAGATCTGGTCGTAAAACGCGTCGCCGCCTTTATCAAACTGCCGCATTAACTGAGGCAACATCTGATCGAGTAAGGCATCATCGATCGGCTGTGTCGCCTGCAACGCCCTTGGAA
>Ga0079300_10001056_pt1 | contig 10831 bp, 7 predicted proteins | sample Wag4_2014_7_11_FD_74799 | JGI IMG/M metagenome (GOLD analysis project Ga0079300, IMG submission 74799) | Fresh water microbial communities from Ohio, USA - Utica-2 Time Series HT 2014_7_11 | ecosystem: Environmental > Aquatic > Freshwater > Water tank | place: USA: Ohio | collected 2014-07-11
GAACACCGCGCCCATGGGCATCGTCTTCCGATTCGTCGACACCCAGGACCCGGAAAACGTGGCGGCGGCCATCACGGAGCGCACGAAGCTGGTTTGGCTTGAGACGCCGACGAACCCGATGATGCAGATTACGGACATCGCGGCCGTCGCGGCCATCACCCGGCCGCGCGGGATCCGCCTGGCCGTCGACAACACCTTCGCCTCGCCCATGCTCCAGCGCCCGTTGCAGCTCGGCGCCGACATCGTGATGCACAGCGTCACGAAGTACCTCGGCGGCCACAGCGACGTGGTCATGGGGGCGCTCATCACCCGCGATGCCGCCCTCGACGCCGAGCTCCGCACCATCCAAAACAACTGCGGCGCCATCGCCCAGCCCTTCGATTCGTTCCTCGTCCTCCGCGGTCTGAAAACGCTGCACCTGCGCATCGAGCGCCACTGTGCGAACGGGCGCCGCATCGCGCACTGGCTGCGGGAACATCCGGCGGTCGGCAAGGTGTTTTGGCCCGGCTTCCCCGACCATCCGGGCCACGCCATCGCGGCGCGCCAAATGGACGACTTCGGCGGCATGATCGCCTTCGAGCTTGCCTCGAACGACCTCGAGGAAGCCAAACGCGTCGTCGCCTCCACCCGCATCTTCGCCCTCGCCGAATCCCTCGGCGGCGTCGAATCCCTCATCGAGCACCCCGCCGCGATGACGCACGCGTCCGTCCCCGCCGACATCCGGGCCGCTCTCGGCATCACCGACGGGTTCATCCGCCTCTCCGTCGGCGTCGAGGATGCCGACGACCTCATCGCCGACCTCGCGCAGGCGCTGGGATGAGGTTGAGAACGAGGTTGAGGTTGAGGTTGAGGACGTGGAGGTCCCGCCCGGGAACTGAAAACTGAAAACTGCAAACTGAAAACTGTAAACTCTAGCGGCGCAGCCGCGAAACTTTAAACTAGCGGCGCAGCCGCGAAAACTCAAACTCAAACTTCCATGTCCCGCGAACCTCTCCACCCTCCCGTGCGTAGAACCTCCACTCACGCGGGTAGACTTATCGATTCGGAGAACGCATGGAACTGTCGGAACTGAAATTTGATTGCAGGCACTTTCGCGGACACATCCCGTGTGCGCCAAACAAACAACACGGGAAGGTGTGCTCCTCCTGTGACGCGTATTCCCCGATCACCCATCGGATTCTCATCGTCAAGTTAGGGGCGTTAGGCGACGTCATTCGGACCACGCCGCTCGTGGTGCGCTTCCGGAAGATGTACCCCGGATGCCACATCACGTGGATCACCCATTCGCCGGCAGTTTTGCCCCGGGACCAGGTGGATACCATCGTGACGCCGGACTTCATCAACGTGTCGAATGCGCTTGAGGACAGCTACGACATTGCCCTCAATTTGGACAAAGAGAAGGAAGCCTGCCTGATCCTGACGAAAGCAAAGGCGAAGCAGAAGTTCGGCTTCGTTTGGAACAACGGCCACATCGACGCGGCGACCCCGGCGGCCGCCCACAAGCTGATTACCGGGGTGTTCGACGGCATTTCGAAGGCAAACACCACCCACTACCTCGACGAGATCTTCGATATCTGCGGGCTTGATTTCCAGGAAGAACCGTACCTGCTGAATTACAACGAGGGCCTGGCCCGGAAGTGGGAGGGCATCTTGCGTCCGCTCGCTGCCGGCAAGCCCATCGTCGGGCTGAACACCGGATGTGGCGAACGGTGGAAAACCCGGTTGTGGCCCCGCGACAAGTGGATCGAACTGATTCAGGGACTGCAGGCTGCGGGGTATTTCCCGCTGCTGCAAGGGGGCGCACAAGAACACGAGATGAACCTCGAGTATGCCCGTTTGACCGGCGCGCACTACGCCGGACATTTTTCCCTTGAAGAGTTCATCAGCATGACCGCCGCCACAGATACGGTGGTGACCCAAGTCAGCATGATGATGCACATTGCCATCGGGCTCAAGCGTCGGCTGATTCTGATGAACAACATCTTCAACCCGCACGAATTCCATCTCTACGGAAACGGGGTGCTGGTGCAGCCCGAAACGTCCTGCGTCTGCTACTACGGAAACTCCTGCGTGCAAGGCGAAAGCTGCATGAAAGACCTTCCGGCTTCGCACGTTCTTTCCGCTATTTTGGGCGCTCCAGCGCAATGAAAATCGCCATTCTTTCGACCTTCTATCCCTTCCGCGGAGGCATCGCGCAGTTCAACGCGAGCTTGTACCGGGCGCTTGAGGCACAGGGACATGAGGTGCGGGCCTACACGTTTACCCGCCAGTATCCGAACGCACTTTTTCCTGGCCAAACGCAGTACGTCACCCCCGAAGACGACGCGGACCCGATTCCCAGCATTCCGATTCTGGATTCGGCGAACCCGCTGAGCTGGCTATCGGCGGGGCGGACCATCCGGCGTTGGGGGCCCGACGTGCTGCTGATGAAGTACTGGATCACGTACTTCGGCCCGAGCCTCGGCACCGTGGCGCGGCGGATCGGACCCTCCACCCGGATCATCACCGTCCTGGACAACGTCGTCCCGCACGAAAGCCGATTCATCGACGTCCCGTTCACGAAGTACTTCCTCAGCCCGCACGACGGATTCGTGGCGATGAGCGACAGGGTCCGGGACGACCTGCTGCGGCTCAAGCCAGACGCCCGCGTCATCCGCCAGGACCACCCCATCTACGACCACTTTGGCGCGCGCATCGACGCGGCAGCGGCGCGCGCACAGCTCGGCGTGCATCCCACGAAAAAGACCCTCCTCTTCTTCGGTTTCATCCGCCACTACAAAGGCCTCGACCTGCTGATTGAAGCGTTTGCACACCTCGACGACTCCTACCAGCTCCTGATTGCGGGCGAAGTCTATGGATCCTTCGAGGTGTACCAAACCCAAATCGACGCCCACCCCCGCAAGGCGGACATCCACCTGTTCAACCACTACATCTCCGACCACGAGGTTCCTGCCTATTTCAGCGCCGCCGACGTCTGTGTCCTCCCCTACCGCGATGGCACCCAAAGCGGCATCACGAACATCGCCTACCACTTCAACACCCCCCTCGTCGCTACACGGGTGGGCGGTCTTGCGGAAACCATCGAGCCCTACGGCACCGGCCACGTCGTCGACGAGGTGACCCCCGAAGCCATCGCCGCTGGCATCGAGCACTTCTTCCTCTCCGGTCCGGAACCCTATGCCGCGCGCATCCCTGCCATGAAGGAAAGCACGAGCTGGGCGGCCATGGCGCGGGTGGTCACGGAGTTTGCGGAGAGCTTGGGGGGAGGGAGAGGACGAGGTTGAGGTTGAGGAGGTCCCACTTGGGAACTCAAAACATCAAACTGTAAACTGAAAACTAGCCGCGCAGCGGCGAAAACTGAAAACTGAAAACTCACCGCGCAGCCGCGCCGTATTTTCGGGGCATGGAACACGGGAACGGGGAGCGTTTGGCGGTCATCGGGGCGGGACTGGTCGGGAGCCTGTGGGCGCTGATGTTGCGCAACCGGGGGTACGAAGTGGAGGTGTTTGAACGGCGGTCAGATCCGCGGACGGGGGCGGTGGTGGGCGGGCGGAGCATCAATTTGGCCCTGAGCGATCGCGGCTGGCGGGCACTGGAGAAAGCAGGGGTGGCAGACGCGGTGCGCGGCATTGCGTTGCCGGTGCTGGGCCGCCTCATGCACGCCGTCGACGGCGCCACCACCTACCAACCCTACGGCCTGCCCACCGCGCCCGGCAAATTCGGCGACCCGCAGTGCATCTACTCCGTCAGCCGCGCCCGACTCAACCGCATCCTCGTCGAGGCCGCGGAACAGGCCGGCGCCCGCATCCACTTCGGCCACGCCTGCACAGCGCTCGAGCCCGACGGACCGCACGGCGTGGAACTGAGCTTCAAAGCGGCCGGGGAGACCCGACCAGCGGGGCCATTCAGCCGCGTCTTCGGGACGGACGGCGCCTTCAGTGCCGTGCGCGACCGCATGCAACGCACGGACCGGTTCGACTTCGAGCAGCGCTACCTGACCCACGGATACCGGGAACTCGAGATGCAGCCAGGTCCGGATGGGGGCTTCCGCCTGCGGGAGGACGCGTTGCACATTTGGCCGCGTGGCGGCTTCATGCTCATGGCCTTGCCGAACCCCGACCGCACCTTCACCTGCACCCTCTTCGCGCCGTACGACGGCCCGGACGGTCTCGATGCCCTCGAAGACCCGGCCGCAGCAGAGGCATTTTTCGCGCGGGAATTCCCCGATGTCCTGCCGCATCTCCCTGACTTCCAAGGCGAATGGTCGCAGCACGCAAACGCCTCGCTCGTCATGGTCCGCTGCAACCCCTGGCACCGGACGGACCGGCTCTGCCTCATGGGCGACGCGGCGCACGCCATCGTTCCCTTTTACGGCCAAGGCATGAACTGCGGCTTCGAAGACTGCTCTGTGCTCAGCGAATTGATGGGCCGGGAAGGCAGTTGGAGCGAGGCCTTTGCCGCATACAGCGCAGCCCGCAAGCCCGCCGGCGACGCCATCCTCGAACTCGCCCTCCGCAACTACATCGAGATGCGCGACAAGACCGGCGACCCGCGCTTCCTGCTCCAAAAACGCATCGAAGCCCGCCTCGCCGCCCTCTACCCCGGCGAATGGCTCCCCCTCTACAGCCAGGTCACCTTCAGCCACACCCCCTACCACGAAGCCCTCGCCGCCGGCAAGTGCCAAGACGCCATCATGGCCACCGTCATGGACCGCCCCGACATCGCCGACGTCTGGGACCACCCCGAAATCACCGACGCCGCCATCGCCCTCTTCAGATCAACCGAGTTTTCCTACTAACGGTTTACGGATTGGCGATGGGCGGGCTTTTTAGTACAAAAGTTAGTTCGGAGAACTGAACTTTCTGCTATCACAAAACTGTCAAGCGGAGACGAAAAGCCTCCTATTGCCATAGTGCTGTTATCGGCTGGTTTACTTGTGTAATCGATTTGAAAACTTATAAAGTTTATCATCTCCAATAATTGTTTGCCGCAGCTATTGTGGCAAATTCAGTCGCTACGGTTTGTCCAATAGCAATTAGTAAAGCTGGGTCTTCTGCGTAATCAGGACGCATTTTCTCTCTCTTTTCTGCATTAGGTTGGGTGATTTTGATGATTAGTCTTGCCATTTTCACAGCCAATTGGCGACCTTCCTCTGGTGTCTTTGTAATTAAAGTGTTGTTTGGCACTAACTGTATTAAATTTTCCATTATACTTTTTTTTATTTCCTACTCGTTTGGCTTTTCGGATTTCGCCCCGTTTTTAAAGTGGTCGCTGGCCTCCACTTATATTTTTTGAGTTGTAAGAATCAATAGCTGTTACACCAAATTTAACGTTGTTCTCTTATCTGTCAGTAAAGTCTATGTCCTTTTTTAACTTGCCCATAACGTTTTGCAGCTAAAAGAAGTTGGCGATTTCGAAGCACGAAACTGACTGCCAGCACTGAACTTGATACGAAGCACAAAGCTTCATGGAACCACTGACCCGCCAATTTTTTGTAGTTGCTGTTACCACCAGTGCTTCCGTCTATGTTCTGATTTCTATCGCTTTTTACTTTCTCTCTGCATTTGATTTCATGAATTGAATTTATATTGTCCTATATTTTACGCCCATCAGTTTCGCAACAATCGAAGCCACTTCTACTGCTGCGTCTTTTGGTGAATATGCCGTATCACTGATTCCTGAAACGACTCGTGTAATGTCGTGATCAACTTTGCCACGGCAACTCCATTCTGATGCTGATGCTGCAGTAATATAGACTGAGAAATTTCGGTGTATAGTGCCGGGGCGCTCGCCAATGACATGTACAACACAGTGTTTACTCAATCCCTCTTTCCCAAAAAGTAGCTGCCCAACCTCGTAGCCTGCACGCACACGTCCGTTCTGAATCAAAATGGGCGCTTCAGCAATAGTTAAAGTGAGAGAAGCCAAATTTTTGTAGACGGAAGGAAGAAATTCTTCGAGGTGACCTTCATCCATAAGTGATCGGGTATTCAAGCCGTCGGAAATGATAACTTGCACATCTGCTGTATTCTTTTTGAGTTTTTTGCGCAGGCTTTGAATTACCAGTAAACTTTCGGGTGAAATTCGCTCTCCGCTGGCAGGATGATACACATAGTCAATTCTGTTTTTAGACATTGATGCTATTACAATAGCTTTTCTTATGGACTGCAGATAGGCAGGCTCCCATTCTGTCCACAAACAATATTTGGCGTCTTTATACAGCTTCCGAATTTCGTGATCTAGTGAAGGTTCCATTTGCCAGAATTTTTCTCCAAATCCTTCGGCAATAGGTACGCCGCGTTTGCGGACACGTTCAATGGCTGCTTTACCCTCAAACATTATTGTTTCATCACTTCGCATATCACCTTTTGCTCTGCAATAGCGCAAGTAAACTTGGATGGGTTGACCAAAAAGGGCGGTTGGTTTATTGTCTACACCAATTATATTTATATGCTTAAAAAACTCCCACATCGCATCATTTACTTTGTAGCCAAATTGCTCCCGCACCCTAACGTGGTCCGCAAAAGAAGTGGTAAGGTAGCTTAGCATAGGGTCATTTTTCGTTGGCAGAGCCATGAAATAGGCGGGATTCGCTGGCATAATCTGATCAATACACCAGTCAAGATCATCTAGGGTAACGTCCATGTGCAGCGTCGTGCAGATGTCTAGACCAATAGTAAGCCCATGAAGCTTGCCCATTACAAGGTCTTCCAGGCAACAACGGACAAGTTGCTCTTTGGTGCGGAATACTTCCGGGCCTATAAATCCAGCGACATCATTAAGAAATACCCAAGGAACGGTATTGTTACTTTCGTGTTTGCCGAGCCGTTGCTTTAATGCACGCAGAAATCCGTATTTCCGGGATTCATGCACGACCATATCGAACCCTTCGCCGTGGCCGTTGGTACCGTCGGCACCCTGACCGGTTTCTGCGTAGAGGCCATAGCGTTTGCCTTGCCGTGCATCTGCATGTGCCTGCATTTTCTCTATGGTTACATCAAAGGTTTGATTAGCCTTAACTGTGCCTGCCAGACTCTGAAACCAGATGCCCGTGGTGCCCGGCTGAGTACTTTCAACTTGAGATTGAATATCAATGTGGGAAAGGACGCAATTGGGCATGGTATTCTCCAATTGGAAGGTAACTAGTAAGTCATGCAGCGCCGCTTCGATTTGTGCCACTATGAGCGGATCACTCGAAACCGGATTGGTTCCAAGCACCAGATCTCCCACTCCATACGACCAGGCATCAAACACCTGCCAAACAATATCTTCGATGTTATCGGTAGGTGAGTTCGGCTGCACTCGTGCACTAACATAACCTTTTGCACCAATGTTGCTATTTGGGAGTGGATTAAAGACTTTGCTGCTGATGCTCACTAACTCGTCATTGGTCAGAAGCTTTACAACGAAGGCAATAGCATCACTTGACAGAGAGGGCATGATGCGCTGAATGTCCGCTTCATCCGATTCAAGGAGGAAATTTTTAAGTTGACGGAAATTCATGCCCATAACCTCTTTGTCAAATACAGTTGAATTTTGAATGAGGTCATATTGTTCGTCTTTAAACAGCGGATGCTCGAAGACGTCTGACAGCAGCGTGTTACCGATCAGTTCGCGTGCCACCTTTCTGGCAGCCTCATTTGCAGCTGCAATGCCCGCTATTTCATCGCCTTCTTTGAATTCATTGGCAGCACCAACCAGCTGTTTGTATAGCCTTATATCAAATCCTCCTGAAACCCGGCTGATATATGTAAAAATATCCTCATCATTTAGCGAATCCTTAAAGTCAAGAAGACGATGTGTTGGGAGGGCAGGTAAACCGAAAACTTGAGATTTGGCAAGCATCATCGAAATGCTTACCATTCCTATTTGAAGCAGGAAATCTCGGCGAGGAATGTTGTTAGCAATTGTCATGTTCCATTCCTGTTTGCTTTGTTCTAACCTGTGGCAAGTCAGCTCTATTTTTATTCAACGGTTTAACGGGTTAGAGCGCAACAAGCTGTGAATACGGGCATTTCGGCAAGAGCGCCATCCTCGAAAGCACGCTTGAAGGGCATTGGTTGGAGTGGTTGCGCCGGTTGAAGCGGTAGTTGAATTCGTCGAGGTAAGATTGGAGGTGAACTCCTGAGATTTTGTGGCGAATGCCTCGAATCCAGTTCTTTAGGGTGAAGATGTACCAGTGGAGCTCACGGAAATTGGCTCCATCCTCGCTGTATTCGATGTTGTGCCATTTGCCGTCAGTTGCCTTTTGGTAGCCACGCCAGCCATCCGTTGTGATGACGGCTTTTTCATGGACCATGTGATCGAGGGCTTCTTTGATGGAGTTTGATGACGCATCTTTCAAGACTCGGGCGTCGGCATTTTTGATCTTTCCGCGACGCTTCCCATGCGTTGGATATTCTACTTCGATGCACACTTGGACGAGCTGCTTGTTCCCTTTCGATCGCCCCGGCTTTCCTGGCTCAAACCCGCCGATGAAGGTCTCATCGGCCTCCACATTTTCTTTGAGTTTGGCCTTGGGAAAACTGTTCAACACTCGCTGCACTTTGCGCTTGAAAAACCACGCAGTCTCCTGGTGAACCCCGAATTGTCGAGCAAGCTCATATGAGCTTACACCTTTGCGCATAGTGGATAACAAGTAAACCATGGCAAAGCCACGCTCGATCGGGAACTTCAGTTTATGGAAAATGGTGTGCGCTGTTGGAGACTCGTCGTAAAGGCACTTTTGGCAACGACGGTACAGCGCCTTTTTGCCCTTGACCGAGGCCTCATGACCGCATTTCCGGCATGAGAATCCACGTCCCCATTTCTCTTCCAAAAGGTATACGTAGCATGATTCGGTGTCGTGGAATTGCCTCATGAACGCGGTGAGGGTCGGGTATTGAGTCATCGGAAACGGTGATTGGTTTCTGCGAACCAATCGAGTCAGTTCGTAATGGATTTAAGTCGTGAGCCTTAACCCGTTAAACCGTTAGTTGTTTTGTCTTTTAATACAAATGATATCACATGTGATGGCATTTAATGTCTCATCCTGTGAAAATGTAGATTTTGCTAACATTAACACCAAGAGAAAAAGATTTTAGTTTTCATGATTTAAATTTTGGTTTATTGTAAAAAATTTTTGATAATTGCGTATAACTCTCTTATACTGGCTATATTACTTCCAATATCGGGAGGTTCTGAGGAAATAGGCGCAGTTTTTTTTCCGTGTCTGGATACCGCCATTGGTTTCCACAGATCAATCACAAATCATCAAATGGCGATCGGATTTGCTGAATGAGGCGGTTGCTGACATGTGTGTAGAGTTCCGTTGTTTTACTGCTTCTGTGTCCAAGTAGCTCCTGGATGACCTGCAAGTCCGTTCCCGATTCGAGCAAATGGGTCGCATAGCAGTGCCGAAGCCAGTGGAGAGTTGCCCGACGTTGAATTTCTGCCCGTGTGCAGGCGGCCTGATAGACTTCTTGCAAACTGCCGTTCGCCGTATCGTGTTCCCGGATGGGTTCCTTCGAAGAGCCAACGTTTCGGTCGGTCGGTCGTGTAGTATTCACGCAGGAGAACCAGGACTTTATCCGATAGAGGGAGCCTTGCGGTCTCGGGCACCTTTCCCACACCGAATCCACAGCACCATTCTGTTGCTGTCGATATCCTCCAGCCGGAGCGCGAGCAATTCGCCCCGGCGCAGACCACACGCATAGATCAGAATGAGCATCGTGCGGTGTTTGGGGTTCGCCGTCGTTCAATGATCCGTTTCACTTCTTCCTTGCTGAGCACGTGCGGAAGCCGGAAATCACCTCGAGGACGCTCGATTCTCTCCGGAAGTACGCTCCGGTTTTCTACAGCATGGAAAAAGAGCTTGAGTGCATTGACCAATTGATTTTGGTACGAGCGAGAGTAACCGTTTGCAACCACATAGTCGAAGTTGAAGGTGTTGATGTCGTCTGCAGTGAACTGATCAATCCTGAACTTTCCGAACTGCTGCCAAAATCGCAAAAACACGGTCACGGCGTCCCTGTATGTCACCACCGTATTGCTACTGTACCGCTTGTGCTCGAGCCATTTCGTGAACCGAGTCACCGCCTGGCGCGACAAGTCTTCCAGCTCCGGCAACCGATCGGACACAGAGGTAAGATCGTCCCAAAGGGTCTCTTCGGGTAGAGAACCCTTTACTGCCGGGTAACTAAATCCACGTACCGAAAACAACCACACCCCGAGTCGAGCATTCCACATGCCTCCCGCATTGCGCAAGGCCTGAATAGCGACAGGGTGAAAGGGCAATCGCACCGTCCAGAAATCTCCAAATCTGTCCCGTCGGCGGCGCAGTTCAGCACGAAGCAAAGGAGGTGTGGGTTCCCGCATGCACTCAATGTCTCTCAGAACAACAGACCGTTTCGTCCCTGTTTCACAGCAGTGGAGCTCTACTTTGTGCTCGGGAAATCAAGACAGCTCAGCGGTAAAAATCTTAGAGGTTTCCAAGTCGCAGTTCGCGGGAATCTGCACACCCGAGCGCCCTGCAGAAAAGGACGAACAGGGAATTCCCGAATCGCTCACGCAAGCACACCCTCAATCCCGCCCGTCCTCAACCTTAACCTCGTTCTCGTCCTCGTCCTCAACCTCACCCCTCCACCACCTCCACCAGAACCTTCGACGTGTCCACGGGGTGGAGGAAGGCGATGCGCATGCCGTCTGCGCCGGGTTTGGGGCCGCTGATGCGGCGGTAACCGAGGGCCTCGAGGCGGGCAAGTTCGGAGGCGAGATCGTCGACGTGGAAGGCGACGTGGTGGAGGCCCTCGCCGCGGGACGCCACATGCCGGGCGATGGGACTGTCGTCGTG
>Ga0079300_10001059_pt1 | contig 10787 bp, 5 predicted proteins | sample Wag4_2014_7_11_FD_74799 | JGI IMG/M metagenome (GOLD analysis project Ga0079300, IMG submission 74799) | Fresh water microbial communities from Ohio, USA - Utica-2 Time Series HT 2014_7_11 | ecosystem: Environmental > Aquatic > Freshwater > Water tank | place: USA: Ohio | collected 2014-07-11
TTCAGTTTGAATCCTGGATTTGACTACACGGCTACCTCAAACGAAGAACTCCATCAGAAGCATATACTAAAATCAATGTTAAAATGATTCGGCTAGAAGTGGCTTGCAGTCACATTCAATCTGTTGAAACGGCGATTCAGGCTGGCGCCGATAGAATTGAATTGTTTGAGAACCTTCCTGAAGGCGGATGTACTCCATCATACGGAACTGTTAAAAAAAGCCTAGAACTTTGCAAAAACGCCGGCATTCCTTTGATGGTTTTGGTTAGGCCGCGCAGCGGAAGTTTTGACTATTCACCGCTGGAAAGAGATGTCCTCAAAGAAGATCTTCTTCAATTTCAAGAATTGGGTGTAGACGGTGTTGTCAGCGGATTTCTTACTTCCAACCATCAAATTGATTATCATCAACTCAATTGGCTTAAAAAAACATGGCATAGGGAGATTACTTTTCACCGGGCATTTGATGCATTCATGCAACATCATTCAGAAGATGCATGGAAAGGCGCAATCCAAGAATTGACATCAATGGGTATTGAACGCATCTTAAGTAGTGGAGGAAAACCAACCGCCATTGAAGGAGCAGACAACCTAAAAAAACTGGTGGAATGGTCAGAAAACAAGATCCAACTCATGCCAGGATCTGGCATTAATAGCGAAAATGTGGCCACCTTAATTCAAAGAACCAAAGCCACTGAAATCCACGCCACAGCTAAGAAATTAATGACCTACCAACCTGTCGGTTCAAGCTCATACCATCAATCTGACCTCCTTGAAATACAAAAAATAAAAGCCGCAATCAGCGCCATTTGAAATTTCTGATCACTTCCCAAGTGGATTGATCATTTTGGGATACCGAATACAAACCTCTCTCCTCTTGAGGCGGGTCTGCAAGGTATCCAGGAACAGTTTCGGGCACGCCAGCAAATCCCCAAAAATGAAATCCTGCAACCTTGTATTTCCGAACACAGTTTAAGACAAACTGATAGTATTTATCTCTTTGTACAGTGGTTGCTTCAATCGATAATGAATGACCATCCCTTTGCATTCCAAATTCTTCAATGATCAGTGGTTTATTCAACCGTTCACACGCTTGAACGTGTTGCACTATATAACGTTCTGTTTTCTGCAATGTTGAATCTTGAACCGCGGCATTTGAGTCATTGTACCAATTCCATGTTTTAGGCCAAAGATGTATGGTGCAAAAGTCAATTTCATGAATTTGGTGTATTTCTTCGAATAAATTCAAGTCTTGAAGCGTGCCAATGCTACCTTCCACTCCTATTGTTATGAGATGCATAGAATCTAAACGTTGAACCAATCGCGCCGTAGTTTTCACCCAATTAACATAATCATTTCGTGCTTCGGGCCGCATTGGACGAGGTTCGTTGGCCAATTCCCAGGCAAAAATTGCAGGGTGTTGATTCATGTAAATATCATCTACCGAACTTTTCCGAGAGACTAATACCTTAATGCTATTGCTATAATTGTCTAAACATTCCTTGTTGGAGTAAAACTTTGAAATCCATGCACAATACTCATTCCAATTCCAACCTGCTTCTTTGGGTAGGACTCCCGAAACCCCCGCCCATTCTAAGTACTGACCAAATCCACCCGACCATTCCCAGTTGTTGCTCAATACTAAAATGGCTTGCATGTCTCGAACCCAAAGTTCATGCAACAGCCGGTCTAAACCTCTCATTAAAGTCTCATTGAAAACTCTAGGCTTAGATTGTATACCTGGAATGACTCTATAGGGGTATGCACTGTCTTGATCTCCTTCGAAAGCAACAAAAACGCGAAGATTCTGTATTCCTTGTTTCTTGAGGAAGTCTAGCTCTGAACTCAATCTCCGCTTGGAAACCGCATCATCTTGCGCTGCCAGCAAACTTCCGTACCAATAGTTGCAGCCTTTGGCAAAGATTGGTTTTCCCAATTGAAAAAACTTTCCTTCTTTGACTTCGGTTTTCACTAAGGGACGAGGATTTGGTCCTGCCAAAACATCCCCCGAAACAAATAAAAAGAGTAAGAATCTACTCCACATTGAACCTCATTACGGATGATTGTCCGTTTTGCGAAACCGCAATGAAATACATGCCTGGCGACAACTCAAATTGGATATTTCCTTGATTTGAAGTACCCGACAACATTTGCTGACCTACCACATTTAAAATTTGGAAGTCAAAAGACCCTTCAATACCAGAGAAATTCAATTCATGGCTAGCGGGATTGGGATAAACACTGATATTCAAACGGTTTTTATTAATGGATTCTCGCGAATTTTTCTTCACTATGAGACAGGCACTGGTGTCTTTGCAGCCGTCGTTATTTGAAAGTTCAACGGCAAATCGTCCGTCACGGGTGATCTTCATAAAGGCATTGTTTTCTCCGGGGATTGGAGCTCTGTTTGCATCGCAATCCAGCCATTTGTAGTTGTCTGCTAAACCGAGAGCAATTAAGGTATCGGGGCGCTGATCTACCGAATAATCAAATTGCGTAACAGTGGCATTGATGGTAAGAATGCTGTCACAACCTTCAGTGTTCATGATGGTGTCTTTATAGGTGCCAGATTTAGTGATAAAATACTTCCTTGAGGGAACCCTCCATCTTCTGCAGACATTCACATCCAAAGTCTTGTAGGAATTCGGAGTGATGGTAAGATCAACGCGAATGATGCTATCACACAACTTCGAATTGATGATGGTATCAAAATACACGCCCGATTGGGTCCAAATTTTACCCGATGCACTGGCATATGAACCACATTCAAAATCTTGGAAATAGCTGTACGTCTCTTTTGACTTAAAGATGAATGCGATAATGCTATCACATCCAACAGAATTTACAAGGGTATCATAGTATGTACCGGGTGTCTTAATGATTTTTTGATTGGTAGGAATATATGCCCATCTGCAAAAATCGATGGTACGACTTGAAAAAGACTTGAGGCGTATTTTCACATTAAACATAATGAGCGAATCGCAACCAATATAATTTTTCAGGGTATCTATGTGCAAACCAGTAGTTGAAACTGAACGTTTGCTGTGCGGAAGAATAAAAAAGTCACAAACGCTTGTATCGAATAAAGTAGAATCTGGGCCCAATCGAAGTTTGATTGTAATGTTTGAATCGCAACCAGCTGCGTTTTTAATCACATCCAAATAGGTACCAGATTGTGTATAGGTGTACAATCCGCTCGGAGATTTATACGGACCACAAGTTCTAACTTGAATGGTTTTGGCAGTGGATTTTTTGATGGTCAAGACGATTTTAATAGCAGAATCACAGCCCCTTTTGGTTGTTATGGTATCATAATAAGTTCCTGAACTGTAATAAACGCGTTTACCTGAAGGTGCGGGATAACGATCGCATCTTACCACAGTATCTACAACTGAGTATACATCAAAAGCCAGTGATTTTCCAGTGATCCAATTAGATGAGGTACTCAACAAAGTAAAGTTCTTTAATAGCCCGTCATTCTTGTAACCAGATAAATCAAATAATTTTTTCAATGTACTGTTATTTTTCGCAGCTATTCCCCAATTGAAATTGAAATAAGCCCTTAATGTACCATCGTAACCGCACCTTCTTCTTTGGTAATTATTAAATAATTCAGTGGCACTTAACTGACGCTTCCAAACCCTTACTTCGTCAATTTTTCCATAAAAACTTGCTAACCCGCCTTCTCTTTTTCCTATTAACAACGGTGTCGTTAAAGCATCCCCAATCTTTACCGTAGTATAAACAGAATCCTTTAATACACCATTCGCATAAATTCTCATATACTGATCATTTCCAAAAGTAGCCGCAAGATGAGTCCATTGGTTGGTTTTTACTACATTGTAAGAAAACAACTTTTTCTCAACCGTATCTTCAAAGATTCCGAAATAGAGATTCCCACTACTGCCTGCATTAATGAAAAAACCAGTATTCATGGCATTATTATACCATGAAACAATCCCTCCCTCATCTACTACATAAGGAAAATCATACGGATAAATCCACGTTTCAACGGTCACCGCCGAATGTTTGAAGTTCAATGAGGTGTCTACGGTAAATTCTACATAATCATCTGCACCATCGAAGTCTAAACAGTTTTCCTGTCTGCCCTGAGCCATAGATTGATGGGCGTAAATAAAGAGTAAAAAGCCTAATAAGAGTCTATATAGTTGATTCATGTTATTGCTTTATCAATTTTACATTTTGAATATTTCCAGAAATATCTGTCATTTGGAAGATATAAACTCCGGCTGTCCAATCTCTTATATTCAGTTCTACTGATTTCTCCGAAAGTGGATTGCTCCAAATCAATTTCCCTGTTGAATTGAATACCTTTAATGACCCAGTGGTAGAAATCAACCTAATTTTTTCATTTGCAGGATTGGGATATATCTCCAATAAAGACAATTGCAATCGCGAAGTTTGATTTAAAACGATGGGGTATTTGCGGTATGCTGTTTCAGATTCGCATCCAAATTCATTGCTTATTTTCAGTGAAACTTCGACGATACCCTCGGTATCTGCGACGAACCAATACAATGAATCGGTGGTTTTGACGTTGTTCCACCAATAATTTGTCCATGATGCAGTAGCTCTTAATCGCATGGTATCTCCGGTTCTACCCAATCCCTCATAAAGGTCAAAATTAGGCAAACCAGGAGTGGGGTTAAAAGTGACTACGTTGTTCAATTCCTCAATACAACCTGCAGTATCCGATCCGGTAAATTTGACCGTATAATTTCCCGAATTTTTACCCTCAATTTTGATATTTGACACGCCCATTGATGTATCGGCGGAGCCCTGTTGATCTTGAACAATCCAAACGAAAGAACTAGAATTCAAGCCAAATGGATATGAAATATTGATGCTATCGTATTGACAAGCCACTTTCTCACTCAAATTCAAATCAGCTGAGGTGTTTTTAAAATTTACAAATACAGAATCTTTGTATTTACAACCCAGATCATTGGTCAAAGTGAGCCACAATAGGTCAGAAAAAGCGGTATCTGATTTCAATTCAACGGCAGAATCAACCGATATCGAATCCACCCCTAAGTGCCAAATTCTTGATTCACCCGTTTGTAAATCAAAAGTGTCATTAAAGGCATAAATCTCTTTCAAACATAAAATAGATGGGAGTTTACTGATGATTTCGGCTTTCAATTTACGTGAAACTTCAACCGAATCGAAGTTCCTTGCTCCCCATTGCCACCATGTGCCAGAAGCACTGCTCATTTTTTTCAATAATCTTGCTGAGAAATGATAATTACCAGGATTCTTTGAAATGACCATTTGGGTGTCACTGCTCGAAGTCATCCATTTATTCACCAAATTATTACCCGACCACTCTTCAATTAAAATTGAATCAGCCAAGTCTTTTACATTTCCCCAATTCACTTTCAACTCTTCATTGCAGGTAGAACTCAGCCTCAATGAATGAATATTGTCAACCACAAACATGCGCAAAGTAGGATCACCCATCAAGGCAGTGTGCACACCCGACATCCAAGCAGCGGCGTTGTATATGTTCCATGTGTTATATGTTCTCAAAACCGCATCAGAAAGAGGATACCCTTGGGCGCACGAATGGAACATCCAATAAGGTCTTCCACTCCAAACATTAGACAACCCCCAACCTTTAGATGCCAATGGTGCACGAAGAAAATTATCGCTATTGTCCCAGTCACCAAAGTAACTGCCAAACATCATCGTAAAAGGATTCAACAAACTATCATTGGCAAAATTTGAAGTACTTCCAATTCCACCCGCGCTATTGTATGTTCCTGGTCCACAAGCATAGGAAAGCAAATAATCATTGCTTTTCATTTCGGTTAGGTAATCTTGCGTACTGGGTTCTTGAGAGCTGAAAGTAGCCATGTTCCTGTAGCCACCAGAGGCAAAAGCTTCACTGCTGAAATATCCAAAATTGTCATCAATCAATCCGCGATTTTGAACTTTTCTCAAGCCCGTTCTAAACAATAGTGCTTTATTCAAGTACCTTTTAATCAGCGTGGTATCATCACCAAACGATGGCATATCAGTAAGATCTACTCTACCAACCGGCAATTGACAATAATCTACAGATGTTTTTGCGGCTGAATTTAGTCGACTTAAATCAAATTTGCCGTCGTTCGGAACATTGTGATTTCGAGAATAGGTAGCAGCCGTATTATTTATTGAATTGTCGGTCCATGACACGTAAAAACAACCGTAATACATATCTGCAGGCCAAGCACCTAAATGATCAAGATGCCCATCGGGTCTCATATTTCCCGAATATGGAACTGGTATTCGCCCTAAAAGAAAGATACTGGTTGCTATGGTGGTATCTTTTTGCCACTGATTATATATCCAACTCTTTACATTGGATGGTTTTTCACCAGCAGAAACATAATGAGTGTCTACCGTGTAACCTTCGTTTTGAATTTGACGAATGTATTTTTTGATTTCGGTGGACGCTGAAGTCTGATATTTATCTTCAATCAACATGAGAACTCGTCCAAGTGATTCTGACGCCGGAACTTCAAAGCCAGCTACAATGTATCCATTACCGTCAAAGCCGGTGTAATTGGATGAAGTTCTCGCTACTCTGTATTCTTTCCTGCTGCCAATCTTATAGGTTGTATCGGTGAATGAAGTGTCAGAACCCGATAAATCGGCAAGTCTGTCCCAACCCGTATTGGTATTGTTTTTGGTAAAAACTTGATACCGAGTTGAGCCTGATTGTTGCAACCATTTCAGCTGTATATGCTTGGAAGAATTCAAGTTGGCTTTAATTTCAACACCCACTTCTCTGGCCGATTGGGCGCCAAGTTGGTTCATGAAAAAAAGTGCTACTATAATTAAGGTAAACTTTTGCCCCATAATTTTTGCAATTTACAACAAATTTTTGAGCCTCTTACTCCCGTTTAAACTACACAATTTCACGGTTTATTGATGTAAGCCTAACCTTTATTTAACTATTAAGCCGTAATTTAGTAAATCTTATGCAGCAGATTTTTGCGAAACGAATTTTAGGGTGGAATAGAGCGAAACGAATCTTCGATTCATGGACCAATCTAGAAATAAATGAATTTTTAATAGAGTATAAAAATCGTTCCAAAGTCAAACACATCATTAACCCCAAACAGATTAAAAACATCCCTGCAAACGGCTCATTGTTGGTATTGGCCAATCACCCCACAGGCATTGCAGACGGATTATTGATTTTAGACACCCTAATGTTGGTCAGAACTGACATTAAACTTATCGTCAACTCAACTACATATCCGTTAAAAGCACTCAAAGATTATATCATAGAAGCAGAAATCCCCCTTCGAAATCCCAAAATAAATACGGACGAATTAGAAATATCCCCCAAAAATGCCCTTGCCATTAAAAACGCATTAAAATGGCTGGAGGAAGGACATTGCTTAGTCTTATTTTCAAATTCTGAAGTAGATACCGAACGTCGTATTCACCGCAAATTCTCAGAAAACTTTTGGCATCCAACAGCGAAAAAAATCTTGGTTAAATATCAAGGAACAACCCTACCATGGGCCGTAAGAGGACGGAATAGTGCCCTATTTTACCAATTGAGCAAAATCAATCCCCTGTTGAAAGCAGCTCTGCTTCCCCGGGAGGGACTAAAACGCCGATTAAAACCCATCAGATCATACATAGGAAAAACCTTTAAAGTCACCGATGAATTGTCTGTTGCAGACTTAGAATTAAAAATTAGGCTGATGAGTCGCCAATCTAAGCTATTGCAGTTGCCTCCCGTAATTAAACTTCCCAAGAAGGCCCTAGAAACCATTGCCTCTGAAATTCACCCCGAATTATTGGCATTAGAAATTTCAAAACTTGGCTCACCCCTTACACATAAAGGAAACAACCAAGTTTTTCTAACCACCCAAAAACAGTCGCCCAACATTCTTCTGGAAATTGGTAGATTGCGCGAAATCACCTTCAGAGCGGTAAACGAAGGCTCTGGAAAAAGCCGTGATTTAGACACATACGATCAAGATTTTCACCATTTGATTCTGTGGGATTCTGAAGCTCAAAAATTAGTTGGTGCATACCGACTTGGCATTGGGACATTCCTTTACCAGCAAGAGAATTACCATTCTATCATTCATGATTTTTACAAGAAAAATTCGGCGAATGATGAAATTCTAAAATCTTCCATGGTTATGGGCAGAGCCTTTGTAGTTCCAGAATACCAGCAAAAAGCATTTCCATTATTTGTTTTATGGCAAGGAATCATGGAAACATTGAATTTACATCCAGAACTTAAATACCTAGTAGGCCAAACCAGTTTACCCAATAGCTTTCATAAATACTCAAAACAACTAATCACCGGTTTTCTTTGGAAACACTTTGCAGACCTTGAAATTGCTCAGCACTTCACCCCTATTCACCCACTAAAATTGAGGAAAAATCCGTTGGTTCAAGGGTGGATTTCTCAATCAATGGCGGGTGACATCAAGAGAATGGACCGAATCATTGAGTGTATTGAGCCCAACGGCAATAAGACACCCATGCTTTTCAAGCGTTACGTAGAACAAAATGCCCGTTGTATTGGGATCAACATTGACCCTGATTTCCAAAACAGCATAGACATATTGATGCTTACAAAAATTGACGAAATTTCTCTACGAAACGACTGATTTTTTGTGTATTTTTGAGGGATTTTAATTACTTGAAAACTGCTCAATCTCACATATCCTTTCTATTTTCCATAGTTTTTTCAACGATTGTTGGTGGCGCTTTTGGGCAGTCTGTCACCGTATCAAGTTTTTCACCAGTCTCCCAAATTGCAGGTAAAAAAATCACAGTTAACGGGAGCAATTTCGCTCAAACGGGAATGACTGTAAGCGTTGGAGGAACAAGCACTACATACCAATTCACCAGTTCTAGTGTAATAGTAGTAGATATCCCTACGGGCGCTAACTCAGGAAGCATTTCGGTGGCCCGTAGCGGCTATTCAACCGGTAGTCTTGCAGGTTTCATTTTTTTGGAAAACATAGACAGAATGATCACTGATTTTGACGGTTATTGGTCAACCACCACTTCATCTAACAATTCCATATTTCCAGATTTATCTCATAATTTATTGGCTTTCAAATTTGGAAGTACACTATACTCAACAGGTGTTTCAGACACCGCATTAAGCAATAGAAATATTACATTCACCTCCGCACTTTGGAATGCATTTCCAGTAAACAACCTGACAGGTTCAGGAACAAACGCGGTATTATTGTGGGCATCAAAAAATGATGGCACACTCACCCAGCAGTTGAATCCTCAGAAAAAAATCAAAGACGTTCTCATTGACGGAAAACGAGGTCTCGATATCGGCACCGGTATTGCTAACTTTAATTCTGAAATCGAATTCACCGTCACCAACATTGACCCAAATAAAATTTCAGATTCTGAACCGGATATTTTAGTTACACAAGTTGCCTCACCTACAACCGGAACCTATGATCGTTTTTATTTTGTTGATGCCAATAATTCGAGAGTAGGCGATGAAGTTACCGCCATTGCCTATGACATTCCCGTTTTGGGGACATATTATTTGGATTTGTGGGATTTGAGTTCAAAAGGAAATACATCCGTTTCAAACAATGATGCGGTATCAAGCACCGCATTTGGCAATGGTCTCAACAGCACTCGTGAAATGCGCCTTTTCGCATACAAATTGAGCGACTTTGGTATCACATCCAGCAATTACAGCAACGCTGTAAAACTCGTTTTCAAGCCAGGTGGCGTCGCAGATTATGCATTTGTAGCCTACAACGCAAACACGTTTGTCGTTCCAACTGCAGACATTGCACAACAACCCGTAAGTGATATCGAGTGTTATAATTCGGGAAATACCGTAACCTTCAGTGTCAGTGCATCCAATCCTTCCTCAGTCGGCACAAACGGAGGCACCATCACCTACCAATGGAAGAAAAACGGAACCAATATTTCCAGCGCAACCTCAAGCACCTACTCTATTTCTAATCCAGTGGCAGCTGACAACGGAGCATATACTTGCGAGGTAACCAACAATTACGGGTCCATTTTGACCGATCCAGCTTACTTAAATGTTTACATCATTGCTCATCCGCAATCTACAAGTACCTGTATTAATTCCGCTTCTACACTATCAATCACTGCCGGTGGAAATTACCCCTCTTACCAATGGTACAGCAACACCACCGCTTCAAATTCAGGCGGCACTGCTATAAACGGCGCCACCTCAAACACCTACTCACCGTCTGTCTCTACCGCCGGGACTTATTATTATTACTGTAAAGTAGCCGCTCCTTCTTCTACCTTGGGATGTACCATTGATGTAACCTCAGATGTCGCTACCTTTACAGTATCTCCCACTACGGTTGCAGGTAGTTTGTCAGGGTCTACCACCGTTTGTTATGGCACCAACTCAACTACACTCACTCTCAGTAGTCAAACAGGTGATGTCATCAATTGGGAGTCCTCTGCTTCTAGTAATTTCAATACAAAATCCACAATCCCTGGCACTACAAATACTTTAACCCGCAATAATTTAACCTCTTCCACCTATTACAGACCTGTTGTTAAAAGCGGCGCATGCGCTTCCGTAAGTCCCTCACCAGCTTTAATCACCGTAAACACCACCTACACCTGGGAAGGCGATGTTTCTACCAACTTCGGAACCTCCACCAATTGGCAAGAAGGTTGTGTGCCCCACTCCGGCGCCGATATTTCATTCAGAACCACATCCGCTCCTGACCGCATTTGCGAACTCGACCAGAACCGCAGTTTGCGCAACATTAACAT
>Ga0079300_10001063_pt1 | contig 10776 bp, 13 predicted proteins | sample Wag4_2014_7_11_FD_74799 | JGI IMG/M metagenome (GOLD analysis project Ga0079300, IMG submission 74799) | Fresh water microbial communities from Ohio, USA - Utica-2 Time Series HT 2014_7_11 | ecosystem: Environmental > Aquatic > Freshwater > Water tank | place: USA: Ohio | collected 2014-07-11
TACTCTTCGGTCTGGGCGTTGAAGCCGAAGGTGGCCGAGTCGCTCTCCAGGATGCGGCCGACCACGATCGAGCCTTCCACGCCGGCGTTTTCGGCGATCTGGCGGATCGGAGCCTGCAGGGCGCGACGGACGATGGCGATCCCGTTGGTCTGGTCGGCGTTGTCGCCGGTCATGCCGTCGAGGATCTTCGAGGCCTTCAGCAGGGCCACGCCGCCGCCGGGAACGATGCCTTCTTCCACGGCCGCGCGGGTCGCGTTGAGGGCGTCATCGACGCGGTCCTTCTTTTCCTTCACTTCGACTTCGGTCGAGCCGCCGACGCGGATGACCGCGACGCCGCCGGCCAGCTTGGCCAGACGTTCCTGCAGCTTTTCCTTGTCGTAGTCCGAGGTGGTGTCCTCGATCTGGCGCTTGATCTGGCCGATACGGGCCTCGATGCCTTCCTTGGCGCCGGCACCATCGACGATGGTGGTGTCGTCCTTGGTGATCGACACCTTCTTGGCGCGGCCCAGCATTTCGAGGGTCACGTTCTCGAGCTTGATGCCGAGGTCCTCGGAGATCAGTTCACCACCGGTCAGGATGGCGATATCCTCGAGCATGGCCTTGCGGCGGTCGCCGAAGCCGGGAGCCTTGACCGCCGCGACCCGCAGGCCGCCGCGCAGCTTGTTGACCACCAGGGTGGCCAGGGCTTCACCCTCAACGTCCTCGGCGATGATCAGCAGGGGACGGCCGGACTGCACGACGGCCTCGAGGACCGGCAGCAGGGGCTGGAGAGAGGTCAGCTTCTTTTCGAAGAGCAGGATCAGGGGCTCTTCGAGTTCGGCCTCCATCTTGTCGGCGTTGGTGATGAAGTAGGGCGACAGGTAGCCGCGGTCGAACTGCATGCCTTCGACGACGTCGAGTTCGGTCTCGGCGGTCTTGGCTTCCTCGACCGTGATGACGCCCTCATTGCCGACCTTGTCCATGGCCCGGGCGATCATCTCGCCGACCTCGGTGTCGCCGTTGGCGGAGATGGTACCGACCTGGGCGATCTCGGCATTGGTGGTGACCTTGCGCGAGGACTCCCGGATGGACTCCACGACCTTGGCCACGGCCTTGTCGACGCCGCGCTTCAGGTCCATCGGGTTCATGCCCGCGGCGACCGACTTCATGCCCTCGACCACGATGGCCTGGGCCAGGACGGTGGCGGTGGTGGTGCCGTCGCCGGCCTTGTCGTTGGTCTTGGAGGCGACTTCACGGATCATCTGGGCACCGAGGTTCTCGAACCGGTCAGCCAGTTCGATTTCCTTGGCGACGGATACGCCGTCCTTGGTCGAGCGCGGAGCGCCGAACGACTTCTCGATCACCACGTTCCGGCCCTTGGGGCCGAGGGTCACCTTTACAGCATTGGCGAGGGTGTTGACGCCGCGCAGCATCTTGTCGCGGGCGTCAGTACCAAAATAGACGTCTTTAGCGGCCATTGGCTTACTCTTTTCGAATGAGATTGGTGGGTCTGGAAGGCGGTCGGAGGCTCTACTTGATCACGCCCAGGACGTCGCTTTCCTTCATGATCAGGAGGTCGGCGTCGTCGATCTTGACTTCAGTGCCGGACCACTTGCCGAACAGGATACGGTCGCCCTTCTTCAGGTCGAGGGGCTGGATCTTGCCGGATTCGTCGCGGGCGCCTGGACCCACGGCGATCACTACGCCTTCCTGCGGCTTTTCCTTGGCGGTGTCGGGAATGATGATCCCGCCCTTGGTCTTCTGCTCTTCTTCGACGCGCTTCACGAGGACGCGGTCACCGAGGGGACGAAACGCCATGTTTTGGTCTCTCCGTTCAGGACGAGGGTTATTGAAATCTGCAGGCGCGGCGCCGGTTTTGGCAGCCGCCCCGCACGAGTGCTAACGCGTGGGGGAGTTAGGCGCCCGGTCCGGCAGAGTCAAGCGGCGCGCCGGTCAATTCGTCTCTGTCGGTTCCGGTTGCGCGCCCTCCGCCCCCGCCGCTAAGGTCCGCCCGAGCTTTGACGCCTGAACAAGGAAACACCCATGCGCCGCGCCTCTGCGATCGCCGCCCTGTCGGTTCTCGCCCTCGCCCTTCCCGCTGCCGCCGAGACCTGGACGCCCTACACCGCGCCGAACGACAGGGGACTGCAGTGGTCCTTTGACCGCGACTACAGCTACCGGGACGCCGCGACGGGCCGAGTGGTCGTCTTGACTGCCATTGGCAAGGTCGGCGCCAGCCCGCGGATGGGACCCTCGGGACCCGGGGCCGCGGACGGGGTGGGCTTCGTCTACGCCCTCGACTGCGCGTCGAAGAACCTGCTGTCTCTCGGCAGCTACTCACCGAAGAAGCCGCTGGAGATCGGCCGCGACTGGCGCAGCGCGACGCCGAAGAAGGCTGACGGGGGTGACGATGCGGCCCTGTTGGGCCAGGCCTGCACCAACACAGCTACCCTGCCCACGAAATAGTCGGGGACGCCTTCAACAGCACCCGGACAATTTCCTGCAGGACCTCGGAATGGCCGTGGGGGGCGTCTGGGGACAGGGCCGGCGCGGCCTTGGTCTGGCGCAACCCTGGCTGGCAAATCCGTTCCAGGCGCGCCAGGATGAGGCATGATCAAGGACTTCCCCCACCGCCCCCTGGCCAATGCCTTTGTGACCCTGGAACCGCTTTCGGAGGTCCACCGCGAACCCCTGCGCGCCGCCTGCGCCGCGGATCCTGACGTCTGGCGCGAGTTCTATTCCCTGTCCCTCCTGGGCGAGCACTTCGACCGGTTCTGGACGGAAAAGCGCATCGCCGACCGCGACTCCGGCGCCGCACACCATTTCGCTGTCCTTGAGGAAGGCCGCTGCGTCGGCATTACCGCCTTCCTGAAGATCGACCGGGCCAATGCGAGCCTTGAGATCGGCCTGACCTACTACGCCCCCGTGGCCAGGGGCGGACCGGTCAATCCCTCGGCCAAGCGCCTGCTGATGGGGGAGGCCTTCGACGCCGGCTTCTGCCGGGTCCAGTTCCACGTCGACGAGATCAACGCCCGCTCTCGCGCGGCGGTGCTCAAGCTGGGCGCGACCTTCGAGGGGATCCAGAGGTGGGATCGGATCATCTGGACCGGCCGCCGGCGCAGCACGGCCGTCTACTCGATCATCGCTCCGGAATGGCCCGGCGTCTGCGAGGCGCTGGACCAAAGGCTCGCCGCCTTCGGGCCAGACACCTGAGCCCTCCGCCCTGAAGACGGCGGTGGCGCTTCAGCTCACAGGCACCGTGCGGGTCTGGCTCTCAGCGAAGAAGACCTGGCTGGCGTGCTCGGCCACCTCCTCAGCGGTGTAGGGCCGCCCCGGCTGGAAACCCTCGGTCTCCAGCATCTTGATCTCGCGGACGCCGCGGGAAGAGACGCCCAGCACCTTGCCGGTATGGTCGGCGGCCAGGTCTGAGACCATGTAGAGCACGCCGGGCGCAACATTCTCCGGCAGGCTCAGCGGATCCGGGTCGCGGCCGATCCGACCGGGCAGGTCTGAGGTCATGCGCGTGAAGGCACCCGGTGCCAGGCCCATGACCCGGATGCCGTACTTGCGGCCCTCGATGGCCAGCACCCGCATGAATCCGTAAATGCCCGCCTTGGCCGCCCCGTAGTTCGACTGGCCGAAATTGCCGTAGAGGCCCGAGGTGGAACTGGTCATGACAATGACCCCCTGCCGGCCATTGTCCTTCAGCCACTTCCAGACCGGCATGGTGCAGCAGTAGGTGCCTTTCAGGTGCACCTTGACCACCAGGTCCCAGTCCGCCTCCGACGTGTTCGCGAAGGACTTGTCCCTCAGTATGCCGGCGTTGCAGACGAGGATGTCGACCTGGCCGAAGGCGTCGAGGGCCGTCTTCAGGATGTTCTCGCCCCCCGCCATGGTGGACACGTCGTCGGCGTTGGCAACGGCCCGTCCCCCCTCGGCGAGGATGTCGTTGACCACCTTCTGGGCCGCGCTGACGGAGCCGTCGCCCGAGCCGTCCCGGGCTCCGCCCAGGTCATTGACCACCACCGCTGCGCCCTCGCGGGCAAACAGCCGCGCATAGGCCTCGCCAAGCCCGCCGCCTGCGCCTGTGATGATGGCCACCTTGCCGTCGAGAAGTCCCATCTGCGTTTCCCCACTGTCTGGATTGGAACGCCATCTTCCAACCGGTCCGCAAGGGAGTCGAGTCCGCGCTCCAGGGGGACGGCCTGGGTCCTCTCCGACTCCACCAGCCGGGCGGTTGGAGTGGTGTCTATGCCCTGTCCGGGGAGGCGACCGGGTGGCTGGGCCCCATGATGATCAATCTCGGCACCAACCTCACCCAAACCCAGCAGGGGGGCTTCGCAACCCTCACGGCCCTCCGGGCTGTTGGCCTGGTCGGCCTCAGCTTCGTACGGGACGGCGACACGTCGATACAGTCCTGAGGTCTAACGATCGATTCGTTTATTGTTAACCATAATTGTTCACGAAGTTTAACTATCGGATCCCTCCGAAGTGTCCGCCGAGTTTACTTGTCGTTAACTTCATTGCGACAAGGTTTAGGGGAGTGCGCGGGGAAGCCGAAAGGCTCAGCCGGGGCGTGGGGACTCCCGCCCTCCCGTGACACGGGAGAACAGAATGTCCAGGTTACTCGCAAAGGTTCTCCGTGAGGAGGCCTCCGCGCCGGTGGTTGAGTACGGGGTCGTCGCGGCCCTCATCGCCGCCGTGCTTCTCACCGCCGCCAGCCTTGGCGTCGGCCACCAGCCTCCACCCGTCTCCGCTCCGGACCTCCGCGCGTCGCCGCGCTGAAGCCGCACGTTGCGGCGTCACGCACTTTGGCCCAAATGACTTGGGGGCGTCCCCGTCAGACACCCGTCCTGGGAAGTGCGCCATGTCAGAGTCCCCCTCACGAGCGGAAGGCCCCTCGGTTCCCGTGATCGCCCTCTGCGAGGGTGAGACCGAAGCCTGGCTGGCGACCGCCCCGCCCCTCGAGCGTGGACTCGCCACCCCGGACTTCAAGGGACGGACCGGCCAGGTGATCATCGTCCCCGGACCCGAAGGTGCCCCGGCTCGGGTCCTGCTGGGCCTGGGCCCTGCCCCCGGGGACCCCACCGCCTTCCGGAGCCTCGCCGGCCGGCTTCCCGCCGGGCGATTCCGGCTTGAGGGCGATCCCGGCGGCCTCCCACCCCGGGACGCCGCCATCGCCTTTGCCCTCGGCCTCTACCGCTTCGAGCGCTACCGCCGGCGTGAAAACACCCCTCCGAGCCTGGCAATCCCAGGCGTCGAACCGGCGGCGGTCGCCGGGATCGCGGACGCCTGCGCCCTCGCAAAGGACCTGATCAACACCCCCGCCAACGACCTCGGCCCCGCTGAACTCGAGGCCGCGGCCCGCGACCTTGCCGGGCGCTTCGGGGCCGAGATCTCGGTGGTCTGCGGCGACGACCTTCTGGCCGACGGCTATCCCGCCGTCCATGCGGTCGGCCGGGCAGCGGCGGCGGGGCGTGAGCCCCGGATGATCGAGATCACCTGGGGTGCAGCCGGTCGCCCCCATGTCGTCCTCATTGGCAAGGGCGTGGTCTTCGACACCGGTGGCCTGGACCTCAAGCCGTCCGCAGGCATGCGCCTGATGAAGAAGGACATGGGCGGCGCGGCCCACGTCCTGGCCCTGGGCGCCATGATCCTGCAGGCAGACCTGCCCATTCGCCTGTCCATACTCATTCCTGCGGTTGAAAACGCCGTGAGCGGCGGGGCCATGCGTCCCGGGGATGTCCTGTCGACCCGCAAGGGGCTGACCGTCGAGGTGGGCAATACCGACGCCGAGGGCCGGCTGATCCTCGCCGACGCCCTGACCCGCGCCGGGGAACTCGCACCCGACCTCACCCTGGACCTGGCCACCCTGACCGGTGCCGCCCGGGTCGCCCTGGGCCCACAGCTGCCCCCCTTCTTCACAGACGACGAGGACCTCGCGGCGGCCATCGAAGCGGGGGCCCGAAAAGCCTTTGATCCGGTCTGGCGGCTCCCGCTCTGGAAGGGCTACGCCGCGTCGCTTGAGTCCGACATCGCCGACCTGAAGAACGACCCCGACGCCTGGGCCCAGGCGGGTGCCATGACGGCGGCCCTGTTCCTGCAGAAGTTCGCCCCACCCGGCCCCTGGGCGCACTTCGACATCTATGCCTGGAATCCCAGGGGCCAGCCCGGCTCACCCGCCGGCGGGGAGGTCCACGCCATCCGCGGTCTCTTCGCCATGCTGCAGGACCGCTACGGGTGAGGACCGACCCGCGCCTGATCCCGGCGAGGGAAGACCTCGCCGCCGCCAGCCTCGAGGGCCTGATGCCCGCCGGACGCTATGTGCGCCCGAAGCGGATGCAGGTCGCGGTTCCGGCGACTGCGGTCCGTAGCGGGCCCCAGGCTGGGGCCGAGCAGTGGGACCAGCTGCTCCTTGGTGAGCGGTTTGATGTCCTGGAAACCCGCGACGCCTTCGCCTGGGGACAGGCGGTCCGGGACGGCTATGTCGGCCATGTCGCCCTCGACGCCCTGGTACCGGAGGGACCTGCACCTACCCACCGGGTCCGGGTTCGGCTGGCATATGGATTCCGCAGCCCTAGCATCAAGTCTGAGCCTGTCGGGCCCATCTCCCTGAACAGCCTGGTCGCCGTTTCCGGCAGGGAGGGGAAGCTGGCCCTCTGCGACGCCGGCTTCTGGCTGCCAGAGGCCCACCTGGCACCGATCGGTGTCTTCGAGGCCGATCCCGCGGCCGTGGCCGAATCGCTCCTGGGCGCGGCCTATCTGTGGGGCGGGCGTGAGGGCTGCGGGCTGGACTGCTCGGGACTGATCCAGCAGGCCCTCCTGGCCTGCGGGCGGGCCTGTCCCCGGGATTCCGACCTGCAGCAGGCCCTGGGGGCCGCGGCTTCACCGGACGGGCTGCGTCGGGGTGATCTGGTCTTCTGGAAGGGCCACGTGGCCATGATGGTGGACGCCGCGCGGATGGTGCATGCCAACGCCCATCACATGGCTGTAGCTATCGAGCCCCTCGCAGAGGCGATCCAGCGGATCTCGGGAGCGGGCGGCGGTGAGCCTACCGCCTATCGGCGCCCCCTCGACAGGCAGCGCCCGGAAGCGTCCTGAAGGACCTCAGGCGGCAGGCTTGGCCGCAGGCACTTCGGCGGGCCCTGCTGGCGCAGCGCCGGCGGCGGGGGCTGCCTCCGTCGGAGCGGCTCCGGCAGGAGCCGCGGCGGGCACCGCAGCGGCCGGGTTCGGCGCGGGCACGGGCAGGGTCCCGCCCTGGGCGCGCAGATAGGCGATCACGTTGATCCGGTCCTCGGACTTCTTCAGGCCGACGAAGGACATCTTGGTGCCCGAAATGTACTTCTGGGGTGCCTTGAGGAACTCGTACATCTGCGTGTCGTCCCAGACGGCATGCTTGGTGCCGAAATCCGTCATGGCGGCGGAATAGGCGAAGCCGGCATGGGAACCGGGCTTTTGGCCGATCACGCCCCAGAGGTTGGGGCCGGTGCCGTTGGCACCCCCATTGGCGACATTGTGGCAGGACTGGCACTTGGCGAAGACCGCCTCGCCAGCCTTGATGTCAGCGACGGGAATGACAGTTCCGAAATCGGGCATGACATCAGCGACCGCTGCGCCTTCGCCACCTTCGACCGTAGCCTCGATGAGGTACCCCGGCTTGGCCGGTGCCTCGGAGCTGAACAGCCCCGTGGTCACTTCCCGAAGCCCGACGATGGCGAGGGCCGTGGCAAGCCCGGCACCGGCGATCTTGTTGAAAGTAAGATTGCTCATCGTCCCGAAACCCAAAACCTGGCAGGCCCGAGAGAAGGCCCGTCCTGCGGCGGATTCCCGCCCCTTGTTGCGTTCGCGTCTCTTACACGCTACCGGCGCAGGCGCAACCGGACAGTTGGCTCTCAGCCCAGGTTCATGACACCGATTCTCCTCATCCCCGCGCGACTGGCCGCGACGCGGCTCCCGGGCAAGCCGCTCGCCGACATCGGCGGCCTTCCCATGATTGTCCGCGTGGTCCGCCAAGCCGAGGCGTCAGGCGTCGGTCCGGTGGCCGTGGCGGCGGGCGACCCCGAGATCGTCGCGGCCGTCGAGGCCGCCGGGGGCCGCGCCGTCCTCACCGATCCCGACCTGCCGTCCGGCTCTGACAGGATTCTGGCCGCCCTCTGGGCGCTGGATCCCGCCGGCCGCCATGACGTGGTCATCAACCTTCAGGGCGACATTCCCTTCATTGCCCCCGAAGCAATCCGGGCCTGCGCGGACCTTCTGTCCGAATGTCCGGAAGCCGACATCTCGACCGTCATGGTTGCCGAATCAGATCCAGGGGACCGGGTGAACCCGGACATGCCCAAGGTGGTCGCCGCCATGGCCCCGGATGGCCGCTGCGCCCGCGCCCTCTACTTCACCCGATCGGTCCTCTATGGCGAGGGCCCGGTCTGGATCCACCACGGCATTTACGGTTTCCGACGCCAGGCCCTGGAGCGATTCACGGCCGCACCCCCTTCGCCCCTCGAGCGGCGCGAGCGGCTGGAGCAGCTGCGCGCCCTGGAGCTGGGCATGACCGTCTGGTCCGCCGTACTGGACGAAGCGCCGATCTCGGTGGACAACCCCTCCGACCTCGAGCGCGCCCGCGCTCACGCTCGCCGACTGGGAGACCCGGCATGAACCCCAACCGGATCGCCTTCCAGGGAGAGCTTGGGGCCAACAGCCATGAAGCCTGCCAGGCCGCCTTCCCCGACATGGAGCCCGCGCCCTGTGCGACCTTCGAGGAGGCTTTTGAGGCCGTACGGTCCGGTGACTGCCGGCTGGGAATGATCCCGGTGGAGAATTCCATCGCGGGTCGGGTTGCGGACGTCCATCACCTGCTGCCGTCCTCGGGACTGCGGATCATCGGCGAGTACTTCAAGCCCATCCATTTCCAGCTGATGGCCAATCCAGGCGTCCGGCTCGAGGACCTGAAGACCGTGGTCTCCATGCCCATCGCCTTCGCCCAATGCCGGGAGGTGATCGCGAACCTTGGCCTTTCCCGGGATCCCGTCAGCGACACCGCCCTGGCAGCCCGGCGGCTCTCGGAGCATCCGGACCCGACCCGTGCCGCCATTGCCCCGGCCCTGGCGGCGCGGCTCTATGGCCTTGAGATCCTGCAGGCGGACATCGAGGACACCCACGATAACACCACGCGCTTCCTCGTCATGACCGCGGACCAGGACGCCCCTGCGCCGGCGTCCGGTGTCCGCTGCGTGACCAGCTTCGTCTTCCGGGTCCGGAACCTGCCGGCGGCCCTCTACAAGGCCCTCGGCGGATTCGCCACCAACGGCGTCAACATGACCAAGGTGGAAAGCTACATGGAGAACGCCGCCTTCACGGCGACCTTCTTCTATTCCGAGATCGACGGGCGCCCCGAAGACCCCGCCGTCGCCCGGGCCTTCGAGGAACTGCAGTTCTTCTCGGAGCGGTTCGAGATCCTCGGCGTCTTCCCGGCGGATCCCTACCGCGACCACATCTAGGACGGTCAGTCCGCCGCGGCCCAGGCGCGGAGAAGCTGGTGGGCAATGGCCATGGCGGGCGGGGCGAAACTGCCCCGGATCTCGCCAGCCAGCAGGGCCCGGGCCTCCTGGCGCGTATACCAGCGCACCTCGGACAGCTCGGTCTGGTCCGGTTGGGCCTCGTCGCTGTCCACCTCGGCGATCAGGCCGATCATCAGCGAATTGGGGAAGGGCCAGGGCTGGGAGGAGTGGTAGCGGACGGCGGTCGCCCGCAGGCCCGCCTCCTCGAAGAGCTCGCGGGCGCAGGCCTCCTCGATGGACTCTCCGGGCTCAAGGAACCCTGCGAGGGCCGAGAACATTCCGGCAGGCCAGGCCGCCTGGCGTCCGAGCATGCAGCGGTCACCATGCACGGCCAGCATGATGACCACCGGGTCCGTCCTCGGGAAGTGATCGGCGCTGCAGGCCGGACACTCGCGTTTCCAGCCGCCCTCCGCGGCCCGGGTCGGTTCGCCGCAGGCGGAACAGGCGCGATGCTTGCGACGCCATTCGAAGACGCCCTTGGCTGTGCCGACGATGGCGGTCTCGCCCGGCGCAAGACTGGAGGCCAGGGCCCGGGCGTCCTCGAAGCGGCCCATGCCCTGCAGTGGGCCGTCGGTGGGATCCGCAGGACCTTCGAGGTCGACGGCGAACACCGCGGTCTCCTGCCAAAGGCCCATGAACAGGAGCCGTTCGGACCCGCCGGACAGGTCCTCAACAAGGCGTGAGGGCAGGTAGGCGATCTGGGTTCCGCCCGAGGAGGACCGCTCGACAAGGGCCTTCCCGTTCCAGAGCACGAGGCCCAGGGACTGGTCGGAAGCAAGGCGTTCGGCGAGCCAGGCAGCGTCCTTGCGGTACTCGCTGACGCGGTCGAGGGGATTGCCGGCGAAGGTGTTCTGGAAGGCGTTCAGGGACATGAGTCTGATATTAGCCCACAGGCGGAATTCTGCACACGCTTGCGTCGAGGCCCCGGGATCGCGATATAGGAGATGGAGATCGGCGACGGGCGGACGCCTCGCCAACTCGGTCAGGTCCGGAAGGAAGCAGCCGTAACGAGTCACGTTCCGGGTCGTTGTCCGGTCTCCACCCAGCCCGCATGGCGACCATGGCCGACGAAGACCTCACGCCCGAACCTGATGCGCCGGAGCGTGATCCCGACACCGCGGACATGTTCGGCGAACCTGCGCCGACTGCGACCCCAGCGCCGGCCCGGCCACCCGCGACCGATGGTTCTGCGGCCTACACTGTCATCGCCCGCAAGTACCGCCCACGGACCTTCGAGGACCTC
>Ga0079300_10001065_pt1 | contig 10766 bp, 9 predicted proteins | sample Wag4_2014_7_11_FD_74799 | JGI IMG/M metagenome (GOLD analysis project Ga0079300, IMG submission 74799) | Fresh water microbial communities from Ohio, USA - Utica-2 Time Series HT 2014_7_11 | ecosystem: Environmental > Aquatic > Freshwater > Water tank | place: USA: Ohio | collected 2014-07-11
GCAGAAGGTTTAATAAACTACATGCATTTACTGGAAATACTTATTTGTTAAAGTTCTATATGTTAAATAAATAGTATAGCTGGATTTTAACAATAAAAAACCTGTATCTTTTATGCTATCTTATAATTTCAGGCGTTCAACGCCTCATTTATGACATAATCCAACAAGTTTGAAACAGTCATACCCTGTGATTTAACTTGTTGGGGAATAATGCTTGCATTTGACATGCCTGGAATGGTGTTAACTTCAAGAAAGTAAAAAGTACCATCAACACAAATAGAATCGACACGCACAACTCCTTTACAACCCAAAACCTCATAAATTAACTTGGTTTGTGCCTTACATTTAGCTGTTAATTCTTCTGGAAGTCTGGCTGGAGTAATTTCCTGACTTTGGTTTTCGTATTTAGCCTTGTAATCAAAAAACTCATTTTCGGTAATTATTTCAGTGATAGGTAACACTTCTATGTTTTCATCTTTTCTGAAGACCCCATTTGAAAACTCAGGACCGGAAAGAAATGCTTCTACAACAACTTCGTCATCATATTGGAAGGCTATGTTAATGGCATCTGAAAGTTCATTTTTTGTTTTAACTTTACTTACTCCAAAACTACTTCCATTTTTATTTGGTTTGACAAATAAAGGTAAACCTAAGGTTAAAAGTTCCTCCTCATTCCAAGTAGTATTTTGTGTTAGCAACATTGAATTTGCCATAGGAATATGGTACTTTTTAAGTATATCCTTTGTTGCTTGCTTACCAAAAGTTATGGCACTGGTAAACAGATTACAACCTGTAAATGGCATCCCTATCAAATTAAAGTATCCTTGTAAATTTCCATCCTCTGCCGGATGACCATGCAGCATTAAATAAACTAAATCAAATGTTATTTGATGTGTTTCCGTCATCAAAGAAAAATCATTTAAATCAATTTGCTTGTCTGTTCCCTGTAAGGTAAACTTTCCTTTATTTAACTCAATGATAAATACATTATATTTTCCATTATCCATTTCAAGCGCTATATTTTTAGCGCTTTGTAATGAAACATTTCGTTCTGCAACATCTCCGCCCGTTACAATAGCAATATTTTTTTTCATTTTTATGTATTTACCTTAGGCCTCTGCGAATTAAATTATCTCTGTATTTTCTGGCATTTTTATTATGCTCGGATAAATCAGTTGCAAATGAATGCAAACCAGATTCATCTCCAACTGCACAAAAATATAAATAATTATGTTTTTCGTAGTTTAAAACCGCATCTATACTTGAAATACTACTCATAGTAATGGGACCGGGAGGAAGGCCCGTATATTTATAAGTATTATATGGAGAATCAAACTTGGTATGATAATCAGTTACACGTCGGGTTAAAAAATCTTTTCTGGCAAACACTGCCGTTGGATCAGCTTGCAAGGGCATTCCTATTTTGAGTCTATTTAGGTATACACCTGCAATCCTTTTTTTTTCAATATTCTGTTGTGTTTCTTTTTCAACTATTGAGGCAAGGGTATATACTTCTTGAGGCGATAATGATAGTGCCGAAGCTTTTTCTTTTCGTTGATTTGAAGCCCAAAATGAATCATATTCTGATTTCATACGCGATAAAAATGACGAAGCAGAAGTATTCCAATACATCTGATATGTATTTGGGATAAATAAACTTTGAAAATTTTCTTTGGTAAATCCTTCCTTTCCAATGATTTCATTCGCATTAAAAACATCATTTAATGTAATAGAATCAGGCTCTATAAAGGTTGAAACTTTAGCCGCTATATTTTCAGGCATTCGTTCAGTGGTCAATACGACATTAACAGGTTCCTGCATTCCAGCGCGGAGTTTCCTAATCAATTGAATAAGATTATTTCCTTTGTTTATTTTATATTGTCCTGATTTAACTTTTCCATCCTTAAAATTCATCTTTTTTGATAAATATGAAAATACCGTGGTGTTTGCCAATATTTTTTCCTCTTCAAGCAATTTTAATAAGCCTTTAAAATCTGTACCTGAAGGAATTTTAATAATCTTACTTTGCTCAGAACCAGGTAACAAGGGTGAATAAACAAATTGGTACACAAGTAACATACCACTTAGAATGGTCGTTAGTATTAAACCCAGGAAAAAGTAATTTCTTTTTAACATCTAATCTAAATTTTGCCCAATTTAGTGATAAATGATTTACTATAAAAATCATTTAAAGCGATTTGTTTTAAATCTTTCTATAACTTTGTAACCATGAGAAATTTAATTGTAGCTGTATTAATTCTATTGATTATTAGTGGTTGTGAAACTGACTTTGCAATAGAGGCCATTGAAAAGGAAATTCCAGTGGTTTACGGGGTATTAAATATTAATGAACCTAAGCAGTACATTAGGGTACAGAGAGCATTTCTTTCCAAAGGAAGTAATGTATCAGATCTTTCCAAAGATCCAAATATTTTATATTACGCTGGAGGAAAAGCCATCTTAACCGTCCAAGCAACAGGGAAAACAATTTTAGGTAGAAGAATAAATGTAGAAGATATAGGAATAAAAAGAGAAATGGGTTTATTTGCCGAATCTCCTAATATTTTATATGAGTTTGATACTAAAGATTGGATGGTTACACCTCCTGGACAAGTCATTTTTACTTTTGAAAATACATCCTTGCCAGCAACCATTACAGCTCAAATTTCAATGGTTAAAGACCTGCAGTTAAGAGAGGGAATTCCCTCCGTTCCCTTAAATTTAGGGTATGATCGTACCATAACAATAGGATGGAATCATTCGACAGACACCAAGTTATTTGATTTGACTATGAGAATACATTATCAGGAGAAGAGTAATAAAACGAATGGAATTTTTATTAATAATTCTGTAGATTGGGTATTAAAAAATAACCTTGAAGTTGGTTCTGATTTAACTAAAGGTACGTTTTCATTTAAGGGTGTTGACTTTTATAAGTTCTTAGGCAATTCTTTGGAAGTTTCTTCTGATATTCAAAGGAATATGAAGTCAGTTGATATTATTCTATCTGCAGGAGGGTCTGAATTTAAAGAAATCCTGGATTTAAATCAGGCAAATTTTGGATTAACAGGTTCAAACAGTATTCCAAGGTATAGTAATATTGTAAATGGTATTGGATTTTTATCTTCACGAATGAAGGTAAACCGGACTGACATTCCTTTATCATCTGTTACCCTAGATTCTCTAAGGTTAGGTGTGTTTACCAAGTCACTTCAATTCAAATAATGCCAATTTGTCAGTTTTTTGAATTTTTTTTCATCATTAAAGCTTATAAATAAAATTAAATCTGCCTAATATGGACAAATAAGGCAGATTTATTGAGTTGGCATATAGCTTGATAAGATGAGATGAATGTTAAACACTTGAAAAATTTAAAAACAAATTATCATGGGTAAAATTATCGGAATTGACCTCGGTACCACAAACTCTTGTGTGTCAGTTATGGAAGGAAACGAACCGGTGGTTATTCCAAATGAGGAGGGAAGAAGAACTACACCGTCGGTTGTTGCCTTTATGGATAGTGGGGAGAGAAAAATTGGCGATCCGGCCAAACGTCAGGCAATTACAAATCCTCAAAGGACAATCGCTTCTATTAAAAGGTTCATGGGACGTCGCTTTTCTGAGTCTGCGAGTGATATAAGTGCATCACCTTACAAAGTTGTTAAAGGAGATAACGATACTATCAAAGTGGATATAGACGGTCGGTTTTATACGGCTCAAGAGCTTTCTGCAATGATCCTTCAAAAAATGAAAAAAGTAGCTGAAGATTATCTTGGCCATGAAGTTACAGAAGCAGTCGTGACTGTTCCAGCTTATTTCAATGATTCTCAGCGTCAAGCTACTAAGGAAGCGGGTGAAATCGCTGGTCTTAATATAAGAAGGATTATTAATGAACCTACCGCAGCCGCTTTAGCATACGGATTGGATAAGCGGAATAAGGAAATGACCATTGCCGTATATGATTTGGGAGGTGGTACTTTCGATATCTCTATTCTAGATCTCGGAGACGGAGTTTTTGAAGTAAAATCGACCAATGGCGATACACATTTGGGTGGAGATGATTTTGATATGGTTATTATCGATTGGCTTGCCAGCACATTCAAAGAGCAAGAGAATATGGACCTTAAAAAGGACCCCATTGCTCTTCAAAGATTAAAAGATGCGGCTGAAAAGGCAAAAATTGAGCTTTCTTCTTCTTCTGAAACTGAAATTAATCTTCCCTATATCACTGCAATGGATGGTGTTCCTAAACACTTAGTAACTAAACTTTCCAGAGCAAAGTTTGAGCAAATGATTGATCCCTTGGTGGAGCGCAGTCTTGAACCTTGCAGAAAAGCATTGGCTGATTCAGGTCTAACTCTTTCCCAGATTTCTGAGGTGATTCTGGTAGGAGGATCAACAAGAATCCCAAAAATTCAGCAAGCTGTTGAAAACTTTTTTGGTAAAAAACCAAATAAAGGCGTAAATCCAGATGAAGTTGTAGCTGTTGGTGCCTCAATTCAAGGGGGTGTGCTTAGCGGTGACGTCCAAGATGTTTTATTACTCGACGTAACACCTCTTTCTTTAGGTATAGAAACAATGGGTGGTGTATATGATGTGGTCATCGAAGCAAATTGTACGATTCCAACAAAAAAATCAAAAGTATATTCTACTGCAGCAGATAATCAGCCAAGTGTTGAAATTCATGTTCTGCAAGGTGAAAGACCTATGGCTAAAGATAATAGACCTATTGGCAAATTCATTCTCGACGGAATACCTCCTTCGCCAAGAGGTGTCCCTCAGATTGAAGTCTCTTTCGATATTGATGCAAATGGAATTCTAAGTGTAGGTGCTAAAGATAAGGGTACTGGTAAAGAGCAATCTATCAGAATTGAAGCTTCAACTGGTTTATCTAAAGAGGAAGTAGAAAGAATGAAGGCAGAAGCAGCCGCTAATTCTGAAACTGATAAATTAGCACGTGAAAAAGTGGAAAAACTCAATGAAGCTGATAATTTGATTTTCCAGACAGAAAAGCAGATTAAAGAATTTGGAGATAAGATTCCAGCAGATAAAAAATCTGATTTAGAAAGTTCTTTAAATTCTCTAAAAGAGGCTCATAAATCTCAAGACATTTCTTCTATTGATGCAGCAATTTCTAATTTAAATACTATTTGGCAGGCAGCAACTCAAGAAATGTATCAAGGCGGTCAAGCAGGTGATCCAAATGCAGGCCAAGATTCAAATACAAGTGGTCAGTCCGGAAATAACAATAACGGCGATGTAACTGACGTAGAATACGAAGAGGTTAATGATAAAAAATAATTAATATTAAATTTATAAATGAGCGGGGTTATTGTCCAATAATCCCGCTTATTTTTTTCCAAATCTCAGCATGCTCCTCTAATACTTGAAATTCCTTTAACTCATTTATCGAAATGAAGTTTATTTTTTTTTCAAAGGTTAACTCCCGAGATGTATATTTTGGCATATTTGTTTGTATCCCTATTAATTTACCGTCATAAAAAACTGGTGCTCCTGACATGCCAGAAACCGTCCAATACTTATCTTTTATACGTTGAATGATTTGTAGCCCACCGTTACCCTCTAAAACGGTATCCTGTTGATTCCAAATTGGATAATCATAAGAAAATTTAATATCAACTGGTTTTATATCTCTAATGGATAAATTTAGTTTATTCAATATTTCTGGATGGTCAATTAGAAAAAGGGCACTACCATAATAATCCTTCTGGAAAGTCATTATAATTTCACCTCCTATTTCAGGCAAAAGATCTACAGGTAAAATAGAATAGGTAATAAATAATCGTGCTGCCAGTCCATTTATCTCCTTTAATCTAACTTTATTTTGATTTAATTCTTTGATTATTTTATCCTTTCCAACTTCTTTTTCGAAGGTAGATAAGGTGGCTATTCTGTTAAATATATATTGATTATCTGTCCATTTATTAATGCAAAATTCAATGGACTTTTTTAATATGTACTTTTTTAAAATATCAGGATCAGATTTCCTGACGTCTGTTAAATAACCTTTACCATAATCGGTAAGTTCTTTTAATGGGTTATTTATACTAGAATTAATAGTAAGTATTTGTTTATCAGCGGTTTGATTGTTTTTTATGAATGTATCTAACTGATATTGCCATTGGGGAATAAGCAACCAGTCAACATAATTTCTTACAGCATCAGCTTTATAATCCGTCACCACAGGGTAGCCTACAGAAAAAGTATCAACTAAATGGGGAAAGTTAGTTTGATAATTTTTTTTCTTTATAAGATAATCATCGGGTAAATCCACCTTCAACAAAACCCAATCTTTACTTCTAAAAATAATGGTAGGATTATGGAGGGTATCTATAGCCATTATACTGCTATGAATCAGAGAGGTAGGTAAAGGTGAATTATTTTTTTGAACGGTAATTTTACTTTTTAAAATAACATTACCATCTTTATTTTCATAATCCAGACATTGACTTAATGTCCATACATAATTAGTTTCAGGTAATAAAATACCGGTACAATCATTTCCAACTCGTACTATAACAGCCGAAGAAATAAATGAACTTGAAATTAAATAATTTGCCGTTGAGAAATAGAAAACGTAAAATAAAACTAAATTTCTATATCCTAATTTGCTTTTCATATAAAGGTTTAAATGAAAAACCAAAAACCTTTGTAGCACCGAATAAAATAGCAAGGTAACAAATATCCCCTATAAGTGTGTTTTGAAAAAATGGTAAACCTGCAATATAGGAGGTAAGTAATCCTGAAAAATTTTGTGGATACATTGGATTGTATAACCAACTACCAAAATTTGTAATAAGAAAAAATAAACTGGCTGTTGAAAGACCAGTTAACGCTAATCTAGGCAAGGTGAATGAAGAAAGAAGTCCCCAGGTAAGAGGAACCATAAACATAAATGAACCATAAACCCAGAATGATCCAAACAATGTAAACCCATCGTAATATTGAGGGAATTGAATAGGATAAATAACATTATTTATAAATAAATCGCTCAACCAAAGTGAAAATAAAGGAACTAAAAATGCCAAAATTTTCCTACCTAAAAAATAGCTGCCAAAAACAGCTATCCCTCCTACCGGTGTGAAGTTATGAGGGTGAGGTATTATGCGACTAAATGCGGCGAAAAAAATAAGTATAAGTACAAATTTTAAGGTATTTTGTTTCTCGTTGTTCATTTCTCATTGTGTAATTTAGAGTGTAAAATTAAAAAGTTTTACTTATTTTGGGATCTTATTTCAGAGGTAGATCCATTTTCAACTTTTTTTATTCCTTTAACTTCAATTGATAAAACCTAAACCATGAAAAAAGGTTTCACATTTTCTTGTCTTTTACTCCTTTCCATTCAAATTATTATAGCCCAACCGGAAAGATGGCAACAACGAGTTCAATATAAAATGAATATTGATTTTGATGATAAAAAACATCAATTTATTGGTAATCAAATCATTAAATACACAAATAATTCTCCTGATACTTTAGACAGAATTTTTTACCACCTCTATTTTAATGCATTTCAACCAGGGAGTATGATGGATGTTCGCTCCAGAACCATTTCTGATCCTGATCCTAGGGTTGGCGATAGAATATTCAATCTGAAGCCTGATGAAATCGGCTACCATAAAATTTCTTCTTTAAGTCAGGACGGGATTCCTTTAAATTTTGAAATGGTTGAGACTATTTTAGAAGTAAAATTGGCAAAACCTATACTTCCTGGTAAAACAACTACCTTGGATATGTCTTTTTCAAGTCAGGTACCTATACAAATTAGACGTTCAGGTAGAAATAATGCTGAAGGTATTGATTATTCCATGGCTCAGTGGTATCCAAAATTGTGTGAATATGATTATCAAGGTTGGCATGCAAATCCTTATGTAGGTAGAGAATTTTATGGCATTTGGGGTGATTTTGATGTTACTTTAAATATTGATGCTAAATACATGGTTGGCGGAACAGGTTATCTTCAAAATCCTGAGCAAATTGGAAAAGGTTACACTCAAAATAATGTTATCCCAAAATCCGATAAAAATGGTAAGCTTTCCTGGCACTTTATTGCGCCAAATGTTCATGATTTTTTATGGGCTGCTGATCCTGATTATACGCATACATCTTTAAAAAGACCTGATGGACTAACCCTTCATTTTTATTATCAACCTAATGAAAAAACAAAAGACAATTGGGAGGCATTGCCAGCTATAATGGATAAAGCTTTCGATTATATTAATACAAATTTTGGACAATACGATTATAAACAATATTCATTTATTCAAGGCGGTGATGGTGGAATGGAATATCCAATGGCAACCTTAATCACCGGGGAAAGAAATATTGGCAGTCTTGCCGGTGTGGCTGTACATGAATTAATGCATAGCTGGTATCAAATGATGCTGGCTACTAATGAAAGTTTGTATGCCTGGATGGACGAAGGTTTTACATCTTATGCCAGTTCAAGAGTAATGCAACACCTTATTGAAAATAAAATATTAATGCCAGGAAGGGTAGCAGCTAATCCCCAGGCTGGTAACTATGCAGGGTATTTTAATCTGGTTAAATCAGGTTTTGAAGAACCTTTATCAACGCATGCCGATCATTTTCAAACGAATAGAGCTTATGGACTAGCTGCTTATTCAAAGGGTTCAGTTTTTCTTGCTCAACTTGAATATGTACTCGGAAAACCAGTATTCGATCAGGCTTTACTCAAATATTTTTATACCTGGAAAGGGAAACATCCAAATGTGAATGATTTTATCAGAGTTTTTGAAAAATCCAGTCTGCTAGAATTAGACTGGTACAAAGAATATTTTTATCACACTACCTTAACGGTTGATTATGCTATAAATAATGTCTTTACTAAGGAAAATAATACTTTAGTGACATTAGAAAGGAAGGGTAAAGTTCCTATGCCAATAGATGTAATCGTAACCAAAAAAGATGGTAGTAAAATCGGTTATACTATTCCTCTTCAAATAATGAGGGGAGCAAAAGGGGCAGATTTATCTGGTTTCAATTGGATAGTAAGTCCTGATTGGGCTTGGACAAACCCTCAATACTCTTTGAACTTGCCTATCAACTTAGATGATATTCTAAACATAGAGATTGATCCGTCTGAGCGCATGGCAGATATTGATAGGCAAAATAATGTTTGGAATAATCCGGCGAATGCTAAATAATATTTAAAATTGGGTGTTCCGCCTGCAATGCGTATTCTTCAGTTAACTAAAAAAGTCCCTTTCCCGTCGAAAGATGGTGAGTCTATGGCTATTCGTTCCCTTGCAAGCTCATTGGTATCTAATGGTGTGTCTGTCGATTTATTGTCTTTAAATACTAAAAAACACAGATTTTCAGGTGATTTAGACTATATTGATTCTACTTTATATGATTCATTTTATATGGTGGATATCGACACAGGTTTTCATCTTAATTCATTCCTCAGTAATTTATTTTCTAATATTCCTTACCAAATTAGCAGATTTGTTAAGAAGGGCTTTAAATTAAAGCTGATATCACTTTTGACCCAAAATCAGTATGATTTTATAGTACTAGAGACAGTTTATTTGACGCCTTATATTCCTGTTATTAAAAGATATTCTTCGGCAAAAATTCTTTTAAGATCGCACAATATGGAATATGAAATATGGGATAGACTATTTAAGGGAGCGAATTGGGTTTTTATAAAATTATTGTATAAATGGTTGGCTCATCAGATGTTTACTTATGAAACCAATCAACTAAAATCTTTTGATTACCTTATTGCCATTTCAGATCGAGAATTTTCTGCATTTAAGGGTTTTTATCCTTCTCTCAAAGGAATGGTTATTCCTATAACCTGGAGCGGCTTAAAGGAACCTTGTCAGCAAGTTATTAAAGAAAGTAAAATCCCCGGTTTGTTTTTTATTGGCTCTTTAGACTGGAAGCCTAATCAGGAAGGACTTTTTTGGTTTTTAACTAATGTTTGGCCAATGTGTCGCTCAAAATTTCCAAATTTATCATTTTATGTGGCAGGAAGAAATATGCCTGATAAAATTAAACAAATTAAAATAGATGGTGTAAATATAATAGGTGAAGTGGAAGATGCCACTTCATTTGTAAAACAACATGATATAGCCATTGTACCATTACTTTCTGGTAGTGGTATGAGAGCTAAAATAATAGAGGCTATGGCTTTAGGGAAGGTTGTTATTACTACCTCAATAGGATTGGAAGGTATTGAAGCAAAAGATGCTTATGATGTTTGTTTGGCTGATTCACCAGAAGAATTCATAGGTATTATTCAACATTTATTGACTAACCCAAATCAAATGATTCAAATTGGTTTAAATGCTCAAAAAACCATCTTGAATAATTATGATAGCTCAACGATGGGAAAGAAATTACTGAATTCATTAGCTTATCATTTTAATTGATTCCAGTGATAATAATAATCTCCTTTATCCTTGTCTTTCTTCTAGCTCTAGTCGTTTATAGCTACTTATTTTTCCCATTTTTAATGAAAAAATTAAGTAAAAAAGGGAAAGTTCCTATAGTAACTTCCTTCTTTCCTAAGGTTGCTGTAATTATGTCAGCATATAATGAGGAGTTTATTATTAGGGAAAAATTAAAAAGTCTCAAAGAACAAAATTATCCTATAGATTTACTTAGTTTTTGGATAGCCTCAGACGGAAGTACGGATAATACCAATCAAATTATACTGGATGAATGTAAAAGTTTATCAAACAGTCAGTTTTTTATATTTGAGCAAAGAAAAGGGA
>Ga0079300_10001071_pt1 | contig 10749 bp, 5 predicted proteins | sample Wag4_2014_7_11_FD_74799 | JGI IMG/M metagenome (GOLD analysis project Ga0079300, IMG submission 74799) | Fresh water microbial communities from Ohio, USA - Utica-2 Time Series HT 2014_7_11 | ecosystem: Environmental > Aquatic > Freshwater > Water tank | place: USA: Ohio | collected 2014-07-11
TTGGATTCTCAAAAATTGGCTGTGGCTTTTGGGAAATACAAAGTGGGTTCAGTGCTCAATGTTGGTTGTGGTTCTGGCACTATTTCACTTGCAAGATGGCATTCAATCATTAATGATATACAAAGGGCGTCTTTAAAGTCAAACAATCATGGAATTTACGTGATCTACGGAATAGATGCCATTCACGGTGCGAATTACACCATGGGTGCGACTTTATTTCCCCAGCAAATAGGACAAGCTGCTTCGTGGAATCCTTCGTTGGTGGGTCGCGCTGCACAAATTACGGCCCATGAAGTTCGTGCATCAGGAATTCCGTGGAACTTTTCACCGGTTCTTGATTTGGGGCGTCAACCGCTGTGGTCGCGTTTCTTTGAGACCTACGGGGAAGATGTATTCTTAGCAAAATCCATGACTAAAGCGGCAATTACAGGCTACCAAAACAACGGAATGAATAATTCAGTGGCCGCTTGTATGAAGCATTTTTTGGGATATAGTTATCCCCTGAGCGGCAAGGACAGGACTCCGGCGTGGATTGACGATAGAACTTTACGCGAATACTATTTGCCCACCTTTGAAACTGCAATCAAAGCAGGCGCTAAGACAGTCATGATCAATTCAGGTGAGTTAAACGGCACACCCGTTCACATCAATAAAGATATATTGACTGGGCTGTTGCGCGTTGAACTTGGATTTAAAGGGGTAGCGGTTACCGATTGGGAAGACATTTATAAGTTGCATACCACTCATAAAGTAGCTTCAACGTTAAAAGAAGCTGTAAAAATGGCCATCAATGCAGGAATTGACATGAGCATGACTCCTTCTGATTTTCAGTTCAATGATTTACTCATTGAATTGGTGCAAGAGGGAGAGGTTCCAATGTCTCGAATCGATGAGGCTGTTTATCGCATTTTAAAGTTAAAGTATGAATTGGGTTTGGTAGGTGAATTTCCGCAGATTCCTCAATTAGAAGTTGGAACAAAGGAGTTTACAGAAATCAATTACCAAGCTGCCGTAGAGAGTATCACTTTATTAAAGAACGATGGAAATGTATTGCCTTTGAAAAACTCTAGCGTGGTTCAAAATACGGTTATCATGGGTAATGCTGCCAATAATATGGATTTAATCAATGGAGCTTGGACCCATAGCTGGCAAGGAATAAACAACGGTTATAGAACCAAAGGCAAAATCACCATTGCAGAAGCACTCACAGAATACTCTCAAGAACCCAAGAACGACGAAAAAGTATTGATTTATTGTTTGGGTGAAAAGCCTGCCACAGAAGTCCCCGGCAACATCAACGACTTGAGTATTGAAATTCCAGCCGATGATTTGAAATTTTTGCAAGAATGGAAATCCAAAGGCGGAAAGTCGGTGTTGGTTTTATGCTTGGCACGCCCAAGAATTATCACGCCTTATGTATCCTTGTTTAATTCGGTGGTTCATGCTTATTTGCCTGGCGATGAAGGCGGAAGAGCCATTGCAGATATCATTTACGGTAAACAAGTCCCCAGCGGTAAACTACCGTTTACCTATCCCAAATTTGCAGGTGATGTGGTACATTACGATAGAAAGTACACAGAAAACAACGATGTGAATTTCGGCCGAAATGCCTATCAGCCTTTGTTTGATTTTGGATGGGGGATGAGTTATACGAATTTTGAGTACAGTAATTTTGAAATTACCAGAATGGGAGATTCATTGATGGTAGCAAAAGTTACGGTTCGCAATTCTGGAAATTACGATGCAAAAGAGGTTGTACAATTGTATGCAAGCGATTTGTATGCAAGTATCACACCATCGGTTAAGAAATTGGTTGGATTCAATAAGGTGTTTATCAAGAAAAATGAATCGGTGGTGGTTGAAATACCCTTTAGCAAGGCTGAATTGACGTTTATCAATAAAGATTTGAAGCGTGTATTTGAAGGGGGAGAGTTTACTTTTTCTTTGGGATGCGAGGGATATGCAACCGATGTGAAAATTACGTTGGATATTCGATGAAATAGGTTAAACCAAATCTACGAGAACCTTGTAATTTGGGTCTTCCAAGACGTTTACATCTATGATTTTGTCAGCGTCTCTAAGCAATTGTCTGCAATCAGGACTAAGATGTTTAAGGTGTATTTTTTTGTTTAATTTGTGATAGCGCTCAGTGATTTTATTCAAAGCTTCAATGGCTGACATGTCTACCACACGACTTTCAGCGAAATCAATGATCACTTCATTGGGATCGTTTAGGATATCAAATTTTTCGTTGAATGCCGTAATCGAACCAAAAAACAGTGGCCCATATATTTCGTAATGTTTTACACCATTTTCATCGGTGAATTTTCTAGCTCTGATACGTTTTGCATTATCCCAAGCAAAAACCAAGGCCGAAATAATGACCCCAACGATGACTGCTAATGCTAAGTTGTGAAGGAAAACCGTCACCAAAGTAACAACCACCATCACGAAAATATCAGACTTTGGCATTTTTCTAAAAATCTTGAGACTTGCCCACTCAAAGGTTCCAATAGACACCATAATCATTAAGCCGGTCAAAGCAGCCATAGGTACTTTTTCAATCATACTAGAACCAAACATAACAAAAATCAGAAGCATCACCGAAGCCACGATTCCAGATAAACGCGCTCTTGCGCCGTTTGATACATTGATCAAACTCTGTCCAATCATGGCACAACCACCCATTCCTGAAAACAAACCGGATAATATATTGGCAGCTCCTTGGGCTATGGCTTCTTTGTTGCCACGTCCTCTTGTTTCGGTTATTTCGTCTACAATATTTAGTGTAAGCAAACTTTCAATAAGTCCAACCCCCGCAACAACCGCCGCATAAGGAAAAATCAGGGTCAAGGTTTCTAAATTTAAATCAATTTTAGGTAAATGAAAAGGAGGGAATGAGCCTTGTATTGAAGCAATGTCACCAACGGTCTTGGTATCAATATTAAAAAACGTAACCAATCCAAAAATGGTTAAAATTGACGCCAAAGAAGCCGGAATTACTTTAGTAATTTTTGGTAAGCCGTAAATAATCAACATGGTAAGGATTACAAGAGCTAACCAAATATACAGTGTATTACCACTTAACCATTGTCCATTTACGTCTTTGAACTGAGCCAATTGTGACATGAAAATAATGATAGCTAATCCATTAACAAACCCAAAAATTACGGGTTGGGGAACCAATCTAATCAATTTACCCAATCTTAGTAATCCAGCGGTTATTTGAATGATGCCTGCTAAAATAACCGTGGCGAAAATATATTCAACCCCGTGAGATTTTACCAATGCAACCAAAACCACGGCAACGGCGCCAGTGGCACCTGAAATCATACCAGGCCTACCACCAAAAATTGAAGTGACTAATCCCATCATAAAAGCAGCATATAAACCGGTCAACGGTGAAAGTCCTGCAATCATGGCAAAAGCCACTGCTTCGGGTACAAGGGCTAAGGCTACAGTTAATCCTGATAATATTTCAGTTTTGTAATTTACTTTTTGAGAAAGGTCAAATAAGTTGATGTTGTTTTTCATGGAGTAATAAAAGTTCCCACTTCAATAAAGTTGGGAATACGGTATCGATAGTTGTTGCAAAGGTACAAAGAATAAGTTTCTGCTTGTGATTTTTACAGTAGTGCAAAACAAAAATGGCTGCCCGCGGGCAGCCATTTTTGTACCTAAGTGAAATTTTCTATGAAAGATTATTGCTTGATGAAACGTGAAGTAAATACGCCATTTGCTGTAGTTACATTCACAAAATAAGTTCCAACGGGCAATGCACTAACATTGATTTCGTTTGAGTTTCCTGACTCTATTACTTTCATTCCCACAGTATTGAAAATAACTGAATTCTGGATAGCGCTTGAGCGATCTAAATTCAAACTAATCAAACCAGTTGCAGGGTTAGGATAAACGGTCAAACCAGTATTGTAGAATTTAGAAACGCTTCCGATAGGAGCAGCGCTTCTCTGGAATTCAAAATACCAATGAGCTCCGTTTGCAATTGCAATTTCAACAATCATTGTATCATTATTGATTACTGCAGGATACATAATAGTGTCTTTTGCATCTGATGGTTTAGCAAGCTCACCACCGTTGTATACTTTTGCTAATCCCAAGAAAGAACCTTTACCAATCAATGTAATTGTCCCAGCGGCTTTATCCACAGACCATTGTCCTTTAACTGAACCGTCATGAGGAGCAACTGGAGTTCCACAACCGTCAGAACCCTGCCAACCTTCTAACCAAGTGCTTCCGTCCATGATGTTTTCAAAAGTGCCATCTTCGTTGAACACGAAACGGTCATCCAATTGACACGCACGAACGGTCAAATCGCTTGCAGGAAGTCCCCACCAGCTGTAATCACCTTTAGCAGGACCTACTTTGAAGCAACCTGCTTTAGGAGCGAAATTCCAGCTTCCTACAGGGTTAATTTCAGGCATTTCCTTTACAAATTCAAATTTCCAGTAACCACTACCAATTGAAATAGACAATGTCAAGCTAGTAGCCGACATTTCGTCAACTTCATATACGATAGTATCTTTTGCATTTGCAGATGCTGTTAATTCACCGCCATTGTATGGCTTGGGTAAACCCATATATGAACCTTTGCCAATAATAGTAAGGGTTTTAGCAGTTTGATCATAGATCCATTTTCCGTTAGAAGATCCATCATGTGGTGCAACAGGAGTACCGCAACCATTTCCACCTTGCCATCCTTCTAGGTAGGTTTGAGTTCCCAAATTGTTTTTGAAGGACCCATCAGCATTAAAGCTGAATAAATCATCAAATTGGCAAGCACGAACGCCTGTAACTTCTTCTGCGGGAACACCCCACCAGCTGTAGTCTCCTTTTGCTGGGCCTACTGCGAAGGCACCTGCTTTAGGTGCAAGCTTCCAGTTGCCTGCAAATTGTGCACTCGCAACCGACATTGAGATGAATCCCAAGGCCATAAATCCGCCGCGAATGACACGGTTTAATGTAATTTTTTTCATAATAGTAATTTTACGTAAATACAATAATAAGAAGTATAACATCAATATTGTAAAAAAAACAATATCTTTTTCTAACAATCTTTTACACAATATTAAAAGGCACTCATTTGAGTGCCTTTTAAACTATTACGAGCTTTAGATTAATGTTGAATTTGAATCTTTTTTACAATACCGATTGAATCGTTGCGCAGTTGAAGAATATAAATCCCATTTGTAATGTTACCTAAATTTAAAGCAAAGCCAACATTGCCGTTCAAATTTTCGAATTCTTTTGTTAAAATCAATTGGCCATCAAGGCTTAAAATTTCGGCTTTTAATTTTTGCTCAAAGCCGGCAAATTTAACGTTAATAAGGTCTGAGGTAGGGTTAGGCGCAATCACCAAACCTCTTAAACCAAGTTTTTCAACAGAACTATTACTTTGAGCTACTGTCACATCAAAATAAATAGTATCGTTTCCGCAAGGAGGATTATTAGCTACCAACATAACTTTATATGTTCCATCTGCGCTAAAAGTATAAGTCGTATTTTGTTGAAAACTCTCGTTTCCATCGCTAAAATTCCAATATATGTTAGCAGTATTGGTTCCTTCAAATTTGAAATCTACAGTACGATCTTTCACTACTTTATATGAATATGCAGCCTGAGGTTGCAACACACCGTAAACGGTTTGTGTTCTGATGGTTTCACAACCTGCACCATTTTTTACTGATACTTGATAAGTGGTTGTTTCACCAACAGCTTTTGCCCAAGCAGTTCGAGTATTAACACCGGTGCTCCACAAGTAAGTAAGACCACCGCCAAAAGCATTTGCAGTCAATTGAACAGAATCACCATCGCATGCTACTGTATCCGTTGCAGTGATTGTTACATTTGGTCCGTTTTGAATTTGCACGAAGAAATTTCTCGTTCCCGTGCAACCATTGTCGTCTATTCCCCTAACCGTATAAGCAGTTGTGGTTGTGGGTAAAGCATAAATTGTATCGCCATCAGAACCACTTAAACCCGTTGCTGGTGTCCAAGTATAAGTGGTTGCTCCATTTGCTACAAATTTTAGGGGAGTAGTTGATCCGGCACATAAAACACCCCCATTTGGGGTCACGGTAATTGTTGGTGGAGTAGCAGTATTGTCAATCCATAATCTGATGCAGTTAGACGTATCCGTTTCCCCAGATGAGTTACAAGTAACGATGGCGCGAATGTATCTGTAGGTTCCAATCACAGCACCGAAATTGGCTGTGTTGACAGGAGCAGTCCAAGTATTTGTGTTGAATGTGGAAGAGTCGGTTGAAAGTTGCCATGAAATGGAAATTCCAGTGGTATTGGTATAATTACTCAATGTGATTGTAGCGGGGCCAGCATTTCCGCAGATATAATAGGTATTGGAAGTTACTGTACCGGCATCTGGTTTTCCTTCGCAAAAGGTTGGGTAAGCATCCCAAGTAACACTATCAATAAAAATGTTACCAGCGTTAGCCGCACCACGAGCCGTTCCTTGAATCATGAAATAATTGGTATTCCCCTTGAAACTAGAAGGTATTGCAAAAGAATATTTGTACCAGCCATGGGCACCAGAATCAGGGTAATTTGCGCGCGCATATCTTTTAATCCCTTGAATTCGAGTAGCCCCAGTTAAACTTCTGGAGGTATTGAATAAAAATGTTAAAGAATCATCTGTGGTATATACAGTATCTCTGAACATATAAAAGGAAACATAACTGTTGGTTGAACCTCTCTTACTCAAATCAATTACGGGCGAAACTAAAGTTTGAGTGGTTCCGGAAGCTTGATTTCTGCACACAAATCGAGCCATTGCCGATCCCGCTTGAGGACTTGCAGCTGGGGTTGTACCGGCATTAGCCGTTGTTCTGCGTGACCACCCAGCTCCAAATCCAACGTTGCCAATAGTAGACCAACCTGCTGGGGGAAAGGTGCCCACCTCAAATCCTTGTCCTGTAACAGTTTGCGCCTGAAGACCTGAGAATTCTGAAAAAATCAGTATTGCTAGGGTCAGAAATAAGTATTGTTTTTTCATAGTTGTGTGTTTAATCCTTAGCATCCAAAATAAATATGGTACCCTTTGAGTTGAAATTTCTAAACCCAGTCACACTCGAATCAAAAGTTGCTTTGATTACATACACATAAACCCCAACAGGTAAAATATTTCCATTGTATATTCCGTTCCACGCAACGGATAATGGTTGATCTTTAAATACGCATTCTCCCCAACGGTTGTAAATGCTCCAAGTCCCTTCCTTAACTCCACAGGTATTTCCCCAATCATCTACAAACATGGGAAGTACTTCTTGATTTAATCCTGGACTACCCAATGGCGTAAATGCATCAGGAAGCCACATCTTACAATCACAACGTACGGCGTAGGCTCTGACTGTATCCATTCTTTTGCCGCAAGCGTTGGATGTTTCAAGAGTATAGGTTCCGGTCTGTGCAACACCAATGTTAGGTATCTTAAGGCCATTGCTCCATCTATATTTCGTTCTAGGACTATTAAACTGTTCACCATTAATGATATAGGTTTCACCCGAACAGAAATAAACATCGGTAACCAATCGTTTAACCGGCAATGTATCAACGAAAATTTGGAATGTATCGGTTTTAAAGCCACATCTATTTCCAGCAGTCAACCAAAACTTACCAGGATAGAAAAACTGACGTTGCGGGGAAGTAGTGAAGTTCTCCCATAAATAGTAGTCTGCATCCCACTGAGCCCAGTTAACATCCCAAAGGAGGTTGGAACTACAAAAAATGGTATCTTTTGCCAATGTAGCAAAAGGGGCATATTTTGTCGCTATAATAACCGTGTCATAGACAATTCCGCAAGCATTAAACACCTTTAACGTTAAAGTTCCAGATTGAAAAATATCTTTAGGAACCATAGTATCCAAATCTGACCACTCGTATTTACTGGTGCCTTGTTTCGGAAAATTCAAAGTCAATGATTGTGCAAAACAAATATTGGTGTCTGGCAACATTGGAGAGACAGGAGGTGGTATTACCTTGAATCTCATTGAGTCAACCCTGCTTCCGCAAGCATTTCGTGTATCTAACCAATATACACCCGCTTTGGTAAAAGTTCTAGTGGGTAAAGTGCTGCCGTTATCCCACACATATTTACTTCCAATTTGAGATACATCCAACGAAAAACTAAAAGTAGTAGTGCAAAACGTGGTGTCTTTTAGATTACTGGGCTTCACTGGCGCGCCTGATTTAACAACTACTACAGTGTCTTCTCTGCTTCCACATGGATTTGAAGTAGTCAAAAAATAGGTTCCTTCATTGAAAAAACTTCTTGCAGAATTGTTGTTGCCATCGCTCCATAAATAGGATTCACCTAAAGGTTGACCCGCAGCGATGTTTATAAATGTATTTCCAGGGCAAATGAGCAGCGGTGAAGTGGTTGCTTTAACAGGCATTGGACAATCTTGCTTGCAATTTGTCGTCACATTTATACCGAAAGATAAAGTATCAAAGGTTAATGAACCCATACTGCCCATAGCATTGGTTGTGTTGGTAGAATTGGTCCATGTCCAGTTTGCAGCTCCATTATTTATAGTTGCTGTAGCAGTGCCGCAATTGGTTTGACAAGGTGAGTTGATCATTAAATTTCCGTGTATTCCAGCAGCATTGTCGAGTCCAATGGCAGATATTCCACCTTTTGCTAAAGGTTCAAAGTCACGGGCATTATCGTAATTGGTAAAATTTAGGTTTCCATTGGATAGGATTTTTGGATTGCTTACCGTAGTTCCTGTGGCTGTATCCAATTGATATAAAAGTGTACGGTGGTTAATTATGGTTTGACTTTTTGAGGATATCCATAAAGTACTACCCTCTAAAATAATGTTATGACCTATTTCTTGAGTATTGTTAGCACCGATGCTGCGGTTCCAACGACGGTTTCCGTTTACATCAAATGCAGTAACTAAAGTTTGAGCAGTTAAACCATTGCCGGTGGTCCCCACGGTATAAATAATTCCATGATTCGCAACAGCAACTCTTCCAAAGCGATTTTGCCCGTTGGAATTGCCTTTAAAGGTTCGTTGTACTGCACCTGATGTATTTAAAAAAACCGCAAATGGATAAATTTGTGTGCTTTGAGCCCAACCTGTAATCACCCATTCAGAACCAACCCTAGCTGCCCCTAAAGCTTCATGGGAATTATTCCCAAGATCAATATTGACTGACCATGATGTATTTCCCGAACTATCAATTAAAGTGGCAATAATGTTTTGTTTTCCAGTTTGTTGGCTTCCACTGCCAACAACTAAAAACGAATTGTTAGAATATTTGTAGATGGAATTGTACTCGTCGCTAGCGTTATTTCTATTGAAACTGGGTGTTCTTTTTGTCCATTTCAACTTTCCTGAGGCATCTACAAAAGAAATAAAACCTAGGGTGGTAGTACCTAAAGAAGTTAGTCTGGTGCTCCCACAAATTAAAACTGCCCCGGAACTCAAAGTTTGAATATCTGTAGTAATCTCGCTATTGTTAGTTCCCGTTACCCCAAATTTTAATGCACGTATAAACTTGCCGGTATCGTTGTATTGCATCAACCAGTTATCGGTATTGTTGGCATTTCTCACGGTTCCATTTCCGCCAGCGTAAATATATTTTCCGTTATTGCTAACCGCAACATTATTCATTGATGAAAAAACTGTGGTTGCAGCGCTTTCTTGATATCTGATGTACTTCCTTTGGATGTATCGATAGCAGACTCCTTGAGACCAAGATTCTAAAACATATAGCAGGGTAAAACTTATAATTAATAAAACTCGTTTTCTTTGCAATCCAGTCATAAACATGTAGACACCGTAAATCTACCAAAGGATTAATGTAAAATTCTGATTTTCTATAACATCTGCTCAAAATGACATTAGGGTGACGGGATTTATAGACTAGAGGCTAGAGACTAGAGACTAGAGTCAAAGAGTCAAGAGGCTAGGGTTGGGTGACGAATCATATCTGAAGCCTGTGACCCGAATCCCAAAACCTGACACCCGATTAAAAACCAAACCCCGATTTCATTGTTATTTTTGCATCATGTCAATCAATATAGGAGATAAAGCCCCAGATTTCACCCTGATCAGTTCAGAAACTAAAGAAGTAAAACTTAGCGATTATGCTGGAAAAAATGTAATTCTGCACTTTTTCCCTGCCGCATTTACCGGTGTTTGTACTACTCAATTGTGCACAGTTAGAGATGCCATTCATCTTTACAGCAATGATAAGGCCGAAGTTTTGGCTGTTTCTGTAGATTTGCCTTTTACTTTAGCTAAATTTAAGGAAGATCAAAATTTGAACTTTACCTTGCTTTCTGATTTTAACAAAGAAGTGAGTAGAGCTTACGGTTCAATTTATGAAGATTGGATATTAGGATTGAAAGGTGTATCCAAAAGAGCAGCGTTTGTCATTGATAAAAATGGAGTCATTCAACATGCTGAAGTTCTTGAAAATGCTGGCGAATTGCCAAGTTTTGAAAAGATTGATGAAACTTTAGCTAGGTTATAATCTAAATTTTAACATTAAAAAAGGCGGTTCAAAACCGCCTTTTTTCGTTTCTAAAAGTCGGGGAGACAGGATTCGAACCTGCGACCCCCTGGTCCCAAACCAGGTGCGCTACCGGCCTGCGCTACTCCCCGTTCCGCTGTCTGAAGCGACCCCGACAGGATTCGAACCTGTGACCTACTGCTTAGAAGGCAGTTGCTCTATCCAGCTGAGCTACGAGGTCTTTCCTGAAAC